>FTKD01000669.1_pt4 | contig 31689 bp, 28 predicted proteins | sample 1658191 | NCBI WGS metagenome assembly FTKD01 (sample SAMEA3914808, study PRJEB12502) | metagenome | biome: forest; material: soil | place: Canada | collected 2011-08-03 | depth 0.3 m
GCGCGGCGGGCGCCGCCGCCTCGACTTCCGCCTCGGCACGGCGTTGCGCCTCGATCACGACGCGCGCCCGGTGCGCGGCCTCGTGCGCCTTCGCCTCCTGCGCGGCCACCCACTGCGACGTGACCCACGATTGCGGGATGAAGGGTTCGTCGCCATCCGCCGGCGCGGCGGCAGGCGCCTGGGCCGGCGCGCTGGCGGCACGCTCGAGCGCCGATCGCGAGGTGGACGCCGCGGCCCGGGACGCCGGTGTCGCGCCGGCGACCGGTGCGGCAGGCGCGGCCTCGTCGCCCTCGAACATTTCGGTGGGAGCGAACCCGCTGTAGTCCTCGTCCTCGCTCAGATGCACGAATTGCGTTTCGGCAAATCCGGCATCCGGTCGATCAGGGGTCTTGCGGGTGGAGCGGGTCAGTGGCTTGAACATGTCTTTCCTCCGGAGCCGGTTCGCCGCGGGAGGACAGCATTCCTGTCACCCCCGGCACCGAACTTCAGCGCGGCCCGGACTCCCCAGAAATCGCGCCAGGCGCGGCCTCGGGAGGCTGGGTCGGGACGTTTCGCGTGAACGAACGCCCTTTTTTGCAGATTTTCGGTTCTTGTGCCTGATTCGACAGCAGGCGAAATACTTACTTTGCGAGCAGATCGACCCCAATAAGCACCAAATCAGCGCATCCATGGGCAGGAACCGCGCGGCCTGCGTCGACCCTCTGCTCCCGGCCGGCGGGCTGTCGAACAGCGCAGCAGGCCGACAGACGAAGTTTCGCCGATCGGGGCGTGTTGCGATTCCCCAAAAGGGGGGTCTTGGCGGCTCGCGGGCGGTGCCGGCCCAGAGATTGGCCGCGCGGGTCAGTCCCGGATCGGTGCGGCGGCGGTGCCGGCGGCCGCGCTGTCGGTGGCGATCCGTCCGCCGGCCATGCCGACGACCCGGTCCGCGACGGCGATCGTCTCGGGGCGATGCGCCACCACCACCCGCGTCAGCTGCATGGCGCGCACCGCCTCGTTGACGCTGCGCTCGTTGGCCAGGTCCAGGTGGCTGGTGGCCTCGTCCAGCACCAGGATGCGCGGGCGCCGGTACAGCGCACGCGCCAGCAGCACGCGTTGCTTCTGGCCGCCGGACAGGCCGGTGCCGACGTCCGTCACCAGCGTGTGGAAGCCCATGGTCATCGTGCGGATCTCGGCGTCGACCGCGGCCAGCCGGGCGCAGTCCTCGATGCGGTCCAGATCGGGCTGCGGATCGAAGAAGCAGATGTTGTCGGCCACCGATCCCGAGAACAGCCGATCCTCCTGCATCACCGTGCCGATCAGCGCGCGGTAGTGCGACAGCCCCAGCCGGTGGATGGGCGTGCCGTCGAACAGCACCTCGCCCTCGGTGGGCGCCAGCAGCCCCAGCATCACCTTGACCAGCGTCGTCTTGCCGCAGCCCGACGGCCCGGTGATGGCCAGGCTGCGGCCGGCCTCCACCACCAGGTCGACGCCGCGCAGCACCCAGGGTTCGGTCGGCGCGTAGCGGTAGCTGACGTTGCGCAGCTCGATGCGCGCCGCGCGCCGGCTCAGGTCCACCTCGATCGCGGACGGCGCCTCGCCGGCCTCGGCCTGCGCCAGCGCGATGTCGGCCACGCGTTCGCCGTGCAGGCGCAGCATCGCGAGCTCGGAGGCGGTGTCGATCAAGGCCCCGACGCGCGCCGAGAACAGCTCCTTGTAGGCCAGGTAGGCGAACAGCATGCCCACCGTGAAGCCGGCGTCCAGCACCATGCGCGCCGCCAGCCACACGACGACCACGCGCTCGAGGCCGAACAGCAGCGTCTGCGCGCTCTCGTGCGCGACGTTCACGCGCGCCACGCGCAGCCCCGCGTTGAACTGGTCGGCCAGCATGTTCATCCAGCCGGCGCGACGCTGGTCGCCGCGTCCGAACAGGCGCACGCTCTGGATGCCGGCGGCGGTCTCGAGGAAATGTGTCTGCTGGCGCGCGGCGTGGATGATCTCCTCGGCGCTCGCCTCGCGCAGCGAGCGGAACACGCTCCAGCGCAGCAGGCCGTACAGTCCCGCGGCGACCAGCGACACCGCCATCAGCGCCGGGCTGTACAGGCCCATCATCACCAGCGTGCCGGCCACCATCAGGCCATCGACGAGGGCCTGCACGATGCCGGTGGTGAGCGTCTTCTGGATCACCGAGATCGAGCCGAAGCACGACACGATGTGACCCACGTGGCGCTTCTCGAAGAACTCGAGCGGCAGGCGCACGAGGTGGCCGAACACGTTGCCCAGCCACTGGAAGTTGAGCCGCGCGCTGAGCGTGGCCACCCACCAGGCGCGCAGCGCGCCGATGCCGGCCTGCAACAGCACCAGCAGGCCGAAGCCGAGCGCCAGCACGGCCAGCAGCTCGCGGTCGGCGGCCAGCAGCGCCTGGTCGATCACCCACTGCAGGTAGAACGGCAGCGCGATCACCACCACCTCCAGCGCCAGCGCCAGCGCGAGGATCTGCGCCAGGCCGCGGTTCAGGCCGGTGATGCGGCCCATCAGCCCGCGCAGCGTGAAGTGCACGCGCTCGGACTGCGGCGCGAAACCTTCGCCCGGCGCCAGCTCCATCGCGATGCCGGTGAAGTGCGGCGCGAATTCCGCGGGCGTGAACGCGCGCACGCCGACCGCCGGGTCGTGGACCACGATGCGACGCGCCGACACCGACGTCAGCACCACGAAGTGGTTCATGTCCCAGTGCAGGATGCACGGCAGCTGCAGCTCGGGCAGGTTGTGCATGTCCAGCTTCAGCGGCCGGCTGTCCAGGCCCAGCGCCGCCGCGACGCGCACCAGGTTCTCGAAGTTGGCGCCCTTGCGCGACAGCGCGAAGCGCAGCCGCAGCGAGGGCAGGTCGGTGTCCAGCCCCAGGCCGACGGCCACCATCGCCAGGCAGGCGAGGCCGCATTCGGTGGCCTCCGTCTGCAGGATCACCGGCACGTGGCGGCGCAGGCCCAGCCGCCGCGTCACGCCCGCCGGCACCGGGTCGCGTTGCATGGCGTCGCTCATCGGGCGGCCACCCGCAAGGCGAACAACGGCTCCAGCGCCCACTCCAGCAGGGTGCGGTGCTCGGCGACGAGGCTGGCCTGCACGCGCATGCCGGCCTTGAGCGACTGGCGCCAGGCGAGCGCCGCATCGGCGGGCGCGCCGGCGTCCAGCGTCACCCGCACCCGGAACACGCCGGCCTGCTGCGACGCCACGGCGGTGCTCGCGGGATCGCCGAGATCGGCCATGGTCACCGCGCTTTGCGACACCTCGCGCACGTGCGCGGGCAGTTGCCCGTAACGCGCATACGGGAACGCGTCCACGCGCAGCCACACGGGCGTGCCCGCGTGCACGAAGCCGGCCGCGCGGGTCGGCACCCACAGCTCGGCCTCCAGCGCCACGCCCGCGGGCAGCAGGGTGGCCAGCGTCTGGCCGGCGATCACGGGCTGGCCGGGCGCGGCGAGCAGCGTGGCCACCTCGCCGGCCTGCGGCGCGAGCACCTGCGTGCCGCGATGCGACTCGTTCTCGGCCTGGGCCTGGGCCAGTGCCTGCACTTCGCGGCGCATCTGCGAACTCTCGCGCCCGGCCTGCAACGGCAGCGCGGCCCGATCGGCGCGCAGCGTCGCCAGCTCGCCTTGCGCGGCGCCGCGGGCGCGCTCCAGCTCGGACAGCCGGGCCTGCTGGTCGAGCAGCTCGGTCTGCTTCTCGGCCGACTCCACCGGCGACACCGCGCCGCTGCGCACCAGCTCGGGGTAGCGCGCGGCCACGTCGCGCACCAGCTGCACCCGCTCGCGCTGCAACGCGATCTCGCGCTCCTGCTGGGCGATTCCGGCCACGACGACGGCGGCGCGCGCGTCCAGCGCCGCCGCCTGCTGGCGCACCTGCTGGCCCTGCTGCTGCAGCTCGTCGCTCAGGCTGCCCTGGCGCGACGCGAGCGAGCGTGCGACGGCCTCCTGCGTCGGCCCGGTGGCGCTCGATTGCTCGGCCGACAGCTGCACCACCGTCTGCCCCGCGGCCACGCGACTGCCTTGCGCGGCAGGCGTCGCCACCACGATGCCGGCCTGCGGCGCGACCAGGCGCAGTACGCCGCCCGACGGCATCAGCACGCCGCCGACCGATTCCTTGCGCGCGAAGCCCTGCGTCGCCGCGAAGACGATCAATGCCGACACCAGCAGCACGAAGAAGGCGGCGATGGCCGTCTGCCACGGGCTGCGCGTCAACACGATCGCACCGTGGAATTTCTGACGCTGGTAATCGATGGCCTGGCGGCGGAACAACTCGGTCATGGGCGGGGATGGGGCGGCGGCGCGCGACCGCGAAGCGTAGCTCAGAAACGCGGTGGTTCACCGTCAAATGCAAGCGTTCGATGCGGCGCGCGCATCGCCCCGATGAACATTGCGCATCCCGCCCCGGCGCGGGCCCGCTACAGTGAGTTCCCTTCCCACCACGCCACGCGCCCGCCGCGCCCCGGAGCCCCGCATGAAGCTGCTGATCGGCAACAAGAACTACTCGTCCTGGTCGATGCGCCCCTGGGTGCTGCTCACGCATTTCGACATCCCGTTCGAGGAGGTGATGGCCCGCTTCGACAGCTTCGCACCCGATTCGAAGTTCAAGGCCACCGTGGCGGCGCTGTCGCCGGCGGGCAAGGTGCCCATCCTGGTGGAGGACGACGGCTTCTCCGTCTGGGACACGCTGGCGATCGCCGAGTACGTCGCCGAGAAGCATCCCGGCAAGGCCTTGTGGCCGCGCGACGCGAAGCAGCGTGCGCGCGCCCGAAGCGTCTGCGCCGAGATGCACAGCGGCTTCGGCGCGCTGCGCAGTTGCTTCGGCATGAACATCGAGGCGTCGTTGCCGCAGGTCGGCGCCCGCGTGCTGGCCGAGAACCCGGCGGCCCGCGCCGATCTCGACCGCATGGTCGGTCTCTGGCAGGACGCGCTCGCCGGCTCCGGCGGCCCGTTCCTGTTCGGCGACTACTCCATCGCCGACGCCTACTTCGCGCCGGTGGTGATGCGCATGCGCACCTACGCGCTGCCGGTGCCGGCCGACGTGGCCGCGTACATCGAGCGCGCCGTCGCCGCCAAGGGCACCGCCGCGTGGATCCGCGCGGCGCTGGAGGAAAAGGAATTCCTGCAGTTCGAGGAGGACTACCGGACCTCACGCGACTGACGCAACGACGCGACGCTGCCGCGTTGCATGGCCGCGCGAGGGACGCCGCCGAATGTTCCTTCGGTATATTGGACCAACATGTCCGATTTCCGTCTTTGCGCGCTCGCGCCGTTCGCTGTCGCCGCCCTCGCCCTGCTGTCCGGCAGCCCTGCTTTCCCGCAGTCCGTCGTCGACGCGGCCTCCGCGCCGGCCGCGGCGGCTCAACCGGCGGCGCCGGAGGCCGCGGCGCTGCCCCCGCCCACGCCCGCCAATGCCCCCACGGGCAATGCCAGCAATGCCAGCGACGACGTCATCCGCGATGCGCACGACGCCTTCGTGCGCCACGATCGCGACAAGCTCGCGCTGCTGCGCGCCACCGCGTTCGCCAATCACCTGCAACTGACGCCCTGGGTCGACTACTGGGAACTGACGACCCGGCTGTCCGAGGTGAGCGCCGACGAGGTCGAGCAGTTCTACGCGCGCTGGCCCGGCAGCTACGTGGAAGACCGCCTGCGCAACGACTGGCTGCTCGAGGTGGGTCGGCGGCGCGACTGGGACGCGTTCAAGCGCGACTACCCGCGCTTTCGCATGAACGACGATCGCGACGTCACCTGCTATGCCACGCTGATCGACCACCTCGCCGGCAAGGAGGTGCACGACGCCGCGATGACCCAATGGCTGGCGCAGAAGGACGGCGACAGCGGCTGCCAGCTGATGGCGCAGACCCTGTACGACGACGGGGTGTTCACCGACGACGACATCTGGCGCCGCCTGCGCCAGGCGGCCGAGTTCGGCCGCTTGCGCGCCGCACGCGGGGCCGCGCAGATCCTGGGCAAGGCCGAGCTGAAGGACGTCAACGCGCTGTGGGACAACCCGGCGCGCTTCATCACGCGCAAGGCCGACATCGGCAGCACGCGCCGCAACGACATGATCACGATCGCGCTCGCCCGCATGGGTGCGAGCGATCCGGCCGCCGCCGCGCTGCAGTTGCAGGAGCGCTGGCAGCAGACGATCGGCAGGGACAACGCGGCGTGGGCCTGGGCAGTGATCGCCCGGCACGGCGCGCAGTCGCTGCTGCCGGACGCCGTCGATTGGGCCAATCGTGCCTGGACCACCCGCAAGCCGCGCAAGGGCGAGAAGCCGAGTGCGCCCGACTGGAGCGACGACGTGTTCTCGTGGCATGCGCGTGCGGCGCTGCGCGCGGGCAGCGGCACGCAGCGCTGGAAGGACGTCGAGCGCGCCATCGATGCGATGAGCGCCACCGAACGCGCCGAAGGCAACTGGGTGTACTGGCGTGCCCAGGCCGAGCTCGCGCTCGCGCTGGCGTCGCCCGGCCCGGAGAGCGACGCCGCCATCGCGCAGGCGCGCCAGCAGTTGCAGGCGCTGTCGTCCAGCGTCAGCTTCTACGGCCTGCTCGCCGCCGAGGATCTGGGCACGCCGTTCGTGCTGCCGCCCAGGCCGGTGCCGATCACGCCGCTGGAGCGCGGCCTGGCACATGCCAACCCCGGGCTGCAGCGCGCGCTCGCGCTCAGCGCGCTGGACCTGCGCGACGAGTCCCGGCGCGAGTGGAACTACACGCTGCGCGGCATGAACGACCGCGACCTCATGGCCGCCGCGCAATGGGCCTGCGACATGAGCGACTGGCAGCTGTGCATCAACACCAGCGAGCGCACGAAGACCGAGGTCGACATCGCGCAGCGCTACCCGATGCCGTTCCGGCGCGACATCACCGAGGCCGCCAGCAACGCCGGGCTCGATCCGGCCTTCGTGTTCGGGCTGATCCGCCAGGAGACGCGCTTCATGGGCCAGATGCGCTCGGCCGTCGGCGCCAACGGCCTGATGCAGCTGATGCCCAACACCGCCAAGTGGGCGGCCAAGAAGGGCGGCATCGCCTATCGGCCCGAGCTGATCACCGATCCGTCCACCAACCTGCGCATCGGCAGCTTCTACCTCAAGCTGGTGCTCGACAGCCTCGGCGGCTCCGATCCGATGGCCGCCGCCGCCTACAACGCCGGCCCGGCGCGCCCGCGGCGCTGGCGCGGCGGCATGATGCTGGCGCCGGAGGTGTGGACCGAGAACGTGCCGTTCCACGAAACACGCGACTACGTCAAGAAGGTGCTGACCAACGCCGCGATCTACGCCGCGTTGCTGGGCAACAAGGGCCCGCAGCTGCGCCCGCGCCTGGGCCCGCAGATCGGCCCGCGCGACGCCGAGCAGCCGCCGGCGCCGGACATGCCATGAAGACCTACGTCGTCGGCGGCGCGGTGCGCGACCGGTTGCTGGGCGAGCCCGTCAACGATCGCGACTGGGTCGTCACCGGTGCCAGCCCGCGCGACATGCTGGACGCCGGCTACCTGAGCGTGGGCAAGGATTTCCCGGTGTTCCTGCATCCCCGGACGCACGAGGAATACGCGCTCGCCCGCACCGAGCGCAAGACCGGCCCCGGCTACCACGGCTTCGAGGTCTACGCCGCGCCCGACGTCACGCTGGAGGACGACCTGGTCCGGCGCGACCTGACGATCAACGCGATCGCCCAGGACGCCGACGGCACCCTGATCGACCCGTACGGCGGCCGGCGCGACCTGGCCGCGAAGGTGCTGCGCCACGTCTCCGCGGCCTTCGTCGAGGATCCGGTGCGCATCCTGCGCCTGGCCCGCTTCGCGGCGCGCTGGCCCGATTTCACCGTCGCCCCCGAGACCACCGCGTTGATGCGCACGATGGTCGAGGCCGGCGAGGTCGACGCGCTGGTCGCCGAACGCGTGTGGCAGGAACTCTCGCGCGGGCTGATGGAGCGCGCCCCGGCGCGCATGTTCGACGTGCTGCGCAGCGTCGGCGCGTTGAAGAAGCTGATCCCCGAGGTCGACGCGCTGTTCGGCGTGCCGCAGCCGGCGGCGCATCATCCGGAGATCGACACCGGCGTCCACACGCTGATGGTGCTCGATCGCTGCGCGCTCACCGGCCAGCCGCTGCCGGTGCGCTGGGCCTGCCTGGTGCACGACCTGGGCAAGGCGACGACGCGCGCCGAGGATCTGCCGCGCCACATCGGCCACGAGCAGCGCGGCGAGCGCCTGATCCGCGCGTTGAACGAGCGCCTGCGCGTGCCGGTCGAGTGCGGCGAGCTCGCGCTGCTCACGGCGCGCGAGCACACCCATGTGCACGCCAGCGGATCGCTCAACGCCGCCGCGCTGATGCGCCTGCTCGAACGCTGCGACGCGTTCCGCCGCCCCGAGCGCTTCCTGCAGATGCTGGCCGCCTGCGAATGCGACGCCACCGGCCGCCTCGGCCTCGAGAATCGCCCGTACCCGCAGCGCGCGCGCCTGGCCGCGGCATTGAAGACCGCGCAGGACGTCGATGCCCGCGCCGCTTCGTCCCTGGCCATCGAACGCGGGCTGAAAGGCCCCGCGATCGCCGACGCCATCCGCCGTGCGCGGGTCGAGGCGCTGGCGATCGAATTGAAGACCGAACCCGACGAACCCGCCCCATGAAGATTCCCGCCGCGCAGACCGCCCTCGTCGTCATCGACATGCAGACCCTCCTGTTCGATCCCGAGCCGGTCGAAGCCGAGGAGGTCGTCGCGCGCGTCAACGCGCTCGCCGCCCGCGCACGCCTGGCCGGCGTGCCGGTGGTCTGGGTGCAGCACGAGACGGCCACCGGCGACCTGGTGGCCGACACGCCGGGCTGGCAACTGCATCCGGGGCTCGTGACGGTGGCGTCCGACCTGTTCCTGCGCAAGACGATGTCCGACGCGTTCCTGCGCACGAACCTGCACGAGCTGCTGGCCGAGCGCGACGTGCGCCACGTGACCGTGTGCGGCTACTCCAGCGAGTTCTGCATCGACTCCAGCGTGCGCGGCGCCGCGTCGCGCGGCTACGCCGTGACGCTGGCCGCCGACGCCCACACCTCGCACGACAAGCCGCACGCGACGGGGCTGCAGATCCGGCTGCACGAGAACGAGACGCTGCGCAACATCAGCAGCTTCCACGTCGTGATCGACGCGGTGCCGGCGGCGGAGATCCTCTTTACTTGATCCACGCGATCGCCCCGGCGATCAGCATCAGCACCACGCTGCTGCCCAGCGGCAGGAAGAACGTGCGGCCCGCGATGCGAAAGCGCAGGTCGCCGGGCAGCTTGCCGAAGCCGTGGCGCGTCATCCAGTCGCCGAAGCGGTTGAAGACGAGCAGGCAGATCAGGATGACGAGCAGGAAGCGCATCAGAGCATGTGCGATCGGTCGCCGGCCCGGAACCCGATCGGATCCAGCTCGCAGCCGCGCGCCAGCGCGATCACCTTGAACAGCTCGCCCATCTCGTGCTCGTTGACGAGCTTCTGCGCGTTGGCGCGCTCGCCGACGCTGGCCGCTGCCAGCAGGTCGACCAGGCCGCAATTGATCAGGAAGCGCGCCTGCGACGTGTAGCCCAGCACGGTCAGGCCCGCCTCCTGCGCCGCCAGCGCGATGCCGCTGAAGTTGACGTGGGCCGTGATGTCCTTGTCGCCGATGTCGGCCAGCGGGTCGCCGTCGGCCTGGTGCGCCTGGTGGCACATCAGCGTGCCGCCCAGGCGTTGCGGGTGGTAGTACTCGTGCTCGGGAAAGCCGTAGTCGATCAGGATCGCCACGCCGCGCACGAGGCGGTCGGCCAGGCTGGTGACGAAGCTCTCGGCGATCGGGTGGATCTCGGTGACGCTGCCGTCGATGAAGAAGCCGTCCATCAGCGCGGCGGCGGCCTGGGTTTCGCCCTCGAGCGAGAACGGGGCGTCGAGGTCCGCGAACGCGAAACGGTGGCTGCCGTCGTTGGCCGGATCCACCGCGCGCGCAGCCGAGGCCGGGTCGGCCAGGTCGACGACGCCGCGCTCGTGCCAGCGCCCGCCCGAGCGGTGCAGCAGCTTCACCGGCATCGCGTCGAGCACCTCGTTGCCGACCACCACGCCCGCTATGGTCTCGGGCCAGGCGTCGAGCCAGCGCACGCGCGGCGCGAAGCGCGCGAGGCGCGCCTGCTGGCGCTCGCGCAGCGGCCCGGACAGTTCGATGATCGTGAGATCCACCGAGACGCGCAGCATGCCGTCGTCGTCCGCGTCGTCGGCGTCGAGCGCCTCCAGCAGCTGCTCGGCCAGCGCGCCGCTGCCGGCGCCGAACTCGTAGACGCGCTCGCTGCCCGACGCGGTCAGGGCCTCGCGCACCTGCACGGCCAGCGCACGGCCGAAAAACGGCGACAATTCGGGGGCGGTGACGAAATCGCTGCCGCCCTCGGGCCCCAGGCCGAAGATGCGGCGTCCGCCGCTGTAGTAGCCGAGGCCCGGCGCGTAGAGCGCTTCGGCCATGAAGTCGTCGAAAGGCATCCAGCCGCCCGCCGCGGCGATGCGCGCTGCGATCCGGGCGACCAGCGCGTTGCCTGCCTCCGGCGCCTGGGCGGTCGAAGAGGTCGAAGAATCTGTCGTGGCGCCCGGAAGGCCGGGCCTGGAATTGCGCTGCATCGAATCAAATTGTAGGGATCATGGCCAACCCCCACCACCCTGACGCCGAAATGTCGTCCGCAGGCACGCCGCAACGGCGCGCCTACGAGCGCGGCGACGCGCGTGCGGTGGCGCTCGTGACGGGCGCCGCGCGCCGCATCGGCCGCGTGATCGCGCTCGAGCTGGCGCACGCGGGCTTCGACATCGCGCTGCATCATCGCGGCACGGATGCGCCGGCGCTCGCCGAGGCCCAGGCCACGGCGGCCGAACTGCGCGCGGCCGGCGCCCACGTGCAGCTGTTCGCCGCCGACTTCGCCGACACGGCGGCCACTGCCGTGCTGCTGCCGGCCGTCGCGCAGGCCTTCGGCCGTGTCGATGCGGTCGTCAACAGCGCGTCGCGCTTCGAGTACGACAGCCCCGCCACGTTCGACGCCGCGCTGCTCGAATCGCTGATGCGCAGCAACACCGCGGCGCCGATCGCGCTCGCGCGGGCGCTCGCGACCCAGGTCGCCGCGCAGCCGCCGCACGCCCGCGTCACGCCCTGCGTCGTCAACCTCCTCGACCAGAAGCTGCACAACCCGAACCCCGACTACTTCTCGTACACGCTCACCAAGGCCGCGCTGCAGCACGCCACCGTGCTGCTGGCGCAGGCGCTGGCGCCCGCCGTGCGCGTGTGCGGCGTGTCGCCGGGCATCACGCTCGTCTCCGGCCCGATGGACGAGGCCGAGTTCGCCAAGGCGCACCAGCTCACCGCGCTCGGACGCTCGTCGACCCCCGAGGACATCGCGCGCGCCGTGCGTTTCCTGATCGAGTCGCCCGCGATCACCGGCGTCGACCTCGCTGTCGACGGCGGCCAGCACCTCGTCGGCCAGTCGCGCGACGTGCTGTTCCTGGCGCGCGAAGACCAACCCGCATCGCGCTGACGCGACGCATCCCTCCCAACGAAGAAACCGACATGCACAGCCTCCTGCACCACCCGACCCTGATGGACTGCCGGCGGCTGTTCCTGCGCAACTACGAGGTGTGGATCAACATCGGCGTGCACGAGTTCGAGAAGAAGGGCGAGCAGCGCGTGCTGATCAACGTCGATCTCTACGTGCCGCTGGCCACCTCCACGCCGCGCGCCGACCAGCTGGCCGAGGTGCTGGACTACGACTTCATCCGCTCGACGATCGCCACCCGCATGTCCAAGGGCCATGTGCACCTGCAGGAGACGCTGTGCGACGACGTGCTGGCGTTGATGCTGGCGCACCCGAACGTGCGCGCGGCGCGCGTGTCGACGGAGAAGCCCGATGTCTACCCGGACTGCGAGGCGGTGGGCGTGGAAGTGTTCGGCCTGAAGGAAGCAGCATGAGCCTGGAACAACGCGAAGACACGGAAGTCGCCACGGCGGATGCGGTGTTCGACGAGTCGCAGACCGCCGCGAAGCGCAAGGCCGCCTTCGAGATCAACAAGCTGTCGAAGCGGCTGCACCGCCAGGTGGGCTCGGCCATCATCGACTACAACATGATCGAAGCCGGCGACAAGGTGATGGTGTGCCTGTCCGGCGGCAAGGACAGCTACGCGATGCTCGACATCCTGCTGTCGCTGCGCGAGCGCTCGCCGGTCAAGTTCGATCTGGTCGCCGTCAACCTCGACCAGAAGCAGCCCGGCTTCCCCGAGCACGTGCTGCCCGACTACCTGCGTGCGCGCGGCGTGCCGTTCCACATCGAGGAGCAGGACACCTACTCCATCGTCACCCAGCACATCGAGCCGGGCAAGACGATGTGCTCGCTGTGCTCGCGCCTGCGCCGCGGCATCCTGTACCGCGTGGCCGGCGAACTCGGCTGCACCAAGATCGCGCTGGGCCACCACCGCGACGACATCGTCGTGACGATGCTGATGAACATGTTCTTCGGCAGCAAGATGAAGGGCATGCCCGCCAAGCTGGTGAGCGACGACGGCAGGAACGTGGTGATCCGCCCGCTGGCCTACGTGGCCGAGCCGGACCTGGTGCGCTGGGCCGAACACAAGGCGTTCCCGATCATCCCGTGCACGCTGTGCGGCAGCCAGGACAACCTGCAGCGCGTGCAGATCAAGCAGATGATCCGCGACTGGGAAAAGCAGGCCCCGGGCCGCATCGAGAACATGTTCACCGCGATGGCCAACATCGTGCCGTCGCACATGATGGACCGCCAGCTGTACCCGTTCACGACGATCCAGGCCAGCGGCCGCCCCGAGCCGGACGGCGACATCGCGTTCGACGAAGACGAACAGTGCGGCACGCCCGCGCCGGGCGTGATCCGGATCGTCTGAAGCGCCGTGAACCGGATCGCGCCAGCGAGGAATGGACGAGAGAGCGGTTCGCGCCACGCCACGTCTGCAAGGCCGACGACAGCCTCTGGCAAGGCATGGTGCGGGCGCGCCGGATGCTGGTACATACTCGAGTTACACGCGAGCACTACGCTCGACATTGCGGCGCCGTGGTTGGCGCCCGGGAGTCCGTCATGACCATCATCCAGAGCACCCATCGCCTCATTTCCGTCGTCGCACTCGCGGGCGCGGCGTTGCTCGCCGGCTGCGCCGGCATGCACACGGTCGACACCTCGGTCGCCACCTTCGGCGCCTGGCCGGCCGACTTCGCCCCCGGCACCTACGCGTTCGATCGCTTGCCGTCGCAGGAAAAGAACCCGCAGCGCCAGCAATCGCTGGAAAACGCCGCCGCGCAGGCACTGGCAGTCGCCGGATTCACGCCGGCGGCCGCCGGTGCCAAGCCCGCGGTGATGGTCCAGATCGGCGCCCGCATCGAACGCTTCGAGCAGGCGCCCTGGGACGATCCGTTCTGGTGGGGCGGCCCGCGCCGCTTCGGCTATGTCGGCTGGGCGCCGTACGGTCCCTACGGCCCGTGGGGTCCGTACGGCCTGCGCCGCGGCGTCTGGGCGCCGTTCCCGCCGCAGCCCGACGTGTACCAGCGCGAGGTGGCCCTGTTGATCCGCGACGCCAACACCGGCAAGGCACTCTACGAGACGCGCGCCAGCTCCGACGGCTACAGCGACGGCGGCGACCGCGTGCTCGCCGCGATGTTCGACGCGTCGATGAAGGATTTCCCGCGCACCGACGACAAGGCGCACAACGTGCGCGTCGAGTTGCCGCTGGTGCCGTCGGCCATGCCGCCGGCGCCGCCGTCCAGCGGCCCCAGCGCCTGATCGCCCCGCGCTGAGATAATTCCGGTTCCTCACACGGACCGGAATTTTTTTATGGCACTCAGTGTCGTGATCATGGCAGCGGGCAAGGGCACGCGGATGCATTCGGCGCGGCCGAAGGTGTTGCATGCGCTCGGTGGCCGGCCGCTGCTGGGTCACGTGGTGGCCACGGCCGAGGCGCTGGCGCCGCAGCGCTGCATCGTCGTCACCGGCCATGGCGCCGAGGCCGTCGAGGCGGCCTTCGCCGGCGCCCAGCGCGTGTTCGTGCGCCAGATGCCGCAACTGGGCACCGGCCACGCGGTGCAGCAGGCCGTGCCGGCGCTGCCCGACGATGGCGTCACGCTCGTGCTCAACGGCGACGTGCCCCTGATCCGCGAGGCCACGTTGCACGCACTGGTCGAGGCGTGCGGCGGCAGCCGTCTCGCCCTGCTGACCGTGGACCTGGCCAACCCGTTCGGCTATGGCCGCATCGTGCGCGGCGTCGAGGCGGGCGACGCCGACGGCATCGGTCCGGTGCAGGCCATCGTCGAGGAAAAGGACGCGACGCCGCTGCAACGCCAGATCACCGAGGTCTACACCGGCATCCTGGCCGCCCCCAGCGCGCTGCTCAAGCAATGGCTGGCGCGGCTGACCAACCGGAACGCGCAAGGCGAGTACTACCTGACCGACGTCGTCGCCCACGCGGTGGCCGATGGCGTCGAGGTCTGTACGGCGTCGGCCGCGGACGAGACCGAAGTGCTGGGCGTCAACAGCCCGGCGCAACTGGCCGATCTCGAGCGCCGGCTGCAACGCCGCCACGCCGACGCGTTGATGGAGGCCGGCGTGCGCCTGGCCGACCCGGCGCGCTTCGACCTGCGCGGCACGCTCGCCTGCGGCACGGACGTGGAGATCGACGTCGGTTGCGTGTTCGAAGGCGCCGTGACGCTGGGCGACGGCGTGCGCGTGGGCCCGCACTGCGTGATCCGCGACGCGGCGATCGCCGCCGGCGCGGTGATCCATCCGTTCACGCACATCGAAGGCGCGACGGTGGGCACCGGCTCGCTGATCGGCCCGTTCGCACGCCTGCGCCCCGGCGCGAAGCTGGGCGAGGAGGTGCACATCGGCAACTTCGTCGAGGTCAAGAACTCGACGCTCGCCGACGGCGCCAAGGCCAACCACCTCGCCTACCTGGGCGACGCGACAGTGGGCGAGCGCGTGAACTACGGCGCCGGCAGCATCACCGCCAACTACGACGGCGCCAACAAGCACCGCACGACGATCGGCGCCGACGTGCACGTGGGCTCCAACTGCGTGCTGGTGGCCCCGGTGACGATCGGCGACGGCGCCACGATCGGCGGCGGCTCGACGATCAACAAGAACGTGGCGCCCCGCTCGCTGGCGATCGGGCGCGCGCGCCAGGTCGCGTTCGAGAACTGGGAACGGCCGAAGAAGCAGCCCAAGTAGGGCTCAGGCCGCGTCGGCGGTCGCCTGCGCGAGGCACAGGTCTTCCCAGGCCTTCGCCTTCTCCGGCAGGTTGCGCAGCAGGTACGCCGGGTGGTACGTGACCACGACGGGGATGCCCTCGTAGCGGTGCACGCGGCCGCGCAGCTTGCCGATCGCGTCGTCGGACTTCAGCAGTTGCTTGACCGCGAAGCGGCCCATCAGCAGGATCAGCTTCGGCTTGACCAGCGCCACCTGGCGCTTGAGGAACGGCTCGCAGCGCGCCATCTCGTCCGGCTCCGGATTGCGGTTGCGCGGCGGCCGGCACTTGAGCGTGTTGGCGATGAAGACGCGGTGGGCGGGATCGCCGGCCTGGTCGTCCTCGCGGCCTTCGCCCGACGCCGCCCGGCGCGACTGGCCGACGGCGCGCAGCATCTGGTCGAGCAGCTGGCCGGCCGGACCGACGAAAGGCTCGCCGGCCAGATCCTCCTGTTCGCCCGGCGCCTCGCCGACGATCATCCACTCGGCCTGCGCATGGCCCACGCCGAAGACGGTCTGCCGGCGGCTCTCGCACAGGCCGCAGGCCGTGCACGCCGCGACGGCGTCCTGCAGCGGGCCCCAGGCCAGCGTGGCGATGGTGGCGGCGCGTTCGGCGAACACGGGGTCGGACAGCGTCTCCTGCACCGCCGCGGCTGCGGCGGCGATCGTGGTCGTCGCGCGCGCGGGCGCGGGGGCCGGCGCGGCCGGGCGCGCGGGCGGCGCCGTGGGCGTGCGGGCGGGCTCGGTTGCAGGCGCGCGCGCGCCGGGGGCGGCCACCGGTGCCTCGATCGCGCGCTCGACGACGGCGGTTTCCGCCGGCGCTGCGGCCGCTGGCGCCGCGGCCAGGGGGGCGGCGGACGGCGCAGGCGACCACAGCCGCACGCCCATCGCGGCCAGCATGCGCCGTTGACGCTCGCTCCAGCTCATGCGCCGTCCTCTCGAACAAGCAGGCGCGTCATCAGGACCGCGTCCTCGCGCTCGCCGCGCGGCGCGGGATAGTAGTCGCGCCGCCGTCCCGCTTCGGCGAAGCCTTCGCGCTCGTACAGCGCCCGTGCCCGCACGTTGCTCTCGCGCACCTCGAGCCACAGCGCCGAGGCGGCGAAGCTGCTGCTCAGCGCATAGAGCTCGGCCAGCAGGCGGCGCCCGTGGCCGCGCCCCTCGTGGCGCGGCGACACCGTCACGTTGAGCAGGTGCATCTCCTCGAAGCCGGGCATCGCGACGAAGTAGCCGATCAGCTCGCCGTCGTCGCCCACCAGCGCGCGCGTGAGATAGCCGGCCGCGATCGAGTCGATGAAGTTGCCGCGCGTCCAGGGGAAGCTGTAGGCCTGCACCTCGATCGCCAGCACGGCGTCGAGCAGATCCACCGTGATGGGGCGCAGCGACGGCGTGGCGTCGCCGGGGCGCGGCAGGTCGGATCGTACGGCGCTCATTTTGCGGCTCCCGACACCGCATCGCGCAAGGCCTTCGCGGCCGCGCGTTCGGCCGTGGTCTGGGCCACCTTGTCGCGCAAGTACACCGGCAAGGCCTGGTCGGCCGGCACGCCGTCGCCGCGCGCGAAGCCCGCGGCCGCGAGCCAGCCGAGGGCGGCCGCGCGGCCATGTTCCTGCGGCGCGCGCCGTGCGGCGCCGGTGCGCAGGCGCTCGCCGAAGGCGGCCAGCGCCGAGCCGGCGACGACCTGCGGCGGCGCGTCGCGCCAGACCGCGTGCAGCGCCTCGGGCGTGGTCAGCGACGGTGCGACGACGGCCACCCAGCCGGCGTCGCCGGCGTCGCGGTAGCAGCCGGCGTAGATCTCGTCCATGCGCGCGTCCATCGCCACCCAGACGACGGCGCCCGCGACCAGGCCGGCGTGGCGCGCGGCGTCCTCGGCCACGATCGCGAGGCTGTCGACCGGCACCACCGGCACGCCCTGTCCATAAGCCAGCCCCTGCGCCACGGCACACGCGGTGCGCAGGCCGGTGAAGCCGCCCGGGCCGCGCCCGAAGGCGATCGCGTCGAGATCGGCGAAGGTCCAGCCGAGTCGCTGCAGCAATGCCATCAGCATCGGCAACGCCTGCGCGGACGCGGCGGCGCCGCCATCCAGGTCCAGGTGGTCGATGCGGCAGTCCGCACGCGAGAACCCCGCGCCGGCGCCGGGCGCGCGGCCATCGTCGATGGCGGCGAGCGCCAGCCGCTCGGTGGCGCTGTCGATGGCCAGCAATCTCACGCGCGCATCCCTGCCCGCGCCGATGCGCGCGGAAGGCGTGACGCGAGCAACGCGTCGCGAGCCATGAAGGAGGTCTGCCTGAGCATGGCAAAGAGTGTAGCCGTGCGATCATCCGGCGGCCTTCCGAACGCCGCATTGCAACTCCCAGCCCACGATGATCCGGCCCACCGCCCTGCTGTCCACCGCCCTCGCCTCGCTCACCGCGCTGGCGGCCCCGGTCACGCCGCATCCGCCCGCCGCGTGGACGCTGCCGCCGACGATCGCAGCCGCGCTGGCCAATGCGCACGTGAGTCCCGACGCGCTGGCGCTGTGGGTGCAGCCGGTGGACGCGGCGATGCCGTCCTGGGGCTGGAATCCGGATTTCGGCGTCAATCCGGCCTCCGTGTTCAAGCTCGCCACCACCAGCGCGGCGCTGGACCTGCTGGGCCCGGCGTGGAGCTGGAAGACGCCGGTCTATCTCACCGGCCCGGTGCGCGGCGGCGTGCTCAAGGGCTCGGTGGTGATCCGCGGCTCGGGCGACCCGAGCCTCGTGCTCGAACGCGTGTGGCTGCTGCTGCGCCAGCTGCGCAACGCCGGCGTGCGCGACATCCGCGGCGACATCGTGCTCGATCACTCCGCGTTCGCCCCGAGCACGCGTTCCGCGGCCGACTTCGACAACGCGCCGTCCGAGCCCTACAACGTGCTGCCCGACGCGCTGCTGCTGAACTACAAGTCGGTCACGCTCAGCTTCACGCCCGATGCGGCGCAGCGCGTGGCGCACGTGGTGGCCGAGCCGCCGCTGGCCGGCTTCGCCGTCGATGCCAGCGTGCCGCTGGCGCGCGGTGGCTGCGACGACTGGCGCGGCGCGCTGAAGCTCGCGCCCGACGACGCCACGCGCTGGCACTTCGCGGGCGCCTATCCGGCCGCGTGCGGCGCGCGCAACTGGCCGCTGGCCTACGCCGACCCGGCGAGCTACGACACGCGTCTGGTGGCCGCGCTGTGGCACGAGGCGGGCGGAAAGCTGTCGGGACGTGTGCGCGACGGCGCGACGCCGGCCGATGCGACGCTCGCCTTCGAGTTCGCATCACCGCCGCTGGCCGGGATCGTGCGCGACATCAACAAGTACAGCAACAACACGATGGCCGAGCAGGTGTTGCTGACGCTGGCGCTGCACGCCGCGGCCGGCGGCACTGACACCGCGACGGGCGTCACGCAGGAACAGGCGCGTGCCGTGCTGATGCAATGGCTGCACGAGCGCCTGGGGCCGGCCGCGGACGCCGTCGTCGCCGTCAACGGCTCGGGTCTCGCGCGCGAGACGCGCATCAGCGCACGCGCGCTCGGGCAACTGCTGCAATCGGACTGGAACGGCCCGGCGATGCCCGAGCTGATGAGCTCGCTGCCGCTCAACGGCGTCGACGGCACGCTGCGCAAGAGCACGGCGACGGCCGGCCGCGCCCACCTGAAGACGGGCTCGATGCGCGACGTCGTCGCGATCGCCGGCTACGTGCTGTCGGACAGCGGCCGCCGCTACATCCTGGTGGCCGTCGTCAACGATCCGAACGCGGGCGCGGCGCGCCCGGCACTCGACGCCGCGATCGACTGGGTCGAGCGCGACCCCGCGCGGTCGACGTCCCCATGAAAAAATCCCGCGGGCATCGCTGCGCGCGGGATTTCAGCGGGGCCGGCCGCGAACGGCCGCCCGCAACGATCAGAACGTGTAGCCGATCGACGCGTTGATCGCGATCGGGTCCAGCTTGGCCGAGGTGCTCTGGCCCGTCGACAGCTTCGCCTTCGTGCTGATGAAGGTCTTCAGGATCGCGGCATCGAGGAACCAGTGCTTGTCGATCTTGTAGTTCGCGCCGGCTTCGATCGTGCTGCCCCATTCGGTGTCGCCACCGATGGTGGTGCCCGGGCCGCCCGGGTCGGTGACAGCGGTCAACGCAGCGGAGCCCTTGCTGCCGTAGAACTTCGCGAAGGTCGGGCCCGCGCCGACGTACGGGCGGAACGGCCCGTCCGCGGCGAGGAAGCGGTACTGCAGCAGCACCGTGGGCGAGATCTGGTGGATGCTGCCGATCTTGCCGACGCCGGCCACCGCGCCCGCGCCGACGATGTCGTGCTTGTACGGCAGGCCGCCCAGCGCCTCGATGGAGATGCTGTCCGTGATCATGTACGTGGCGGTGAAGAACAGCGCGCTCGCGGACTTGATGTCGATCTTGGAGCCCGGCAGCGACGGCGCCGTCAGGTCATCGCTCTTGACCTTGGGCATGATCTTGTTCCAGCCCAGCTTGACCAGCACGTCTCCGGCGGCCTGGGCCTGCGCTGCGCCCGCGCCGCACAGGGCGACGGTGGCGACGAGAGCGGATGCAATGGATTGCTTCTTCATGAATGTGTCCTTGCGTGTGTCTCGAGCGCCGGCTTACAGCCAGCCCTTGATGGCCATTTGCTCGCCGACCAGTTCGGACAGCAGGCGATAGCCGTATGGCGTCGGGTGGACGCTGTCCGCGTATTCATACGTGTTGGCAGCCGTGGCGGGCGCGGCCGACGCGGCAGGAGCCACCGCGGCGATCAGCGTGTTCTTCGTGCAGAGCAGCGAGCTGGAGGACGTGCAGACCGGCGTGGTGACGTTCGTCAGGCCGTACTGGGCCATGTTCGTCGCCTGGTCTTCACTGGCGCTGAAGGCATCCACCAGCAACAGCGAAGGGCCGGCCTGGAGCTTGGCCGCGAGTTCGGTGTTGAACGTCTGGACCAGTTGCTTGACCAGCGCCTGCCCGGCGGCGCCCGACGAGATCGCCGACGGCGTGAGGCTGGCGTCGGGGATGTTGACGACGACGACGTGCTTCGCGCCATTGGCCAGGATCATCGTGTTGATGTCGTTGGCCAGATCGTCGGCAGCCGTCGTCATCGCGGCAACCGCGCCTGCGGCCGCCTGGGCCTGGGGCAATCCGGCTGCGACCTCGGCCTGGAAGGTGGCGACCTGGATGAACATGTCGTTGGCGCCCGCCAGCACGGTGACCAGCGCGGTGGACGAGAACGTCGGCGAGACGTTGGTGAGGTAGTTGTGGATCTGGTCGTGCACCGGGATCGTCAACGCGCCGAGGGCATTGCCGCCCGTGCCAACCGGATCACTCGGATTGAACAGGGCCGCATTGCCCGGTCCGGGCTGCAGGGTGACGCGCGAGCCGCCCTGGGCATAGTTCAGGCAGGGCGTGGCACCCGTGTCATGGAACGTGGGCGTCTCGTCGCCGATGATGGGCACGGCGCCTTGCACCGGCGTCAGGCCGGTTTCCGCCGCGCAGGGCTGGGTCAGCTTCAACGTGGCGGCGAGGAACTCGGTCCAGTTGATGTAGAGCAGGCCCGTGGCGCCCTGGCCATTGATCGAGAAGTGGCCGCCGCCCTGCAGCTTGACGACACCGACGTCGTAGCTGCCGACGTCGCTCAGGCTGTCGCCGAAGTTGACCATCTGCGTGAAAGCGACGCGCGGCGACTGGTCGCCGGCTTCGTTGCCGCCGCAGCCAGCCAGGAAGGCCGCGGCCGCCAGGGCCGTGGTCAAAACGTGGAATTTCTTCATGTGCACCTCGCCAAACGAAGAGTCAAAGTCATTAATCGAACGGTCGTTCGATTTCATTAAAAACTATACGCAAGGGGGTGTCCTCGACCCGTGGGGACAAACCCTGTCGGCACCACGCAAAACAACACAACGACTGCGCGACGGACGCTCACGTTATGTCGTACGCACGACCCTGTGAAGACAAGAAAGCCCTCTTGCGACGGCGACGTCGCAAGAGGGCCACATGCTGCAGCGCAACACTCAGTTGAGGTTTACGGCAGTCTTCAGAACGGGTTCGCGTGCGCGCGGCTGACGGCCTGGTTGCCAAGCTGCGTCTGCCCGACGGGCCCGAGATGCGTGGCATCGGCCCACAGGAAAGAGGCGTTCGCCGGCTGGCCCGTCGAGGGATCGTTCCGGAGCGTATCGGGCGTGCAGGTCGGCAGCGGTGCGGTGTCCAGGCAGCCATAGGACTGGTTGGGCAGGGAGATCAGGCTGTACGAGCCCGGGCTGTTCACAGCATTGCGTACCAGGTCGTCCGCCAGCACGAGGCCGATCTTGCTGCCGTCGTTGAGGATGTTGCTGCGCAGGCCGAGGTTGAACGCCGTGCTCATGTCCGACAGCAGCTTCAGGCGGTCGAAATCGCCGCGTTGCGACTCGACGTAGGCGAACGGCGTGTCGCTCTGGTCGGGGATCGTCAGCAGGATCACCTTGCCGCCGGCATTCGCGATCGAGTTCACGACGTTGGCCAGCGTCGCGCCCTGCGACTTCATGTCGGCGAGCAGCGTGGTCTCGTCGCCATTGGTGCCGTTGGTCTGGTAGTCGTTGAGCACGTCGTGCATGCCGACCCAGATCGTGACGAGGTCGTTGTAGTTGAACGTGTCGCCGGCCTGGAACGCAGCGACCTGCTGGACCACGTCGTCCACGGTCCCGTTGAGCTTTGTCAGGTCGAGCGCATTGATCTGCGAGGAGGCGTTCGGGTTGCAGTCCGCATAGACGAGCCCGTACGAATTGGCCAGCGTCTGCGTCCACATCGGGTTCTGCGTGCAGTCGATCTGGAGGGTCGCCGTCGAAATGCCGTTGATGCTGTACTTCAGGCCCTGGGCGCCGATCAGCGCGCTGCTCTCGTCACCGAAGGTCAGGATGCGCGCGGGCACGAAGGCCTGTTGCTGGTAGGTGCCGCCGCCGCAGGACGCCAGCGCGGCGACTGCGACGATCCCTGCTACCGCTCGCGCTGCGATGCGGTTCAGGTGTTCTTGAAAAAACATTCGTTCTCCTGTTGGATTCGGCTGGAAGCCGGCGCCTGACGGATGGGCCGGATTCCCGAGGTTCTATGCAGCGGCCGCGCGCTGCAATCGGTCGCGAACGCCTTCCCATGCCGGGGCATCGGGAGGCGTTTCGACCCAGATCAGACGGGTGCCGGGGGTGTCGAGTTCACGCAGCGCAGAAAAAAGCTCGTGCGCCGCGGCGATCGGATTGTCCGGCATCGCGCGATAAGCGCACACCGAGCGTCCGGGTGTGACAGTGCGGAAATATACCGCCACCGGGTTAACGGCTGATTTCGGCAGCATGCCCAGGGCGGTCCGCAGTTGGTCCGCCGGCATCAGGCGCAGCTTCGCGCGCGGCGCGTAATGGGCCTCCAGCGTGCCCGAGGCGCGCGGCGCGTCGGCGCCCGCTTCGCGCAGCGGCTGGCCCAGCGCCGCCTCGAGTTGCGCGCGCGTCAGCACGCCCGGACGCAGCAGCGCCGGCGCGCCGCGACTGCAGTCGACGATGGCCGATTCGATGCCGGCCTCGCATTCGCCGCCGTCCAGGATGCTCAGCGCGTCGCCGAATTCTTCATGCACGTGCGCCGCGGTGGTCGGGCTGATGCGGCCGAAGCGATTGGCGCTCGGGCCGGCGACGCCGGCGACGCCTCGCGCGGCGGCCGCGGCCAGCAGCGCCTGCGCCACCGGGTGCGACGGGCAGCGCAGCCCCACGCTGGCCTGTCCGCCGGCGGCGGCCGCGGCCTTCCCGGCGCGGCGCGGCACGATCACCGTGAGCGGGCCGGGCCAGAAGGCCTCGGCCAGGCGCTGCGCGGCGGCGGGCCAGTCGCTCGCGAACGTGCGCGCGCCGGCGACGTCGTTCACGTGCACGATCAACGGGTGGTCCGCCGGCCGGCCCTTGGCGGCGAAGATCTTCGCGACGGCGGCGTCGTCGTCGGCGCGCGCCCCCAGGCCGTAGACGGTCTCGGTGGGAAACGCCACCAGCTCGCCCGCGGCCAGTTCGGCCGCGGCGCGTTGCAGGGCCGCCGTGTCGTTGCCGTCCGCGATCGCCATCTAGAACCCCTGCAGCCCCAGCACGGCCGCGGCCGCGTTCGCACGCTCGCGCGCGAGCGCCGGCGTGGCGGCGGTCACGGTGAGGTGGCCCATCTTGCGGCCGGGCCGTGCCTGCTTCTTGCCGTAAAGGTGCAGGTGCATGCCCGGCAGCGCCAGCAGCGCGCCCCAGTCGGGCTCGCGTTCGTGGCCGTTCTCGAACCACAGGTCGCCCAGCAGGTTGACCATCTCGCACGGCGAGTGCTGGCGCGGCGTGACCAGCGGCAGCCCGGCCAGCGTGCGCACCTGCAGCTCGAACTGCGACAGGTCGCAGGCGTCGATGCTGTAGTGGCCGGAGTTGTGCGGCCGCGGCGCCATCTCGTTGGCCACCAGCGCGCCGTCTTCCAGCACGAAGAATTCGACGCACAGCACGCCCACGTAGCCCATGGCCTCGGCAATGGCGGTCGCGCGGGCGATCGCCTGGTCGGACTGCGACTGCGTGACGTCGGGCGCGGGCACGGTGGTCAGCGCGAGGACGCCCGAGCGATGCAGGTTCTGCTGCACCGGCAGGTTCACCAGCGCGCCGTCGGCGCCGCGCGCCACGATGATGCTCAGCTCGTAGCGCAGCGCCAGGCGCTTCTCGAGCACGCAGGGCACCTGGCGCAGTTGCGCCCAGGCGGTCGCGAGCGCCGCGCGGTCGGCCACCACGATCTGGCCCTTGCCGTCGTAGCCCAGGCGAGTCGTCTTCAGGATGCCCGGCAACAGGTCGTCGGCGATGGCGGCGAGCTGCTCCGTGGTCTCGATGACCGCGTACGGCGCGCATGGCACGCCGGCACGCTCGAAATTCGCCTTCTCGGCCGCGCGATCCTGGCAGATGGCCACCGCGGCGGCGCCAGGCGCCACCGGGATGTCCTGCGCCAGCGAGGCCAGCGACGGCGCCGGCACGTTCTCGAATTCGGTGGTGACGGCGTCGCAGCGGCCCGCCATCTCGGCCAGCGCGCGCTCGTCGTCGTACGGCGCGCACAGCTGGTAGTGGGCGGCGACGCCGGCCGGGCTGTGCTTGTCGGGATCGAGCACCAGCGTGTCGAAGCCCAGCGTCTGCGCGGCGTGCACGAACATGCGCCCGAGCTGGCCGCCGCCGAGCACGCCCAGCGTGGCGCCGGGCGGCAACGCCCGTCGCAGGCCAGGGCCGCTCATTTGAGCTCCTGGGTCATCGCGCGGGCGGCTTCGGTCTGCCGGGCGCGATAGGCCTCGAGCCTGGCCCGCAAGGCGTCGTCGCGGCTGGCGAGCATGGCCACCGCGAACAGCGCGGCGTTGGCGGCGCCGGCCACGCCGATCGCGAACGTGGCCACCGGAATTCCCTTGGGCATCTGGACGATGGAGTGCAGGGAGTCGACGCCACTGAGATGCTTGCTGGCCACGGGAACGCCCAGCACCGGCACCACCGTCTTGGCGGCGAGCATGCCCGGCAGGTGCGCGGCTCCGCCGGCCCCGGCGATGATCGCCTGCAGCCCGCGCGCGACGGCGCCTTCCGCGTAGGCGAACATGTCGTCGGGCATGCGGTGTGCAGAGACGACGCGGGCGTCGAAGGGAATGTCGAACTCGGCGAGAATGGCGGCAGCCGCCTTCATCGTCTCCCAGTCGCTGGCCGACCCCATGACGACGCCGACCACAGGCGAGGCACTATTCAAGATCACTCCCGGTAAAACGACGATTTTAGCCGGGGGCACAGGCGAAGCCCCACATGATAGACATCACCCTCCAGAATTTCGAGAACGACCTGCTGCAGGATTCGATGCAGCAACCCATCCTTCTGGACATCTGGGCGCCCTGGTGCGGCCCCTGCAAAAGCCTCGGGCCGATGCTGGAAAAGCTCGAGGTCGCCTACGAAGGCCGCTTCAAGCTCGCCAAGCTCAACAGCGACGACCAGCCCGAGATCGCCGGCCAGCTGAGCCAGGCCTTCGGCGTGCGCTCGATCCCGTTCTGCGTGATGTTCCACCAGGGCCAGCCGGTGGACGGCTTCGTCGGCGCGATTCCCGAAAGCGAGATCCGCGCCTTCCTCGACAAGCACGTGCCCGGCGCGGACGAGTTCGCCGCCGAGGCGGACACCGAGGCCGCGGAGGCCCTGCTGGCCGAAGGCGACACCGATTCGGCGCTGGCCAAGCTGCAGGAGGCCGTGGCCATCGATCCGGCCAACGAGTCGGCCCGCTTCGACTACCTGCGCCTGCTCATCGAAACGAGCCGCAGCGTGCCCGAGCTGCTCGCCCAGGCGCGCCAGGCCTACCAGCCGGTGGCGCAGCGCGTGCTGCCCAACCCGCGCTTCGACGCGATCGGCCACTGGCTGGACGCCAGCGAGAAGGCCGCCACGGCCCGCTCGCACGACGAGCTCACGGCCGCGATCGCCGCCAACAAGCGCGACTTCGACGCCCGCTTCGAGCTGGCCCAGTCGTTCTTCGCCGCCGGCGCCTTCACGCAGGCGCTCGACGAACTGCTCGAGATCCTGATGCGCGACAAGTCATGGAACGACGAACTCGCGCGCAAGGTCTACGTGGGCATCCTCGAGCTGATGACCAAGCCGGCGCCCAAGCCCGCGGCCGAGAAGGCTGCGGCGGACAAGCCCAAGCTGGAACTGACAGGCCACTCGGCGGCCGTCGGCGCGGATCCGGTCGTCGACCAGTACCGCCGGCGCCTGAGCATGACCGTGCTCAGCTGAAGTCGACTGCCGCGAGGGCCTCGGCCCAGCGGCGCTGCTCGGCGCGGTGCTGCACCAGCGCCGCATCGGCCTGCGCCGCGTGCGCGTCCGCCTGCTCGCCGCGCCCGAGCGCGCGCGCGACCACGGCCAGGCGCGCGTGCGTGGCGGCGATGTCGTCGTGTTCGGTCATCAGCGGCAGCACCGCGGTGATCGCACGCAGGCGCTTGACGGCCTCGTCCAGGCGACCCAGCTTCACTTCGGCGAACACCGCGTCGGCGAGGAAACGCGCCTCGCGGTGCACCTGGCCTTCCGAGCGGGCACGCGGCAGCTGCGCGTCGAACAGTGCGATGGCCGCGTCGTACTGGCCCAGCACCGTCATCAACTGGGCGCGCAGCAGCGGCACCTCGGCCATCAACTGGCCATTGCCGACGCCGGCGTCGTAGTTGCCGGTGGATTCGGCCTCCAGCAGCACGCGCTGCGCATCGGCCAGGTCGGCGCGTTCGAACGCGCCCTCGAGGCTGATGCGGCCGGCCTGGAACGCCGCCATGTTGTGCAGCAGCACGCTGACCAGCGAGACGTCGCCCTCGGTGGCCGCGTGCTGGCGCGCCACCTTGTACCAGGGGATCGCGCGGGCGTCGTCGCCGGCCACGCGCCAGGCGCTGGCCACCACCAGCGCGGCGCGGGCGCGCGCGGCGTGGCTGTCGGCGGGCGCGATGCGCAGGGCTTCCATCGTGTGGGCCACCGTGGCCTCGACATCGCTCGCGTTGAAATCGGTCATCGCCAGCCAGGCCGCGCACAGCGCATGCAGCTCGGCGTCGCCGGCGGAGGCCGCGAGATCGTAGGCGCGCTGGAACTTGGCGCGAGCGCTGGGCGCGAGCGACTCGCAGTGCTCGATCAGTCCGTCGACGAACGCCACCCAGGCCGACAACACCGGGTTGCGCAGCCGCTGGCTCTGCGAACGCAGCCCGGCCAGCGCGAAGCGGGCCTCGGCGAACTGGCCGTGACGCGCCAGCACGGCGGCCCGACGCGACTTCAGGCACTCGCGTTCGAAGACCTCTTCGGCCTGAGCGATCTGCGCATCGAGTCGTTCGATCAGCCGGGACATGTGCTGAAGCAATTCGGTTTCAGCCAGCCAGTCGATCGAACGCTTCGCGGTACTTGGCCGCGGTGCGTTCACCCACCTCGGCGGGCATCGCGGGCGCCGGCGCCTTCTTGTTCCAGGGCTGGCCGTCGATGCGCACCGACTCCAGCCAGTCGCGCACGAACTGCTTGTCGTAGCTGGGCGGGTTCTGGCCCTCGACGTAGCCTTCCACCGGCCAGTAGCGCGAGGAATCGGGCGTCAGCACCTCGTCCATCAGCGTCAGCGTTCCCTGGTCGTCGAGACCGAACTCGAACTTCGTGTCGGCGATGATGATGCCCTTGGTCAGCGCGTAGGCGGCGGCGCGCTCGTACAACGCGATCGAGGCGTCGCGCACATGGTTCGCGAGTTCGTCGCCGATCATCGCGGCGGCGACCTTGAACGAGATGTTCTCGTCGTGCTCGCCGGCCTCGGCCTTGGTGGCGGGCGTGAAGATGGGCTGCGGCAGGCGCGAGGCGTTCTTCAGGCCGGCGGGCAGCTGGACGCCGCACACCGACTGGCTCTGCTGGTACTCCTTCCAGCCCGAACCGGCGAGGTAGCCGCGCACCACGGCCTCGATCGGCAGCGGCTTCAGGCGCTTGACGAGCATGGAGCGCTCGAGCACCTGGGCCACTTCATCGGGCTGCACCACCGACTCCGGCGCCTCGCCGGTCAGGTGGTTGGGGACGATGCCTTCGAGCTTGTCGAACCAGAACAGCGCCATCTGCGTCAGCAACGCGCCCTTGCCGGGGATCGGCTCGCCGAGGATGACGTCGAACGCCGACAGGCGATCGGTGGCCACCATCAGGATGCGGTCGTCGCCGACTGCGTAGTTGTCGCGCACCTTGCCGCGCGCGAGCAGCGGCAGGGAGTGGATGGACGTAGTGAGCAGCGCGGCGGTCATGGCGTGGGCAGGTAAAGGAGCGGTAAACCCGTATTGTGCCTGTGGGACGACGGCCCCGCGGTCGCTGGCGCCCCCTGCCCCCGAGCGGCCCGGCAGAGCCGGCGACCGGAGGCTCAGTTGACCAGTTGCGCGAGTTGGCCGCTGGCGTATTTCGCGGCGACGACCTGCAGCGTGTCCGTCTTGATCTTGGCCGCCTGGCCTTCGCAGCCGAACTCCACGTAGCGCTGGCGGCAGATCTGCTTGGCCGCCTCGCGCGCCGGCTTCAGGTAGTCGCGCGGGTCGAACTTGTCCGGGTTCTCGAACAGGTACTTGCGGATCGCGGCGGTCATCGCCAGGCGCACGTCGGTGTCGATGTTGATCTTGCGCACGCCGTGCTTGATGGCTTCCTGGATCTCTTCCACCGGCACGCCGTAGGTCTCCTTCATGTTGCCGCCGTACTGGCGGATGACGGCCAGCAGATCCTGCGGCACCGACGAGGAGCCGTGCATCACCAGGTGGGTGTTGGGAATGCGCTTGTGGATCTCCTTGATCCGGCCGATGGCCAGGATGTCGCCCGTGGGCTTGCGCGTGAACTTGTAGGCGCCGTGGCTGGTGCCGATGGCGATCGCCAGCGCGTCGAGCTGCGTGCGCTTGACGAAGTCGGCGGCCTGCTCGGGGTCGGTCAGCAACTGGTCCATCGTCATCGTGGCTTCGGTGCCGTGGCCGTCTTCCTTGTCGCCCTTCATGGTCTCGAGCGAACCCAGGCAGCCGAGTTCGCCTTCGACCGTGACGCCCAGCTTGTGGGCCATGTCGACCACGGTGCGCGTGACGTCGACGTTGTAGTCGTAGCTGGCGATCGTCTTGCCGTCGGCCTGCAGCGAGCCGTCCATCATCACCGAGCTGAAGCCCAGATCGATGGCGCCGCGGCAGACGTCGGGGTTCTGTCCGTGATCCTGGTGCATCACCAGCGGAATCGACGGCCAGCTTTCGGTGGCGGCCTGGATCAGGTGCTTGATGAACGGCTCGCCGGCGTACTTGCGGGCCCCGGCCGAGGCCTGCAGGATCACCGGCGCGCCGACTTCGGCGGCCGCCGACATCACGGCCTGCACCTGCTCGAGGTTGTTGACGTTGAACGCGGGAATACCGTAGCCGTGCTCGGCAGCGTGGTCCAGCAGTTGGCGCATGGAAACGACGGGCATGAGAAGTCCTTCAGTCAGGATGTTGCAGATGGCGTTTCGGCACGGTCGAACGGTGCCACGAAATCGGGCGACGCGGTGATGTAACTGCGTCGTAATTTGCCCATTTTATCGGTACGGATACGGGATCGCATAATCGAGTCATTCGCAATTGAAACGACGGGCTACCGATGGTCTTTTCCTGGTTCAACACGCAAAAGGTCGACGCCTTCATCGATGCCGAGGTTGCCGACATGCTCAAGCGCGTGCCGCCGGCCAGGCTCGAAGGCAGCAGCGCCGTGGCCAGGAAGGCCGAGGATCAGCTGGCCAGGTCGCACGACGTGCTGTTGCGCCACGCGCGGGATTTCGTGCAGCGGGAAAAGCCCAACCTGTACCAGAAGGCCCGCATCGCCAACCGCCTGAAGTGGGCGTTGCGCGAGGCCAGGTACCCGACGCGGTTCGTCGACGAATTCGCCTACGCGCTGGCCACGGTGGTGGCCGCCGCCAGCTCGCAGCGCGAGGTCTGATGGCCACGCCGCCACGCCCGCCCCAGAAAACGTCCCCCGCCGCTGCGCTGCTGAACCAGGCCGTGGCCCAGCACCAGGGCGGCCGCCTCGACGAGGCCGCGGCGGCGTACCGCCAGGTCCTGCTGCAGACACCGGGCCAGTTCGACGCCACGCACCTGCTGGGCGTGATCGCGCTGCAACGCGGCGACCTGGGGACAGCGGAGAAACTGATCGCCGAGGCGCTGAAGGTCAAGCCCAGGGATCCCGCCGCGCTGAACAACCTCGGCACGACGTTGCTGCGCGCGAAGCGGCTGGAGGAGGCGCGCGAACAGTTCGAACGCGCCGTCAAGGCGCAGCCGGCGTTCGTCGACGCCCAGTCCAATCTCGGCAGCGCCCTGCGCCAGCTCGGGCGCGTCGCCGACTCGGTGGCGCCGTTGAAGCGCGCGTTCGCGGGCAACGCCAAGTCCGCCGAGATCGCCGACCTGCTCGGGGCCTCGTTGCTGGACACCGGCGACAGCCGCGGCGCCGTCTCCGTGTTCGAGGCCGCCGTGAAGGCCCGGCCGCGCGACGCCCAATGCTGGCTGCACCTGGCCATCGCGAGCCAGAGGGCCGGCAACGCGAAACGCGCGCTGGAAGCGGCCGACGAGTCGCTGGCGCTGGCGCCGGACGCAACCAAGGCCTTGGGCGCGCGCGGGCAGGCGCTCGCCACCCTGGGCGACCCTGCCGGCGCGCGCGGCGCCTTCGCCACCGGCGTGCGCGTCGCGCCCAGGGACGCCGTGGCGCAGCACAACTTCGGCGTGTTCCTGCGCGAGCAGGGCGAATTCGAACCCGCTATCGAACGCCTGCGCGCCGCGGTGCAGCTCGATGCCGCGCTGACGCCCGCGCACGAGGCGCTGGTGGGCGCGCTCATCGATGCCGGCCGCAGCGACGAGGCGATGCGCCACGGCCGCTCGTTCTCCGAGGCCCATCCCGACGCCAGCGCCGCGCTCGCGATGCTGGCCGCCGTCCACTTCGCACAGGAACGCATCGAGGAATCCGTCGAGACGTATCGTCGCGCCGTCGCCGCCCCCGGGGCCGAATCGTCGGCGTTCGTCGGCTACGGCAACGCCTTGATGGCCGCCGGCGGCGGCGCCCTGGCGACGCAGCAGTTCGAACGCGCCGTGGAACTCGACCCGCAGAACGCACGTGCCCGCTTTTCGCTGGCCATGTCGCACCTGCGCTCGATCTACGACGACGCCGGCCAGATGGAAGCGTCGCGCCGCATGTTCGCGCGCGCGCTGGCCGAGCTCGACGCCTGGTTCACGCCGGCCCGCGCCGCCATCGGCGCGCAGGCGGTCGGCAGCGCGCAGCCGTTCTACCTCGCGTATCACGCCGTCGATGCGCGGGCACTGCTGCTGCCCTACGGCAAGACGGCGACGCGCCTGATGGCCACCGGCGTCGAGACGCCGCGCCCGCGCTCGGGCGCCCCGCTGGCGCCGTTGCGCGCGCGCAAGCTGCGCGTGGGCATCGCGGCCGCGCACGTGCGCGACCACTCGGTGTGGAACGCGATCACGCAGGGCTGGGTGCGCCACTTCGATCGCGACCGCATCGAATTGACGGTGTTCCAGCTCGAACGCGCGAGCGACGACGAGACCGCCCGTGCCCGCCGCGACGCCACGCATTTCGTCGACGGCCCCGTCACGCTGGCCGACTGGGCCCGCGCCATCGTCGATGCCGAACTCGACGCGCTGATCTACCCCGAGATCGGCATGCACCCGCTCACCGCCCGACTGGCCGCGATGCGCCTGGCGCCGGTACAGGCAACCTCGTGGGGCCAGCCGCTCACCTCGGGCCTGCCCACTCTGGATCTGTTCATTTCCGGCCAGGCGCTGGAGCCGCCGGCGGGCGCCGCGCACTACGCGGAGCGCCTGGTGGCGTTGCCCAACCTCGGCGTCTGTGTGCAGGCGCTCAAGCCCGTGGCCGTGGCGCCCGACCTGGCGGCGCTGGGGTTGACGGCCACCGAGCCGCTGCTGCTGTGTCCCGGGACACCGTTCAAGTACACGCCCTCCGGCGACGCCACGCTGGCGGCGCTCGCCGC
>FTKD01000037.1_pt1 | contig 31514 bp, 29 predicted proteins | sample 1658191 | NCBI WGS metagenome assembly FTKD01 (sample SAMEA3914808, study PRJEB12502) | metagenome | biome: forest; material: soil | place: Canada | collected 2011-08-03 | depth 0.3 m
GCAGCCGACGGCAAGGCCGGCAGCCTGGTCACCGGTGCGGCGCACACGGTGGACTGGTTCCAATACCAGGGCAACACCTACCTGCTGGAGTCGGTCGCCGGTCAAACGACCGACGTCGGCACGATGGCAGCGGGCAACACCTTGGTTGAGCTGGTCGGTACGGGCTACACCTTCGCCCACACCGCAGGCGCCACCAACACGGGCGGCACCTTGCACTTCGTTGGTTGATGAGGGTTGCACTCGCCGATAGGCGAGTCAGTCACCTGCAGTAGCCGCGAGGCGCCATTGCTTAGTGCATGGCGCCTCGTTCGTTTTCATGCGGGGCAATGGCGTGACCCTGCATTTTTCTTTTTCCTCGACGGAAACACCTCGCCGCAATCAATCGATTCGACATTCCTGCCCGGTGCAGGCGGCGAACTTTGCCTGCTCTTCGGCACCCTGTTGCCGTTTCGCCTCGCCGTTTCGCGCATTGCTTGTCGCTGGCTACCCACCGCGCTAGTATCACCGGACAAGCCGGCACGGCGCGGTTCACTCAGGGAGGCAGCATGTTTGCATTGCTTCGTACCAAACTGGTGTTCATCTGCGTTTTCATCCTGGTCGTCGCCATGGCGGCAACCATGGCAAGCAATTTCTTCACGACCCGCGCGCGCATGCAGGATGCGCTGGAAGCGCAAATGCAACAGCTTGGACGCAGCCAGGCTGGGCAATTCGGCGAATGGGCCAGGGGCAAACGCCAGGCCATATCGTCGTTGAAGCAAGCCGTCGAAGAAGCAGACCCGATGCCCTACGTGAAGATGGCGCGCGTGGCGGGCGGGTTCGTCAACGGCTTCATCGGCTATCCCGACAAGCGGATGATCGCGCCGGACAAACTGCCGGAAGGATACGATCCCACCGTCCGACCCTGGTACGTCAAGGCTTCGGCGGTAGGCGGGCCTGTCCTCAGCCAGCCTTTCACATCCGCGTCTTCGGGCAAGCTGGTCGTCACTTTTGCCGATCCGGTGGGCGAAAAAGGCGCGATCACCGCTGTCGTCGGCGGCAACGTCAACATCGATACCTTGATCAAGGACGTGAGCGAGGTCAAACCCACGCCATCGAGCTATGCGGTTCTGGTCGACACATCCGGGCTGGTGATTGCCCATCCGGATGCGAAATTCATCCTGAAATCGATCACGGATTTCGACAACGGCCTTTCGGCCCCCAAACTGCAGCAGATCGAGGCCACCCACCGCCTAGCCGACCAGCGTATCGCGGGCCGTGACACCTTGCTTGAGATCGAGAAAATCGAGGGCACGGATTGGCTGCTCGTCATCGTGCTCGACAAATCCGAAGCCACGGCAACGCTCTCGGCCATGCTCACGTCGTCGCTGGTCTCTGCCATCGTCGCCATCGCGGTTGCGATCGTCATCCTGACGGTGGGCATATCGGCCGCCCTGGGCCGCCTGACCCTGGTGCGCGATGCTTTGGAGGACATCGCTTCCGGCGAAGGCGACCTCACGCGCCGGCTGGCCTCCGATGGGCGCGACGAGCTGGCCCAGATCGCCGGCGCCTTCAATCGCTTCGTCGACAAGATCGAAGCGGTGCTGATCGATATCCGCGCCACCAGCGATTCGGTGCGCGTGTCTTCCGCCGAGATTGCCACCGGCAATGCCGATCTCTCGGCCCGTACCGAATCGCAAGCCAGCTCGCTCGAAGAGACTGCCAGTTCGATGGAGCAATTGACGTCGACCGTCAAGCAAAACGCCGACAACGCGCGCCAGGCCAACCAGCTTGCGCTTTCCGCTTCGGGTGTCGCCTCCAAGGGCGGCGAGATGGTGTCGCAAGTGGTCAACACGATGGGGTCGATCAAGGAAAGCTCGAACAAGATTTCCGACATTATCGGCGTGATCGATGGCATTGCGTTCCAGACCAACATCCTTGCCTTGAATGCGGCCGTTGAAGCGGCGCGGGCCGGCGAGCAGGGCAGGGGCTTCGCGGTGGTGGCGGCCGAAGTGCGCAATCTGGCACAGCGTTCGGCCGGCGCGGCCAAGGAGATCAAGGCGCTGATCGTGAATTCGGTGGAGAAGGTTGACGCCGGCGGCAAGCAGGTCGATGAAGCCGGTTCCACGATGGGCGAAATCGTGCAGTCGATCCAGCGTGTGGCCGACATCATGAGCGAGATCACCGCTGCCAGCGTCGAACAAAGCGCCGGCATCGACGAAATCGGCAAGGCCGTGACGCTTCTCGACGAGACGACCCAGCAGAATTCCGCGCTGGTGGAAGAATCGGCGGCGGCGGCGGAAAGCCTGAAGGAGATGGCGGCGCGCCTGGCCGAGGCCGTGGCCGGCTTCCGCCTTTCGGTGCAGACGGCGCCGCGTGCCGAGGTGGCACGTCAAACACCGAAGATGGCCGCACCGCGGCCCGCCGCTTCAACGGCGGTTGCTGTCAGGGCGGCTGCGAAGCCTGTCGCCAAGTCCGCGCCCAAGGCGCCGTCCGTGCAGGGTGGGGGCGACGATTGGGAGGAATTCTGAGGCGGGAGCAGTTTGGGGATTGCGCCGGGCAGGACGATGCGGATCCGTAGGCTTGACGATACCCGGCCCTCATCCCTTGAGCCGGGTCAGAAAAGGATGAGTGACAGTGTGTCGCTATCCTGAGCCACGCCAAGCGCTGCGAGGTGCGGCACGACGGCCACGATCCTGGGATCAAAAAGGGCATCGCCCCCGACCTGTACGACGGCGCACCCGGCTGCCAGGGCGCTTGCCGCGCCGGCAGGTGCGTCTTCGAATACCAGGCAGTCGGCGGCGGGAAAGCCGAGACGCGCGGCCGCCGCGAGATAAATCTCCGGGTCGGGCTTGCCTGCCGTGACGTCGTCGGCACACACCATCGTCGCCGGAATGGGAATGGCGCAATGCGCAAGCCTTGCCAGCGCCGTCGCCCGTCCGGCCGAGGTGGCTATGGTCCAGCGCGACGCGGGAAGCTGCGCCAGCAAGGCGCGAGCGCCGGGCACTTCCACGATGCCATCGCAATCGGCTGCCTCCTGCGTATCGAGCCAGGCGCTTTCGGCTGCGATGTCGAGGTGCGGGGCGACCTTGCGCATGGTGTCCGAGGAGCGCGCACCGTGCTGAATCGCCATCACGCGCGCGGGATCGATGTCGTGCCTGGCACACCACAGGTGCCACACCTGCGCCACTTTCACGCTTGAATCGACGAGCGTGCCGTCCATGTCGAAGAGGATGGCGCGGGTGGTGAGACGAAGCATGTGCATTGCGGCATTGGCGGGTGGGAAGCGGCATTATGACATGCCTGGCATGTGCTGGCAGGGCGCCATGCGGCGGGAAGTTGCGCCCTCGCCGGACCTCTTACATCACCCCGCCATGCCCCCGCGGCCATTGTCGCGGCTGCTCTTGCCAGCGTTCGCGGAACAGGATTTCGGTCTGGCCGGGCAATATCCAGTTGGCGCCGACGTTGAAGCTCCAGGTTGCGCTCACGGCCAAACCGGTATCGCCGCGGCTGCCGGAGAAGCTGGCGGTATAGCTGCCGTCGGCCAGCGGGGATAGCGGAATGAGGAAGGCGGCGCTCGGGAACATGTCGCCGGTGGGGTCTTGCACGGCCGATGGCGTGGAACCCTGGACCGAGCTTGACGAGACGAGCAAGCGGCTGGCGATGTTGTGGCCGCCGGAGTCGAGCAAGGTGAAGCTGCCGACGTTGAGCGTCACGCCGCGCGGCAGCATGAACATTACGGGGTGTCCGACCGGCGAGCTGATGTCGGGAATCGGGTTTGGGTTTTCGCCGTAGGGCAGGCCTTGGCCCAGCACGGTTTCGCCCGGCAGGGGCGACTTGATGAGGACGGAGTCGGCGGCTTCCTGGCCGTTCCAGTCCGTGCCGAAAAAGCCGCCGGCGGCCGGTGCGCCGAATTGCGATGCGGTGTTGATGGCGCAAGTCCATTGATCGATTGCGCTGCCTATGGTCTGCTGTCCGCCGACCAGGTTTTGCAAATGGTAGACGGTGTTTGCCAGGATTTCGAGGCATTGGTTGGCCGCGATGGACGGCTGGACGAAGGCGATCACCTGGCCGATGAGTTGCTGCGGATTTTCACCGACATGGAGCGATTGCTGATAGGGGTCGGTGCCGGTGAATCCGGGCTTGCCGGCGGTCTCGTAGTGTCCCGGCGCGTCGTTGAGCACCACGTAGTTCACGTGGTTGGCGGCCGAGAGATCGAGCAGGGGATCTTGCACCAGCAGGCCCACGCCGGCCAATTGACGGTAGGCGTTGAGTGTGTTGAAGATGGTCAGGCGCGCGTCGCCTGCCGGGTAGTTCGGCGCCGGCACGCCGGTGGTGATGGCCGTGGCATAGGTGAAGGAATAGGCGAGGTTGGCAGAAACGGTTTCGAATTGCGTAGTGTTGGTCGTGGCGTTCACGGCGGCCAGCATGTTGCGTGCGTTGGCTGCCGCAGTGGCGCCTTTATAGTAGGCGGTGGCGTTGTTATAGCTGACGGCCAGGGTGAAGTATTGCGCGGCGGTGATGCGGTTGGCGATAAGCTGGGCGTCGATTTTTCCCTGCGCGGTGGAGTTGACCAGCGCCGCAGCCATGATGGACAGTGCGGCATTGCCCTGGCTCAGCCCGCCGCCAAGCTGCTGCTCCCAGAACGTCATGCCCGACGCTTGAGGTGTGCGCCCGAGTACGTTCTGGAATACGGCGCCAACGAAGGCGGCCGCATCGCCATTGCCATATAAGGCCTGCGATTCGGCGCTGGTGCCGAAGGCGTCGACCAGCTTTTTCACGGCGGGGTTCGTGCTGTAGTCTGCAACCAGCAGTTGAATGTCGTTGGGTGCGCCGGCGGCCAACAGGGCGCTTTCGAAATTGCTCAAGCCTGCGGGGTCAGCGGGTCGGCCGAAATAGGCGATGTAGAGTTGCTGCACCGTATTGGCATAGTCGCTCGTGGTGAGCGCGGTTTTGTTCCTGGGTGTGAGTGACTTGTCGAGCGCGCCATCAGCCGACGTGCCGCCGCTGCAGCCGGCGAGCCAGAACGTGCACGCCGCCGCGCACAGTACGAGGCGCAATGATTTCATAAGCTTCCCCCTGCGACAGGCGCGACCGGTGGCGGTCTCCTTGACTATCGTTATTCAAACAGCAACTTCAATAGTCCGGGGGCGACATTCGATCAACCGGCGCCGGGGCACGACGGACTCGGGCTGTGTTTCCAGATTAGCAGAATCCGACTGATTGCGACAGGATGGCGCGCTCTTTCGCGGCGGCGGCATTGCACATTACCTTGGGGCGCCAATACTCACTGCGTAGTGATTTGAGGGATGTTTTTAGGGGCGCCTTGGGCGTTATCTTTTGGTGCCGCGGCATGGTCGGGTTGTTGTGCACCGGCTTCCACGTTTGGCGGCGTGTTGTCGGGCGCTTGCTCGAGTACTTCCTTGATCCGGGCGAGGAGGATGGGGCCGTATTGCTTGCCGACGCGCTCGCCGGCGTTTTCGATGGCCGCGCCGATATATTGGCTGGCGGCCTCCTGCAGTACCGGCGTCAGGGTCAGAAGCTTGACGTAGGCCCGGCTCCGCATGTATTTCACCATGTGTTTGAAGTCTTCGGCGCCGATGGCTTCGCGCAAGTCCTTGTCGGTTGCTTGCGGATTGGCCTTTCTCAACGCGACGATTGCGGGCATGGCGCGGCGATAGGCCGGCGCGCTGTAGATGGCGCTCAGTTCCTGCAGCTCGCGCGTGGTGAAATTTTTGCCGTAAACTTCGTAGCCCATCTCGCGATAGAGCGACTTGGCGTCGATCTTGAGGAAATCCGCTTTCAGGTCTTCCACGATGTGAGGAATCATCTCGTCGATAATCGCATCGACCTTGGCGCGTTTGTCGGGCGGCAGCTTGTCGAGTTCGGCGCCTTCGATGATGCCGTCGCGCACCTGGTCGACCAGCGATTGCTGGGCCAGATCGATAAACTGCGGCCAGGTCGATTCCAGGTCGAGGCTTTCGATGAAGCTGTCGACGGCGCGCTTCTTCTGCGCGGTGAGCGGATCGATCTTGTCCGCTTTGCCTGTGGTCTTGGCTGCTGCCGAATGCGCCGCCTGGGCATGGGCCGGTGTGGCGGCGAGGACGGTGGCGCAAGCGAGCGCCGCAAGCGTGGCGAGCAGGGAAGGCATGGCGAGCAAGGAGGGCCTGGAAAACATGGGTTTCTGCATGGTAGAGGGGAAATCGCATCATATAGGCAGCGCGGCTTGCTCTCAAGCCATTTTTGCCGGCCGCGTTTCGGCAGTTGCGGTGTTTATCCGGCAGCGCCGTTTTACGCGCCACCGGATTGCCGGGCCTCGAATTCGCCTTCCACGGCGCGTGTTTCTCCAACCTCAACGCGATACCGTCCTGCTTTCGTGGCGGCAAACAGTTCGACCTGCGAACCCAGGGCGACCGGCGCCTTGAAGCGCGCCGACATCGTCGTCACCCGCTGTTCCAGCGTCTTTTCGATCTGCGCGCATGCCGCGGCCATTGTATGCATGCCGTGGATGATGGGTGAGGATAAGCCGAATGCTCTTGCTGACCAGGGCCACAAATGTATGGGATTCCAATCGCCCGAGACCGCCGCGTAGCGCCTTCCCGCGTTCGCGTCGAGCTTCCAGTTGCCGAATGCGGCCGCAGTTTCCCTGCCGATGGGCTGCGCGGCGTTTTTGCGCGCCGGCCGGCCGCGCTGCGCCAGATACCGGCTGGTGCAACTGAACACCGGTACGCCGTTTTGCGTGGCGGTGCTGTGCAGGCGGCAGTAGCGCGAGCCGTGTTCGGTCGGCGCTTCGATCTCGACCCGGGTCCGGATGGCGAGCGGCGCGTGCAGGTCGGCGCGGCGTTGTTCATGCAAGGCATTTTCGGCGTGGACCATGCCGGCCAACCGGAATGGGAATGCGGTATCGAGCATGGTTGCCAGATGGGCGCGCTGCACGATCAGGTAATAAAATGTGAGCGGCAAGGCGTCGGCTGCGAAGCCGAACAGGGCGTTGTAGCGCGCCAGTTGCGCGGTGTCGAATCGATCGAGCGAAAATGTCGATTCCGGCGCTGGGGTTGCATCAGCCGCCCGGCCCCGTTTGCAAAGCGCGTGCAGCAACAGCGCCGGGCCGGCGACCGGCAAAGGAGGTGTTCGCATCATCGGTGTATCGACATATCGGGCGTGGGAACTTGCGCCATTGTGCCGCAATTCCGGGCCGGCTGTAACTTGCTACAGCAGGCTCTCGCTGATGAAGGGTGACAGAAACCAGATTTCCAGTTTGGTTCCGAGATCCACGCCGGGTTCGTCGTCGTACACGGTTTCCTTGCCGTCTTCCGAGCCTATCCACTGTACGTGATCGTTGTCGGGCGCCATGCGCAGACGGAAGCTCCCCACCGAGCGCACATAGTCTTTCAGGCGCAACACGTCTTCGGCCAGTTCGCGCGATTCGACCAGCATGCCAAGTTCGGTGTTCAGGCGCGAGGAGCGGAAATCGAGATTCATCGAGCCGACGAAGGTGAGGTGCCGGTCGATCACGATCAGCTTCGAATGGGAACGCCCGACCGAGGCGCGCAAGGCCGCGCTGAAGAGCTTGTCGTGCTTGAGCTGGCTGGAGTCGGTTTCATACAATTCGACCCCCATCTTCAAGAGCGGTTCGCGGTAGCGCGCGTAGGCGGCGTTGGCAAACGGTTCGTCGTTCGACGCCATGGAATTGGTCAGGATTTCCACGCGCACATTGTTTTCGCGCACCGCGCGCAAGCCCTTCATGCCGCGCTCGCCCGGTACGAAATAGGGCGACGCCGCGACCACTTCACTCTTGGCCTCGGCAATGGCGCGGATGACGTGCGAGGTGACGGTGCTGGGGTCGTCCATGTGTTCGGCGCGTCCGCTGACTTTTTCCGGATCGTCGGCAAATACGTCTATCGTGCCGCCCAGCATCTTCAGTGGCGGCGCAGCGATGTCGTTGCCCAGGCTGTGAAAACCGAGCAGGTCGACTCTGTCCGGCGCGAGCGGCGGGAAGGCCTCGGCGGCGTCGGCGCTCAACTGATCGAACTCGGCCCGCGCGACGTCGGGATCGTGGCGATCCGGTTCCAGTTGTTTGAGTTGATAGACGCGCGGGCTGTTCCAATATTTATCGAATATTGCCGCCAGGCGCGGCACGGCATCGCCCGCCACGAGCAGATCGAAGTCGACGAAATTGCCGTCCTTGCTGGAGAAGAAATATTCGTCGGCGATATTGCGTCCGCCGGCTACCGCGAATGCGCCATCGGCGATCAGGAGCTTGTTGTGCATGCGATGATTGACGCGGGCAAAGTCCGATAAGGCAAACGCCCAGCGCGACCAGGCGAACGCACGGCCGGCCGGAAAGGGGTTGAACAGCCGCACTTCGATATTCGGATAGGCGTCGAGCGCCAGCAGCATGCGGTCGCTTTGCGCCGTGTACAAGTCATCGACCAGGATGCGCACGCGCACGCCGCGCTCTGCCGCGTCGCGCACGGCGCGCAGCAGCGCGTGGCCGGTCATGTCGTTTTGCAGCAGGTAATATTGCACGTCGAGCGATTGCCTGGCGTGGCGCACCAGCGTCAGGCGTGCATCCATTGACCAGGCAGACAGCGGCAGCGGCCTGAATGCCGAGGAGGAACCCGTGGGCACGCTATGTGCGGCCAGTTCGGCCAACTCGGTGCCCTGGGCGGCGGGTATGGCCAGCACATGCTCGCGTTGCGCGGGTGGTGGCAGGGAAGCGCAGCCCTGCAGCAACATCAGCATGGCGAACAGCAAGAAACAATGCTTGGCCGGCGAACAGGGGTTCATGGCACGCTCCCATATTGGGTGGTGCGACTACTCTAGCAGGAAAGCGGGCCGGCTTTCACGATGCGCTGCAGCAGAGAAATTCCCGGCGAGCGGCCGTGGTGGCCGGAAATCCCGCTTCGTCGGCGATGCTACAATCCCCGAGACATCAACCGGGGGATATGCATGACCTTGTTTTCGGCCTTGCTGGCGACCATGTCGCAAAGCGACGGGCAATTTCACGTGGCGCCGGGCGAGGACTGGGGGCAAGGCAGAACGCTCTATGGCGGCATCACGCTTGCGCTGGCGGCACACGCCGCGCGCCTGGCTTTTCCCGATTTGCCGCCGATGCGCAGTGCGCAAGCGGCCTTCACCGGGCCGGCATCGGGCACGCTTGCCGTCAGTCCGGTCAAGATCGCGGCGGGAAAATCTTCCGCCTTTGTCGGCGTCGATATTCGAACCGAAGCCGGTACCGCATTGCGGGCAACGTTTTGTTACGGCGTGGCGCGGCAGTCTGCGTTTGTCCATGGCGATCTCGCGCCGCCGCAGGCTGCCGCCCCTGATCAATGTCCGCCGTTTTTCCGCAGCCAGTTCGCGCCCGGTTTCACGGGGCAATTCGATGGACGCCTGGCCGGCAAGGTAGCCATGCTCTCGGGCAGCGACAACCCCGATCTGCTCACCTGGATTCGCCATCGCGATCCCGACGTGGCCGAGACCGATGCCGGTTTGATTGCGCTCGCTGACGCCTTGCCGCCGGCGGCGATGCTGATGTTTGCCGAACCCAGTCCGGTCAGCACTGCAACGTGGTCGATGGAATTTCTCACCGGGCGCTATGCCAATCGCGGCTGGCACCTGATGCGCACGCTGGCCGAATACGTGGGCGAAGGCTACAGCAGCCAGCACATGAATGTGTGGGACGAGGATGGCCGGCCCTTGATGGTTGGACGGCAGCTCGTGACCATCTATCGTTGACGATGCGGGTGGGGGTGGGGTTTGCCGGTTTCAGACCGTGGCCAGCAAATCGGGCGAGCGCATGGTTGCGCTCGCCAATCGAGTGGTCGTGCGAATGGCCTTGATCACGCGGCTTACTCGCTCTTGATTTGACGGCTCACCGCGTTTTCCTGCTGGTTCAGCGTACGCTGTTCCTGCTTGGTGATGTGGCTGCCGTTTTGCGATGCCATGTCGCGTTCTTCCTGGCGGATTTGATGGTCTTCATGCTTGATTTGCGCGCCCTGGGCGGCAGTCATCTTGCCGGAATCGACCTTCTCATTGACGCGGGCGTGCTGCAGCGCCAGGCGGTCATTCACTTCGGTGCGGCGCGGGTGGGTTTGCTGCCAGTGCGTTTCGGCGTGGGCGCTGGCGGCGAAGCCGGCAACGAGGCCGAGGGTGCCGATCAGGCTGACGATCTTGCGGGTGGTGGTGTTCATGTTCGATCTCCTTGAGAACTTGGGTTGGCGTTGAACGTGATCCAACTGGTCACGTCTTCATTAACGCACGATTCACAAGCCAGTCATACTTGGATTATGTATCGGGCGTAACACTTCGTAAGTAAGGAAATGTTATCGCGCGCCTGTTGCCTTCATCTTGGAATTGAGAATGCTTGAAGCGTGTCAATTGTGCGGCACATGGCTTAGTGGGCGAACGCGGCGCTGGGGATCAGAATCGGCATGGCCGACGCAGAAAAGGCGAGACGCGGGTTTCCCGCGTTCGCCCTCCTCCCGATTTTCTATTGGCGATGCCGCTGGTTAATACCAGCCGATCTGCCGGCTCACGGCATTTTCCTGTTGGTTCAACGTGCGTTGCTCGGCGCGCGTGATGTGGCCGCCGTTCACGGCCGCCATATCGCGCTCTTCCGCGCGGATGCCACGGTCTTCGCTGTGCAGGTAGGCGCCTTCGGCGTGCGACATGGTGCCGCGTGCGACGTCGCGGTCGATGCGGCCATTCTGGTTGGCCAGGCGTTCGTTGACTTCGGTGCGGCGCGGGTGCTGGTATTGCCAGGGCGTTTCGGCATGGGCGCTGGCGGCAAAGCCTGCCATCAAACCGAATGCGCCGATGAGTGCTGCGATTTTGCTGGTTGTGGTGCTCATGATCGATCTCCCTGGTTTGGTTGGAGGCCGGGCACAATCGGCTGGCCTTGTCCCTATCAACGCGGGCACTCGCGCCTGGGACGACGCGCATTTCCCCAGTTTGTGTTTCCGGCGTAACAGATCGTAACCAGAGGCCGCGCGTCAGGGGAGTTGTAGCGATGGAGGTTTACACGGGTTTGGCTTTAAGATAGTATACCCCCCTATACTATATATTGAGGCTGCCATGAGCCACACCGCCCAGGACAAGCAAAAACTGCTCAACCGCGTGCGCCGCATTCGCGGACAGCTCGACGCGATCGAACGCGCGCTGGAAGAGGAGAAGGGCTGCATGGAGGTGCTGCAGCAGATCACGAGCTGCCGCGGCGCCATGAACGGCTTGCTGGCCGTGGTGCTGGAAGATCATATCCGCACCCATCTGACCGACGTGGAAGAAGAGCGCCACGCCGGTGAGGGCGATGCGCGCGAACAGTTGATCGAGGTCGTGCGCAGTTATTTCAAGTGACCGAACCATTTCACAGCTAGAACCGAATCATGAACGATTTCAGCGTATTACTGCAGCAAGGCGCATCGAACGCCTGGCTGTTCGTCCCGAGCGCCATTTTGCTTGGCGCCTTGCACGGCCTGGAACCTGGACACTCCAAGACCATGATGGCGGCCTTCATCATTGCCGTACGCGGGACGCTGGGGCAGGCGGTGCTCCTGGGCCTGTCGGCCACGCTTTCGCATACCGCCGTGGTGTGGGCCGTGGCGTTGGGCGGCCTGTATTTTGGCCGGAAGTGGGATCTGGAAGCCAATGAGGGGTATTTTCAGATCGCTTCCGCCTTCATGATTATCGGCATTGCCTCGTGGATGTTGTGGCGCACCTGGCGCCAGCAGCGCGAGCATGCGCATCATCACGACCATCACCACGGCGATGCACACATTGTCGACACCGGCCACGGCAAGGTGAAGCTGGAAATCTTCGAAGACGGCGTGCCGCCGCGTTTCCGCCTGGCTTCGCTGGGCCAGCATGGCCACGACCATCACGGTCATCAGCAGCACCACCATCATCATCACGGCCGTGCCTGGGCGGCGCAACAGATTGCCGTCACGCTCGAACGCCCCGATGGCACGATCGAACATTACAGCTTCGCCGAGCGCGGCGCCTATGCCGAATCGGAGCAGGAAATTCCCGAGCCGCATCAATTCAAGCTGCGCTTGCATCTGGGCCATGGCAACCACAGCCACGACTACGATCTGGAATTCGTTGAGCACGAACATGCGCACGATCATGCACACGATGCGGAGTCGGAACTTGAACTCGCCACCGGCGAATATCAGGATGCGCATGAGCTGGCGCACGCCAATGATATCCGCCGCCGCTTCGCCAATCGCCGCGTCACGACCGGCCAGATCGTGCTCTTCGGTTTGACCGGCGGCCTGGTGCCGTGCCCGGCTTCGATCACGGTGTTGCTGCTCTGTCTCCAGCTCAAGCAGTTCACGCTTGGCGCCGCACTGGTATTGTGTTTTTCCATCGGCCTGGCCCTGACCATGGTTGCGTCCGGCGCGTTGGCGGCCTTGAGCGTCAAGCATGCCGCAAAGCGCTGGAGCGGCTTCGGCGAGTTTGCGCGCAGGGCGCCTTTTGTGTCGGGCGGATTGATCCTGCTGGTCGGCTGTTACGTGGGCTATCAGGGTTTTGCCGCTCTGGGCTGATTCAGCTTCGCATCGCCTCTGCCAGGCTTTCGATTTTGCTGCGCACCAAGGTGTTCTCGGGCGCCAGTTCCTGTGCTCGCATGTAGGCTTCAAGCGCCGGCTGCAGGGTTCCCAGGCCGCGCAAGGCATCGCCGAGGTTGTGGTGGGCCTGGAATTTTTCCGGTGCGATGTTGATCGCAATCCGGCACTCTTCGGCGGCATGCATGAACTGACCCATGTCGCATAACACCGCCGCCAGGCCGATGCGCGCCGATGCATGATCGGGCTTCATGATGATGGCCTGCCGGTAGTGATTGGCAGCGTCGAGTGGACGGCCCAGGCGGTGCAGGACGATGCCCATGTTGTTGTGGATGTTGGAGTCGCGCGGATCGAGTTTGAGGGCGGCGTCGAATGCAACGAGGCTATCGTCGAAACGCAAAAGCTTCATCAGCGCGACGCCCATCTGGAAATAAATGCCCGGCTCGAATTCGCGGCTGCGCAGCGCTTCCTGGCATAGTCTGAATGCCTCCTCAAAGCGGCCGGTTTCTATGGCTTGCTGCGCCTGGTCGTAGCGCTCTATGGCGCGTGTTGTGTTCATGTTCGCCTCCCTGGCCAGTAGTGGTCGGGCGAGCTATGGCTGTTTGCCGCACTGCCCGATTTCCTGTCTTTTCAATTCGCGCTCCGATCATGGCCTTGCAGCCGGAGCCGTTTGAAATTGACGCACGAAGCGGGTCTTTACATCTAGTGTGAAATTGTTAATGCCGGTAACGAAGCGTTTACAAATAGTGGGAAGATGCTTTGAGGGGAGGTGCGGCGCAGAGAAGATTTAAACCTGAAAAACAGGTTGATATTACAAAATCTATCCGTTGGATTAGTTAATGAGAAAAGCCTAAAGTGACGCCATCCCAACCAAGGATGGACCCATGGCTACCCAAACCCCCGTTCTTTCCAGGCAAGCGACCGCGCTGCAGGCAGTATTGCACTTACTCCCCGGTTTGCTGCTGTGCCTGGCGCTTGCCTTGACCGCGATCCGGCTCGGCAAATTTTCCTGGCTCGCCGCCCATGGCTTCAGTGCGCTCACCGTGGCCATCGTTCTGGGCATGGTGATCGGCAACTCGGCCTATCGTGCTTTCGCCCATAGCGCCGGCGAAGGCGTCACTTTCTCCAAGCAGAAATTGCTGCGCGCGGGGATTGTGCTCTACGGTTTGCGCCTGACGCTGCAGGATATCGGGCATGTCGGCCTGGCCGGTGTGGTGATCGATGCGCTGGTGCTTGGCAGCACCTTCGGCCTTGCCTGGCTGATCGGCACGCGCGTATTCAAGCTCGACCGCACGGCTGCCATGTTGATCGGCGCGGGCAGTGCCATCTGCGGCGCGGCGGCAGTCATGGCGACCGAACCGGTGGTGAAAGCCCAGGCGGCCAAGGTGACGGTGGCGATTTCCACCGTTGTGGTATTCGGCACGCTGGCTATCTTTGTCTACCCTGCGCTCGAAGCGCTCAATGCAAATTGGGGCTTCATCGCGCCAGGCGACAGGGCTTTCGGCATCTATGCCGGTTCGACCATTCATGAAGTGGCGCAGGTCGTGGCAGCGGCGCATTCAGTGAGCGCGCAGGCGGCCGACACGGCCGTCATCGCCAAGATGGTGCGCGTGATGATGCTGGCGCCTTTCCTCGTTGCGCTGTCGGCCTGGCTTTCTCGCTCGGCGGGAGCGAGGGCGGACACCTTGGGTGCCGATGCCAAGCCTGAGTTGAATATTCCGTGGTTTGCATTCGTCTTCATTGCCGTGGTGCTGCTGCATTCGCTTGTCGCGCTGCCGGCCAATTGGATCGCCCGCGCCAACGACGCCGATACCGTGATCCTGGCGATGGCGATGTCCGCGCTGGGTTTGACGACGCACGTCTCGGCCATTCGCCAAGCTGGCGTGAAGCCGCTCCTGCTTGGCGCGGTGCTCTTCGTGTGGCTCGTCGTGGGAGGTGCTTGCATTAATCGTGCGGTAACCGCACTGATTCCATGATCGGTAGAACGCGTCGCCTTGCGTGGAAATTGCGCTGAGGAAAATGGCGATCGTCATCCTGTCGAGAAACACAGGGCGATGGATGTGCCGGAATTCATCTTGGGTTTCTTGCATGGCGGCGCGTTGCCGCGCCAGTCAAGTCATTCCATGCTGTCGCTGCGGTTTGCGCGTTATGGTTTCTGTTTCTTCTGCTTAAATATTGAGCGGAGGAACTGTGCGCTGCGGCAGTTTCTCCGCGGCACCATCGATCTGGAATAGCGCGATTTACAATTTGCGTCACCGGCAGGTCACAATTGGTTGGTAGATTCCCACTCCGCGTCACTGGTATCAAACGCGATGACGCGATTCAAGCAAAGAGAGTGCGTCGGCCGGCAAATCCCGCGGGTGATTCGCCCGGCCGATCGAGAGTGGCCAGCCCGCATGGCGACCGATAGCCGGTTGCGAATGGCGGGGCAGTGATTGGCCTGACGAATAACTAACTTGTGAACAAGGTGGGGTCATGTCTATAGATGTTTTTCGTAGGGGTGGAATGCGCAAGGTCGGCCTGGGGTTGAGTACCCTGGCCATTTGCCAGATGCTGGCGGCATGTGGCGGCAGCAGCCACGCAGCGTCGTCCACGACGACAACGACGACGACGGTTTATGCACCGAAGACGCCGATTCAGCACGTCATTGTGATCATCGGCGAAAACCATAGCTTCGATAACGTGTTTGCGACGTATCAGCCGCGTGCCGGCCAATCCGTCTGGAACCTGTTGTCGCAGAAGATCGTCAACCAGGACGGCACGCCCGGCGCGAACTTCGCCAAGGCCAACCAGGCCGCCGCGACCGATACGGCGACCGACGCATACCAATTGAGCCCGGCGCAAACGCCGTTTTCCGGCAACGTGCTGCCGACGCCTTTGAGCGGCGGCCCCAAGACCAGCTACCTGTCGTCCGGCTCCACGCTGGCCGACGCGCAAGCCACGGAAAACGGTCTCGACCCGCAGTACTACCCCTACCTGCTCACCGGCGGCACAGGCCAGTCCGGCGGCGTGCCCGATGCGCGCATCGCCAACGTGTCCGCGCTGCCCACCGGCCCGTTCCAGCTGACCAGCTCGTCCTTCAGCTACGACGCCTATTCCGCCAGCCCGGTGCACCGCTTCTACCAGATGTGGCAAGAGCTTGACTGCAACATCAGCCATGCCACGTCGACCAATCCGGCCGGCTGCGACGGCGCGCTGTTCTCGTGGGTCGAAACCACGGTCGGTGCCGGCGCCAACGGCGTCACCCAGCCCGCCAGCTTCAGCACCAACTACGCCGCAGGTGCCATCACCACCGGTGAAGGTTCGACCGCGCTGGGCTTCTACAACATGACCAATGGCGACGTTCCCTACTTCAAGGAACTGGCCGACCAGTACGCGATGAGCGACAATTTCCACCAGTCGGTCAATGGCGGCACCGGTGCCAACCACATCATGCTCGGTCACGGCGACATGATCTATTACACCGACGGCAACGGCAACGCATTGACGCCGCCGCACAATGCGACGGTCGATGCCGGCACCCCCAACGCGGGCACGGTCGATGAAATCGAAAACCCGAACCCGGCCACCGGCACGAATAACTGGTATACCCAGGACGGTTACGGCGGCGGCAGCTACGGTTCGGCCTCCTACGGCGGCGGTTCCTACACCAATTGCGCCGATGCGACGCAACCCGGTGTCGCCCCCATCCTGAACTACCTCAAGTCCTTGCCCACCCCTGTGGCTTCGAATTGCCAGAGCGGCCACTACTACCTGCTCAACAACTACAACCCGGGTTATTTCGGCAACGGCAAGAATGCCGCCACCGACACCAATGCCGCCAACACGGTCTTCACCATCCCGCCGTCAGCAGTGCCCTCGATCGGCGACGTGATGAACACGGCCAGCGTGAGCTGGAAGTACTACGGCGACCAGTGGAACAACTATGTCAACGACCCGTATCAATTGAACTGGGGCGCGACTGGTGCGAACACCGACGAGTACTGCAACATCTGCAACCCGTTCCAGTACGATACGTCGATCATGGGCAACCCGGCCATGGTGACGGCGCATATCCAGGATACGACCAATCTGTATTCCGACATCGCCAACAATACCCTGCCGGCCGTGTCCTTCGTCAAGCCCAGCGGCTGGGTCGACGGCCATCCGGCATCGTCCAAGCTGGACTTGTTTGAAGGCTTCTCGAAGAAGATCGTCGATGCCGTGCAAGCCAACCCGACGTTGTGGCAGAACACCGCCATCTTCATCACCTTCGACGAAGGCGGCGGCTATTTCGACTCGGGCTACGTGGCGGCGCTGGACTACTTCGGCGACGGCACGCGCATTCCTTTCATCGTGGTGTCGCCACACGTCGTACCGGGCTATATCTCGCACAGCTATACCGACCACGTTTCGATCCTGAAATTCATCGAGCGCAACTGGGGACTCCCGGTGATCAGCAGTCGCAGCCGGGATAACCTGCCCAACCCGACGGCGTCGAGTTCGAACCCGTATGCGCCGACCAATGGCGCCGCGATCAACGATTTGTGGGATATGTTCAGCTTCGGATCGTAGTTTCGCATCGGAGGCGGGCGAACTTGCCCGCCTTGGCGACCAGGCCGTTGCCGGATCGGAAGCCCGAAGGAAGGGCGTTCCGACTTGGCCCGGCCTGGTCGTTTTAATTGATCGGCAGGCGAATTCGATTAGAATTCGCCTACCTTCTGCATCCGGCTTGCAGAACAGGCTTATTTGACTGTGCGCCGCAGCCTTGGCGATGCCGGTCTTTGATTTCAGTTCGTTTTTTTGAGGAAGACATGTTGATCCGTTCCCGTAGTGTTTTGTGTGGTGTCGCAGCCTGCCTGTTCGTATTGCTGGCAATGTCGGCATGTTCCAAGAGTGCCGACAAGAGCGTGGCCAATGCAGCCACGCCGGACAAGTCCAAGGCCGTGCTGACGGTCAATGGCACCGTCGTCAGCCAGGGTGAAATGGATATGCTGCTGCGCCAGCAACCGGCGCAGCGCGAGGCGCCTGCCGCTCGTCAACGGTTGATCGACAATCTTACGCTGCAGATTCTCGCGTCGCAGGAAGCCGTCAAGAAAGGGTTTGACAAGCAACCCGACGTGCAAGACCAGATGGAAATGTCGAAGACCTCGATCCTGGCGCAGTCGTACGTCAAGGATTTTTTCGCCAACCACAAAATCACCGATGCGCAATTGTCCGCCGCCTATGACAAGATGAAGGCCGATGCGTCGGGCAACCAATACCGCGCGCGTCACATCCTGGTGAAGACGGAAGACGAAGCCAAGGCCATCATCGTCAAGCTGAACAAGAATCCGAATGCCTTCTCCGACATCGCCAAGGCACAATCGCAGGACCCGGTCTCCAAGGCCAAGGGCGGCGATCTTGGGTGGTTCGACGGCAAGACCATGGTGCCGGAATTTGCCGACGCCGTCGCCAAGCTGGAAAAAGGCAAGATCAGCCAGGAACCGGTCAAGTCGCCGTTCGGTTACCACGTGATCGTGCTGGACGACGTTCGCCCTGCCGCCGACAGCATTCCGCCGTTCGAGCAAATGAAAGCTTCGCTGACGCAGCGCGTGCAGCAGGAAGACCTGAAGAAGACGCTGGAGGATTTGAAAGCGCAGGCCAAGATCGAAGTCAAGTCGTAATCCCCTATAGGCGACATGCAGGCGGCGTGCCGCCGTTGCGCGTTGCCGGCGAATCCGATGATGTCCGATAAGTTGAGCAAGGGCTGGGCGCCGGGTCAGGCATTGACCGGGCGGCTGGCTTTGTGTGTGGCGTTGTTGTGTCCCGCGTTTGCGTGGGGCGCGGCGACCCCGGAAAAGGCCGCACCCTCGCTGCCGGATGAAATTTGCCCCCGTCCGGCCGTCGGCAGCGTGGTGTCGGCCCCGGCCGATTTGCGCAGCGAGCATGGCGAGTTGAAGCTGGATTTGCAGATTCAAAATGTCCGCGAGAAGGATGGTTCGGTCCGCTATTGCTACAGCATGCCCAATGGCGCGCAGGCGCCGACGCTGCGCCTGCATCCGGGCGACCGCCTCGTGTTGCGCCTGAAGAACAAGCTGCAGGACGTCGATCCGGTGGCGGCTGCAGCCGAGAAGGCGATGAGCCAGTCGATCTGCGCCGCGAAACCCAAGGAAGTCGTCGCAAAGGCCAGGAATGCCTGCGAAAGCGGCGCCATGACGGCAGTCTCGACCAACCTGCATTTTCATGGCATGACCATGCCCCCGGTATGCCATCAGGACGAAGTGCTGCACACTTCGGTCCAGCCGGAAGACGGTGTGTTCGAATACCGTTTCCAGATTCCGAAAGACGAGCCGCCCGGGCTGTATTGGTATCATCCGCATATCCACGGCTTTTCCGCGCGCCAGGCGCAGGGCGGTGCCTCGGGTGCGCTGATCGTCGAAGGCCTGGAGCGGGCGATTCCCGAAGTTGCCCGATTGCCGGAGCGCGTTCTGGTGATACGCGATTCGGAATTGCTGAACCCGAAAGCGCCGCCGTCGAAGTCCGAACCCGTGCTGCCCAAATCGCTGGTCGAGAACGACGGCGACGCGCTCAATAACGGCATGGGCTTCGGCAAGCCGGCCAAGGATTTGTCGCTCAATTTCGTGCCGGTGCCTTACCCGAACTACGATCCGGCCGTGATCCGCATGAAGCCGAAACAGCGCCAGCTCTGGCGCGTGTTGAATGCTTCTTCCGTGACGTACCTGAATCTGGCCTTGCTCTACCAGCGCGTGCCGCAGCGCCTGGGTATTGTGGCTATCGACGGCGTGCCGATGCGCAAAACGGAAAAGGCAGCCTTGCCCTGGGTCGATCACATCGCCCTGGCGCCGGGCGCGCGTGTCGAATTCATCATGGACGGCCCACCGCCGGGTGCGCCGGGCCTGTTGGTGACGCGCACTGTCGATACCGGCCCGGCCGGCGAGAACGATCCGAACCGCGCGCTGGCGCTGGTCGAACCCGACCCCCAGGCGAGCGACCCGGCGATCGTCCTGCCGCAAGTTCACGATCCGCTGCCGGCTTTGACGCGGCCCTGGCTCAGGGACGTGACACCGGTCCGCACGCGCCACTTCTATTTTTCGGAGCAGCCGTCCGATCCGAAAAATCCGAATGGTCCAATCGAGTTCTACATCACCGAAGAAGGCCATAAACCCAGAGTGTTCGACCCGCGCGACGGCATGCCCAATATCGTTGCGCGCCAGGGTGATGTGGAGGACTGGGTCATTGAAAACCGCTCGAACGAGCTGCATGCATTCCACATCCACCAGATACACTTCCTCGTGATGGAGTTCAATGGCAGAGCGGTGGACGAGCCGTTTTTGCGCGATATCGTCAATGTGCCCTACGCCAAGGGCACGCAGCTAAGCTACCCGAGCGTCAGGATCCGCATGGATTTTCGCGATGCCAATGCGGTGGGAACCTTTGTCTATCACTGTCACCTGCTGGAACACGAGGACGGCGGCATGATGGGCACGGTGAAAGTGTTGGCGCGCGGCGCGAAGTAGCGTCGCGTATTGTTGTGTGCGCGGCTTGAACGGCCCACTCCCGCAGGCGGGAGCGGGCGGCAACGAAGTGGCCGGCCGGGTTGGAGTCAAATCCAGGCGCGCACCGCTTCGCACACGCGTTCGACGTCTTCCACGCGCATACTGGCATGCAGGGGCAGCGAAACCGTTTCGCGGCTGATGCGTTCGGCATTCGGGAATTGTCCTTCGCGATAGCCGAATCCACGTCCCACGGTGGTCAGGTGACAGGCTTCGTAGGATATCCCCGTTGCGATGCCTTGCGCGCGCATATCGGCGCGGAATTGCGCTCGCGTACGGCCCAACTGCCCGAACGGAAACAGCACGCAGAACATGTTCCAGCTTTGTCCGGCCACGCCTTGCGGCGGCAGCACCGCGCCGGAAACGTCAGGGAAGGCCTCGAAGTAGTGCGCCGCCAATTCGGCGCGGCGCGCCAGAAAGCGCGGCAATTCGCGCAACTGATGCCGCCCGATGACGGCCGACACGTCGGACATGTTGTATTTGCCGGCCGCTACCGCCACGTCGCGCGTGTCGTCGGGCAGGCGCACGATGCCGTGGAAGCGCAGGATATCGACCTGTTTGGCCTCGGCCTCGTCGTTGACGACGACGGCCCCGCCTTCAATGGTGGTCATGTTTTTGTTCGGATGGAAGCTGAAGGTGGCGATATCGCCGAAGCTGCCGATCGGCTGCCCCTGCCAGTGCGAACCCTGCACCAGCGCGGCGTCTTCGATCACGCGCAGGCCGTGCTTGCGCGCCAGGGCCATGAGCGCATCCATGTCGACCAGCGCGCCCGGAAAATGCGTCGGCATGATGGCGCGCGTGGCCGGCGTGATCGCAGCTTCGACCTGCGCCAGGTCAAGGGCGCGCGACGCCAGTTCGCAATCGACGAAGACCGGTTTGGCGCCGACTTTCACGATCATGTTCATGGTCGAGAAAAAACTCTGCGCGGATGTGATCACTTCGTCGCCCGGGCCGATGCCGCAAATCTGCAGCGCCACTTCCAGAGCGCCCGTGGCCGAGGTCAGCACGCGCGTCGGGCGGTTGCCGAAACTGGCGGACAATTCCTTTTCAAAAGCCAGTACATGCTGGCCGCTGGCGATCCAGTTGGAGCGCATGACTTCGGCGACGGCGGCAATGGTGGCGTCGTCGAGCTGGGGCTGGGCGAAATTGAGCGAAGTGTTGGCTGTCATGTGAGTGAAATGAGCCGGCTGAAATGGAAAAGGGGCTGCATCTGCATGCAACCCCTTTAAATACGTTGGTAGGCCGTGTAGGGATCGAACCTACGACAAACGGATTAAGAGTCCGCTGCTCTACCAGCTGAGCTAACGACCCAACGAGCCGAGAATTATACACCACATTTTTTGGGAAATGCAAGCCCCCGAAGCGAGCGGTCAGATTTGGCGTGCCACGACGCTATTGCGTCAGTGCGGCCGTCACCTTCAGGATTTCGTCGACCGTGGTCACGCCGTCCACTACCTTGAGCGCGCCGGCCACGCGTAGCGGCTTCAAGCCGTCGGCCATCGCTTGATTGCGCAGGGCGTGCAATTCGGTTTCTTGTTTGATCAATTTGGAAAATTTTTGCGATACCGTTAACAATTCGTAGATGCCGGTACGCCCGCGATAGCCGGTTTCGCGGCATTCCGGGCAGCCCACCGCGCGGTAGATGGCCTTGGGCTTGGGGATGGGCTGGCCCTCGCACAGGTTTTCCCAGATGTCGTCGGCGATGTCGCCGTCGGGTTTCTTGCATAGCGGGCACAGCGTGCGCACCAGGCGCTGTGCCATGATGCCGATCAAGGTTGCTTCAAGCAGGTAATAGGGCGCGCCCAAATCGAGCAAACGCATCACGGCCGAGGGTGCGTCGTTGGTGTGCAGCGTGGAGAGCACCAAGTGACCGGTGAGGGCGGCCTGGATCGCCATTTCGGCGGTTTGCAGGTCGCGGATTTCGCCGACCATGATGATGTCGGGGTCTTGCCGCATCAGCGCGCGCACGCCGTCGGCAAAGGTCAGATCGATGCCCTGCTGCACCTGCATCTGGTTGAAGGTGGCCTCGACCATTTCGATCGGGTCTTCCACCGTGCAGACGTTGACTTCCGACGTGGCCAGTGCTTTCAAGGTGGTGTAAAGCGTGGTGGTCTTGCCCGAGCCGGTTGGGCCGGTGACCAGAATAATGCCGTGCGGGCGCTGGGTCAGCCCGTCCCAGCGCTGGGCGTCGTCGGGGGGAAAACCGAGTTCGGGCAGGGTCTTGACCACCACTTCGGGGTCGAAGATGCGCATCACCATTTTCTCGCCAAAAGCGGTCGGCAGGGTCGACAGGCGCAGCTCGATTTCCTGGCCGCCGGGTGTGCGCGTCTTGATGCGGCCGTCCTGCGGGCGGCGCTTTTCGATCACATCCATGCGGCCTAGGAGCTTGATGCGCGCCACCATGGCGATCATCACCGAAGCCGGCACCTGATACACCTGGTGCAGCACGCCGTCGATGCGGAAGCGGACCACGGAGAGGTCGCGCTTCGGCTCCAGATGGATGTCCGAGGCGCGCTGGTCGAACGCATATTGCCAGAGCCAGTCGACGATGTTGACGATGTGCTGGTCGTTCGCGTCCACCTGGCGGTTGGTGGCGCCCATTTCGACCAATTGCTCGAAATTGCTGCGCAGCGAGATGTCGGCGCTGCTGCCGCTCTTGCGCGCGCCCTTGATCGATTTCGCCAGCGTGAAAAACTGCGCCGTGTATTGTTCGATATCGAGCGGATTGGCGATCACGAGCTTGATCGTGCGGCGCGAAATGCGCGCAATCTCGTCTTCCCACTCGGTATTGAACGGATCGGCCGTTGCCACCGTCAATTCGGTTTGCGTCAAATCCACCGGCAGGATATGGAAGCGCGCCGCGTAGGTGGCGGACATGACGTCGGCCACACGTGTGAAATCGGTTTTCAGCGGATCGATGCGGAAAAACGGCAGCTTCACCTTGCCTGCCATCCATTCGACCAGCCATTCGAGCGTCAGCGCACGGTGCGGCGGATGGGCCGACTGCAGCTTGCACTGTGCCACGGCAACCAGTGGGTGCATCGGTACGGTGGCATTGTTGAAGATCGCCGAAGCTTGCGTGTATTGCTTCTTGGCATGGACCTTGTCGACAACCCCATCTGCCAGCAGCCAACTGAAGATCTGTTGCAGGTCGAGCGTCTTGGTGGCGACTTTATTCATGGCCTTGAATCGGGTTGTTTCCGCAAGCGTAACAGGTGGCGCCGGTTTTGGTAAGCCGGGGGCTGTAAAAAGGGGTAAAGGCGGACGGCGTCAGCCGTCCGCTGCCATGCCAGACATGCCCCGAGGCCTCGGACTATTTCCGCACGATTACTTCGAACGGATGTACACGAGCTCCTGGAGTTCGGGGGGAGCATCCAGCAGGCCGTTCTTCAGGGCGGCGCCGAGCTTCTTTATGTACTCGCTGTCACCGTGTTCCTTGCTTGAGCCGGCATCCTTGTAGCGCTCGACGATCACGTAGGCCTGCGGGTCTTGGGAAAGGTGGAGCAGATCGCAGTAGACGTTGCCCGGCTCTTTCTCGCGGACACCGGCCATCATCTCGCCGATCGCTTTCTCGAAATCGGCGTTCTTGCCGGGCTTGACCTTGAACTTGATGACGTATGCCGTCGTGCCGGGCCCGTCCGTTGCGGCCGAGGCGTGCGCGCCGGGCGACTGTGCGCAGGCATTGACCGCCAGCGCCAGGCCCAGCAAGAGCCCCCAGATACGTGTGTGCATGGCCGATACTCCTTTTGTTGTGCCAGATGTTGTCATTGTTAAATCTCTCCTTGCTAAGGTTGGTGATGCGGGGAGCGCCATCAGGCTGGAACGAGTCCTTCGTCCTTGAGCGCCGCGACCACGCTCGGGCGGGAACCTACGCGGGCCATGTAGTCCTGAATTGCCTTCCAGGGAGCCAGGTCGAGGCCGACAAAATTGCTCCAGTTGAGGACCGTGAAGAGGTAGCCGTCGGCGACAGTGAACCCGGTATCGAGCAGGTAAATCTTTCCTTCCAATTGCCGGGCCAGCCAGTCGAGCCGCTTGGTCAGCAGGGCCATGACCGACGCCTTCAATTCCGGAGTCAGTGCCGGATTGAACATGCCGGCCAGATTCCGGTGCAGTTCGGACGAAATGAACCCGAGCCATTCCAGGAGTTTGTAGCGTCCTGCCGTGCCGGCCGGCGGTGCAAGCCGGGAACCGGGGAAGGTATCGGCGATGTACTGCACGATCGCGGTCACTTCCGTCAGCACCTGCCCGCTTTCGAGTTGCAGGGCCGGGACGTACCCGTTCGGATTGACGCCGGTAAAATCGGCGCCGGTTTCCGTCTTCTTCGTTTGCAGATCGACCTTTTCGAGGGTGAAGCCGGCGCCTGCCTCGCGCAGTGCGATGTGGGGCGCCAGGGAGCAGGCAGCGGGTGCGTAAAAAAGCGTCATATTCGAGAGCTTCATGTCCGGACTTCCTTTTTGCGTGTCGGATGCGGTTTTCATTCGTGTGTTCTCGTGAAGTGGTGTCGAGGAAGTGCATTATGGTCCACAGGAGATTGCTTTATTAGACGGTTTTTCTGGATTTGATTAATCCATAAATTGCTATAATAAAATTATCAGCTTTCTCTGAGGGCACTTGCCCATGCTGGATATCAGTCAAATCGCGCTGTTCGTGCAAGTCGTCCGGGGCGGAAGCTTTGCGGAAGTTGCCCGTCGCTGCGACATTCCGCCCAACACCATCAGCAGGCGCATTGCATCGCTGGAAGATGCTCTCGGAACGCTGCTATTCCAACGTTCCACCCGCAAGCTCGCGCTTACCGCTGCGGGGCGCGCCTTCTACGAGGAAGTGGCCGATTCCATCGAGACGCTGGAGCGTGCCGGCCAGGCCGTTCTCGAGGAGGAAAATGCCGTCTCCGGACTGATCAGGATCGCGGCCCCCGTGGACTTCTTCGATGCGTTCCCGTTCACCTGGATTCGCGAGTTCATGCAAGCGAATCCCAAGATACAGTTTGACTTTGTGCTGGGCGACGCCGTAGTCGACTTGATTGCCCAGGGGATCGATATCGCGTTCAGGGCGGGTGTGTTGCCGGATTCGAGCTACGTGGTCCGCAAAATCTGCGAGGCCTACGCCGTTCTGGTTGCCAGTCCCGGCCTGCTGCAGCACGCTTCGCCAAAAGCGCTCTCCGATTTGAAGGCGATGCCCTGTATCGTAGGGTCGGGTAAGCAGGTTCGATCGACTTGGCGCATGCAGGGGCCCGCCGGCACGACCGAGGTGACGGTGTGCGCCAGTTTCAAGGCGGACAGTTCGATAGCGCAATTGCGGGCCTGCATTGCCGGGATCGGCATCGCCTTGCTGCCTGCATCGCTGGTGCGGGAATCCCTGAATCGGGGCGAGTTGATCCGGGTGTTGCCCGAGTATCGCCTTCACGCCGGCGGCTTCTATGCCGTGCTGCCGACTCGCCGCCACGTGCCTGCAGCCGTGCGCCACTTCATGCAATTCGCCATGGCGAAGTTCGAAAACGAGGATCGATTCGCTCTTGGCGATATTGAACCTGCCGGGCGATCTGCGTCAGTTGCATCTCGCCGTCCCAAACGGCCTGCTGTTTGACTGCAGCTTTACCGCTGCTTTACCGCCGCGAATTGTCAAGCCGGTGCGTAACGCGCCTTGAAGCCGTTGACCCACGATTTTGCCGGTAGCCTGGTTTGCGCGTGGATTTGCACGGCGCGCTCGTAGAGCGCGGCAAAATCGAGCCCGCGCCGCTGTTTGAACGCAATCGCCACCACGTTCCCTTCATGCACCTCGGGCAGGCATAGCACTTCGGCGAAGGCATAGCGCATTGCCTTCAGGTTCTTGGCGTAGCTCGGATGGTCACCGAACAGGTTCACCGTCATGGCGCCGCCGTCTGTGAGACAGGCCGCGCAAGACTGGTAAAACTCCGGCGTATCGAGCACCGGCCCGCGCGCCGTCGCATCGTACAAATCGACTTGCAATGCGTCGAGCGTGCCGAGGCGCGCCGGATCGTTGACGAAATCCAGTGCATCCATTTCCAGCACCGCGAGCCGCTCGTCCTCGGGCGGCAGCTTGAACATCGAATTGCAGATTGCAATCACCGAAGGATTCAATTCCACAGCGGTGACGCGCGCCCGCGGAAACTGGCGATAGCAGAACTTGGTCAGTGCACCGGTGCCCAGGCCCAACTGGGCCACGTGGCCGGGCATATCGTTGGACAAATCGCAGAACAGCATCCAGCACATCATCTGCTGGGCGTACTCCAGCTCGATCCAGTCCGGCTTGCGGATGCGCATGGCGCCCTGAATCCATTCCGTGCCGAAATGCAGGAAGCGCACGCCGCTTTGCTCCGACAGCGTGACCGGCGCAAACTTGGGTTTGCGTGCCGGCTTGACCGCCGGCCGCTCATCATCCCTTTCCCTTGTTCGGACTTTGCGCGGCCCGGCCATGCGGTTGGCGTCGGCTTCGATGGACTTGCGTTTGATGAGCATGGATATGGTTGGCGGTTTGCAGCGGTGCCATATTATGCCACGCGCAACTGATGATCACGCTGCGCAGCCGGTCACTCTTCGGCCCCGCCGTGGTACGGCCCCGGTGCCGTCAGTTGCTGGCGTAGAGGCAGCCAACGCCGCTTCTTTTCCTCATACGCCAGCGTGTAGGCAGGGCTGGAAGAAGGCAGGTCGATGAGCTGCACGTGGGGCACGGCGCCGGCCAGTTGGCGCCGCCCGATCTTCGCCGCCGTGCCGCCATTGAAGCCCACGGCGCGCAAGTGCGGCAGCGTGGCGAGCAGATCGGTCAGGGCGTTGTGCGTCTCGTTCTTGATCGCCGCATCGAGGCTGCCGGGCCGCTCGGCTTCGGCGATCACGTCCCACAAGCCGATGCGATGCGCCAGCAGCGTGGCCAGCCTGTGCTCATACGTCATCCTGCGCAAGTCCACATTGATCACCGCGCCCACCAATTCCCAAAACCTGTTTTGCGGATGCGCATAGTATTGCTGTGCCTCAAGCGAGCGCTCGCCCGGCAGGCTGCCCAACAGGAGCAGGCGCGCGTTCGCGCCCACCACAGGAGGGAAGCTGCGCTTGCGTTGCACGGATGGCGGCGCGTCAGCAGTCATCTTCGTCCGGCAGCAGGGCGGGCCACGTGCCCGCGTCTGCGCCAACGCGGCGAAGCATTCGTCGAGATCGCGGAATCGGCATCATGGGCAAAGGGAATGCAGGAGTCATCGCCTCACAGTATAAAGCGGGCATCGCGGCGCCCGCGATGCCGATCTCAAACTGCCTGCATCGTCATGGCCGGCGCGGCCAGCGCCCCATGCAGCCTGGGCAAATCAGGCTGCGGCCAGGGCTATTCCGGGGTTTCCTATATCTTGTCAATGCGGCAAGGCTGTAATAAGATCGGCCTACGCCCCAGCCGCAAAAGCTGGGCGAAATACAACAAGCGTCTTCAGCAAGAATTGAAAAGGGGAAGGGCAACAATGAAGCGACTCAGCGCCATTCTGGCTATGCTGTGCGTAAGCGTATCGGCTTACGCGGTTCAAGAAGTAACACTCAAGGATACCCCGCCGCTGGAACCCATTCACTACTGCAAACATGCGGACGGCAACGTCCTGCCGCAGAATGGAAAATGCGATTCGGGCGACACCGACGTCGGCGACGCCAAGGCGGAACTGCAGCCGGACGGACACACGGTCATCTATCACGAAGCGCCGAAAGAGGCGCCGCCGATCGAGACCAACCGTCCCACGATCCCTGCTTCCGGCCCGAGCGCCGAGCAGGACGCCGCGTCCAAGGGCGCCATCATGCACGATGCCCGGATACGCATCGCCAAATGGCTGGGCTTTGCCGCCGTGATCGGCGTGCTGGCCAAATTGCTCAACCGTTCGTTTTTCCTGTGGTTCATTCTGGGCTTCGTGTTGCGCATGGTCTTGGTTGCGGCGAATGTCATGGCGTTTTGAGGGTGCGCAATCCGAAAGGCCGGAGGATATTTTCCCTCCGGCGTATTGCAACCAACTCAGCGACCATATGGTCGAGTTTGCGCGTGTTCCGTGGTGATGGGGTAAAGTATGGCGCATAGATCGCTGCGTATGCTAGTCAATTGATTCGCTTACCCGAATAACCTGCCAGGCACCTTCTCATGTCGCAACCAATCCTCGTCATCACCGGCGCCAGCCGGGGCATAGGCGCCGCCACGGCCCGCTTGGCGGTCGCGCGCGGTTATGCCGTCTGCATCACTTACCGCGAGCGGCGCGATGCCGCCGATGCCCTGGTTGCCGAGCTCGGGCTGGCCGGCGGCAAGGTGATTGCCGTGCAGGCCGACGTGGCCGACGAGGCGCAGGTGGTGCGCCTCTTCGAAACCGTGGACCGCGAGCTGGGCCGCTTGACGGCGCTGGTCAATAACGCCGGCATTCTGGAGACGCAGATGCGCGTCGACGAGATGGATGCGGCGCGTCTCAACCGCGTGTTTGCGGCCAATGTCACGGGCAGCTTTTTGTGCGCGCGCGAGGCGGTGCGGCGCATGTCCGCACGTCATGGCGGCGCGGGCGGGGCCATCGTCAATGTTTCTTCCGCCGCGTCGCGCATCGGCTCGCCCGGCGAATATGTGGACTACGCAGCGTCCAAGGCGGCCATCGATACTTTTACCATCGGCCTGGCCAAGGAAGTGGCGGCCGAGGGCGTACGCGTGAACGCGGTGCGGCCCGGTGTGATCTATACCGAGATCCACGCCAGCGGCGGCGAGCCGGGACGGGTGGATCGCGTCAAGAGTGCGATTCCCATGCAGCGCGGCGGGCAGGCCGAGGAAGTGGCGCAGGCGGTGTTGTGGTTGTTGTCGGACGAAGCTTCGTACGCCACGGGCGCCTTGCTCGACGTGGCGGGCGGGCGTTAGTTTGCCGCACCGCGCGTGGCGCATATGTGCCGTGCCGGTCTATCATGGGGCCATGTTCCCGGTCCTGACTTTATCGTTCACGTAGATGGCGCCCCCTTCCTCTACGCAGCTCTATCTGTGGCGCGCGGCGGCGCTGGTGATCGGCCCCGCCATCGATTCGCGCCTGCATAGCCATTTTGCGCTGCAATTGAGTGTGGGTGTCGATGGGCCGTTCCGCGCCCGCTTGGCCGCTGCCGCCGATTGGCAAGACACGCAGGCCGCGCTGTTCGCGCCCAATCAACCGCACCAGATCGACGGGGAGGGCGTGCTGGCGCATCTGTTCCTGGAACTGCCCTGGCGTGCCACCGCTATCGATAGCCGCGTGCAGGCGCAGTATGGCGAAACGGCGGATTTTGCCAAGACGCGTGCCGCGCTGGTGCGATTGGCGTCCGGGCAGGTGAAGGATGCGGACGACTCCATGGCACTGGCCATGCAGGCGGCGCGCGCCTGGGTCGATGTGGCGTTGAGTGCGCCGCTTGCGCCGCGCGTGCTGCTCGATACCCGCATCAAGACCGCGCTTGCTGCAATGACGGCGAATCCGGCGAGCGATGCTGCCGCGCTGGCCGGCCTGGTGCATCTGTCGCCGTCGCGCTTCACGCATTTGTTTCGCCGGCAAACCGGCATGTCGGTCTCGCGTTACCTGCTGTGGAACCGTCTGCTTGCAGCAATCGAGGCGGTGGCTGGCGGCGCCAGCACCACTGTTGCGGCGCATCAAGCGGGCTTTGCCGATCTGGCGCACATGAGCCGCACTTTTTCCGCGACTTTCGGCGTGATGCCTTCCGAACTGCAAAAGATGACCATTGCGTTCAAGCGCGAAGCGCTGTGAGGGCGTAACATAAATCAAAACAGATTTGAATTACTCAGACAACAATATTTGGAGGGGACATGGAAACCGTAAAGCAACGCCAGATCGATATCCTGCTGGACAAATATAGCGAGAGCCATCGCAATCCGGTCAATGAGCTGCTTCATTGCGTGTGCGTGCCGGCCATCGTGCTGTCGTTTCTCGGCCTGATCTGGGCCGTGCATCCCTTGGCCGCTCTGGCTGCCACCATCGTGTCGCTGCTGTACTACGTCAGCCTGTCGCTGCCGTTTGCATTCGGCATGCTGGTGATGTCCTCAAGCATGCTGTGGCTGCTCGAATTCATGCCGCAATCGGCGGTCTTGCCCGGCTCCGTCATTGTCTTCGTGGTGGCGTGGATCGGGCAATTCATCGGACACAAGATCGAGGGCAAGAAGCCGTCGTTCTTCGATGATCTGCGCTTCCTCTTGATCGGCCCGCTGTTCGTGCTGGGGGTGCTGTTCCGCCGCCTGCGTATCGAATACTGATGCGTATCGCCATCCTCGGCGCCGGTTCCATCGGCGCCTATCTCGGCGGCTGCCTGATCGCTGCCGGAGCCGACGTTGTGCTGATCGGCCGCGCGCGCATGGCGCAGCAGATTGCCGAGCACGGCTTGCACACGAGCGATCTGCACGGGCACAAACACGACCTTGCCGCCGCGCAGATCCGCTACGAACAAGACCCCGCTGTGCTGGGCGAGGCCGACCTGATCCTGGTCACGGTCAAGAGCGCCGATACGGCGGAGGCCGCGCAACTGATCGCCGCGCATGCGGGCGGCGGGGCGCTGGTGGTGAGCTTTCAAAACGGCATCGGCAACGCCGAGGTGCTGCGCGCCGCGCTGCCGCATTGCGCGGTGCTGGGCGGCATGGTGCCGTTCAACGTGGTGCAGATGCAAGGCAACCGCCTGCATCGCGGCACCGAGGGCGAATTGATGCTGGAAGCCGCGCCGGCCCTGGAGGGCTGGAAGGAAGTGTTTGCCGCCGCCGGCTTGCCGCTGGTCGAGGTGCAGGACTTTCGCGCCGTGCAGTGGGGCAAGCTGCTGCTGAATCTGAATAACCCGATCAATGCGCTGTCAGGCTTGCCATTGAAGACGGAGCTGTCGCAGCGCGCTTACCGCCGCTGTCTGGCTGACTTGATCGAGGAAGCGGTGGGCGTGCTGCAATCGGCCGGGCTGGAGCCGGCGAAAGTGGCGCGCGTCGGCCCGCGCCGGCTGCCGCTGCTGCTACGCCTGCCTGACTTCCTGTTTGCGCGCGTTGCGCGCACCATGCTGCGCATCGATCCCGAAGCGCGTTCGTCGATGTGGGAAGACTTGCAAGCCGGGCGGCGCACCGAAGTCGATTATCTCAATGGTGCCGTGGTCAAGCTGGCCGAATCCGTCGGACGCGATGCGCCGCTCTCGCGTCGTGTGGTGCAGTTGATGCGCAAGGCGGAAAGAGGAGAGATCAAGGCATTGCCGGGGGCGCAATTGCTGGCGGCCTTGCATGGGCGGTGACGCGCGGAATCGTAGGGTGGGTGCAGCGCAGCGCAACCCACCAATGCCTCGTGGAAGACATTTGACGCATTGGTGGGTTGCGCTGCGCTTCACCCACCCTACAGGAGCGAGCGCTTAATCCGTCATCCCCGCGCAGGCGGGGATCCACATCGCAATCTGTTGTCGGGGCGGCATGGGTCCCCGTTTTCACGGGGACGACG
>FTKD01036773.1_pt1 | contig 31415 bp, 29 predicted proteins | sample 1658191 | NCBI WGS metagenome assembly FTKD01 (sample SAMEA3914808, study PRJEB12502) | metagenome | biome: forest; material: soil | place: Canada | collected 2011-08-03 | depth 0.3 m
CACGTCCAGGCCCAGCTCGAACGCGGCGGCCTCGAGCTCGCTCATCTGGCCGTCGCCCAGGCAGGCGGCGATCAGCAGGATCGCGTCGGCGCCCATCGCGCGCGCTTCGACCACCTGGTACGGGTCGATCATGAAATCCTTGCGGATCACCGGCAGCGCACAGGCGGCGCGCGCCGTCTTCAGGTAGTCGGCATGGCCCTGGAAGAACTGCACGTCGGTGAGTACGGACAGGCAGGCAGCGCCGTGCCTGGCATAGCTGGCCGCAATGGCAGCCGGCTCGAACGGCTCGCGTAGCACGCCCTTGCTGGGGCTGGCCTTCTTGATCTCGGCGATGACGGCGGCGTCGCCGCGCGCCACCTTGGCACGCATCGCCGCGGCGAAACCGCGCGGCGCGGTCTGGCCGCGTGCGAGCTCCTGCAGGTCGCCTACGCTGCACTTCGGGCGTGCGGCGGCGATCTCCTCGCGCTTGACCTCGACGATGCGTTGCAGGATGTCAGACATTGGGTTTCAGCTTCTGGGTGACGGCCACGAACTGCGCCAGCTTGGCCTGTGCCGCGCCCGACGCCACGGCGTCGCGCGCGCGCTTGACGCCGTCGGCCACCGAGCCGGCCACGCCCGCGCAATAGAGCGCCGCGCCGGCGTTGAGCAGCACGATGTCGCGGATCGGGCCGTCCTCGTTGGCCATCGCGCGGCGGATGCAGGCGACGGACTCCTGCTGGTTGGACACGCGCAGCACGCGCGAGTCGTACACCGGCAGCCCGAAGTCGCTCGGGTGCACGACGTACTCGCGCACCTCGCCGTCCTTCAGCTCGCCCACCAGCGTCTCGCCCGACAGCGACACCTCGTCCATGCCGTTCTGCCCGTAGACCACCATCACGTGGTCGGAGCCCAGGCGCTGCAGCACGCGCACCTGGATGCCCACCAGGTCGGGGTGGAACACGCCCATCAGCTGGTTGGGCGCGCCGGCCGGGTTGGTGAGCGGGCCCAGGATGTTGAAGAACGTGCGTACGCCCAGTTCCTTGCGCACGGGCGCGGCGAACTTCATCGACGCATGGTGGTTGGGCGCGAACATGAAGCCGATGCCCGTCTCCTGCAGGCAGGTGGCGACGAGCTCGGGCGACAGGTCGATGTGGGCGCCGAGCGCCTCCATCACGTCGGCGCTGCCGGAGGTGGACGACACGCTGCGCCCGCCGTGCTTGGCCACCCGCGCGCCCGCGGCCGCGGCGACGAACACCGAGGCCGTGGAGATGTTGAACGTGTGCGAGCTGTCGCCGCCGGTGCCCACGATGTCGACCAGGTTCGTGCGGTCGAGCACCGGCACCGGCACGGCGAACTCGCGCATCACCGTGGCGGCCGCGGCGATCTCGCCGATCGTCTCCTTCTTGACGCGCAGCCCGATCGCGATGGCGGCGATCATCACCGGCGACATCTCGCCGCTCATGATGCGGCGCATCAGCGCCAGCATCTCGTCGTGGAAGATCTCGCGGTGTTCGATGACTCGGGTCAGCGCTTCGGTGTCGGTGATCGGCATGGGGTTCGTCGCTTCCGGAGAGAGGATCAGGATGGCGCGCCGAGCGCGTGGCGGATCTCGACGATCGCGCGGTCGACGGCCGCCGCGTCGACGTCGAGATGGGTGACGAAGCGCAGCTTGTACAGGCCCGTGCACAGCACGCCGCGCGCACGCAGCTGCTCGACCAGCGTGGCATGCTCGCCGCCCCACTTCGCGGCCGTGCGCGAGCGCACCAGCTCGGGCGCGAGATCGACGAACAGGATGTTGCTGGCCGGCGGCGCGAAGACGACGCCCTCGATGCCGGCCAGGCCGTCGGCGAGCCGGCGCGCGTTGGCGTGATCCTCGCGCAGGCGAACCACGTGGTGAGCTAGCGCGTACGACGCCGCGGCCGCCAGCAGCCCGGCCTGGCGCATGCCGCCGCCGGCCATCTTGCGCACGCGTTTCGCGCGCGCGATCAGCTCGCGCGAACCGACCAGCGCCGAGCCCACCGGCGCGCCCAGGCCCTTGCTGAAGCACACCGAGACGCTGTCGAACAGGTCGGCGATGGCGCGGGCCTGCGCATACGGATCGCTGCCGTCCGCCTCGGCCTGGCACACCGCGGCGTTGAACAGCCGCGCGCCGTCCAGGTGGGTGGCGAGGCCGTGCCGGCGCGCCAGCGCGGTGGCGTCGCGCAGGTAGCTCATCGCCATCGGCTGGCCGCCGAACGTGTTCTCCAGGCACAGCAGCCGGGTGCGTGCGAAGTGCGCGTCGTCGGGCTTGACGGCCGCCTCGATGTCGGCCAGCGCCAGCGTGCCGTCGCTCTGGTGCGCGATCGGCTGCGGCTGGATGCTGCCCAGCACCGCGGCGCCGCCGCCCTCCCAGCGGTAGGTGTGCGCCATCTGGCCGACGAGGTATTCGTCGCCGCGCTGGCAATGGCTCATCAGCGCCGCGAGGTTGCTCTGCGTGCCGGTGGGCATGAACAGGGCCGCCTCCTTGCCCAGCAGCGCGGCGATGCGCTCCTGCAGCGCGTTGACGCTCGGGTCGTCGCCGAACACGTCGTCGCCGAGCGGGGCCGCGAACATGGCGTCGCGCATTGCCGACGTCGGGCGGGTGACGGTGTCGCTGCGGAGGTCGACGATGGCGGTCATTGGACTTGGCTCAGGTTGAGGAAATTGCGCAGCATCGCGTGGCCGTGCTCCGACAGGATGGACTCGGGGTGGAACTGCACGCCTTCCAGCGGTGTCCGCGTGCCCGCCAGCTCGCGGTGGCGCACGCCCATGATCTCGCCGTCCTCGGAGCGCGAAGTGACCTGCAGCACTTCGGGGCAGGTCTCGCGTTCGATCGCCAGCGAGTGGTAGCGGATCACGCTGAACTCGCGCGGCAGCCCGGCGTAGACGCCCGCGCCGTCGGTGGTGAGCGTGCTGGCCTTGCCGTGCATCTGGCGCTGCGCCCGCACGATGCGGCCGCCGAGCGCCGCGCCGATGCTCTGGTGGCCCAGGCACACACCCAGGATCGGCAGCTTGCCGATGTAGGCCTGGATCGCCGGCACACACACGCCGGCTTCGGCGGGCGAACAAGGGCCGGGCGACAGCACCAGGTGATCGGGCTTCATCGCACCGATCTCCTCCACGCTGATCTCGTCGTTGCGCACGACGCGCACCTCCTGCCCGAGCTCGCCGAAATACTGCACGAGGTTGAACGTGAAGGAATCGTAGTTGTCGATCATCAGAAGCATGAGCGTTCCTGTGTCCTGGCGTTGACTGACTCGGGGCGTCCGCGGAGCGCGGAACCGGTCGATCGGGGTCTCTCGTCAGCCGCGGTGGCCCGCGGCTCGGTGCAACGGGGCGCACGCCGGAGGCGGCGCGACCCGGGCCGGGATCTTCACCAGCGCCAATGCCAATGCCCGGCGGGGATGCGATGCGAGAGTTGCTTCATGGTTCCAACATTCTAGACGCGCCGCGCGCAGGCCGCTGCGACGGCCTGCTTCGTCGATGCGAGACGCCGGCATCGGGCCCGCGCGGGCCCGGCCGATCCGTCATTGCAGCTTCGACTGCTCCGGCGGCCTCTCGGACCGCCAGGCCCTGAGCTTGTCGAGCTTGGCGGCGTACAGATCGTGATCGGTCCGCATGACGGCGTCGTCCATCGCCAGCGCCAGCTCTCTGCGCGCCTCGTCGAGGCGATTGAGGCCGAAGTCGGCGACCGCGAGCGCGTAGTGGAACTCGTGATAGTCGGGCGCCCGGGCGATCTCCTTGAGGAACAGCTCGCGCGCGGTGGCGTAGTCGCCGTGGTGCAGCGCCACCTGGCCCTGCACGAACCAGTAGAACGGCGGCACCGGCTCGACGACCTTCAGGCGCGCCTGCACCGTCCGCGCCTCGTCGCTGCGGCCGAGTTGTTGCAGCGCCTCGGCATAGTTGGCCAGGATGCGCGGGTTGTCGGGCGAGCCGCCCAGCGCGTGGTGCAGCACCTGTTCGGCGTGCATCGCATCGCCGTGCTGCAGGTAGACCACCCCCAGCGTGTTGTACGCGCTGACGAACTGCGGGTCGAGCTTGATCGCCTGGCGCGCGCGCCAGTAGGCGTCGTCGAGCTGGCCGTGCACCATCGCCTCGGCGGCGCGGTTGTTCATGAACATCGCGAGGATGGTCCGCTGCGACAGCGGCCGCACATGCAGCTCGCTGTCCTCGCCCGGCATGAAGTCGATGGTGTAGAGCTCGAACCGGTCGTACGAGGCCACCGTGGCGGCGAACGGGCGCTCGAGCAGCAGGTTCACGTGGCCGCTCATGAAATACATGCCGCCCGAGCGGCTCCACATCTGCTCCGTGGCCACTTGTTGGTACGTCACCTTGAGGCCCAGCGCATTGGCGAACGCACCGGTCATGATCACCAGCGACAGGCAGTTGCCCTGCCGCGCGTCGAAGGCCTGCGCGGCCGTGCGGGTCGTGGTCGCGTCGTACTCGAGCTGGAGCTTGCTGCGGTTGTACAGCGCCTCGGTCAGCGCCTGCCGCAGGCCCTTGACGCGCGCCAGCGGCAGGATCTGCTCGTTGATGTAGGCCTGCATCTCGGGCGTGAGGCGGAAGACGTCGGCCGGATCGAGTGGCTCGACAGGCGGTGCGAAATGCGCGTCGTCGAACATCTCGGGCGCCGCCGGCGCCAGCGCGGTAGTCGTGGCGCAGCCCGCGATCAGCAACGGGGCGACGGCGAGCGCCAGGCGGGACAGGTACCTACGCAACATCGACATGGCGAACTCCTCGAGGGGCCGTCCGCGCCGCGGCGGGCGCGGATCCCGTCTGTGAACTATGCGCTTTCCGCGAACCTTGGCAAGTTCCTCAGAACCCTTCCTCGACCAGCTCGGCAGCACGCAGCAGCGCACGCGCCTTGGCCTCGGTTTCGCGCCATTCCATCTCGGGGACCGAATCTGCCACGACACCGGCCGCGGCCTGCACATAAAGCGTGTTGTTTTGCACGATCCCCGTGCGAATCGCGATCGCCACGTCCATGTCGCCCGCGAAGCTCAGGTAGCCGCAGGCGCCGCCGTAGATGCCGCGCTTGACCGGCTCCAGCTCGTCGATGATCTCCATCGCGCGGATCTTGGGCGCGCCGCTGAGCGTGCCGGCGGGGAAGGTAGCGCGCAGCACGTCCATGTTGCTCAGGCCCGGCTTCAGCAGGCCCTCGACGTTGCTCACGATGTGCATCACGTGCGAATAGCGTTCGACGACGAATGCATCGGTCACCTTGACGCTGCCGGTCTGGGTGATGCGGCCGATGTCGTTGCGCGCCAGGTCGATCAGCATCAGGTGCTCGGCGCGTTCCTTCGGGTCTTCCAGCAGTTCCTTTTCGATGGCCAGGTCGGCCTCGGGCGACGCCCCGCGCGGGCGCGTGCCGGCGAGCGGGCGGATCGTGATCTTCTCGCCTTCGGCGACGTGCTCGTGGCGCACCAGGATCTCGGGCGACGCGCCGACGATCTGGAACGTGCCCATGTCGTAGAAGTACATGTAGGGCGACGGGTTCAGCGAACGCAGCGCACGGTACAGGCTCAGCGGCGACTCGGTGTAGCGCTTCTGCAGCCGCTGGCCCACCTGCACCTGCATCATGTCGCCGGCGGCGATGTACTCCTTGGCCTTGAGCACCGCCGCGATGTAGGCTTCCTTCGAGAACTCGCGCTGCACCGCGTACGACGGGCCGCGCCTGACGGGCGGCGCCGTGACCGAATAGCGCAGCTTGTCGGCCAGCTCGTTGAGGCGGCGCTTGGTGGCGAAGAAGGCGTCCGCGCGCGACGGATCGGCGTAGACGATCAGGTAGAGCCGCCCGGACAGGTTGTCGATGACGGCCAGTTCCTCGGTCTGCAGCAGCAGGATGTCGGGCGTGTCGAGGCCGCCCGTCTTGTGCGTGCCGGCCAGGCGCGGCTCGATGTAGCGCACGGCGTCGTAGCCGAAATAGCCCGCGAGGCCGCCGCAAAAGCGCGGCAGGCCCGGACGCAGCGCCACCTTGAAGCGCTGCTGGAACGCCTCGATGAAAGTGAGCGGGTTGCCGTCGTGCGTCTCGACGACCTGGCCGTCGGTGATCACCTCGGTGCGCATGCCGGTGCTCTGCACCCGCGTGCGCGCCGGCAGGCCGATGAACGAGTAGCGCCCGAAGCGCTCGCCGCCGACGACGGACTCCAGCAGGAAGCTCTGCGCCTGTCCGCCGGCGAGCTTGAGGTACAGCGACAGCGGCGTCTCGAGGTCGGCGAAAGCCTCGAAGATCAGCGGGATGCGGTTGAAACCTTGGGCGGCCAGGCTCTTGAATTCGAGTTCGGTGATCACGTTCGTAGGACTCCGGTGGCCGGGTGCGCCGCGACAAGGGTGGGATGGGTCGCGCCGCGTTTCCGGCGAAGATTCTCGACGACGTTGCGCCGCAGCGAAACGTGGCGTCGTCCATGGCGCACGCGCGGGGGGCATGTGCCGGCGCGGTGCGGCGCCGGCGCGCCGCGACGGTGCCCTGTGCGGGCGGGTCAGCAGCGGCAGGCGCGTGCGTTCATCACGAACGGCGTCGCCAGACCCAGGCTCCCTGGTCGTGCGACCGCACCGCGCAGGTCATCGCGGCGGTGCAGGGGAGGAAGAAACCTTCGGGCATGCGAACCAGTTTAGCCGAAGCCATCGAGCGCCCGCCAGCCGCCCTGCTTCGCCGTTGCAGCACGGGGACTTCGACCGTCGCGGCAGCGCCCGCACCCGCGGCGCCGTGCATCGACATCGTGCGCCAGCCGCCGTCCAGGGCCGCTGCATAGTGACGTAATGCGCATTTCTCGGGGTTGGACGCCGTGATTTCGCCGGCACGAGCCTTGCATGTAGTGACTTGTCGCTAAACTTCCTGCTCTCACTGTGATTTCCGTCGTTGGGCCGCAGTGACGGCTTCTCGATCCAAGACGCGGCCCCGGGCACGGCCCGATGCCGCGACCACAACGTGTCACCTGAGCACGATCGCCATGACTGAGTTGAGAATCATCGCGCGCTGCGTCCTGATGCTGGCCGGCGTTGCCGCCAGCACGGCGACGATGGCACAGGTGATCGCGCCGTCCGCCGCTGCTTCGGCCGCGGCCGAACGCGCACAGAAGGAAACCGACCGGACGATGTACTGGATCCGCGTGCTCGCCGAAAAGCCCGCGCCCAAGCCCGCCGCACCGAAGCCGGTGGCCGCCGCGCCCGCACCCGCGCCGCAGGGCAAGGTCGCCGCCAGCCCCGAGCCGCGCACCAAGGTCGCCGCAGCGGCACCCGCGCCCGCCATGGCGCCATCGACCACGTCCGCCGATGTCGCCGACGCCGCGCCGTCGTCGGTCGTCGTGGCCGTCCCGACCGCTGCTGTAGCGCCGTCGCTGGCCGCCGCCACGGGCACCGCGAGCACCGGCAACAGCAGCGCAATGACGTCCGGCAGCACCGTCGCCGGTGTTTCCGGCGCCGGCCTCGCCGGCTCGCTGGCCGCGCCCGCCGCCGCGGCACCGCAGATCGACGTCCCGGTCGCGGAAGAGGAACCCGATCCCGGCCTGATCATGATCAAGTCGGCCGACCCCGAATTCCCGATGGCGACGATGCGCCGCCTGCGCAAGGGCGAGGTCGAAGTGAAGTTCGAAGTGGGCCCCGACGGCGTCGTCGACGTCGTCACCGTGATGAAGACGACCAGCGCAAGCCTGAACGCCGCGGCGGTGGACGCCGTGCGCCAGTGGCGCTTCAAGCCGACGCCCAAGGGTCATACGGCCCTGGTCGATCTCGCCTTCAACCTCGACACCTGAGAAGGTGTGAATCAGGCCAGGTCGTCGAGCCGCCCGATCACGCGATCGGGCCGCGCATCGGCCACCGGCTCGCCATGGTTGTAGCCGTAGTTCACCAGCACCACCGGACAGCCGGCGGCGCGCGCCGCCTCGCAATCGTTGCGTGAGTCGCCCACCATCAGCGTGCTCGCCGGACTCGTGCCCAAGGCTTCGCAGGTCCTGATCAACGGCAACGGATCGGGCTTGTGGCGCTCGAACGAGTCGCCGCCGAACACGTGCTCGAACGAACCGAGCAGGCCCTTGGCCTCCAGCAGCGCCACGGCGAAGGCGCGCGGCTTGTTCGTCACGCAGGCTAGCCGCCAACCGCGCGCGCGCATCGCGGCCAGGCCTTCGCGCGCGCCGGGATAGACGTCCGCGTACCGGCCATTGACGTCGGCGTAGTGGCGTTGATAGAGCGCCCACGCCTGCGCCAGCAGCTCGGGCGAGCCCCCCGCCTGCGCGAGTGTCTGCGTGAGCAGGTGCATGCTGCCGCGGCCCACGGTCCGCGCGATGAAGGCGCGGTCGACCGCCGGCAGCGAGAGCTCGGCCAACGTGCGCGCGAGCGCCTGTTCGAAGTCGCCGACGGTGTCGACCATCGTGCCGTCGAGGTCGATGATGGCGGCGGCTATCGTTGCATGGTTGAAGCTAATAGAGTCCAAAACCACGCAAAAGAGTCCTGAACAAATGGCGCTCCTTCGTCCTTCGTAGATTAATTAAGTCCTGAAACAACGGACTGAGCGGCCAACACCAACCGATCCGGCCCCCAAAACAGTATGCGATAGGTTTGCTCCTGCGGAACGTCGAGGTGCACAACCGGAAGTTCCAGCGGCCTCTGTGCAAAGGCCACGACGCTGACCGTCATCGTCCCCAAGACACCCAGCATCACTAACGCCACGGCCGCTAGCGCAACGTCTGACCTTGTGGCGAGCCTCGCTAGAAGTATGAGAAGCATCGCGTCTTGCCCCGGCTCGGAGCTACGCACGCTACAAGAGGGATCGAGTTGTCCAGTAGCCGGCGACCCTTTCGGCTGCCCACGGCTTGTGCCATTTGCGTCGCGTTCGCCAGCATCCCCACCAGTTGCCGAGCCTTGATTGGAGTCAGCGTTCGAGGCTGATCCGCGATCTGGGCTTCGCTCCCGTAGCCTCGGCGACTTGCGGCGCCGTTTCCATTCCCTCCCCCGAGTTCGACCGCACCGCAGATGTGCACGACCCTGCATGGAGCGTCGTCGCGACCCGCTTGCGCCGACTTCGGCCTCAACTTCGCGTGACCTCAACGTGGCCCCCATGGAGAGCTCATCGGCGCACGACTGCGAACCTAGCGATGCGGTCACGCCCCCCGATGCGCGCTCAAGTGATTGCGGCAAGGTCTCGCGCAACGGCGGTTCGTCCGGCCCGATAGAAGAATCGTGCACCTCAGTTGAGCAGCCAACTAGCCCGACCTTAGATCCGAAACTCAACTGCTCGTCAGCATTCGACACCGCAGCATCAGCAGCGGATGATTCCAACGGCAGAGCTGACACACTCAAACCACCGGCTGCACACCAATCTCTGAAGTGGTTTCGCTCGAAGAGATGAAGCGACGGCTTGCCCCTGCCCCCGCCCTTGCGACGCACCAGTCGCCAATCCGGCAAGCACTTCAGCATCTGCGCCGCCCACACTTTCAAGATGAGGCGCTGTAGGAAGTCGGTAGCGTCATCGAACTCGGTCTTCTTCCCGGTTACTGCCCGTCCGGCCTTCAGCGTGACGGTGTCCACGGGGCGACCCTGGACCTTGATCTTGCTCGCTAGCAGCCTCAGCACGACGAGAAAATGGATTTCTCGAGGCAATACGAAACGCTCTGCCATCGCAAGAATTGCGAGCAGTTCGATCGCGCACCGCTTCTGGAAATTCGCCTCGGAATCCTCCATCGGCCCCGCCTCAGAAACCGTTTCCAAAACGCTCCGCAAACCCTTTTCGGGTCCGAAGACGCTTTCATGATGCACGAAACCGGTTCAGAGTGGAACTATCCGTCGTCTGAGATGTGTAGCCATGGCCGCCCCAAAACTCGAATCGTTCGGAGCTTGTCTCTACTCCCTGCGATGCCAAAAAGACATGTCGCAACGGGCTCTGGCCCGCGCGATTGGCGTATCCGCAGCGTACGTGAGCACGCTGGAGAACGAGCGCCGGCTACCCCCTCCCGTTGACACCGTTCAAGCCTGGGCGAAATCACTTCGACTCAGCAGTATCGCCAAGGACAGGCTGTTGATCGCTTGTAAAAGAGCCCAACGATCTCAAGCCCCGATGGACAAAGACGCCAAACGCGTCTGGGCCATCTGTCGCAGGCTGGGCCCACGAATCCCAGCTGACGCGCTTTTCCAATTCGAACAGCGTCTCAGAGACGTGCTCTGAGCACTTTGGGCGGACCGGACTTTGAGAGAGACCGATCCGCCCTCCGCGCCCCAGGAAGCTAGTGCTTCGCTGAGCCCTACAAACTCAGAATAGCGCTTGCCTCCGAAGGGCACAACCCGCTGTTAACAAGATTTTGGTTAACAGCCTGGCTTTGCTATGGAGGTCTAAATGTTGATACTTCTTCCGGCATCCGTCAGGGTGTCACGCTCGCGCACTCCCGTGCGCAATGTGTGGGCGACGGGGAAGCGCGTGCAACGCGCACATTCCCTCGAATCGCCTGCTGCTTCCTGCCTGCTCGCCGTGACTGGCCGGGCCCCGCATCGCGCCGCGCTCACGCTCGCCCGTCACTCCGACGGCCCTGCCGTGCGCGTCGCGCTTATGCGCTGGCCCGACCGCTCCTAAGCGCTCCCAACCGACAAGCCAGTCTCTCGCGCCGTCCTCTGGACGGCGCGATGGTCAAACACGCCTGGAGAAATTCCGATGTCCGAAACTCAAACGACCCCTGCCACGACCGTCAACGGTGAAGCGAATGCCGATGGTCAGTACGACCAGTTCGAAGCCAATCGTCCCCACTCGGCATCCGCACGCACTGCGGCGATCCGCTGGCGCGAGTTCGACGACGCGGCAGAGGGGATGAACGCTCTGTGTATGAGCGATCGCATGAAGCGTCTAGCCATCGAGCCCGTCCTTCTCGATGAGCTCGCGTGCGTTCGCGATGAATGGCGTTGGCCGTCGTCGCTCGACACGGTGGATCTGCTGGGCGCGACAAGTCCGCGGATTCGCGAGCGCTTGATTTCGCGCTAGCCGTCATCCCCTGCCCGCGCCGCGGGCGCCTCACCTCTCACCGTTTCGCCAATCGACTTCGAGTCGAGGGCACAACTCGCCTGGAGAAATCATGAAAGACGCCGATACGTTCGTCCAACGCATTGCTGCCACTCAAGTCCGTCGTCCCGGCCGTCCACCTGTGCAGACCGGTCACATGACCTGGAACAAGCTCGCCCGCTTGATCCGCTGCGGCTTCGGTCAGGGCCACTTGGAGAAGTACTTGCCTTGGCGAACGGTCACCAAACGCGACTTCTCGGTGCACGCCAACATGTCCCACCTGCCGGCGCCCGAATATGGCCACAAGCATCATCCGCGGTCCAAGGCGCAGCGGCATCTGTTGAATCGCCTGGCGTGGATCGGCGCGTTCGACATCCGCGACCACTACCCTGTGTGGCCCTGGCCCCATGAGCACCCACTCGAGGGCCTGCTTGGCACCACGATCGACAAGCTGACGCGGGGAACCTTCGAAATCGGCAGTGAATGCGGCATCCTGCCCTCGCTGTATCCGGGCACGAACCTGCCGCGCGTCATCACGCTCCACGCGCTCGCCACGCTGGTGGATATCAAGTGGCGGGTTCGCCTCGTCGCATATCAAGTCGATTCCACGGAAGGCGAAGAGAGCGAGGAGGTTCCTCGCTCTCGCGAACTTAACGTGCTGCGCAGCCGGTACTGTTCTGAGGCGGGTATCGAGTTCCGCCTGGTGGGCGAACGTGAGCTGAACAACACGCTCTCGACCAACCTGGACGCTATCCGCCCTAAGGCGAGTCGCGAGTCGACGGCTCGCATGCGTAAGAGCGACCTCTACGACTACTTCGTGAAAGCCTGCCTCGACGAGGCGTATCACACGTCGCCGGGTCACGTGATCGAAATGCTGTCCCGTCGTTTTGACGTGCCGCGCGTCCTCTTTCAGAACGCGTACGACGTCGCACGCTGGTTCCAGGACATCGATCACGATCTGTCTCTGCCCGTCGAACCCTGGAATCCGCTGGTCCCGGGCGGCATTGCCCTTCGCGACGCTGTCCGGCACCGTCTCTTCGGCACGGTGGAGGTGTGACATGTTCAACGAACGCTCCGCACATTCCGATGCGCCCGACGACATGGAGTGCACCAGCGAGCCGGCAGTCGCACAGCTTGTGCCGCCGGCAACGCCGAGCCAGTCTCCTGCACCTGAATCGGCATTGACGCCGGTGTGCAGGTTGCAGCCCAGGCGGGAATGCCAGTTCAAGATCAACGACATCGTGGACAACGTTCCCGGGGCATCGATCCTGCCAGGCCCCTGCCGCGTCTTGGGGACATGCGTTCCGGAAGACAAGAGCATCTTGCACCACAAGGATGATCTGGCAATCTGGCTCATCCAACTGCCCAGAATCGACCCGAAGCATCCGAACAGGCGGCGGGACTACATACCCGCTCCGTTCTTTCGGAGCCTGTCCGAGTTGCAAGATGCGCTCGACGGGGTCGCGGTGCACATCCACAACGTCAAGAAGCAAAAGCCGCAGACGGATGAAGATCGACTGCGGCAAGCCCCCCACGAAGCCGCCAGGGAGAAGATCCGGAAGCGGCATGCCGAGCGCGATGCTCGTTGGGAGACTATCCGGCCGCTCGTGACGTACGGCGAAGAATCCAAAGCCGTGCGTCCCACGTTGGATGTGCTCCTGAGCCCAACGCTCGGCGCCGACGTTCGCGATCGCGCCAAAGCCGTTGGGTGCAGTCCGACCACGATCTACACCACGCTCCACCGGTACTGGGCCGGCAAAAGTCAGAAGAACGCGCTGATGACCGACTACTCCGCAGTCGGCGCCCCCGGGGTGAGCAAGGCGCAGAACAAGAAGCTCGGCCGAAAGACCCGGCTGTGCGCCGCTGACCCCAATCGACACGAGGGTTACATCCTCGACAAGGGCAAGGGCCCTGACAGCGAGAAGCTCAAAGGCAGCGACAAGCTCAAGCTCGCCCAGGGTTACAAGCTCATCAAGCATGGCTGCGGGCCTTTCAAAGCCTATCTGCTGACGATGTCGATCCATTGGGCATGGCACGACATCCTTCCGGATGGAACGAAGAAGGCCCGCCTGTTTCCTCGCAAGAATCGCCCGAGCTACTCGCAGTTCCTACGCTGGGGCAGGAAGCTCAACAAAGACAAGAGTGTCACGGAGCTGCTGTGCGGCGCGCGTCGTTGGACGCAGAAGGTCGGCAGCCGAGGCGGTTCGGTGCGCGATCAGGTCGCGACCATCATGCACATGTACGTCTTCGACGGGACGTCCTGCGACGTGTACCTCACGAGCGTGCGAAGTCGCCTAAAGGTGCTGCCGCCTATGACTCGGCTAGTAATCAAGGATGTCCGTACCGGCTTAGTCATGGGGTGGTACTGCGGCTGGCTTCCACCATCGCCCAGAACAGCGCTGCTGGCGCTGCTGTGCGCCGCCAAATCCAAGGTGGCCATGCTGGCCAGGTTTGGCATCACGATCACCGACGAGGACTGGCCTTGCGGACTCGCCCGCAGAATTTTGGCTGACAACGGCGAGCTCAAGGGTCACGAGGCCACACAAGCAGAAGACCAGTTTGGCTTCGCTCTCGAGTGGACGCCAACCTTCCGCGGTGACAAAAAGGGTGACATGGAGTCGCAGCATCACTACGACCACAAGAAGCTCGATGACGAAGTGCCCGGCTACACGCACGGTGGTAAGCACGTAGAGCGCGGAGAGGAACACGCATCCTTAACGGCGGCGTGGAACTACTACGAGTACATGCCAGAGCTCATCCGAACCTGGATGGACTACAACAACGAAGTGACTCCCGATCTTGCGCCGACGGACATGCTGCTGCGAGATCCGGAGATCGTCCCTACCCGCCTGAACATCTTCAAGTGGATGCGGGCCAACGGCGCGACCAGCGAGCTCCCCGTCGACGTGGAGGCGTTGGAGGCGTTCTGCCTGCCCGACGTCAAGGCCGTCATTCGCAAAAATGGCCTCTACCTGATGGACGCTGTCTGTGGGCGCGAAGTCGTTTTTCCCCGCCTGCGCTATATGAGCGACGAATTGCGCGACAGCGGCTTGCTGCAGCAGGTGCGTCGGCTCAAACACGTCATCCGCACAACGGTCAAGATGGACCGGGAGAACCTTGAAGAGGTATGGCTTCCCCATGCCGGCGGGATGATGCGCCTGACCTGCACCGCACGCGATACCACGCTGCTGAAGAAGTTCACGTTCAATGACTGCGTGGAGATGATGGAGCACTACACGCTGAAAGGCGACTTGGTGGGCGACGAGGACGACCAGCACGAGCTTGACAAGGCCCTTCGCCGCGATGGCACGACGCTCGTTGCCCAGCAGGAGCGCCGCCGGGAGATCGACAAGACTGGCGCTCAGCCGACCAAAGGGGCCGCGAAGAAGCATCTTCGCCAGAACGTCGCAGAGGAGCAGGCGCTGCTGGACGACCTCGAACGCCAGCACGGCTCCCGGGATGCAGAGGACGAAGCCGCGGAAGACGTCGAGCAACGCGCCGAAGCCTTCGACAACGATAGCGCGGCCGCGCTCGCCATGGCTCAACTTAACGACGAGGAGTTCGCATGACCGATTCGACCATTGAATTTGATCCGGAGATGCTGGAAACGCCCAATCCACTCCTGGAGGGCTACGGCGCGCCGGTGGCGTACCACGAGTTGGGAAAGCGCCTTTCGGCGACACCACTCGCGAAGGTCAACTGGCAGGTCATCTCGCCCCAGCATCGAGAGCAGTATCTGGACAACCCCACGGCTCACTATGTGCCCGTGCGCAGGTCATTCGATCCGGCAATGGGCCTGCAGACGCTGGTGCGCAGAGCATTGGCGCTGATTAATCCTCTACGGCCGGAGAACCGGGTTCGCGTCACTAGGATCGCGCTGTGCGAAACGCCTGAGCAGTTGCTGCAAGCCGGCCGCGCCGACGGTGCGGGCGGGCTCTGGGACGGCATCACGGGTACGGGACGGTCGCAACTCGCGATCCGGGTGCTGCGGCTGGTCGTCCCAGAGCAGGTGATTGACTATGGCCCGTCGGAGGTCTGCGGGTGGACGCGGATGCGCCAGGTCGTCTGGCTTTACGTGGATCACCCGTCAAATGGCACGCGCATGGGTCTGCTCAAGCGCGTCCTGATGGCGTTGGATTTGGCAGCCGGAACCAACTACTTCTACGAAAACCGCCGGGTGACCAACCTCGACACGCTGCTCGTGGAGGTCTGCGCAAAACTGGCGATGCATCGCGTGGCCATTCTGGTTATCGACGAGAACCACGAAGAGAACCTGGCTGACAGCCCCTGGCAACACGAGTTCGTCATGTTCTACCAGAGCGTCATGAACCTCGGCCTGAGCATTCTGCTGATCGGCAACCCGCTTGCCTTCACGAACCTGATGGCGTACGGGCAACCGGTGCGCCGTCTCATGGTGGGTGGCATCCACCACTTCTTGCCCGCGCCGAGTGCTTCGGAACCATGGTGGGCGAAGGACTATATCCCCCGGATGCGCAAGTTCAGTGTCGTCGAGGACTGCACGATCGCCCCAGATCTTCGCGACCAACTCGAGTTCGAGTTCACGGCGGGGGTCCCGGGTCTTTTCCCGCTGCTCAACGTCCAAGCCCAGCGCTTGGCGTTGCGTCGCGTCGGGCAGAAGGCCGTTCTGACGGAGGACGATTTACGCAAAGCGGCGATCTCGCCGTTTTACTTGGCGGCCAAGGGCATCGCGGATTGTGTGCGCGACATCACAGCCGAAGGCTCGCTCCGCTTTCAGGACATTCCGGACTCGGCGATTGCGTCGCGCAACAAGCCCCGGAAGCCCGGTGAACCGTCGGGCACGCCTCCCAAGCTTCCTAACCTAGATGCTGTGTCGTTCCAGGCAGTCAAGAAGATGGTGACCAAGTTCCGCCAGCAGCAGTCGCGTGCCGCTACGAAGTTTGTGCAAAAGCTCGAGGTGTTCGCCGCGCTGACGCCGGAGGAACGCAAGATGCTCGGCGTCAGCGATGAACTCGAAGCGGCGGCGATGCAGTTGAAGGCGCAGCAGGAGGCTGCCAAGGCCGCCGCCGCAGCTGCAAAGGCTGCTGCGGCCGCAACGGCAGAGGAGAAGGCCCAGAAGAAGGCAGCAAAAGCCGCGGCCGCCGTTGAAAAATGAACTCGGACGGTGTGGCTTGCGTGCCGTGGATCGACGAGGCGGAGACGCTCTACAGCTATTGCGTCTTCGTCCACCGATTCAATCGGCTGCAGTCGTCAGCGGCGACTGCACGCCTCATGTTGCATGCAGCGCATGCGACACGCCAGCATGACGTTCCCAGCGCACTGGGTGCTCTCGCGCAATTCGCCGCACCGATCTTTCCAGATCCGGTGCAGGCGCTGCGGCGACATTCGGTGGCCGGCTACTACTGGCCGTTCATGACCGATGAGCGCAGACACGCCGCAGCCGCGGCGCTTCTCGCTCCGGCCCATTGCATCGGTCTGCGCCTGCTGGGTGCGTCGACGCGAAGGCTGGCCGTTGCTCACCCCCTCAAGTGGTGCCCGAGTTGTCTGGCAGACAATCTTCGGGTACTGGGTCGGCCGTGCTGGCTCACGCAGCATCAGCATCCCACGACGTTCGTCTGCTCGTTGCATGGCGAACCCTTGATGGACGCCGGCGTCGGTGGCAAGACCTGGAAATGGCCCGGCGACGGCGAGGCCGAGGTTTGTGCGGCGCTCTCCGCCGAGACTGCGACGCTTGCCGCCGTAGGCCGCGCCGCTAGTTCGCTTTCGAACATCGACTCGCGGAGACTGCGCGCGTCAGCGATCGACAGGTTGGCTGACCTCGGCGTTGTGCATTCGAGGCACGCGGTTCGACACGTGCGGCTACAGAAGTGGTTCACGGGCACCCCTGTCGGCCGGTGGCTCGCGACCGCCCCCAACGGTTTGGACGGTCTGAAGTCCGGCGATTGGATCGCCAAGTTGATCTGGCGACGTCCGACCTCTCACGGCGTTCGATGGACGGCTCTCTGGTCTGCCCTTGAATGGAACTCCCCCGAGGAGGCGGGTGAGCGCTTCCTTGCCGCTTGCCGCGTCGAGGGTGACGCAGCAGGCGATGGGCCTGAAACGACGGGTCAAATCTGGCATCGCCCGTCTGCCCCGCTCGCTTTCGAGAAGGCCATCGACGAGTGCTTCAGCTACGAGGCAATCGCCGCTCAGCTCGGTGCGTCACGCAGCGACGTTGTTCGCTGGTTCGAGGCGCATCCCACACTTAGAAGCCAGTGGCGCAAGCAGTGGCTGGCGCAACGAAAGCGCACAACTCGGGATACAAGTTCAGTGGCTGAGAGGGCATCGGACGCCCCAGCATAGAGGCACTGGCCCTCGAGCCTAACGTGAGCTCAGCCACCAGTGCGAGAACGCCAGCAGATCGACGTGCTGCGACCCGACCGGCGCCAGCGCGACGCCAGCGTTCGGAGAACCGGTGGGCTGGCGCAGCACCAGGGCGGTGTGAATGCCGGATTTCAGACCCCGCAGATACGGCAAGTAGTCGTCGACGAAGGCGAGTGGGTCCAGCTCGGCGAGCGCCGAAGCCTTCGGGCTGGCGGCCGAGGCCTCGGACCCGGTGGCGACGACACGATCGATGGGAAATCCCAGGGCGCGTAGGTTCTTCAGGCGTGCGGCCTGATGGCGGAGTTCCAGCGCAGAAACACAGACGAGCGTGAAACCGGCGTCGTGCAACGCATGACAGCCCTCGATTGCGCCGTCGATTGCCGGGATCGTCGACCAGAACTCGGTGTCGAAACAGGCACGAAAGCGCTCCAGCGGCTCGCCCACCAGCCGCTCAACGCCCCAACGGTCGAGCGGCCAGTACGCTGTTGGATCACGCTCGGTGGGATGCCAGTCGAACGCGCGCTGCCAAGCCCTGGCATAGGCGGTGCTGTAGTCGAGCAACACACCGTCCGCGTCGAGCGCCAGGACCGGTTTTTTCATGAGGCAATCGAAGACGTCGAGTATCGAGAGGTATTTTTATCTGCGCTACCGAGATAGGCGCTTTGGCGTTGCGGTCTTGGTCACGCGGAAGTCGGGAAACGCGCGGTCGTTGAGCTTGCGGTCGAGCTGGCGCAGGAACGGAACGAACCCGACCCTGAGTGCCCGAAGCCACGTCCGTAGCTCGATCACGTCCAGGCGTCGCTCACCGTTCTCGACGCGGCTCACCGTCGCTTGGGTCTCCCCTAGCCGTTCCGCCAGATCGGCTTGGCGAAGGCCCAGGGCTTCGCGGCGGTCGCGCAGGGCCGCTAGGAAGATGGTGTTCTGCTGGGTACGTAGGGACTTGAGCATGCGGGCCTTCATCGAACCCTCTACGTTAATCTGTGTCAGCCCATATTCATAATCTGTATCTGACCATATTCGAGCTCTAGGGTGTCGGTATTATGCGGACTTTGAATAGCATTCTGTTGACCCAACAATGGCTAGCTTCAAAACTGTTACAGCGCGCTCTCAGCATTGCGCTCCCCTAGCCAGATGTTTGTCTCGATGCCGGATTTCCAGTTTCACGTCCCGGAGCCGCTGGGCGTGCCCGGCGCCTCCTACTCGCGGGCGATGGCACTCTCTACCCACGCCGCATGGTTCGTCCTGACGGTGCGGATGACGGGGCCCGACCAGTCCCCCGAGACGTTTTTGCTGTCGTGGGACTTCGACGTGGTCGGCGTTCTCAAGTCGTCGCAAGGCAAGCTCGAGTCGCTGCTGTTTGTCGCGCCGCAGCGCATCGGTCGAAGGTACCGTTGGGTGACCAAGCACATTGTCGAGCTATGGGAGGCGATCGATCCAAGTGACGAATCTGCGTGCGTCCTGATGGTGGCAGAGGATGGCCAAGAACATTCCGGCTATTTCATGGAGGCAGACAAGGGCGTGAAGCGAGGAAAACTTATCGCCAAGACCCTCTCTGTCACGCCCAAGCCGCGCTTTGACGCATGACAGGCCTTCCCATGCTTGTGACGCCGCCAGGTTCAGAACTTCTGCTTCCGCCGGAGTTCGGTCTGCCCGCTGGTTCAACCTGGCGCCTCGTCGAGAGCCTGGGCTCGTGCTTCTTCGTGGCTCTGGCTAGCGCAGACACCTTCTCGACGAGCGAGCCTCGGACACTGATCATGTGCTGGGATTCAGATCTCGTGCATTTCCTGGAGAGCGCGAAGATGGCGACGACGCTGCACGCATTGCGCCACTTCAAGATCGAGGCCATCGAGGGCCGGCCGACCATGAAGGTTCAGGAGGTCGGCGAGATCTGGCACGGTGCAGACACTGCGGCCAAGGACATCGAGGTCATTGTCTTCAAGGCGATCGATGGGTCGTCGTTCTGTGGCGTCGACGGCATTCCCGTGCCGGCGTCGGTGCGCATCGACAAGCTGATCGTCGCGATCGGGCCAGTGGCAGGAGCAAGCTAAGTGAATGGCCCAATGCTGTACATATCGTTTTGGAAGATCTCGCTCTCAAACTTCCCTGGCGAGTCGTTCATCAAGCGCTTCATTCCGGTCGAGGAAGCCGCAGTCTTCGTTTCCGCGGCTCGCGCAGATGACACGCTACGGTGCGTGTCTTCTAGAGATCTTCTGGCTCCCTACGAGCAGCGCGCATATCGCGACCACGCCGAGCTCTGCGCCGCACTGAGTACGCGCGGTATCGTGCTAACCGTGGACGACTTCGTCGGAGAGAGCTGCTGCAACCCGCTGGAGTTTGCGCGAGTGAGCAAAGGCAATCGCCTGCTCGTCGTCGATTGCAACTTCACGTTCAACGCTGATTCAATTCACCGCACGCGCGGCACAGACGAGACCCCGCCTGACCCGCCAGAGCACGTCGTCGAACGAGTTTCGAGGCTATTCCGGATCAACTCAGAGTCGGTCGCGTGCTACCTATTCGAGGAGGCCGCCACATGACTATGCCGCACGAGCGATTGCGGGCAATCGGCTGGGGAGCAGAGTTGCTGGAAGCCCTGCAGCGTGACCAAACCGTCCAGCAGGAGCTACGCGATGAGGCGAAGCGAGTCGCCACGATCTATCCGAGCGCCCAGTTCTTGATCGGACTGTTGGCCAGCGATGCCCGAGAGTTTCCGCCCTCGGCAGGGCAGAGCATAGAGGACGCACGTGCGTTGTTGGAAAAGGTGCAGTCGATCGGCGCTGGCACCGCCGACACGCGCCGCCATCTCATGTTCACCATGCGGCACTTCCCGCTGGCGGGCTGGGCCGAGGATGCAGGCTACGCTGCGCGTCTCAGACGGTTGCACGACTGGCTAGCTCCTGACCTCAGCTAGCCGGCTGCCCACGATCGAAGGCTGCAGGTGTTGGGAATGGTCAAGATCTCAACGCGCCGGGCGTGGGGTTGGAAGGAATGAGGCCTCTGGCCGCCTGAACACCTTGGACAACACCGCCCGGCGGGGCAGTTGCGGCTCGAGAAAGACGTTGAAGCCTGGGCGACCGCCCGGGCAATGGGCTGTGTGAGCCGCTGACCGCTTGAACTATCGCTCAGGCTATAGCGTGTGGTGCTATTGGCTGCGACATGAGGAAATTCCCCCTCGTCGTCGCCATGAAAATCATTCGCTCGTCCGTCGGAAAAGGCATTCGCTCCGCTCGTCTTGCTCGCAACCTGTCGCAGGAGGAGTTCGACGCGGTGAGCGGTCGGACGTACATCAGCGAGCTCGAACGCGGAACCAAGACACCGACGGTCACGAAGGTCGATCAGCTAGCCGCGATGATGCGTTTGCACCCGCTGACGGTGCTGACGCTCGGCTACTGCAAGACACCTAGCCAGCGCGAAGCGGCAGCGGTGCTGTCTCGTGTTTCAGCCGAGCTGGACGAAGTCTTCGCTGCACTGGCTGAGCGCGAACGGCTGTTGCTCGAAGCGGTACAACAGAGCCCGTCGTGAGCCAGTCGTCGCGGCTGCGGGTGGCCAGGAACATGGTCAATCTGCGCCACGCGCGAAACATCACTCAGGCTGAGCTCGCATCGATGGCTGGGCTTGATCGTTCGTACGTCGGCTCTATTGAGCAAGCACGGCGCAACGTCTCGATTGACAACATTGACCGAATCGCAAGCGCGCTTGGTGTCGACCCGCAGGCGCTCTTCGCGGCCTTTGAACCGCAGCATCAGATCGAATAGTGCAAAATCTGGCCCATGCCCAATATCGCTTCGATACTCAAAGCCGAGATCTCTCGTGTCGCTCGCAAGGAGATTCGCGCGGAGGTGGAGTCGCTCAGAAAGACGACGTCATCACAGCGCACGGAGATTGCTTCGTTGAAGCGTCGTCTGCGAGAAGTTGAACTGCTTCTTAAGAAGTCGGCTCGCGCATCAACAAAGCGTGCCGCCGTTGTTCAGGCGGCAACGCCCACCGACACCGCCGAAGACGTTGCCGAGGGGTTGCGGTTTCGAGCGGCTGGACTGGCCAACAACAGGAAGCGGCTTGAGCTTTCTGCGCACGACTTTGGGCTGTTGGTCGGTGCAACCGGCCAATCCGTGTACGCGTGGGAGCAAGGCAAATCCAAGCCGAACGCCAAGAGTCTGGCCGCGATCGCTGCATTGCGCGGGGTAGGGAAGCGGGAGATTGCAACGCGACTCAATGCTCTGAAGGCGTAGCTCACGCCACGCAATCGGTGAGATCCGCTCGCGTCAACGCGTGCTGATATCTAGGGGCAACGTGATGCGGCAGTCGTCATACGAACGCTTACACACGCTTCTGAAACTGGGTTTTCAACCCTAGTGCGTTGGTCGCCCACGATCTAGGCTCAGCTGGCGCGCCATGATGGAGACGTTGACCTTCACAGAGTGCGCGCGCGACTGGTCAACCACCCTGCTCGCCGTGTTGTGAGGGGGTTACAGACCTCTTGCGGATATCGGCGATGACCAATTCGAGCCGGATCACTTGGCTGCCGGAGCACTGAAGGCGGCCGCCATCTCCCGATCGCGTCGAGCGTCGTCGCTATGTAGGTACGTCGAAGTCGTCGAAATCGACGCATGGCGGAGGTTGTCTCGCACGGTCGTGAGTTCCGCGCCACGCTCAAGCGCATGCGTCGCGTGAGTGTGGCGCATCCAGTGCGGTGACGCCCGGCGAAGTTTTTCGGCGAGCGTGGGGTTCTGCGTCTCTAGTACGCCAGCAGCAGTCAAGAAGAAGCGGTGCACGATGCTCCAAAGCCGATTGGCAGTTAGGCCAGGGCCTGACTCCTCGTCCAACCTGGCCAGCAGCGGCGCCGACGGATCCCATTTGGGTGGAGACACTGGCAGTCCCCGCTGGATGAGGTATTGGTCCAGCGCGATGCGCGCCAGCGGCGGCAGCGACACCTTGGCAGCCTTCGAGCCCTTGCCGAGGACGTGAAGCCACGACTCGTTGCGGCTATTGATCTCGACGTTACCCAGAACGGCATCGGTGAACTCGCTGGCCCGCAGTCCCGTCGCGTAGCAGAAATCCACCAAAAACCGCAGCCGCTGCGCCGCGTCCCTCTTCCAGCCGTAGGACCATTCCAGACCGTCCGCGACGACGCGAATCAAGTACCACTCGCCTTGCGCAAACACTCTTTGAGCATCGAGCGGCGTCGGCGTGGATGCGCCACGCACCTTCATGCCCGCGAACGGATTTGACAGCACATAGCCCTGTCCCACCAGCCACCGATACATGGCCCCAAGCACCGTCACGGCGTACTTGATGGAGTTGGCTGCGAGTGCACCAGCAAACGGGCGCCATTCGCCAGACGCGCGCGGACGGGGTGGCCCGACCCATCGCGCTCGCGGCGTAGGTTGCCGCAGGAAGGCGCGATACGCGGTCGCATCCTCGGCAGTGAGCGACGACATTGGCTTGCCACGCTCCACAACGGCCCAAAGGATCAGGCGCTCGGCCTCTTTCGTGTATGCACGCCGCGTCGCTGGTGACTCCTGCCGGTCAATCCAGGCAGACACAGCCTCGTGATCATTTCGGGCGGACAGCGTGCAGTTCGCGACGGGTGCACGGAAGTGCCCCGCCGATCCGTCCAGCGCCTGCGGCAGCGAAAGCGCCTCCCAGGGAACCACGCCGCTGGCTACGGTTACCGGCATCACGGCATCCGTGCGCTCAGCCAATTCAGGGTGGTCGCCGAAAAACGCCTCGACCCGGCGCGCACCGGCCAGGCCGAGCCCGGAAATGTCAGTCCACCACTGTCGCCGACGTGCGATGCGCACGGCCACCGCCGCCAGCGTCCTGATGCCAGCGGACTCGAGCGCTTCGGACGTGCGAGGCGACAGCCACTCGGCCACGGCATCACCCAGGAACGGCGCCCTCGCCTGGCTCGTCCGCAACTCCTCGATGGCCGAGGCGATCGTTGCAGCGCGCCGCGTCCCGGGCCTCGTCTTGGTCGAATCGAACAAATCGACCATTTCAGGGTGGCCACGATCGCGGGCCGCTTTTTGCAGCGCCCGCCGAATGCGCCCGAGAACGGCGCGGGCAGACTCCCCACTGCCGAGCAACTTGGGCGCAAATCGCTCGACCGCTTCGCGCGACCCGATCCCTTCCATGGAGGCACGAAAGGCGGCCAGCTCATCCGCGGAAGGGAACCGCGTGAACCGCTCAGACAGCTCGATTTCGACGGACTTGGGTTTGGCCACCAAACGATTGTATGGTGATAAGAAGGGTTATCTCTACACACTCGTATTTCGTGCTGCCTTACGACCGGCGCCCGAACTTCATTCCGCAGTCACCCGCACACGCTTGAACACCGCAGCTACGCGGATCGTCGGGTTTTCGATTGCAGACCTCATTGCCCGACTTCCTCACGACCGCTCGCTTGCTCGAAGCATTCAGTGGCAAGTTGATATCGGCCTCCACGTACATCAACGCGTCGCACCGTGCAGGTCACAAACAGGGAGGCTATGTCGATAAGCGGCCTAAGAGCTGTCCATTTAACCGGAGTCAGCTTGCCGCCACGGCCGGTTCTGCCGAGGGCGCTCCAGGCTTGGAGGGTGCCCGCGTTTCACCGGCGGCTTGGGCCGTTTGGCCTTGGGGCCTTGCCTCCGAGCAAGGTCTTGGTAGCGCACGGGGTCGTGAGCGACTGCGAGCTCCAGCACCCTGTAGAACAGCATCCCGCGACTGCGTGAGTGCCGGCGGTTAAACCGGAACACAAACTCATCGACGTAACTGGGCAAGTGCGCGGCGTCGACCGCGCCCTGGTGCGTGCCGAGCAGCCAGCGTTTTGCCAGTGACGCGATCCGATGCACGCCTGGCAGCAGCGCGCCCGGGTCTTCGCCACGCGCACTGGCTGCCCGTTGACTACGTCGGTCATGGATGTGTAGCCCTTATTCTCCAATCCTCTGTAGCTTTGCCAAGCATCGGTGATCACCGTTGATCCGGGCTCGACGTTCGCCGCTACGAAGGCCATCAGCGACTCTGCCGAGGCGTCGGCCACTGGCGCCATACGGCAGCGGCCGTATTCCTTGGGCTCCAGGATTTCGACTGCGATACAAGTCAGCACCTTCTTTCCTCGGGCGCGCCCTCCAGCCAAACCGGGATCGATGCCGCCGATGCAGGTCTCGTCCACCTCGACGGTGCCGTGCAGAAGTTCCCGATCGGGGCGAACCAGCACGGATCGCAACCGGTGCAACATTGCCCAGGCCGTCTGATACGACCCGATCTCCAAAGTGCGCTTGAGACTCAGGGCTGAGATTCCATCCTTCCCTGAGGCAAAGTTCCAGCAGGCGGCGAACCAGACTGTGAGCGGCGTGCGCGTTCGATCGAAGATCGTTCCCGCCGTCACGGACGTTCGGTTGCCGCAGGCTGAGCACATGAACCTGCCATCGCCTAAACGCCACCCTCCGGCGTGGCCGCAATCCGGGCATACAAAGCCCGCGGGCCATCGCAACCACTCAAGGTAGTCCAAGCAGTCCGAGTCAGACTGGAACCAGGTCTGGAACTCGCCGAAGGCGCCGGGATAGTGAATTCCTGCCTTCGGGAGTGCCATCGCACCAGTATGCGCTGGCTCCGGTTAAATGGACAGCCCAGAGCGGCCATATCACCGCAGCACGCTGTGCTGACCGGCAACTCACCCGAAAGAAATGATCAGGTTTGTCGTCATGCTCGCTGCGACGAACGGTGAGTCAGCACGACCGGAGTGAACGCCGGCGCAATCCACCGCGCACGTAATGTCACGTCGCTCACCCGGCTTTGTCCCAAAATATCCAACGCTGCACCAATAGGCTCGCCCCTTCCTGCGGAGATCCGGCAGCAACTGGAATGGAGCAATGAAAATCCGTTGGCGGCATCGACCTTCGATATGGTTCGAACGGCCTTGATCAAGCAGCCAACGCAGTGCCTTTGCCCCCCGGACGTCCGGCTATTCCGTCCGATCGCAGTGTTTGAGAAGGCAATTCCCCAAATAACTCCTGGTAGTCGGCTGCAAAATGACTTAGGTGGAAAAATCCCCATCGTGCCGCAGCATCGCCAATGCTGAGATGAGCACTACCCGTGGTCATCAATTCACGACGCACGCCATTGAGGCGAACGCATCGAATGTAGTTGACGGGCGTCGTATCCGTCACGTTACGGAACCCGTTCTGAACCGACCTTCGACTCACCCGCAAGCGCTGGCAGATGTCGATGACACTCGGGGGATTCACCTTGTCGATCATGGTCAGCTGGTGGCACTTCTCGACGATGTAGCTGCCGGACGAGCTGCCGTGACGCTGATCCTTGTCGCATTCGGGATCGGTCAACAGACTCATCATTTCAGAGATCAACGCAGCTTCTAGCCAGGGCTCCGTCTGGATGGCCTCATTGCTGGCGGAAAAGAGGGCGTGGTCGAAGAAGCCCATCAGGCGGTCCCGACATTTCCTCAGGCGAGCGATCGGGATCTGCAGGACAGGTTGCCTGAGCATCCGTTCCAACTCCTCGGGGCGCGGCGCCGATGAGATCGCCTGCTCGAACGTCTCTCGGTTGAAAGTGATTGCGAGCATGTCGATACCCATCGGGGTATGGAACATGAACTCGTCTCCGCCCTGCAGGACGAAGACACTGCGCTCATCGACCTCCCGGCCCTGCATGCGCGCAGCACCCGGCACGATCAACGGGACGGCAAAGCAGATACGGCCCGAAGGGGCTTCTCCATGCTGCACAACGCGCTGGTTGATCTGTTCCCGAAAAAATTGGAATCTGGGCCCGCTGAGTTGAAGCAGTGAACTCTGCAACGACCCGCTCGTAAGCTGGCTATAGGTCTGGCGCCACTCGCGCACCGATGCCGCGTGGAGGTGAATGTCACCGAAATTTTCTATCGTGAGTTCCATGGGGTACGGAGCATTTTCACCGTCTCGTGGGTCCAGTGTGGCCACGGCCGCTCCCTTTCAGCAAGCCGTACTTACCCCCAACCACTTGACAAGCCACCGCTTCCGCCAACAAGTGCGCAATGCAAGCGCTGCATGAGCGTCTTTTTGGTGCAAAAGCGGCCGTGCGAGGTGCTGATTTGGGCTAACGAGCGTGCGCCAGTCGACCTTCAAATGGGACTCGAATCGAGACGGCGCCCTCGCCCTGTACGACAAGCTCCACGCTCTTTTTTTCAGGCACCGTTGGGCGAAGGTGTCGTAGAGCCAGATCAACCCCCGGGCCTCCCTCCGATCGCGACGTCGACGCGGCCTTTGTCTGTAACGTCTTAAATTCCCTCTAACCGCCTCCTCTTTTCGCGGGCCCGCAGTCACAGCATCGCGACGCACCAGAGACGCTCTTAGAGACTCGGGGCGCTCCCCAAAATTGATCAACTTGCAATGACCCAGCATCTCAAGCATTTCATCGACGGCTCATCCATCGACGCCTCCGACGGCGCACATATCAGCCTCGTCAATCCGGTAGACGAGCTGGAATACGGCAAGTCGGCACGAGGGACGGTCGCCGACGTCCATGCCGCCGTTGCTGCCGCCCGTCGTCAGGTCAAGGGCGGGCCATGGAGCCAACTCACCGGCGCCCAACGCGGCATGATGCTGAGCAAGCTGGCTGATCTCGTCGAACGCGACAGCGACCTGATTGCGGACATGGACGCCTATGCCACCGGCCGTCTGCCCATGGAGCCGCGCATGATCTCGGTGCCGAACGCGATCGCCAACCTGCGTGCCGCTTCTGGGTGGGCGAATCAGCTCGAGGGGCGCACCATCCCCACCGGTGGCTACATGGGCCTGAAAACCCTGTCCTACACCGTTCGCGAACCCGTCGGCGTGGTCGGTGCGATCGTTCCGTGGAACGACCCGACAATGATCACGTGTTGGAAACTCGCCGCGCTGCTGGCCGCAGGGTGCACGGTCGTCATCAAGCCGTCCGAGGAAACGCCGCAATCGGCGCTGCATCTGGCGGCCCTGTGCAAGGAGGCCGGGTTTCCGGACGGCGTCGTCAACGTGGTGACGGGCCTGGGGCCGGTTGTCGGGCAAGCCTTGTGCGAACACCCGGACGTGGCCAAGATCAGCTTTACGGGTAGCCCTGAAGCCGGACGGGCGATCCAACGCATCGCCGGGCCACTGTTCAAGCGCGTGGCGCTCGAACTCGGCGGCAAGAGCCCGCAGATCGTGTTCGACGATGCCTCGTTCGACGACGCAGTCCGCGGATGCGCGATCGGACTCTTTGCGAATCAAGGCCAGACATGTGCTTCAGGGTCGCGCATTCTCGTGCAGCGCGGCATTGCCCAGCGGTTCGGCGAAGCGCTTGCCGCCGCCGCCAACTCCGTGAATGTCGGCAATCCCAGGCTCCCCGGCGTACAGATGGGCCCCGTGGCCAAGCGATCGCAACACGAGCGCGTGAATCGTTACATCCAGCTCGGTATCGATGAGGGCGCAAAGATTCTGGCCGGTGGCGTCTCGCAGCCCGGCACGGGCTACTTTGTCCGGCCGACGATCTTTGGCGGTGCCTCCAACCGCATGACCATTGCTCGCGAGGAGATATTCGGCCCGGTGGGAACGATCATCGAGTTCGATAGCGATGACGAGGCAATCGCTTTGGCCAACGACTCCGAATACGGCCTGGCGGCAACGGTCTGGACTACGAGCCTTGCCCGCGCCCACAAAGTGGCCCAGGCGCTCGAAGTGGGGGCCGTGGGAGTGAACTGCTGGAGTCCCCTGGATGCCAATCTGCCGTGGGGCGGCATCAAGACGAGCGGCATGGGGCGAGAAGGAGGATTCTCCGGCGCGCTGGCGTTCACAGAAGAAAAGGTCATCACGGTACTGCTGCCATAAACCTGCCCACGACAGAAAGCATCGGGAATGCGTTGGAAAAATAGTCTTGAGTCCTATGGCAGCGCCTCGATGCTGCTTCATTGGGTAACTGCGGCCGCCTTCATTTCGGCCTATGTCATTGTCTACTACGTGATCTGGGTCGTTGATCCCGAGACGAGCGTCAAGCCCCCGCTGTTCGGACTGGCACCGGACGGCGAGCGCGTCATCCCGATCCTGAATCTCCATTGGGTGCTTGGACTATCGATCGGATTCCTGGTTCTGCCGCGCATCCTGTGGCGCTGTTTCGGCACGTCTCCCCGTGCGCTCGGCGACTCACCCGCCGAGATCGCCGCGGCACATGCCGCGCATTGGGCGCTCTACGCGCTTCTCATATTGATGCCGCTCTCGGGTTACATGAATACCAACGACCCGACCGACTTCGGCTTGTTCGTGTTCCCGGCATTCAAGGACACCAGCCTTTTCGCTTGGCTGTCGTCGCACTTGGGCATCACCTGGACGGACGTCGAGAAACCCGTCGAGGCCGTACACCGCTTCCTCGGGAAGTGGGTTGGCTGGCCCCTGGTTGCCGTCCACGTCGGAGCAGCTCTGTTCCATCACTTCATTCGCAAAGACGGGGTGCTCTTGCGGATGCTGCCTGGTCGTCGAACCTTGTAAATGCGAAGGCGTATTCCAATGAGCCACCCCGTTCTCGATCTCATCAAGCAGCGCGTTTCGACCAATCGTTTCGATCCATCCTTCGAACTTGAGGATTCGACGATCAATGAGCTGGTCTCGTATGCAACCGAGGCTCCGAGTGCCTACAACCTTCAGAACTGGCGATTCATTGCGGTGCGATCTCCCGCCCGCAAGCGCGCCCTGATGGCACTGGCCTACGATCAGGAAAAAGTGGTCGAATCCGCTGTCACGTTCATCGTGTGCGGCGTGCTCGAGCCTCACAATGGCATTCGCGACGCGATGCAGCGCTTTCACGATGACGGTCACATCGACGACGCTGTCCTGGACGATTGGGTCGACGAAGCGGTGTCTACCTATCGCGACAATGCGGCCATGCAACGCGACGAGGCAATCCGGTCAGCGTCGTTGGCTGCCATGAACCTCATGATCGCAGCCGAAGCGATGGGGCTTGCGAGCGGCCCGATGATCGGGTTCGACGCTACTGGCGTCAGCCTGGACTTCCACCTCGCCCCCACGGAGATCCCGGTGATGCTGGTGGCGGTGGGGCAGGCCGTGCCCGGCAACTGGCCGCGCAAACGCCGGCGTCCCGTAGCGCAAGTGCTGGCCATCGTCTGAGGGCCGTGATTCAGTCGCGTCACCGCAGGCTGGGCGCCAACCGGCGTTCTCGAACCGCCCATCGCCATCCTCGGTGTTTGCATGCACGTGCTGGACGCGCGAGCGAATCACATTGGTCATCACGCTGTCGGCAACCAGCGCCGCGGCCATCGCGCACGGCGTCGGCGCCGACGATGCACGGCTTCTCGAGTCCGACGCCGCATGGGTCGGCCATCCGCAGATCGGCGCGCGCCACAGGCTGAAGAGCGAATGAAACGCGAGAACATCAAGACGAGCGGGAGACAGTTCCCCCGCGCCCGGGTCGGGCTGGTGCTGGCCGCGGTGCTTGCCGCGGCGTCCGCTGCCTGGACGTGGCACCGCCACGACCTCGCCGACGCACTGGTACGCGCCGAACCCGACCGATTGCAGCAGGACGGACCGCTCGTGCGTTATGCGCTCGCGCGCGCACCGGGCGTCTACGCGGCGAACTGCGCGTCGTGCCACGGCGCCGACCGGCACGGTGACCGCCGCACTGGGGCGGCCGATCTTGCCGATGCGACCTGGGTGCACGGACAGGGCGACGTCGCCGGGATCGAGACGACGATCCTGTACGGCATCCGATCCGGGCATCCCAAGGCGCGGGGCTTCAAGGACATGCCGGCCCTCGGGCGAACGCACAAGCTCACGCATCAGGAGATGGGCGACCTTGTCGACGACATGCTGGCCCTGTCGAAGCAGCCGCACGACGTCGCGGCCGCCGAGCGCGGTCGCGCGCTGTACGCGGGCAAGGGGCGCTGCGCCGACTGCCATGGCGCGGATGCGCGCGGCAACGCCGAACTCGGGGCTCCGGGGTTGACCGGCCCGGCCTGGCTCTACGGAGGCGATCGCGACGCGCTGCAGGCGTCGCTCGAGGACGGCCGACACGGACTCTGCCCGGCCTGGATCCACCGCCTGGACTACGCGGACATCCGCGCGCTGGCGGTCTGGCTCGCCGCCGGCGCACGCGATCGATAGAGGACATCAACGACATGCAAGAGATACGCAACGACAACGCTCCCGATCCGCGCGCCCATGCCAACCGCCGCTCGCTGGTGCTGTTCGCCTGCGGGGCCCTGATCGGCCTCGCCTTCGCCGGCTATAGCCTGTTCACCGCCAAGGGCACGCGCACGAGCAACGTGCCGCCGGAGGCCATGGCGCTCATCAACGGGCGGCCCATCCTGCGCAGCGACTTCACGACCCAGCTGCAGGCGCAATTTGGCGTGCCATTCGAGCAGACCACACCGGTGCAGCGCCGAGCGGTTCTCGACGACATGATCGCCGAGGAGCTCAGCGTGCAGCGCGGCGTGGAGATCGACCTGCCCAGCTTCGATCCCGACGTGCGCGCGGCCATGGTGGCGGGCGTCGAGCTCGAAGTGACGGCCAACGTGATCGCGCAACAGCCTTCGCGCGAACAGGTGCGGCAGTGGTACGACCAGCACAAGGTCGATTACATGACCGACGCCTCTTTCCGCCTGCGTGACCTGGTGGCGCGCACCGGGCCGACACGCGATGCCGCGAAAGCCGCGGCCGACGCGGCGCAGGCCGTCGCCGCACTGCGTTCGGGCCAGTCGTCCGAGCAGGTGGCCAAGCGCTTCGGCCTGGAGGACTCGGGCCGCGTGGATTCGGCGACGGTGGTTTTCGACTTCGCCGCCAAGGCCAAGCTCGAGGCGCCGGTGTACGCCGCCGCGAGCGGGCTGGCCGCGGGCGGCGTGTCCGATCCGGTGCCCGCGCCCGACGGGACGCATGTCGTGGTGATGATCGAGCATCGCGCCTCCGAGCCGCGGGCGTTCGAGGCAGTCGCAGACCGCGCCTGGACCGACTACAAGAAGGCGGCACAGGACCAGGTGCTGCGCTCCAGCGTGGACTTCCTGCGCGGCCGCGCCGACCTCCAATTGTCCGACGACGCCAAGGCGCTGGCGGAGAAGGGCGCGTGATGCACGCGCTCCGTCGCTGGCGCGCGGCGCTGGCCGCCATCG
>FTKD01000194.1_pt4 | contig 31327 bp, 35 predicted proteins | sample 1658191 | NCBI WGS metagenome assembly FTKD01 (sample SAMEA3914808, study PRJEB12502) | metagenome | biome: forest; material: soil | place: Canada | collected 2011-08-03 | depth 0.3 m
CGGGCCACCACGGCGCTGCAGATCGCGCTGGCGATCCGCGACGAGGTCACCGACCTGGAGTCGGCCGGCATCGGCATCGTGCAGATCGACGAGCCCGCGATCCGCGAGGGCCTGCCGCTGCGCCGCGCGCAGTGGCCCGCGTACCTGCGCTGGGCCGCGCACGCGTTCCGCGTGAGCGCGAGCGGCGTGCGCGACTCGACGCAGATCCACACCCACATGTGCTATTCGGAGTTCAACGACATCCTGCCCGACATCGCCGCGATGGACGCCGACGTCATCACGATCGAGACCAGCCGCTCGGGCATGGAGCTGCTGCGCGGCTTCGGCGACTTCAAGTACCCGAACGAGATCGGCCCGGGCGTCTACGACATCCACTCGCCCAACGTGCCGGGCAGCGACGCCATGCTGCACCTGCTGCGCAAGGCCGCATCGGTGGTGCCGCCGGCCAACCTGTGGGTCAACCCGGACTGCGGCCTGAAGACGCGCCGCTGGCCGGAGACCGAGGCCGCGCTGCGCAACATGGTGGATGCGGCCAAGGCCTTGCGCGCCGAGCTGGCCTGACGGCGTCGGCCGAGGCCTCGGCGGAAGTTTCGGCATACTGCGGCCGAACTTCCCCGAGGACTCTTCGTGGCCAATCCCTTCACTGCCGGCGCCATCGTCTACGCCAAGGACATCGCGCGACTCGCCCAGTTCTACGCCGCCGTCGCGGACCTGGAGATCGTCCACGAGGTCGACGACCACGTGGTGCTCGAATCCGAAACCTACGAACTGGTCGTCGTCGCCATTCCCGCCGCCACCGCGGCGCGCATCGTGATCTCGACGCCGCCCGTGCGGCGCGAGAACACCGCGTTCAAGCTGAGCTTCGCGGTCGAGAGCCTCGCCGAGGCGCGCATCGCCGCCCTGGCCGCCGGCGGCGAGCTGAACCCGCCCGGGAAGGAGTGGGATTTCCAGGGCATGCGCGTGTGCGACGGCTGCGACCCGGAGGGCAACATGATCCAGGTGCGCGAGGCGTTCGCCGACTCCGCCGAGTGAATCAGCCGCCGGCCTTCTTCACGGCCAGGCCCTGCGCCTGCAACAAAGCCATCACGCGGTCGCGATGATCGCCCTGCAGTTCGACGACGCCGTCCTTGGCCGTGCCGCCGACACCGCAGGCGGCCTTGAGCTTCTTGCCCAGCGCCGTGAGTTCCGCGTCGGCCAGCCCGAGCCCGCGCACCACCGTCACGCCCTTGCCGCCGCGGCCCTTGGTCTCGAAATGGAGGCGCACGATGCCGTCGCCACTCGGCACCGGGCCGGCCTTCTTGCAGACGCATTGCGCCACCGGCCGGCGGCAGGCGGGACACATGCGGCCCGCCTCGGTCGAATAGACGAGGCCGCCGTTCGGGTTCACAGGTTTCATGACAAATTCTATGTTTTGACTTCCGACAAGCGCAGGCACACTGGCTCGAACTGGACTTAGCCCGGATCTGAGCCCACACTAGCCCGGACAACCTGCTCTGTCGATGACCACCTCGGATCGCATCCCGCTCTCGCAAGTCCGCGATATCCTGCAAATTGGGCAGGCGCTCCCGTTTAGAGTGCTCGACTCCCAACACCGCCTGCTGTTGAACGAAGGCCAGGTGCTGGTCGACGAGGCGCAATTCGAGGCCCTGGTCGAACGCGGCGCGTGGGCCGAACGGTCCTTGGTCGAGGCCGAGCGCCAGGCCCGCGCCGCGGCTTCGAAGGCGCCCATCGTGGCACAGCTTTCGCTGTTCGATCGATGGGAACGGCTGCTGTGGCAATTCGACAAGCTCTCCCGCGCACTCTCGCGCAAGGAAGAGCCCGGCAGTGCCATTGCGCCGTTCTTCACGACGCTTCAAACCCTGGTGGATCGGGATCCGGACGTCGCACTCTTTCTCTGCGCTCGCCAGGAGGATCGCCGCTATGCGCTGTACCCGTTGCGGCATGCCATCCACTGTGCAGTCGTCGTGTTGCTGACCGGACGCCAGCTTGGATGGCCGGCAGCGCAGTGCACCTCGATCGGCAGCGCTGCCCTGACGATGAACTTGGCCATGCTCGAACTCCAGGCGGCGATGGCCGAGCAGGACACGCCGCCGACCAAGAGGCAACTCGAACAGATCCGTGCCCACCCGGAGGCCACGGCGGCCATGCTGCGGGCGGCAGGCATAGCCGACGAGGAATGGTTGGGCGCGGTGGCGGCCCACCATGAACGACCTGGAGGCGGTGGCTATCCACGCGGTCAAGGCGATGTCAGCCAGGCAGCACAGGTCCTGCGCGCGGCCGATGTCTACATGTCCAAGATCAGTCCGCGCGCCAAGCGTCCGCCGATGGTGCCGCAGATGGCCGTCCGGCAGTTGTTCCAGCAGCAGCCCGGCGATCCCCTGGCGATGGCGATCATCCGGACGCTGGGCGTCCATCCGCCGGGCAGCCTGGTGAAGCTGAGTTCCGGCGAGATCGGCGTGGCGATCCGGCGACCCGCCGCCGGCCCTCATCCGCTCGTGGCGACGCTGAGCGACAAGAACGGCCGGCCGAGCGGCGAGACGCATCGCCGCGACACGGCGCAGCCGGAGTTCGCGGTCGAGGGGCTGCCGCAGGATGCGACCGCATTTGCCAGGGTGCTCCCCGAGCGGGTGTACGGGGTCATCGCCGGCTGAAGACATGCTAGGGCGTGCGGCTTGCGTCCGGGGCAACAGGCCTGGCGGATGCGTTCGCCCGCGTCCTCGTTTCTGGAAGAATGCCGTGGGGTCCGCGGAATGAGACGACGGTCGTTGTTGCGCCGATCCCGCGCAGCGCTTGCCAACGGGAGACAGCGTGAAAGACGGGGAGCGACCATGAGCACCAACCAGGACGACACGGACGATATATTCGGGCTGTCCGCCGCATCTGCCGAAGCGGCCCAGCCGATCGTTGGTGGGGCCGTGCCGTCGAAGGAGGCGAGGAGGGAACCGCGTGTCAAGGTCAAGTGGGCCGCCCGGGTGCAACTGTCCGATGGCAGGGTCGCAGAACTCCGTGTCTCCGACATCAGCGAAATGGGCATCGGCCTGGCGGGCGAAGTCGGAATACCGGCGAATTCCGTCCTCACCTGTGCCGTGGCCGTGCCAGGATTGAACGACCCGTTGAAGATCACGCCCATCGTCGGCACCATCCAGACCGCTCACGCCACGGTGCGCGGGCCGGATCTGATCTATGGCGGCACGTGGATCACCATCGACGCCGACTCGCGGGAACTCCTGAAGAAATGGATTCGACGATTGCGTTCATGAGCCTGCCTCAGGTGATTTCTCTACGAACGAGGCGTGCCCTTGTTTCGGGCTTGGGCGTCCGGCCGCGGAGTGAAAATCGGCACATGACGATTTCCTGCCTCGCCACCCTGTCCTCGGCCCGACTGCTGGCCACCACGCTCGCGCTGGCCACCACCCTGGCCGCCCACGCCGTCGAGCCCCTGCGCCAGCACGACGTCGTCCTGTTGCAACCTGGCACGATCATCGAGCAACGCGTCGAGGGTGGCGCCGACGCCATGGCGGCCTACCTGAAGACGCTGGGCGCCACCGCCACCGAGACGATGCGCGCGAACCCGCAGCAGATCCCGTCGGCGGGCTTCATCGTCGTGGCCGTGCGCCCGGGCAACCGCACGCACACCTGGTTCGACTTCAAGCCGGCACTGAGCGAAGCGACGATGGCCGCGCTGACGCACGCCGTCGACACCACGCCGACGATGCCCGTCAAGAGCGGCGAGATCGTCTTCGCGCTGCGCGTGAGCGTGTGGAGCGACAGGCCGCCCACGGCCTATGCGCCCGCGCCGCAGGAGTGGAAGGACGCGGCGAAGGCGGCGGGCAAGAAGCCGGACGTGGACGCGCTGGTGGACATGGTCTGGCCGCGATGATTCGTCCCTGATCGAAACGTGGCGGCCGCGATGCGCGATAACCTGGGCGCCGTTCATCAGGAGAAGCCGCCCATGACGCCCTCCCCTTCGACCATCGCCGCCCGCCGCCGCGCCTTCCGCGAACTGCACGCCTCGGGCTGCTTCGTGATCCCGAATCCGTGGGATGCCGGCAGCGCGCGCTACCTCGAGTCGCTGGGCTTCAAGGCCCTGGCGACCACCAGTTCGGGCTTCGCGTGGACGCGGGCCCAGGCCGACGGCGCGATGTCGCGCGACGCGGTCATCGCCCACCTGCGCGAGATCGTCGCCGCCACCGACCTGCCCGTGAACGCCGACTTCGAGAGCGGCTACGGCGCCGATCCGCAGGCCGTGGCCGAGAGCGTGCGAATGGCGGTGACGACCGGCGTCGCGGGCCTGTCGATCGAGGATTCCACCGGCGACCCCGGGCAACCGATCCACGACCTGGCCATGGCCGTCGCGCGCCTGCGCGCCGCGCGCGGGGCGATCGATGCGAGCGGCGGCGACACGCTGCTGGTGGGCCGCGCCGAGAACTTCCTGCATGGCCGCGCCGACCTGGCCGACACGATCGCCCGCCTGCGCGCCTATTCCGACGCGGGTGCCGACTGCCTCTACGCGCCCGGCATCCGGACGCGCGACGACATCGCGGCGGTGGTTGCCGCCGTCGCACCCAAACCCGTCAACCTGCTCGTGGGCTCGACGTCAGAGCTCACGTTGAAGGACATCACCGCGCTCGGCGTGCGTCGTGTCAGCGTGGGCGGCGGCCTGGCCCGCGCGGCGTGGGGCGGCTTCATGCGTGCCGCGAAGGCGATTGCCGAGCAAGGCGTATTCGACGGCTTTGCGCAGGCCGCGTCGGGCGCCGAGCTCAACGCGCTGTTTCGCCACCCGACCGTCGACTGAAGCGCCCATGCCGCGTCAACCGGGCGTCGATCCGAGGCCCGAAGTCGGCCACCCCGCCGCCGGCGGCCAATTCCGGTAGTCCCGCAGCGCCGCCGACTCCACCTTGTCGATGCGCGCACGCCGCTGCCCGTACTTGCCCGCGCGCGCCAGCACGCACACGGGACACTCGATGATGCCGGTCTTCTCCTCGTGCGCGAGATGCACCACGCCGCATTTGGCGCAGTGGCCGAGGTGGGTGTCGGTGCCTTCGCGCATCGGCGTGAAGACGTCCTTCAACATGCGGCTGAGCGAGACGCCGCAGTCGGCGTCGTAGGTGCAGGCGTAGTAGTCGTAGGCCCAGACCATCGCCTCGAAGGCCTCGACGCCGGCGTCGACCAGCCGGCGCTGCAGGCAGAAGATGGCGGTGGCGCTGAGACGGCGGTGCGCGCTGCCCCACAGGTCGCGATGGTCGCGCGTGCGGTCGCGCGGCGCGCCCTTGTCGCGCTTGGGCTTCGGGTTCAGCGCCTCGGCGATGCCGCGCAGTTGCGCGGCGCGCACGTCGCTGGTGGCCAGCATGCGGTCCTCCACCTCGGTGGGCCGCATCTGGTGGCGCAGCATCGCCAGGATCAGGCTGGACGTGCCGGGCATCAGGAAGTTGGATGGCGGACGGCCTGAGCGCTTGCTGACGGCGCGACGCTCGGCCACGCGATAGGCCGCGCCTTCCTGTTGCACCGCGTGGCGGATCAGCGCGAACTCCTGTTCGCAGCACTGCGTGAGCGCGAGCAGGCCGCGCAGGCCGGGTTCGACGCCGTCGTCGTCGGCGCGCAGCAGGCGGTCGATCAGCGCGTCGCCGAGCCGCGGCACCGCCAGCAAGGTGCCCGGGTTGCCACCCCATTCGAGGAAGGCGAACGCGGGCAGTTCCTGCAGCGCGCGGATGACCTCGCGATCGGTGATGTCGCAGACGAGTGCCGCGCTGGCCGGGTCGTCGGCGTAGCGCACGAAGGTGGCCAGCGCCAACCGGTTGATGCGCTTGACCAGCGGGCGGTAGACCTCGTGGTCGGGCGTGAGCATGGGGCGGCGCTCCGGCAGCCGGCGCACCAGGCGTTCGGTGAGCGCCGGACGCCACAGCGCGACGGGGGTGGTGGCCAGGTCGTCGAGCTGGGCGTCGGGCATCGCGGCCAGGCGCATCGCGACGCCCAGGGGCACACCGAACAGCTCGACGGCATGCTGCGGATTGCGTCGCGCCACCTCCACCAGGCCCTCGATCAGTTCCTCGTTGAGCGTCTTCTGGTCGCTCGGGCCCTTGGCAACACCGGTTTGCGTCATCGTCTTTCCCCTCTCTGTGTCTTGCTTCGAGCAAGTGGAAGTCGCCATCGACGCCATCTGTTGTGGTTGATTGCCACATTCCTCAATTGATGGCCTGTTTGTTGGCTTGAAGAGACTGTGACACACAATTTTCAGCCCATCAATCCGATATTTGTGGGCATTTTGCTGTGATTCGCGCTAGACTCGAATCCCCCCCTAGCTTGGCGAATGGCGCTCATGGACGACACCGCGCAACCCCGCCATCCGCCGGAGCTCGATGGCCCGGCGGAGCCGGCCACCAGCGTCAACGTGCGCCGGTTCCTGCTGTCGCACGGCGTGAAGGAGCACAACCACGCCTCCGAGATCGCCCGCATCATCAATGTCGATCGCTCACAGTCATATCGGCGCCTGAAGGGCGACGTGGCGTGGAGCCACACCGATCTGCGGGCCATCGCCCATCATTTCGGTGCCCCCGACGACCACCTGCTGCCGCACGACGACCTGGCCCGCATCGCCCACCAGGGCGCCGATGCCGTGCCGGCCGTGATCCGCGTGGCGCACCTGCCGCCCACCGGCCTGCTGGTGCCGGGTGCCGAGCTCGCGCCGGGCGACAGCAGCGACCTGGTGGCGGTGCGGGCCGGGTCGGGCTGGGAGATCCACGTCAACGGCGACGAGCCCTTCGGCGCGCGCCGCCACGCCATCGAGGCTCTCACCGTGCGCAGCCACCCGCACCTGCAGGTGGCGCTGCTGGAAGACGACACGCGCGCCGCGGAGGCGCTCGTCGAGGCCTTCCGCCCCCTGGGCATCATCGCCACGCCGTTCGCCGACAGCGCCTCGCTGCGCGCGGCCATCGCGCACCGCCGCTTCGACGCCTTCGTGCTGGACTGGCTGCTGGGCGACGGCACGGCGGCCCGCATCGTCGAGGAGATCCGCCAGCACCGCGCCCATATCCCGATCATGGTCGTCACCGGCGCGCTGATGGCCGACTCCGACATGGAGCGCAGCCTGCTCGAGCTCTCCGCGCAGTGGAACTTCTCGACCCTCGACAAGCCGGTGCGGCCGATGAACCTGGCCAACGCGTTGAAGCAGTTGGTGACCGCGGCGCGGGCATGAGCGTCCGCCCGGCCGCTCCGAAGGGCGCTCGCACCGCAGCCCGCAGGGCGAAGGTTGCCTCATGAGCACAACAATGCCGGCATGACAAACCGCCCTGCCCCTCGGCTGGCGCTGCTGGCCAGCGCCCTGGCCCTCGCCGCCACCTCGCCGCTCGCCGCACCCGAGGCCGCCGCTGCCACGCCATCGCCCACGCTGCTCGACTTCGCCGGCGTGCCCTATCTGCACCGCTGGTCCCAGGCCGGCCAGAACGAGTACACGCCGCTGGCGCAGTCCGATCTCGCCAAGTGGCACGACATGGTCACGATCCAGGTCTACGACGCCGTGACCACCCCGGATCAATTGGCCGGCGTCGCCAACAGCGTGCTCGTCGCGTACCAGAAGTCGGGGATCGTCATCCGCACCAATTCGTTGCGCGCCACGCCAGGGCATCCGGCGCAGCACATGATCGTCGCGGTGCTGTCGGGCAAGGGGCTGCGCGAGATGGTGTTCACGCGCTTCGTGCTCACGCCGGAAGCCGGCGAGGCCATCGTGTACTCGCACCGCGTCTACGGCATGGCGCCCGACGCGGCGGCCAGCGAGTGGTTCAAGGCGAACGACATCCCGCTCGAGAAGGCCATGATGATGTGGTCGGAACTGCCGTCCGTCGCCGAGCTGCGGGCGTTGCCGCAGACGCCCTGACCCGCGCTCCGGGCGTCAGATCCAGGAGAAGAAGATCAGGTACAGGACGCCCAGGATCGCGACCCACTTCGACACGTAGTACAGCCGGCGATGGCTGGCCTTCAACTTCTTGGCCTGCAGGCGCGCCTGGTAGGCCACCTGGAAGAACTTGTTGATGCCGCCGATGCGTTCGCCGATCTCGTTCTGCGATGCGGACGCGGCCATCACGTGATCCGCGAACCAGCGATTGATCGCGGCCAGCACGGGGCTGCGCATCGGGCGCTCGACGTCGCAGAACAGGATCACGCGCTGCTGGTCCGTCTTGTTCTCGGCGTGATGGATGAAGGTCTCGTCGAACATCACCGCTTCGCCGTCGCGCCAGAAGTAGCGCTCGCCGTCCACCTCGATGTAGCACGCCGGCGAGTTCGGCGTGACCAGGCCCAGGTGATAGCGCAGCGAGCCGGCATACGGATCGCGATGGCGCACCAGCTTGCCCTCGGGCGGCAGCGACGCGAACATCGCACCCTTGATCGACGGGATCTTGTTGAGCAGTTCCACTGTGCGCGGGCACGACGCGCGCGCGGACGCGAGTTCCTCGCCGTACCACTTCAGGTAGAAGCGCTTCCAGCCGGAGCGGAAGAACGAGTTGAAGCCGAGGTCGTTGTAGCCGGTGGCCACGCCGATGCGGCCGGCCGCGTTGAGGCTCAGCGCTTCGGCGCGGATCTCTTCCCAATGGGCCTGGAGCGGAGCCAGGTCGGGGAACTCGGCGACGGGCGCGTACGGGGTGGCCTTCACACGCGAGAACAGCACCATCAGCATGTTGTAGGGCGCCAGCAGCACCGTGTAGTCGGTGAGCGCCTTCATCAGGCCGAAGCGAGCCCGTCCGCGCAAATGCACGAACAGGGCGGAGCCCATCAGGATGACAAAAACCCCGACTCGAATTGCAACGGAAAACGGATGCGTCATGACATTCTGGCAGCGCTCCAAAAGCGCACCAATCTGGAGAGGTCGCCATTTTGCCGAGGGTTCCAGTTCCCTGCATTGCCCAATGTCTTGGGCCTGAACGGGGGCTGTCTGGGCGCGGCATTGTGACAATAGGCGCGTGCGCACAAGTGGTCAACAGCGGCAAACGGCATGCCCAGAGCGCTCCAGCGCCCAGCTGATCGAATGTACAGCTGGCAACTTCCCGTTTCCGATGGACGAACACTTCTTCCAGCGGCCGGCCGAGCGTCGCCGCGATCCCGACGAAAGCGACATCGGATAATCGACCTCATGAATCCGCTCCTCGGCACGCTCCACCCCTACCCGTTCGAACGCTGGCGCCTCCTTGCCAGGGACGTCGTCCCTTCCCCGGCCCATCGCCCCATCAGCCTGGGCATCGGCGAGCCGCGCCATCCGACGCCGCAACTGGTGAAGGACGCGATCGTCGGCCACCTCGCCGGGCTCGCCTCGTACCCGTCCACGCTGGGCGACGCCGGCATGCGCGAGGCGATGGCCGACTGGGTGCAGCGGCGCTACGGCGTCGCGCTGGACCCGGCCACGCAGTTGCTGCCGGTCATCGGGTCGCGCGAGGCGCTGTTCGCGTTCGCGCAGACGGTCATCGATCCGACCTGGCGCGGTCGCCCGGGAACGCAGGCGCCGATCGTCCTGTGCCCGAATCCGTTCTATCAGATCTACGAGGGCGCGGCCCTGCTGGCGGGCGCCGAGACGGTGTTTGCCAACAGCGACCCGGCGCGCAACTTCGCGGCCGACTGGGGCGCCATCGAGACGGCGACCTGGGCGCGCACGGCGCTGATGTTCGTCTGCTCGCCCGGCAATCCCACCGGCGCGGTCATGCCGCTGGAGGAATGGCGCACGTTGTTCGAGCTGAGCGACCGCCACGGCTTCGTGATCGCCAGCGACGAGTGCTACTCGGAGATCTACTTCGCGCCCGAAGGCCAGGCACCGCTGGGCGCGCTGGACGCGGCACGCCAGCTCGGGCGGACGGATTTCAGGAACCTGCTGGTCTTCACGTCGCTGTCCAAGCGCTCGAACGTGCCCGGCCTGCGCTCGGGCTTCGTCGCCGGCGACGCGGCGCTGGTCAAGGCCTTCCTGCTCTACCGCACGTACCACGGCAGCGCGATGAGCCCGGTGGTGCAGGCGGCCAGCACGGCTGCGTGGCGCGACGAGGCGCACGTGCGCGAGAATCGCGCGCAGTACCGTCGCAAGTTCGCCCAGGTCACGCCGATGCTCGCCGCGCAGCTGGACGTGCGCCTGCCGGACGCCGGTTTCTACCTCTGGGCCGGCATTCCGTCTCATTTGCACGGTGGCGACGACGTCGCGTTCGCATTGGGCCTGCTGGCTCAATACAATGTGACGGTATTGCCCGGCAGCCTGCTCGCGCGCGAATCCCGCGGCGTCAATCCCGGCGCCGGCCGAATCCGCCTGGCGCTGGTGGCCGACACCGACGAGTGCGTCGCGGCCGCCGAACGCATCCTCGCCTACATTCAAGACATCCACGAGTTCGAATGACCAACAGCCTGCAATCCCTCATCGACGCCGCGTGGGAAGACCGCGCCCGTTTCTCGCCCACCGACGCGCCGGCCGACGTGCGCGCCGCCGTGTCGTCTGTCATCGAGGATCTGAACGCCGGCCGCCTGCGCGTGGCCAACCGCACCGGCGTGGGCGAGTGGACGGTGCACCAGTGGGTCAAGAAGGCCGTGCTGCTGTCGTTCCGCCTGAACGACAACAAGCCGATCCATTCGGGCGGCCTGCAGTACTTCGACAAGGTGGAGCCCAAGTTCGCCCACCTCGACGAGTCCGAGCTGCGCGCCACCGGCGTGCGCATCGTGCCGCCGGCCGTCGCCCGCCATGGCAGCTACATCGCCCGCAACGTGGTGCTGATGCCGTCGTACGTCAACATCGGCGCCTACGTCGACGAAGGCGCGATGGTCGACACCTGGGCCACCGTCGGCTCGTGCGCCCAGATCGGCAAGAACGTGCACCTGTCCGGCGGCGTGGGCATCGGCGGCGTGCTGGAGCCGCTGCAGGCCAACCCGACCATCATCGAGGACAACTGCTTCATCGGCGCGCGCTCCGAAGTCGTCGAAGGCGTGATCGTCGAGGAGAACTCGGTCATCTCGATGGGCGTGTTCATCGGCCAGAGCACCAAGATCTACGACCGCGCCACCGGCGAAATCACGTACGGCCGCGTGCCGTCCGGCTCCGTCGTGGTCAGCGGCTCGCTGCCGTCGGCCGACGGCAAGTACAGCCTGTATTGCGCGGTGATCGTCAAGCGCGTCGATGCGCAGACGCGCGCCAAGACGAGCATCAACGAACTGCTCCGCGCGTAAGCCTCGACGCCGGCTCCGGCCGGCCGATACTGGATTGACAGCCCCTTCGCCGCGACCGCGGCACGCAATTGAACCCCGCGCCTGAACCCCAGGCGCCACCAGGAGACGCTCGATGGACGGCGGAAACATGGAACGCGTGCTGCATCTGATGGCCGACAAGGGCGCATCGGATGTCTACCTGACGGCCAACTCGCCGATCCAGCTGAAGATCAACGGCCAGTTGGTGCCGGTGTCCGACCAGATCCTGACGCCGGGCCAGCCGCGCGCGCTGCTGGCCGAGTTGCTGACGCCGGTGCAGCTCGAAGAGCTGGACCAGACGGGCGAGCTGAACCTGGGCATCGGCATCCGCGCGGTCGGCAGCTTCCGCCTGTCGGCGTTCAAGCAGCGCGCGTCGATCGCCGCCGTGATCCGCTGCATTCCGCACAAGATCCCGTCGATGGACACGCTGAACCTGCCGCCCATCCTGGCCTCGCTGGCGCTCGAGCGGCGCGGCCTGGTGCTGATGGTGGGCGCCACCGGCAACGGCAAGAGCACGTCGCTGGCGTCGATGATCGAGTGGCGCAACACACAGCTGTCGGGCCACATCCTCACGATCGAGGAGCCGATCGAGTTCCTGTTCTCCAACAAGCGCTCCATCATCAACCAGCGCGAAGTGGGCCGCGACACCGCCTCGCTGCAGATCGCGCTGAAGAACGCGCTGCGCCAGGCGCCCGACTGCATCATGATCGGCGAAATCCGCGATCGCGAGACGATGTCGATGGCGATCTCGTACGCGCTGTCGGGCCACCTGGTGCTGGCCACGCTGCACGCCAACAACAGCTCGCATACCCTTGGCCGTATCCTGTCGTTCTACACGCCGGAAGCGCGTCCCGCGCTGCTGGGCGACCTGGCCGCGGCGCTGAAGGCCATCGTGTCGCAACGCCTGATGCGTTCCACCGCCGGCGGCCGCGTGCCGGCCGTCGAGGTGCTGCTCAACAGCCGCTTCATCGCCGAGCTGATCGAGAGCGGCGACATCCAGGGCGTGCGCGAGGCGATGGACAAGTCGCTGGCCGAAGGCTCGCAGATCTTCGAGGCCGACATCGCGCGCCTGATCGGCCTGGGCCTCGTGACCCAGGAAGAAGGTCTGCTGGGCGCCGACTCGCCCACCAACCTGTTGTGGCGCCTGCAAAACGACATGGCGCCCGTCTCGCGCGTGCAGGTGGCCAAGGTGGAGTCCGACGCCCCGTCGTTCACCGAGATCACGCTGGACGTGCTGCCCGAGGCTCCGCCGACCGCGCCGCGCCAGCGCCTGCCGGGCATGGATCTGCACCGATCCAAGCACGGCTGAACCCGACCGCTATTTCCAATTTCTCGATGGATGCCTCGCTCCTGCTGCTCGAACAACTGATCGCCCGCGCGTCCGTGACGCCGGACGACGCCGGCTGCCAGGCGCTGATCGCGCAACGGCTGGAGCCGCTGGGCTTCACCTGCGAGCACCTGCCGTTCGGACCGGACGGCGCCCGCGTGAGCAACCTGTGGGCCGTGCGCACCGGCGCGCGCCCGGGCCCGACGCTGGTGCTGGCCGGCCACACCGACGTCGTCCCCACCGGGCCGCACGACCAGTGGAGCAGCGCCCCCTTCGTGCCCACGTACCGCGACGGCCAGCTCTACGGCCGCGGCACCGCCGACATGAAGGCCTCGCTGGCCGCGATGGTGGTGGCCGCCGAGGAATTCGTCGCCGCGCATCCTCGGCACGCCGGCCGTCTCGCGTTCCTGCTCACCAGCGACGAGGAAGGGCCGTCCATCGACGGTACCGTGCGCGTGGTCGACACGCTGCAGGCGCGCGGCGAGCAGCTCGACTGCTGCATCGTCGGCGAGCCCACCTGCGTCACGCGCCTGGGCGACATGATCAAGAACGGCCGCCGCGGCAGCCTGTCGGCGCGCCTCACGGTGATCGGCGTGCAGGGCCACGTCGCCTATCCGCACCTGGCGCGCAACCCGATCCATGCGGCGGCGCCGGTGATCGCCGAGCTCGCCGCCACGCAATGGGACGCCGGCAACGACCACTTCCCGCCGACCAGCTTCCAGATCTCGAACCTGCACTCGGGGACCGGCGCCACCAACGTCATCCCGGGCGAAGCGGTGATCGACCTGAACTTCCGCTTCTCCACCGAGTCCACGCCCGAGTCGTTGAAGGCGCGCGTCGTCGAGATCCTGAACCGCCACGACGTCGCCCACCGCGTCGTGTGGACGCTGGGCGGCTCGCCGTTCCTCACGCGCCCGGGCACGCTCAGCGCGGCGCTGGTGCAGGCGATCCGCGACGAAACCGCGAGCGAGCCCGGCGGTGCCGTAGAGGCCGAGCTGTCAACCACCGGGGGCACCTCCGACGGCCGTTTCATTTCGCGCATCTGCCCCCAGGTAGTGGAGTTCGGCCCGGTCAACGCCACGATCCACAAGATCGACGAACACGTGGCGGTGGACGCCGTCCCCCGCCTGAAGAACATCTACCGACGAACCCTAGAGCGCCTGCTGGCGTCAGAAACGCCATCATGAAACTGATCGACTATCTCACCCGGGCAAGCGCCCGCCTCGACGAGGCGGGCGTTTCATTTGGGCACGGCACCACCAATTCGTTCGACGAGGCCGCCTGGCTCGTGATGTGGCGCCTCGGCGTGCCGCTGGACGACCTCGACGGCGTGTCCGACCGGGCCCTGAAGAAGGCCGAAGTCGCGACGCTGGACGCGCTCATCGACGAGCGCATCGCCACGCGCAAACCCGCCGCCTACCTCACCGGCGAGGCCTGGCTGCAAGGCGTGCCGTTCACCGTCGACGAGCGCGTGATCGTGCCGCGCTCGCTGATCGCCGAGGTGCTCGCCGAAGGCCTGATCGACGCCTGGATGCCGGTCGAGATCCATCGCGTGCTCGACCTGTGCACCGGCAACGGCAGCCTGGCCGTCCTGGCGGCGATGGCATGGCCCGACGTGGCCGTGGATGCAGCCGACCTGTCGGCCGATGCGCTGGCCGTGGCCAAGCTCAACGTCGAACGCCACGATCTGGCCAAGCAGATCACGCTGCTGCAGGGCAACGGCCTGGCCGCGGTGCGCCGCGATCGGCGCTACGACGTGATCCTGTGCAACCCGCCTTACGTCAACGCCACCGCCATGGCGGCGCTGCCGGCCGAGTTCCGCGCCGAGCCCGAGATGGCGCTGGCCGGCGGCGCCGACGGCATGGACTTCGTCCGCACGCTGCTCGCGGGGGCCGTCGCCCACATGACGCCCGACGCCGTTCTCGTGCTCGAGATCGGCAACGAGCGCGACAATTTCGAGGCCGCCTTCCCCGCGCTCGACGTCGTCTGGCTCCCCACGCAACTGCACGACGACGCGGTGCTGCTTGTCACCCACGCGATGCTCAAAGAATCCGGCCTTCCCAAGTCTTCCTGAAATGATCACGCTCCGTAATCTGCAACTGCGCCGCGGCGCCAAGATCGTCCTCGACGGCGTCAACGTCAACGTGAACCCGGGCGAGAAGGTGGGCCTGGTCGGGCGCAACGGCGCCGGCAAGTCCAGCCTGTTCGCGCTGCTGGCCGGACGGCTGCAGGCCGACGCGGGCGACTTCGAGATTCCCGCGCGCTGGCGCCTGGGCGAGGTCGCGCAGCACATGCCCGAGACCGACGATTCGGCCACCGACTTCGTGCTCGAAGGCGACCTCCCGTTGATGGAGGCACAGCGCGAGCTGGCCGCCGCCGAGGCCGCCGAGGACGGCCACGCGATGGCCGACGCGCACATGAAGATCGGCGAGGTCGGCGGCTTCGACGCCCGCGCCCGCGCGCAAGCCCTGCTGATGGGCCTGGGCTTCAAGGCCGAGCAGGTGGAGGCGCCGGTCAACAGCTTCTCCGGCGGCTGGCGCATGCGCCTGCAACTCGCCCGCGCGCTGATGTGCCCGGCCGACCTGCTGCTGCTCGACGAACCCACCAACCACTTGGACCTGGACGCCCTGGTCTGGCTGGAGGCCTGGCTGCAACGCTTCACCGGCACGATCGTGATGATCAGCCATGACCGCGAATTCCTCGACGCGATCACCAACGTCACGATCCATCTGGAAGACGCCGCGCTGACGCGCTACGGCGGCAACTACACCACCTTCGAGGAGATGCGCTCCGAGCGCATGTCGCAACAGGCCGCCGCGCACGGCCGCCAGCAGGAGCGCGTGGCCCAGCTGCAGCGCTTCATCGACCGCTTCAAGGCCAAGGCCAGCAAGGCCAAGCAGGCGCAGAGCCGCGTGAAGGCGCTGGCCCGCATGGAACGCATCGCGCCGGTGCTGACCGCGGCCGACTTCTCGTTCGAGTTCAAGGAACCGAAGAGCCTGCCCAACCCGATGCTCGCGATGAGCAACATGGAGTGCGGCTACACCGTCTTCGCCGATCCGGACGACCCGGCCGACGCGCACATCCCGCCCGAGGGCGTGAAGAAGGCGATCGTGCGCAACATCAACAAGAGCGTGCTCGCCGGCCAGCGCATCGGCATCCTGGGCGCCAACGGCCAGGGCAAGTCCACGCTGGTCAAGACGATCTCGCGCAGCATGCCCGCGCTCGCGGGCGAGGTCACCGAAGGCAAGGGCCTGTCGATCGGCTACTTCGCGCAGCAGGAGATGGACGTCGTGCACGCCGACGACACGCCGCTGCAGCACATGGTTCGCCTCGCGCGCACCGTCGGCCCGGAAGGCCGCGAGCAGGAGCTGCGCGATTTCCTGGGCCAGTTCCGCTTCGTCGGCGACATGGTGCACCAGCAGATCGGCACGCTCTCGGGCGGCGAGAAGGCACGCCTGGTCCTGGGCTCGCTGGTGTGGCAACGCCCCAACCTGCTGCTGCTCGACGAGCCGACCAACCACCTGGACCTGACCACGCGCGAAGCGCTGTCGATGGCGCTCAACGAGTTCGAGGGCACCGTGATGCTGGTGAGCCACGATCGCGCCCTGCTGCGCGAGGTGTGCGACGAGTTCTGGCTGGTGTCGCACGGCGCCGTGCTGCCGTTCGACGGCGACCTGGACGACTACCAGAAGTGGCTGCTCGAGACCTCGCGCGCCATCTCGCGCGGCGCCCCGCCGCCGCCGCTGCCGGGCAATCTCAACGACCTGCTGCCGCCGTCGGCCGCGCCCGCGCCGGCCGCGACCAAGTCCGGCAAGGGTGGCAAGAAGGGCCCGTACATCGACCCGAACGCAGCCGCGGCGCCCGTGGCGGCGCCGGCTCCCGCCGCCGGCCACACCAAGCCCGGGGCCGCCCGCAACGACGACCGCAAGCAGTCGGCCCAGCAACGCACGCAGGTCGCCGCGCAGACGCGCCCGCTGCGCGTCGAGGTGCAGCAGATCGACGCCAGGATGGAGAAGCTGGGCGCCGAGAAGGCCGGGCTGGAGGCCTCGATGGCCACCGGCAAGCTCAGCGGCGCCGAGATCGCCGATGCGGGCCGCCGCCTGGCCCACGTGGGCGCCGAGGTGGCCAAGCTCGAGGAGCGCTGGCTGGAACTCACCGAGCAGATCGAAGCGCTGCAGGCCGGCGCTTGAGGTCGACGCGCGCGTTGCGAACGGCCGAGCAACGACAACCCGTGACCTTCGTCGCAATCGCGACACACGATGGCTGTCAATTTGCTTTCGCGAACGACGAGAATGCGGTGAACGACTTCGGGTCCAACGCCTTTCGATGACACGACCGCAACTCCTGCTTCCGATCGCCGTGCTGTGCGCCGTCGCGGGTGCGCGGGCGGCCGCCCCCGCTCCGCCGCCGGCTACGGGTCCGACCTATCGCATCGTCAGCCCGGACGGGCAGGTCACGTACTCGGACCGGCAGCCCACCGACCCGAAGCTGCAGACTCGCGAACTCGGCCGCGCGGCGCCGACGGCACCGCTCTTCACGCCGGGCAGCCAGTTGTTCGAGCCGCCACGGCCGGTCGCGCCGTCGGCCGCGAATCCCTCCGGCCGGTCGGCAGGCAACCTCTCGCCGGCCCTCAATGCCTTCGGCAAGCCGTTTCCGCCAGGCCTGCCCGACGCCGTGCTGAGCGTCGTCGGACACCAGTTCTTCGTCCAGACACTGGTGGAGACCTGCGCGCGCAACAGCGCCGCCGCGCGCGATCGATACCAGACCATCGTGCTCAACTGGCGTGACCGCAACGCCGAGATCCTGGCCCGCAGCAATCGGATCACCTTCACCCAGTTCACGGGCGAACAGCGCGACCTTCTGCGCGCGACCGCGCGGTCGCGCCTGCAGGCGCTGCTCGCTCCACCGGATGCCACCGCCGCGGAAAAGGATCGCTGGTGCAATCGGTCGGCGGACGACCTGCTGCGCCGCCAACTGGAGCTGGTGGGCGACGAGCGCCTGGCCCCGATCGTCAACTTCGAGATGAGCTGAGGCGTCCGACGCCGGCAGACGCCGGCCGCCAGGTCGCTGGCCGGGAAATGCCGGTCACGACCGGGCTTGAACGGGCCATGCCAGGCCCTCGCCCGCCCACTGCGCGGCACACCACGCCGCCACGGCCGCACGCTGCTCGGCGCTGTAGTGCAGCCCCAGCTTGCTGCGCCGCCACAACACGTCCTCGGCGCTGCGCGCCCATTCGTGGTCGTGCAGGTAGCGCAGCTCGAACTCGAACAAGCCGGGCGCCACCTCGGCGCCGGGCGTCCCGGCGTCGCCGACGACGCGATCGATGCGCGCGCCGTACGCCCGCGCGAGCCGGTGCAGCACGTCGGCGGCGAGCTGCGGGAAGCGCAGCCGGGCCGCCTGCTCGAAACGCGCGAAGTCGGTGTCGGGCCGCGTGGCGCGGCCGATCCAGGGGCTCAGGTCGCCGCCTGGCAGGAAGGCGCCGCGCGTCCACGCGCCGCGTCGCGCATCGACGTGCAAGGGCTTCATCAGCAGGTCGGCCGCGTCCTCGGCCAGGCGGCGGAACGTGGTGATCTTGCCGCCCCAGACCGTCAGCAGCGGCGCCTGCGCCGTGTCGAGCTCCAGCGAGTAGTCGCGCGTGACGGCGGACGGATCGCCCGACTCGTCGTCGAGCAAGGGGCGCACGCCCGAATACGTCCAGACGACGTCGCGCGGCGTGACGGGCCTGGCGAAGTAGCGGCTCGCCTGTTCGCACAGGTAGTCGATCTCGTCGCCATCGATCTTCGCGGCCCCGATCTCGCCGTGGTGCTCGACGTCGGTGGTGCCGATCAGCGTGAAATCGTGTTCGTAGGGAATCGCGAAGATGATGCGCTTGTCGGGATTCTGGAAGATGTACGCATGCTCGTGCTCGAACAGCCGCGGCACGACGATGTGGCTGCCCTTGACGAGCCGCAGCGTCCTGTCGTGCGGCAGGTGCGCGTGCTCGCCCAGGAACTGCGCGGCCCACGGCCCGGCCGCATTGACCAGCGCGCGCGCCGTCAGGACATGGCGTTCGCCGCGCGGCGTGTCCAGCGCCACGTTCCATTGCCCGTCCGCGCGCCGCGCGTCCGCGCAGCGCCAGCGCGTGAGCACCGTGGCGCCGAGCTCGGCGGCGGCGATCGCGTTCAAGGCCACGAGGCGTGCGTCGTCGACCCAGCCGTCGGAATAGACGAAGCCCTTGGTGAAGCGCGATTGCAGCGGTGCCCCGGCCTCGTGGCGGCGCAGGTCGACGGTGCGCGACGCGGGCAGCACCTCGCGCCGGGCCAGGTGGTCGTAGAGGAACAGGCCGATGCGAATCATCCACACGGGGCGCATGCCGGGGTCGTGCGGCATCACGAAGCGCAAGGGCCGCATGATGTGCGGCGCGCTGCGCAGCAGCACCTCGCGCTCGGCCAGCGCCTTGCGCACCAGGGCGAACTCGTTGTACTCGAGATAGCGCAGGCCGCCGTGGATCAGCTTGGTGCTGGACGACGACGTCGCCTGCGCCAGGTCGTCCTTCTCGCACAGCACCACCTTCAGGCCGCGCCCGGCGAGATCGCGCGCGATGCCGGCGCCGTTGATGCCGCCGCCCACCACCAGCACGTCGCAGGTGCTCGGGATCTCCGCTTCCATCGGTCGGGTCTGACGAGAAATATCCGGCACGTGCGGGCGCGAGGCGCGGTCAGGGGATGGAAGGCGACGCGAGGGTTGATGCCCGGCGTCGCTGGCGGCGTTTTCCGTATTATCCGGGCGTCGCACGCACGCCGCCCCTTCCACAGTCGACAGGACGCACCTTGACAACCCGCCCGCACTGCCTTCTCGCGCTCGACCAGGGCACGTCCAGCTCGCGCAGCATCGTGTTCGATGCGCACGGCCGCATCCTGGCGATGGCCCAGCGCGAATTCCGCCAGATCTATCCGCGCCCGGGCTGGGTGGAGCACGACCCGAAGGAGATCCTCGAGTCGCAGCTGGCCACCGCGCGCGAGGCGCTGGCCAAGGCGGGCCTGACTGCAGCGGACATCGCCTCGATAGGCATCACCAACCAGCGCGAGACCACCCTGGTGTGGAACCGGGCCACCGGCGAGCCCGTCTACAACGCGATCGTCTGGCAGGATCGCCGCGCCGAGCCCACCTGCGCGGCGCTGCGCGAGCAGGGGCTGGAGACGACGTTCCGCGCGAAGACCGGCCTGATCGTCGACGCCTACTTCTCCGGCACCAAGCTGAAGTGGATCCTCGACAACGTGGACGGCGTACGTGCCGCAGCCCTGCGCGGCGAGCTCGCGTTCGGCACCGTCGACACCTGGCTGATGTGGCACCTCACCGGCGGCCGCGTGCATGCCACCGACGTCAGCAACGCCTCGCGCACGCTGATGCTGGACGTGCACACCAACACCTGGAGTGACGAACTGCTCGCGATCCTGGACGTGCCGCGCGAGATGCTGCCGGCCGTGCATCCATCCAGCCACATCTACGGCACCACGTTGCCCGAGCTGTTGTGTCACGGCATTCCCATCGGCGGCGTGGCCGGCGACCAGCAGAGCGCGCTGTTCGGGCAGGCCTGCTTCCGGCCCGGACTGGCGAAGAACACCTACGGCACCGGCTGCTTCATGCTGATGCACACCGGCACCGCGTTCCGGAGTTCCACCAACGGCCTGATCACCACCAGCGCCGCGCAACTCGGCGCCACGCCGGAGTTCGCGCTGGAAGGCAGCGTGTTCATCGGCGGCGCCGTGGTGCAGTGGCTGCGCGACGGCCTGCGCGCGATCCAGGGCAGCGGCGAGGTGCAGCGCCTGGCCGAGAGCGTGCCCAGCTCGGGCGGCGTGATGTTCGTGCCGGCCTTCACCGGCCTGGGCGCGCCCTACTGGAACGCCGACGCGCGCGGCGCGATCGTGGGCCTCACGCGCGGCAGCACGGTGGCGCACATCGCGCGCGCTGCGCTCGAGAGCATCGCGTTCCAGAGCGCGGCGCTGCTGACCGCGATGAGCCGCGACGCGGTCGCCGCGGGCGCCGCGCCGGTGGCCGAGTTGCGCGTGGACGGCGGCGCCTGCGTCAACGACCTGCTGATGCAGTTCCAGGCCGACCTGCTGGGCATCCCGGTGGTGCGTCCGCAGGTGATCGAGACGACCGCGCTCGGTGCAGCCTACCTCGCGGGCCTGTCGTGCGGGCTGTACCACGACCTCGACGAACTGGCCGCGCAGTGGCAGGTGGAGCGCACCTTCCTGCCGACGATGTCGCGCGCCGACGCGGGCGAGTTGATGGCGGATTGGGAGCACGCGGTGCGGCAGGCGGTGGCCCGCTGAGGAGCGCGCCGGGGCCTGGGCCGACAATGCGGCATCGGCGGCACGATGCGCATCCCGCGCACGCCGCCACGCCCCCACTCCACAGGAATGCCCATGACCAGCCCGATGTACACCAATTCCGTCCCCGTCTTCAAGCAACTGCTGACGGCCATGAAAGCCATCCTGGAACAGGCCAACGCGCAAGTCGCCGCCAAATCGATGCAGCCCGGCGCCCTGCTGCAGGCGCGCCTGTTTCCCGACATGTTCCCGCTGGTCAAGCAGGTGCAGATCGCCGCCGACTTCGCACGCGGCATCACCGCCCGCCTGGCCGGGATCGACGTCCCGGCCTTCGAGGGCACGGAGGCCAGCTTCGCGGATCTGGATGACCTGCTGACGAAGACCCTGGCGTTCCTGGACGGCGTGGACGCGGCGAAGTTCGACGGCAGCGAAGGCAAGGAGATCGTCCTGCGCCCCGGCACGCCGAAGGAGAAAAAGCTGGTCGGCCAGGCCTACCTGTCCAGCTACGGCCTGCCGCAATTCTTCTTCCACGTGACGACCGTGTACGCGATCCTGCGCCACAACGGCGTGCCCATCGGCAAGAAGGACTACATGGGCGCGTACTGAGTCGCTGCCCCGTCAGCGCCCGGCGGGCAGTTCGCGCAAGCGCTGGTGCACCTCGCCCTCCCAGGCGACCGGCAACTGGTTCCTGGCCTGCAGGTAGTGGTGCGTGAAGACGTCCAGCCACGCCTCCAGCGTTTGCGCCGCGCGCGGCTCGCCCGCCAGTTCCAGGCACAGCGCGGCCACCTCGCTGGTGCAGAAGTGATCGTCGCGGCGCGACCGGCGCAAGGTGTATCGCGAGACCTGTTCCGGCTGCAGGCTCAGCACCGGGAAGCGATCCAGGTACGGACTCTTGCGAAACATCTTGCGCGCCTCGTTCCAGGTGGCGTCCAGCAGGATGAACAGCGGGCGCAGCGTCGACTCGCCCGACGGCGGGACAGAGTTCAGGATCCGCTCGGGCGCCGCGTACTCGCCCGGAAACACGACGAACGGCTGCCATTGCGGATCGGCCAACAGCGCCAACAACGCCGGGTCGACTTCGGTACGCGCCCAACCGAACGCGAACGTATCCGCCACGACGTCGGCGATCAGCCAACCCGTGTTGGTGGGCTTGAGCGCCTCGATGTCGGCCATCAAAAGGCAGACGCCCGCGCGAGTGGGCACCGAAGGTCGCACGGCACACGTGCAATGGCTGGGCACGAGGCGACAGCCTTCGCAACGCGCGCGCGTGGAGCCACCGCGGGCCAGGAATGGCTTGGCGCTGCGCGCCAGGCGCGCGGCGCGCAATAGTGAGACGGCGTGGGGCATGCGGCATTCTGGCTCTTGCGCGCGTCAACTTCAGCGAATCGTCATGTGCGGATCGACCCCGTGGAGCCCCGTCCAGGGCTTTGAAAATCGCAGCGTTGCTTTTCCTTCATTCCCGATATTTTCCATTTTGGAATAAAATGTCCAATATCGACTTTTTTTATCCAATACCGCTCCACTGCTAAGATTTCGGCATGAAAGCTCCCCTTCCAGGCCCCGGCGAAGCCATCCGCACCCTGCGCAAGCGCAACGGGCTGACCCTGGCCGAACTCTCCGGCCGCACCGGCCTGGCGGTGTCGACGCTGTCCAAGCTCGAGATGGGCCACGTCTCGCTGTCCTATGACAAGCTGATGCTGATCAGCAAGGGACTGGACATCGACATGGTGGAGCTGCTGGACACGACGCCGCATCCCGCGGGTCCGCCCACGCACGGCCAGCGGCGCATCGTGCATCGCGCCGGCGAGGGCCGGCACGTGGAGACGCGCAGCTACAGCCAGATCTATCTCGCCACCGAGTTGCTCAACAAGCGGTTCACGCCGATCTTCTGCGAGCTGCACGCCCGCACGCTGGACGATTTCTTCGCCGAGTTCGGCGACTTCATCCGCCATCCCGGCGAGGAATTCACCTACGTGATCGAAGGCGAAGTCGCCTTCCATACCGATCTCTACGCGCCCGTGAGCCTGCGCGCGGGCGACTCGATCTATTTCGACAGCGAGATGGGCCACGCCTACCTGAAGGCCTCGGACGTCCCGTGCCGCGTCATCACCACCTGCTCCCCGCGCGGCCGCGACGAGACGATGATGGACACCTTCGTCAACGCTTCCATCAAGCATGCGGGCGAGCGGAGCGCGCCGAAGAAGAAGGCTCCCGCGACGCGCGCGAAGAAGCCGGCCTTGAAGTAGCCGGGCAAGACGCGGTCAGGCGGCGGCAAAGGCGAAGGAGCGCATGGCGACTACCGCTTCGAGGGCCCCCAGAACGCCTTCGACCGCCCCAGTCGCTCCAGCGACTTGCGGCTGGCGCGCGCCGATCGCTCCGCCTGCGCGCGCAGCCATCCCAGTGCGAACCCTGCGCCGGGTTCCGTCGGGGCCAGCGCCGCGAAATGCGTCCCGGCCTGCACGTCGTCGATGTACTTGCCCAGGCGGTCCTGTGCCGGCGCGATCTTCTTCAACCAGGCCTCGACCTCGCGCCGGCGGAACGCGGGCGCGGCGAACTCGGCGAGGTAGCGCAGGCGCTTGAGCCGCTTGCGCATGCGATGCTGGCCCGCGAACGGCAGTTGTTCGAAGCGGCGTGCGTCGCGCGTGACCTGGCGCAGCAGCTTGCGCAGCCGTCGCACCAGGTGCGCGAACCCCGAGCCGTCGTCCGCGCAATCAAGGTCGGCACCCGACGCCGCGGCAAAGGCCATGAGCCGGATCAAGACGCCCTGGAAGGCCGCGCCGCGCACCAGGTCCTGGATCGCCTTCGCGTCCGCGGGCGACGGCGGGGCCGCGTCGGGCACCGGGGCGCCTGCGCGCTGCAACGCGGGCACGACGGACGTCGACAGCACGTGCCGGTCGCGCGATTCGCCCAGCGCCGCGAAGACGGGCTTGATCGCCGATTCCCAGCCGTCCGGCATGCGCGTCGCGAAGCGCTTCATGCCACCCGCCACCGAGCGCAGTCGCCGCAGTCCCACGCGCAACTGGTGCACATGCTCCGCCTCGGCGCTGCCGCGCGCGATCTCGCCGGCATTCGCCAGGATCTGCGCGAGACAGGAGGCCACCATGCGACGCAGCATCGTCTCGCCACCGAGCGCCCGCGCCTCCTGGCCGTTCCAGGGCGGCGGCGACGCCTTCGCCGCCGGGGTGAACGCACTGTCCTTGCGCAACAGCGCGCCGCGCTCGAACTTGGCCACCGGATCGACCCGGAGGCCATGCAAGGCCTCCCAGTCGTCCACGTGCAACTTGACTTCGAGTTCGCTCATGGGCCTCCAGCGGCAACACACGTGCCCCGGAGCGTACTCGGATCAGCGGGCGGAGTCGGGCAGCTCGATCTTCACCTCGAGCACCTCGAGGTCGTCCTGGCGCTCCAGGTGCACCTTGATGTCCTCGGGGTTGATCGAGACGTACTTGGAGATCACCGCGATCAGCTCGCGCTGCAGCGCCGGCAGGTAGTCGGCCTTCGAGCGTCCGCCGCGCTCGTGGGCGAGGATGATCTGCAGGCGCTCCTTGGCGACGGCGGCGGTCTTCTTCTTTTCGCCGAGCAGGAAGGAGAACAGGGACATCACTGCTTGCCTCCGAACAGTCGCTTGAAGAAGCCCGCCTTGACGTGGTCCACGAAGCGCATCGGGCGCTCCTCGCCGAGGAAGCGCGCCACCAGGTCGGTGTAGGCCTCGGACACGTCCGACTCCTTCAGGTGGATCGCCGGCGTGCCCTGGTTGGAGGCCTGCAGAACGCTCTCCGACTCGGGGATCACGCCCATCAGCGGGATGCGCAGGATCTCCTGGATGTCGGTCACCGACAGCATCTGGCCTTCATCGACGCGCGCCGGGTTGTAGCGCGTGATGACCAGGTGCTCCTTGATCGGCTCCGCGCCGTCGATCGCGCGCTTCGTCTTGCTGCCCAGCATGCCGATGATGCGGTCGGAGTCGCGCACCGACGAGACCTCGGGGTTGGTGACGACCAGTGCCTCGTCGGCGAAGTGCATCGCCAGCAGCGCGCCCGTCTCGATGCCGGCCGGCGAGTCGCAGACGATGTACTCGAAGCCCATCTCGGCGAGCTCCTTGAGCACGCGCTCGACGCCGTCCTTGGTCAGCGCTTCCTTGTCGCGCGTCTGCGAAGCCGGCAGCACGAACAGGTTCTCGCACTGCTTGTCCTTGATCAGCGTCTGGTGCAGGTTGGCTTCGTTGTTGATCACGTTGATCAGGTCGTACACCACGCGGCGCTCGCAGCCCATGATCAGGTCGAGGTTGCGCAGGCCGACGTCGAAGTCGATCACGGCCGTCTTGTGGCCGCGCAGCGCGAGGCCGGACGAGAAGCTCGCGCTGGTGGTGGTCTTGCCGACTCCGCCCTTGCCGGAGGTGACGACGACGATTTTTGCCATGGGAATGCAGTCCTGAGGTTCTTGAAGAAGTTAGAGCTTGAGCGGCGTCATCACCAGCACGCCGTCGACCAGCCGCACCTGCGCGGGCTTGCCGGCCACGTCCTTGGGCAGCGGCGTCTCGGTGGTGCGGTAGACGCCGGCGATGGCGACGAGTTCGGGTTCGAGGCAGGTGGTGAAGATGCGCGCTTCGGTGTTGCCGCGCGAGCCGGCGATGGCCTTGCCGCGCAGCGGGCCGTAGACATGGATGTTGCCGTCGGCCAGCACCTCGGCGCCGGCATTGACGGCGGCGTGCACGATCAGGTCGCCGCCCTTCGCGTAGGCCTGCTGGCCGGAGCGCAGCGGCTTGTCGACGATCAGCGTCGGCACGGCCACCGGCACCTCGCGCACGACCTCGCGGATCACCTCGCGCTCCACCTCGACGGTGCGCGGCCTGGGCGCCGGCACGGCCGCGGGCGCGGCGGGCAGGCCGGCGGCCAGCGCATCGGCCATCTGCTGTTCGCTGCCGCCGGCGACGAGCGCCGGGCGCATGCGGTGGCGTTGCAGCGCCAGCACGAGTTCGGCGAACGCGAGCGGCTGCGCCTGCTCGCGCAGCGGCGCCAGGTCGATGACGACCGGGTCGTTGTCGAAGAAGTTGGGCGTGTCGCCCAGGCGTTGCTGCAATTCGTCCGCGAGGACGGCGGCATCGGCCTGGTGCAGCACGACCGTCACCAGCGGCAGGCTGGTGTCTTTCAGTTCGAACGCAAACGGAATCACTGTCGAGTCGGCAACCATTGGCGTTGGAGCGCGCAAAGCGGCGAAGTTTACCGGGTCGGGATGTCCGGGCAGTAACGAAGGGTCAGGGCCTGTTGCGTTAAGGTGCGGCCCCATGAAGAAAGCAGCTCCCGCCGCGGCCGCACCGGCGGACACCGGAAAGCCCGAGCGCTGGCGCGTCGACGCCGGCGACGCCGACGTCGCCACGCTGGTGATTCCGGCCGATTCGTTTCGCACGCGACGTTTCGAGATCGATTGCCGCCTCGTCGTGGCGCGGCTCGCCGACGGCGCGCAGCACGGCATGCGCGTGGACGTGGACGGCGGCCTGGAATGGACGCGGCGCGCGCCCACCGAGAACCCGGGCCACACCGATTCGATGGACTACCACTTCCGGCGCGAACTGCCCGCCGGCCGGCCGCTGCGCATCGTCGTCAAGACCGAGGCGAAGCAGGCACGCCGCATGCGGCTGCTGATCGAGGCCGAGGAAGGCTGAAGGCCCTGGGCGACACGCGGCGCGCGGGGCGGCGTATCGTCGCGAGCACCTTCTGTCTGGAGCTCGCGTCCGATGTCCACACCCGTCACCGACTCCCTGCCGCCCGCGCTGCGCGAGCTGCGCAGCCGCCCGTTGCTGGCCGTGCGCCTGGACGTGCGCGGCCCGATGCCCGTCATCGCGACACCCGGCGCCGCGCGCCGCATCGGCGTCGTCACCGGCGGCTCGTTCGACGGCGAGCGCCTGGCAGGCGTCGTGATGGACGGCGGCAGCGACTGGCAGACGCTGAAGGCCGACGGCAGCGTCGCGCTCGACGTGCGCCTCGTTCTCAGGACGAGCGACGACGCCTTCATCGCGATGACCTACCGCGGCGTGCGCCACGGCACGCCCGCGGTGATCGCGCGCATGGATCGCGGCGAGGTGGTGGATCCGTCGGAGATCTATTTCCGCTCCATCGTCCAGTTCGAGACGGCCGCGCCGCAGTACGACTGGCTCAACCACGTGGTGGCGGTCGGCGTAGGACAACGGCGCGCGGACGGGCCGGTCTACAGCGTCTTCGAGGTGCTGTGAACGCCTGAACCCGACGGTCTGCACTATCCTGCGGACATGGACAAACCCAAGCCGTTCTCGATGATCCGCGAATTCCACCTCGCGGACTGGTTCACGCTCGCCAACGCCTTCTGCGGCGTGGGCGCGCTGTTCTCCGTGATGACGTTCCTGCAGACGGGCGACATCCGCCACATCTACTTCGCCTGCTGGCTGATCCCGGCCGCGCTCGTGTTCGACGTGCTGGACGGCCGCGTGGCGCGCTGGCGCCAGCAGAGCTCGGAGCTGGGCCGCGAGCTCGATTCGCTGGCGGACGTGATCTCGTTCGGCGTCGCCCCCGCGGCCATCGCCTACGGTTGCGGGATGCAGGGCCTGTACGACCGCATCGTGCTCGTGTTCTTCGTCGTCTGCGGCGTCTCGCGCCTGGCGCGCTACAACATCACCGCGGTGAAGCTGGCGGACGGCGGCGACAAGGTGAAGTACTTCGAAGGCACGCCGATCCCCACGTCGCTGCTGCTGGTCGTCGTGCTGGGCATCGCCGCGGCGCAGGGCAGCATCGGCGACGGCCTGTGGCTGGGCGTGACGCAGCTCGGTGGCTTCCGTTTCCACCCGCTGGTGCTGCTGTTCGCGGTGTCCGGCTCGCTGATGATCTCGCGGATCCGGATTCCGAAACTCTAGAGACAGCCGGCGATGCGCTCGAGGTGCGCCGCCGTGCCGCGCTTGCGCGACAACGTGCCGTCGCGCCCGTCGGTGCCGTCGACGAACGTCACCTGCTCCGTGAAGCGCAGCCGCGTGCCCTCGGGATCGCCGATGAATTCGACGGTGGCCACCGACACCGAGTGGTGGCGGCCGCCCAGGTGCATGTCGTAGACGTAGACCAGGCGCGCGCCCGGCTCCACCAGGTGGTAGCGGGCGGTGAACAGCGTCTCGACGCCGTTGGCCGCGAAGCGGCCGTGCAGGATCTCCTTGCCGCCCACGCTCACGTCGAGCGAACGCTCGACCAGTGACCAGCCCTCGGGGCCGATGAACCAGCGCGCCTTGGTGTCGAGGTCGGTCCAGGCCGCGTAGACATCGGTCGGTGCGGCGTCGTAGACACGGTTGATCGAGAAATCGCCATGCGTCGTGATCGGCGCGGACAGCGGGGAGGTCATGTCGGTTTCCTTTGGCGACGCGCGGTCGCGGGGATGATCTTCGAAGGGGCCGGCACGACAGCGGCGCGCGCCTGCCCGGTCTTGCGCTGCGCCAGCACGTCGCCCAGGCGATCCAGGTTGTCTTCCCAGAACTCGCGCCGTTGCGACAGCCACATCTCGGCTTGCGACAGCACGCCGCGGTCGAGGTGGCAGCTGCGGACGCGGCCCACCTTCTCGGTCCGGATGAGCCCGCTCGCCTCCAGCAACTGCACATGCTGCACGACGGCCGCGAGCGTCATCGCCAGCGGCTGGGCCAACTCGCTCACCGAGGCGTCGCCGCGCGACAGGCGATCGACGATCGCCCGCCGGGACGGATCCGAGAGCGCCTGGAAGACGCGGTCGAGCGCTTGATGCTGAAGCATGTGTTTCAGCTTAAGGGGGCGCGCCCGAATAATCAAGCAACAACTTCAGTATTACGCCTGACACCGGAATACCCATTTTGATTGTGCACAATTTAAATGTGCACTACATTTCACTCCATGCACCGCGCCAAGACCTCCGCCCCGACCGCTGCCGCCCTCGCCGCCGCCCGCGCCGATTCGTGGCTGGCGCTCGACAAGCAGCTCTGCTTCGCGCTCTACTCGGCGTCGCACGCGATGACCAAGGTCTACAAGCCGCTGCTCGCGCCGCTGGGTCTCACCTACCCGCAGTACCTGGTGATGCTGGCGCTGTGGGAAGACGACGCGCAGACGGTCAGCGCGCTCGGCGACAAGCTCGCCCTCGATTCCGGCACCCTCACGCCGCTGCTCAAGCGCCTCGAGGCGCAGGGCCAGCTCAGCCGCGAACGCGACGCCGCCGACGAACGCCGCGTGATCGTGCGCCTGACCGACGCCGGCCGCAAGCTCAAGATCCGGGCCCGCGGCGTGCCGCCGCAGATCGCGCGCGCCACCGGCTGCGAACTGGCCGAGATCGCCGGCCTCACCCGCCAGCTCACCGCGATGCGCGACGCGCTGTCGCGCGGCCCCGAACACTGATCCGTTTCCCCCCGCACGCGTCTCGACGAGCCGCGTTCAATCAACCGCAAGGAGCCCGCCATGTCCCCCGAAAAGATTCTCTACACCGCCACCGCCACCGCCACCGGCGGCCGCACCGGCACCGCCAAGTCGTCCGACGGCGTGCTCGACGTCAAGCTGACCACGGTCAAGGAGCTCGGCGGCGACGGCGCGGTCGGCACCAACCCGGAACAGCTGTTCGCGGCCGGCTACTCGGCCTGCTTCATCGGCGCGATGAAGGCCGTGGCGTTCGGCATGACCGGCGGCCCGAAGATCGCGCTGCCGGGTGAAGTCTCGATCACGTCCGACGTCGGCATCGGCCCGATCCCGGGCGGCTTCGGCATCAAGGTGGACATGCGCATCTCGATCCCGGGCATGGACAAGGCCGCCGCCGAATCGCTGGTCGCCGCCGCCCACAAGGTGTGCCCGTACTCGAACGCCACGCGCGGCAACATCGACGTCACGCTCACGGTGGTCTGAGCCAGTTCGACAGCGAAGAAATTCGCCGAACAGGCCCGCCACGTGCGGGCCTGCGCGCTTTCCGGGCTCCCAGCCATGCAGCCGTCCCCTATCATGCGGCGGTGCACCATCGCCGGCCCTTCCTCCTGACCTCGACCCTGGTGGCCGCCGTGGTGGCGGGCGCCCTGGTCTACGGGCGGAGCCACGGCGCCGCGGCCACGGTGAACACGCCGGCACCGCCGCCGCTCGAACCCGTCGCGGCGTCCGCGCTCGCCACGCCGCCGCCCGGCGCTGTGGCCGCAACGCCTCCGGCTGCGCCGCCGCCGCGCGCCGCCAGCCCGTACGAATCCTTGTCGCAGAAGGTGGACCGCCTGAGCCGCTCCGCCGATCCGGTGGACGCCTTCGCGGCCTACCAGCTCGTCACCACCTGCATCTGGGCGCGCGACCACGAAGGCTGGATGGCGCACCACATCCTGCCGGGCGACCGCGAACTGCTGCCCACGACGCAACAGGCCTGCGGCGACATCGCCTCCGACCAGATCCAGAGCCGTCTGCGCTGGCTCGAACGCGCCGCGCTCGCCGGCGTGCACCATGCCGCCACCGAGATGCTCAAGGAAGGGCCGGACGGGCTGGGCATCAGCGGCAGCAGCGACATCGACGCGCCCGAGAACGCGCCCTGGAAGCAACGCGTCGAGGCCGCGCTCGACGCCGGCGTGCGCACCTGCGATGCGGATTCGCTCGAGAGCCGCGTCGACAGCTACGAGAGCGGCCTGGGCGTCCAGCAGGATCGCGAGCAGGCGCTGACCTACTGGGTCGCCGACATGGCCTGCCGCCAGCGGCTGGCCGGCGCCCCGGTGCTCGCCCCCGGCGACAGCGTGACCCAACGCATGGGCACCACGCTCACGGCCGACCAGATCGCCAAGGCGGTGGCGGAAGGCCAGCAGCTCGCGCGCGACGCGCGGCCGCTGCCCGGCGACCAGTGACCGCTACGCCAGCAACTCCAGCACCAGCTCGACGCGCGCCTGCACCGCGCTGAGCTCGCCCGCGGCCTCGTGGTCGCCGTCGCCACGCGCCAGCACCGGCCCGAACGCGCAGCGGCTCGCGCGCGTCACGCGCACGCCCGCCTCGCGCGCCCGCACGAGCGCCGCATCCAGCCGCGCGCTGACGGTGCCGTGCCCGGTGCCCGCCACCACGAGGCCGGTGGCGCCCGCGGCGACGGCGGCGTCGACCAGGCGGCCGTCGGCGCCCGCGTGGTTCATCACGATCTCCACGCGCGGCCACGAGTCGGGCGCCGCGGCGACGCGAGCCAGGCCCAGTGCCGCGCCCTCGGGCCAGGGACGGAACGCGCGCAGCACGCCGCCTTCCAGGCGCGCGACCGGGCCGCAGTCGCTGCCCGCGAAGGCGCCGGTCTGCAGCGTGTGCACCTTGCGCAGGCCGATCGCACCCCAGGCCGCGCCGCCAAAGACGACGCTGACGCCGCGCACGCCGGGCGTGCCCGCCACCGTCACCGCGTCGAGCAGGTTGGCGGGGCCGTCCGCGGACAGCGCGCTGGCCGGGCGCATCGCCGCGGTCAGCACCACCGGCTTGGCCGGGGCGAGCACGCGATGCAGGAAGTAGGCCGTCTCCTCCAGCGTGTCGGTGCC
>FTKD01045650.1_pt1 | contig 30434 bp, 21 predicted proteins | sample 1658191 | NCBI WGS metagenome assembly FTKD01 (sample SAMEA3914808, study PRJEB12502) | metagenome | biome: forest; material: soil | place: Canada | collected 2011-08-03 | depth 0.3 m
GACATCATCCAGACGGTGACGGCCGGCGACGACGCCATGGTGCTGATGCCCACCGGCGGCGGCAAGAGCCTGTGCTACCAGGTGCCGGCCATCGCGCGCCACCGTGCCGGCCTGGGCGTGACGCTGGTCATCAGCCCGTTGATCGCGCTGATGCACGACCAGGTGGGCGCACTCGAGGAGCTGGGCGTTCACGCCGCGTTCCTCAACTCGTCGCTCAGCGGCGACCAGGCGCAGCACATCGAGCGCGAGATGATGAGCGGCCGGCTCGTCATGCTGTACGCCGCGCCGGAACGCGTGACGAACCCGCGCTTCATGGCGATGCTCACGGCGCTGGACGAGCGCGGGCTGCTGAGCCTGGTGGCCATCGACGAGGCGCATTGCGTCAGCCAGTGGGGCCACGACTTCCGCGAAGACTACCTGCAGCTCGCGCAATTGCACGAGCGCTTCCCCAACGTGCCGCGCGTGGCGCTCACCGCCACCGCCGACGACCACACGCGCGCCGACATGCGCGAGCGCCTGGCGCTCGCCGGCGCGCGCGAGTTCATCAGCAGCTTCGATCGTCCCAACATCCGCTACACGATCGTGGAGAAGGACGAGGCGAAGAAGCAGCTGCTGCGCTTCCTGCGCGACGAGCACGAGGGCGATGCCGGCATCGTCTACTGCCAGAGCCGCAAGAAGGTGGAAGAAAGCGCGGCCTGGCTCACGTCCGAAGGCATCTCGGCGCTGCCGTACCACGCCGGGCTGGACGCCGACGTGCGCCGCCGCCACCAGGATCGCTTCCTGCGCGAGGACGGCCTGGTGATGTGCGCCACCATCGCGTTCGGCATGGGCATCGACAAGCCCGACGTGCGCTTCGTGGCCCACCTGGACCTGCCCAAGAACATCGAAGGCTATTACCAGGAGACGGGCCGCGCGGGCCGCGACGGCGAGGCCGCCGACGCCTGGATGGCCTACGGCCTGGCCGACGTCGTCAACCAGCGCCGCATGATCGACGACAGCCCGGCCGGCGACGAATTCAAGAAGATGCAGCGCGGCAAGCTCGACGCGCTGCTGACGCTGGCCGAGTCCCACGACTGCCGCCGCGTGCGCCTGCTGGCCTATTTCGGCGAGCAGAGTTCGCCGTGCGGCAACTGCGACAACTGCCTGTCGCCGCCCGCCACGTGGGACGCGACCGAGGCCGCGCGCATGGCGCTGTCCACGGTCTACCGCTTCCGCCAGCACTCCGGCCTGAGCTTCGGCGCCGGCCACCTGATCGACGTGCTGCGCGGCAAGGTCACCGACAAGACGACGCAGCACGGCCACGGCTCGCTGTCCACGTTCGGCATCGGCGCGAAGTGGTCGGAGCAGCAGTGGCGCGGCGTGATCCGCCAGTTGCTGTCGCTGGGCCACCTGCACTCCGAAGGCGAATACACCACGCTCGTGCTCACCGACAGCGCGCGCGCCGTGCTCAAGGGCGAGATCACCATCACGCTGCGCGAACAGCGCGAGACGCCCAAGGGCGCGGGCCGCACGCGCCGCGCCAGCGGTGGCTCCGCCGCCAGGAGCGCCAAGGCCGCGCCGATCGCGCTCGATGCGGCGGCCGAGCAGCGCTTCGCGGCGCTGCGCGCCTGGCGCGCCGAGATCGCGCGCGAGCACAACCTGCCCGCCTTCGTCGTGTTCCACGACGCCACGCTGGCGCAGATGGCCCAGCAGGCGCCGGCTACGCTGGACGAGTTGGCCGGCATCAGCGGCGTGGGCGCGAAGAAGCTCGAGGCCTACGGGCGCGAGATCCTGCGGGTACTGGAAGGTTGAGCAGGGGGTTCGATCAGCGCCATCCGCCGCGAGCCGAAGGCTTGGGGCGGGACACGACGTGCGAGCGGTGCCAAGTCGCATGACCCGCTCACCGGGCGCCTTTGCGCGGTTCGTCCCGCTGCTGTTCGTCGTGCTGTGGAGCACCGGCTTCATCGGCGCCAAGCTGGGCCTGCCCGACGCCGAGCCGCTGACCTTGCTGAGCCTGCGCTACGCCGCAGTGTTGCTGCTGATGGGCGTCGTCGTCGTGCTGACGCGGGCGCCGTGGCCCCGCACGAAGCGCGAGTGCATGCACATCGCCGTCTCCGGCCTGCTGGTGCACGCCGTGTACCTGGGCGGCGTGTTCACCGCGATCCGGCTGGGCCTGCCGGCCGGGGTCACCGCGCTCGTGGTGGGTCTGCAGCCGGTGCTCACCGCGCTCGGCGCCGGCCTGTTCCTGCATGAACGCGTGCGCCCCACTCAATGGGCCGGACTCGCGCTGGGGCTGGCGGGCGTCGTGCTGGTGGTGGCGCACAAGGTGGGCGGCGCCGTCATCGCGCTGCTGGCGCCCGCGGTCCTCGCGCTGGTGGGCATCACCGCAGGCACGCTGTACCAGAAGCGCTTCTGCCCGTCATTCGACCTGCGCACCGGCTCCGTGATCCAGTTCCTGCCCTGCCTGCTCGTCACCGCGTTCGTGGCCTGGCGCAGCGAGACGATGGTCGTGCACTGGACGCCCGCCTTCCTGTTCGCCCTCGGCTGGCTGGTGCTGGTGCTGTCGTTGGGCGCGGTGAGCCTGCTCAACATGCTGATCCGCAGCGGCAGCGCCGTCAACTTGGCCAGCCTGTTCTACCTGACGCCGCCCACCACGGCGCTGATCGCCTGGGCGATGTTCGGCGAAACCCTCACCGGACTCGCGCTGGTGGGCATGGGGTTGACGGTGTTCGGGGTGTGGCTGGCGCGCAAGTGAGGGCCGATGCTCAATGGCCAGCTCCCACACGCTTCAGCGGCGGCCACCCGGTACTGAATGGAAATACTGGCGGGTGACCTCGAGCATCTGGCGTGCGAAGCCGTCGAGGTTTTCAGGCAGCGGCATCCCCTTCCCGCGAATGGCCAGTCCGGCGGCAAGCGCGCCCTGGAAATCCTGCGCGTAGCTTTCCTCGCCGATCAACTTGAAGATCCCGGCGTTGCGCAGCTTTTGAACAACTCGCGGGCTTGCTTCGCAGAGCAACACGTCGACATGGCGCCTCCGGAGCTTTCCGATGACCTCCGCGAATATTTGAAGACCGGTGGCATCCATGAAAGGCACGTGGCGCATCCGGATGATCAGCATTTCCGGGCTCGAGTTCGTATGCAGCAGCGCGCGCTCGAATGACTCGACGGCGCCGAAGAAGATCGGCCCGGCGATCTCGTAGACGAGCACGTCCTTCGGAAGGCGGGACAGCCCCATGTCATGAAGGTCGGCAAGCAACGCCCGGTCATCGAGCTGGTTCGTCTCCACGGCATCCGTCATCCGGCGCAGGAACTGGAGAATCGAGAGCAGCACGCCGACGTTGACGGCGATGACCAGATCGGCGGACACCGTCAGCAGGAACGTGACGACGAGGATCACCTTGTCTGCCGCGGGAGCGGTTCGAATGATGTGTCCGAAGTGCTTCAGGTCGCTCATGTTCCAGGCGACCACGAACAGGATGGCTGCCAGGGCAGCGAGTGGAATACTCGCTGCGAGCGGCGCCAAGAGCAGAAGCACCGCGACCAGGGTGGCCGCATGAACCACGCCCGCCAGCGGACTTGTCCCTCCGTTTCGAACGTTCGTGGCGGTGCGGGCGATGGCCCCTGTCGCTGCGAAGCCTCCAAACAGCGGCGCCAGCAGGTTGGCGACTCCTTGGCCGACCAACTCCTGGTTGGAGTCGTGCTTGTAGCCCGTCATCCCGTCGGCGACGACGGCCGAGAGAAGGGATTCGATGGCGCCCAGCATGGCGATGGAGAGCGCCGGGCCGATCAGCGTGATGGCTTCCGCGATCGACAGATCGGGCAGCGCGAATCGCGGCAGGCCAAACGGAATCCCACCGAATGCGCTGCCAAGCGTTGCGACGCCCTTGAAGTGAAAGGCCGATTGCAGGACGGTGGCGACCACCATGGCCGCCAAGGGGCCGGGAAGCCATTTGAGACCCTTGATGTGCGGCGTGCACAGGACCAGCAACAGGCTCAGCGCCGCCAGCGCGACGGTGGGCAGATGCATTTGCGGCATCACCTCCACCAGCTTCCACAACTTGTCGTGGAAATGTTCGCCGCCCGTCTTGGGCAAGCCGAGGAAGTCGCGCCACTGTCCAACGAAGATGATGATGGCGATGCCTGTCGTGAAGCCGACAATGACCGGTGCGGGAATGAACTTGATCACGGCGCCCAGACGTAGAAGCCCCATGAGCACCAGGATCGCGCCGGCCATGATCGTGGCGACCTGCAGTCCTGCGATCCCGTACTTGGCGGTGACGCCGGACAGGACGGCAATGAACGCCCCCGTGGGGCCGGCGATCTGCACTCGTGTCCCGCCGAGCAGCGACACGCAAAGGCCGGCGACGATCGCGGTGTACAGGCCCTGCTCGGGTCGTGCTCCCGACGCGATCGCAAACGCCATCGCCAGCGGAAGCGCCACGACCCCGACGATCACGCCCGCCACGACATTGCCCGCCCACGAGTGGCGCGCGAACAGACCGGCTCTGCGCGCTTCCTGAAAGGCGATCACGAGGTGCGCTCCTTCAGTGCCGCGCGGATGCGGCCAAAGGCATGCTGCAATAGTGTCCACTGCGCGCTCCCGAGTGTCTCGGGGCGGACGATTTCCTCGAGCTCGCACGACGTCAGCACGCAGTCCTTGCGTGCGAACACGATGGCATTGCCGCTGTCGTTCTCGTTGACCGCCAAGGCGGTGCCGTTGAAGCTGCGGCCGATCCGCGCCATCAGCAGCGGGAATTCGTCATTCCCCAGATGGATGTTGGCCGCCATCACACCCGACGGGCGCAGGCAGTCGAAGACATCGTCGTAGAAGCGTTTCGAGCTGAGCACGCCGGGCAGCCCGTCGTAGTCGTAGCCGTCCACCAACAACACATCGAACGCGTTTTCGTGCGCCCGTATGTAGCGGGCCCCGTCGGCGCGAATCACCCGAAATCGCGCGTCGTCCGCAGGTACTGAAAAATCGTCACGCAGTGCGATGACGTGCGGGTTGATCTCGAGCACGGTGATGTCTGCCCGCGGCAGGTTTCGGTAACAGAACTTGGCCAACGATCCGCCACCGAGTCCCACCATCCCGATGCGCAGCGGCATCGGATGGAAAAGCAGGAAGCCCATCATCGTGCGCGTGTACGCCAGGTCCAGCGCGTCGGGCTGGGCCAGGTCCATGCAGCTTTGCACTTCAGCGATCGAAAAGTGCAGCGATCTGGTCTTCTTCGTCTCATGGACAAAGGGTTTGACGTGGATCTGGTCGCTGTCGAAACTCATCGCGCGGCGATAGCGATCAACGGTCGAGCAGTAGACCTGGGTGCGTTTGGCATGTTAATCACATTATAATGCGATTAACATGGAGTGCTGATGGAACTGAAGACTGCGCGCCTGACGGTGCTGCTGGATCCCGCGAAGAAGAAAGCCCTGGAGCAACTGTGCGTGCGCCAGGATGTGACTCCGTCGCAGGTCGTGAGGCAGCTCATCCGCGACTACCTCAAGCTGCACGGTGTCGATTGGATGCCCAGCGGAACGGCCGAGGCAGTTACCGAAGAAGAAGGCGGCGCCGAGTGACCGCGCAAAGCGTCGACGGCGGTCGTCGGCCAGGTGCTGGTGCGCCCGCATCAGCGCGAGACCCGTCTCAGTTCGTGTACTGATCCCGTTCGTCGCGCGCCTTCAGCAGCTTGGGCGTGATCTCCACCGTGTTGAACGTGTCCGACACCCACACCGTGCCGTCCTGCACCGTGATCTGCCACGCCATCGTGCGCGCCACCATCTTGCCCAGCGCCTGCGACACGTCCGGATCGACGGACCACACCTCCACCTTCGGCGCGCGGTTCAACTTGCCCACCAGCGCGGCCCACCAGATCGGCGTGCTGGCGATGTAGCTGTAGACGGTCACCTTCTCGGCCCGGCTGCTGGCCTTGGCCAGGCGACGGTCGTCGGGCTGGCCCACCTCGATCCAGTGGATCACCTGGCCAGTGAGGTCGACCTGCCAGAGATCGGGCTCGTCCACGTCCCACAGGCTCTTGGCGAGCACCAGGTCGCCCTTCTCGCGGTCGGGCGGCACGTTGAGCGCATAGGCCAGCACGCGCATCAGCATGCGTTCGTCGGTTTCCGACGGGTGGCGGGCGATCGTCAGCTCGTGGTCGCCGTAGATGTTGCGGTCCATGTCGGCAAGCTGCAGACGGACCTTGTGAATCGTTGCTTTGAGGGCCATCCCTCATTGTCCCCGCATTCAGCCTGCGCAGCGGCTACAGCGACGCGTCCCCGCACAGCACCAGCGTGCGCCCGCCCATGTCGAACTGGATCGACACCGTGAAGCACATGCGCGGCCCTTGCAGCGTCATGTAGGGCCGGGTCACCTGCGCGATGTTGGGCGAGGATTCGGCGCCACGGAAATAGGCGCGCCGCGACCAGCGCGCCTGGCGCGTGTCGTGCAGCGGCGCGAAGCGCTCGGCGCTTTCGAGCTGCGGGTGCGACAGGCCGTCGCGATACGCGTTGCCCACCACCTGGCGGCCCTGCTTGTCCAGCAGGTAGCACATGTCCGAGCCCGTCTGCGTCAGGAAACGGCGGCAGGCCTCGTCCATCGAGGCACCGCCGGCCAGCAGCACGCTGGCGAGCTCGATCGACTGCTTGTAGGGCGACATCTGTTCCTGCCAGAGCCGGTCGTCGGTGACCGACTGGCGGTCGAAGCGATCCCACGCGGCGCGCAGCGCATGCAGCCCGGCGCCGCCGGCGAGCGCCGGCGCGGGACGGCCGAAGTGATAGCCCTGCACGAAATCGACATCGCAACGCAGCGCGGTGTACGCGCCTTCATCGGTCTCGATGCCTTCCATCAGCACCAGGCAGCCGCATTCGTGCAGCAGCGAGACCATCTGCGAGGCGATGCGCCGCGCATGCGCGTCCACCTCGGCGCGGACGACCACGCTGCGATCGAGCTTGACGATCTCGGGCCGCAAGCGGAACACGCGGTCGAAATTGGAATGGCCGGCGCCGAAGTCGTCGAGCGACACCAGGCAGCCCAGTTCGCGCAGCTCGTCGATGCGGCGGTCGAAGTCGGGATCGTCCGGCAACGTCGACTCCAGCACCTCGATCACCACCTGCTCCGGCCGCAGGCCGTGCGCGGCGAGGGTATCGGCGATCCGGCGGATGCCGGGCCCGACCGGCGAGGCGAGCGAACGCGGGTGCACGTTCAGGAACAGCCACTCGTTGGCCTCCTTGCCGGCGTACGCCGCCAGGTGCTGCAGCAACGCGGCGCGATCCAGGCTCACGCGGGCAGCGTCGCCCTCGAAGCGCGCGAACAACTCCATCGGCGGCACCGGCGCGCCGGTGGCCGCGGACGTGGCGCGCAACAACGCCTCGTGGCCGACGGCGCGGTGATGGGTCAGGCTGTAGATCGGCTGGAAGTGCGAGGCCAGGCGGTAGCCGAGGTAGTCGGACGTGCCGCCCGGCACGCCGGCCTGCGGTGGCGCGGGCGTGTGAGCGCCGGCCGGGGGCGGCGCGTCGGGAAGCGGATCGATGGCGGCGGTCATGGAAGCTGTGTGGCCGTGGCAGAACGGAGACGGCGCGGCAGCCGCTTTTGGCGGCACCCTTGCCAGGGAACACTGTCGTGTCGAAAGGCCATGCAAGAATCCGGCCGACAACCGTCCGAACCCTTCGGAAACGGCATCAATAGGGCCAAGTTGAGCACAACTGCCACCTCGTCGGACTTGCCGGCCCACGCCGGCGTGTGGAAATTGGCAATGGCCGGCGCCGATCCAACGAATACGGGCTTCAGTCCTGCATCCGCATCAAGGTGTTGATGTTGGCTGCCGACTCCAGCAGCCGCGGCAGCAGGCGCTTGCGCATCTGGTCGGGCGGCATGCGCTGATCCTGGGCGCTGACGTTGATCGCCGCCACCACCCGGCCCGCGCGATTGACGATGGGCGCCGCCATCGACACCAGGCCTTCCTCGAGTTCGCCGTGCACCAGCGCATGGCCGTCGCGACGCACGTCGTCCAGCAGCGCCATCAGCGTGTCGACGTCGGTCACCGTGCGCGCGGTGCGCGCCGCCAGTGGCGCGCGCGCGAGACGCGCGCGCCGTTCGGTCTCGGACAGTCCGGCCAGCAGCACGCGGCCCATCGCCGTGCAGTACGCCGGCAGCCGGCTGCCCGGGCCGAGGCTGATCGTCATGATCTTCTTGGCGGGCACGCGCAGCACGTAGACGATGTCGTCGCCATCGAGCACCGCGGCCGACGAGGACTCGTGGATGTCCTGCACCAGTTCTTCCATCACGGGCAGCGCCAGGTGCCAGACGGGCTGCGAGCTGAGGTAGGCGAAGCCCAGTTCCATCACGCGCGGCGTGAGCCGGAACAGCCGCCCTTCCGTCTCCACGTAGCCGAGTTGCTGGAGCGTGAGCAGGATGCGGCGTGCGCCCGCCCGCGTGAGCCCGCTGCGCTCGGCCGCGCCGGTGAGCGTCTGCTGGGGCGCATCGGCGCCGAAGCTGCGCAGCACGGCCAGCCCGCGGGCGAACGATTGCACGAAGGCATCGCCGGGGCGGTTCGCGGCGGGCGAGTTTTCTTCGGCGGCGGGGACGACGGGTTCGGACATGGGGCGATTGTCCCTCGCAGGCCGCCTCCACCCGTGACACTTGGCAACGTCGATTGACGCCCCTCGTGGCCGATGCGTAAATCCACGGGCCTTCGCCGCCTCCCGCGCGGCGAGCCTGGATGCTTCATCCCGTTTTCCGCCAGCGAGTCCGCCGCGCCATGACATTTCGTCGCCTGAAGTCCGTCCGGTTCGCCGCAGTCTCGCTCGCCCTGTCCACGCTGCTCGCTGCCTGCGGCGGCGGGTCGTCCGGCAGCGGCACGACGCCCGTCCCTCCGGCCACCACGTACACGGCCACCGCCGGCGTGGCGCAAAAGGGCCCGTTGGCCATCGGATCCAGCGTCACCGCGCGCGAGCTGGGACTCAATCTCTCGGCCACCGGCAACCTGTACAGCTACACGACCACGTCGGCGCTCGGCGCCTACGTGCCGAACTCGTCGTTCGCGTCGCCGCTGCTGGCGCTGACCGCCACCGGCGCGTACACCGACGAAGCGACCGGCGCGGCCTCGGATGGCCCGGTGACGCTGCAGTCGTACGCCAACCTGAGCACCGAGAAGGTGCTGAACATCAACGTGCTCACCACGCTCGCCTACGCGCGCATCGACACGCTGCTCAACACCAAGGGGATGACGTTCGCCGACGCGCGCGCGCAGGCGGAACGCGAGGTGCTCGCGGCGTTCGGCATCGTCGTGGGGACTTCGCCGGGCGCCTTCGGCTCGCTCGATGCGGGCGCCGCCACCGATGGCGGCCACATCCTGGCCGCGCTCTCCAGCGTCATCGTGCAGGGCCGCACGGCGGCCCAGGCCGGCGCGCTGCTCGCCGCGCTGCAGGCCGACATCGGCGCCAACGGCGCGATCACGGATGCGGGCAACCAGCAGGCACTGGCGCTCAGCGCCCAGGCGTTGAACTTCAACAGCGTCGCCGCGCACCTCGCCGCGATGTACGGCACGAGCTTCGACGCGAGCGCGCTCGCCGACTGGGTCGACCAGGACGGCGACGGCGTGATTGCCCACGACGAGTTCCGCGTCGATGGCGCCACGCCCGCGTCCAGCTTCACGCTGCCGGCCGACCTCGTCGCTGCCCGCGCGGGCGCGGCCGTCACGGCCACGGCCGGCCAGTTGATGGTCAACGGCGTCGCCGTCGCCACGCCCGCCACCTTCCACGCCGGCGACACCGTGGCGCTGGCCGCGCCGACCGCGCTGCCCGATGGCGCGCTGAAGGCCTATCTGCAGGTCGGCACCACGCCGATCGCCCGCGTGACCTTCGTCAAGGGCCTCGCCGCGATCGCCATCACGCCCACCACGGGCACGCTGCCGCTGGGCATCTCGCAGCGCTTCGTCGCCACGGGCACGTACGCCGACGGCCACAGCGCGGACGTCACCAACGCCGTCAGCTGGACGTCGAGCACGCCCGCGGTGGCCGACATCGGCGCCGCCACCGGCCTCGCCGACGCGCTCACGCTGGGCACCACCACGATCACGGCCACGTCGGGCAGGGTCAGCGCCACGCTGTCGCTCACCACCGTCGCCGCCACGATCCAGTCCATCGTCATCGCGCCCACCACGCTGCAGACCGGCGTGGGCATCACGCGCCACTTCACGGCCACCGGCACGTTCTCGGACGGCAGCAGCGCCGACGTCAGCGCCAGCGCCGTCTGGGCCACGCAGACCGCCGGCATCGTGTCGATGAGCAACGGCGCCGCGAGCGGCCTCGCGCTCGGCTCGACGGACGTCACGGCCACCCTCGGCAGCGTGAGCGCCAGCGCCGGCGTGGCCGTCACCACCGACACCTGGACCGCGGCGCCACAGATGCCCACCGAACGCGTGGCCGGCCACACCGCCACACTGCTGGCCAGCGGCAAGCTGCTGGTGGTCGGCGGCGTCAAGTCCGCCGGCGCGGGCACCGCCGCGGCCGACCTGTTCGATCCGGTCAGCGCCGCGTGGACATCGGTGGCGCCCATGAACGTGATGCGCACGTCGCACACGGCCACGTTGTTGAACGACGGCCGCGTGCTGGTGGCCGGCGGCTCCACGGTGTCGTCGGTGGCCGCCCAGGGCTACGTCAACGACGCCAGTGCCGAGATCTACGATCCGGTGGCCAACACGTGGACGGCCACGCCCGCGATGAGCGCGGCGCGCTCGCACCACAGCGCCACGTTGCTGCCCGATGGCAAGGTGCTCGTCGTCGGCGGCGAGAACCTGCTGTACCTGGTGGGCGCCACCGCCGAGATCTACGATCCGGTAGCCAACACGTGGACGCCCACGCGCGCCGCACCGATCTCGCCGCGCTCGCAGCACACCGCCACGCTGCTGCCATCGGGCCTGGTGCTGATCACCGGCGGCTTCGACATCGTGCTGGGCGCGCTCACGCCGCTGGCCACCACGGAGCTGTACGACCCGGTGCTGCACACGAGCACCACCACCGACGGCAACGGCGTGTCGACCACGACCACCACCGGCATGGACTTCACCGCCACCGCCCCGATGGCGTTCGCGCACTACGGCCACAGCGCCACGCGGCTGCCCGATGGCCACGTGGTCGTCGTCGGCGGCAACACCACGCAGACGGAGGCGTACGACCCCGTGGCCGGCACCTGGGCCACGCAAGGCCCGACCACGGCCACGCACACCTCGCACAGCGCAGTGCTGCTGCCCGACGGCCGCCTGCTGGTGGTGGGCGGCACGCAGTTCGCGCAGCCCACGGCCGAACTGCTGGACCCCGCCAGCGGCGCCTGGGCCGCCGCGGCGCAGATGCTGGTGACGCGCAGCAACCCCACCGCCACGCTGATGCCCGACGGCTCGGTGATGGTGTGCGGCGGCGCGCCCGACAGCTCGGGCGTCGATTGCGAGACGTACTGGTGAAGTCTCTTCGCGGGTCGTGACGGCGAAGGCGACTCGCCGCGGCCGAGCGCGCCCTGGCCTGCCAACCTGGGGGGGTATGCGAGTCCATGCCGGGCGGGGCGACGAACGGTCGCCGCGAGCCCCGTTGTAGGGATAGTGCACGCCTCGCGCCAGGAGGATCGTCGGCCTCTCTGCCCTCACATCAAGGAGACCCTCATGGCCGCATCCCTGCGCGCACTCGTCAGCGCTCTCGACGACGATCCCTATTGCGGCACGCGTCCGCCGCACTGGCCCGGCGGCCCGCTGCGCCTGGGCTCCCTCCAGGAAATCATCGCGACCGCGCGCGCCGCCGTCGAGCTCAACCCGCAGCCGCTGCCGCCGCTCGAGCGCAACGCGGCCGCCGTCGCGTTCCAGCAGGTGCGCCTGTATCAGCTGGGCCAATCGCTGCAGGCGCATGGCGGCGTCGCTGCCGAGATGGGAAGCACGATCAGCGGCTTCGCGTCGGAGATGTTCGACGACTGGTGCGGCAGCGTCCCGCTGAGCGTGCTGATCGCCTGGCTGCTGCACCACAACCCGCCACCGCCGCCGCCGTCGTGGCTGGACGACATCTCGCAAGTGGTGATGCAGCTCAACCTGTCCACGCGCATGGAAGGCAATGTCGGCGGCGCCGTCCAGCATGCTGCCCTCGGCCTGTTGAAGGAGCAGATCGGGCAGTTGCAGTCGCAGAGGGCGCAGCAGCAACAGCAGCGCTGACGCCGCGCCTGCGAACGGACTCCGGGCCTCGCCACGGCGGGGCTTTTTCATGCCCGCAGCGCCCCAGGCACCGGAATGAAAAAGGTCGCCTCGGCGACCCTTCTGGATGACGCCCGCGCGGGCTGTCGGTGCGACCCGAGGCTCAGGCCCGGGTCCGACGGCGCCAGGCCAGCAGGCCCAGCGTACCGACGGCCATCATCAGCAGCGCGGCGGGTTCCGGCACGGCCGTCACCGAGACGTTGTCGATGAAGGACGTGCTGTCGTTGGTGGCGAGGCCCTGGAAGACCAGCGCATCCGCGCCCGTCGCGACGAACGTGAAGCTGTGCGTGCTCCAGCCGTTGCCGAGCGTCGTGAACGAGCCGATCGAGGTGTCGCCGGCCGACACGGTGTACGTCTGGTCGCCGCCCCAGTTGTTGCGGCCCGCGTCCGACCAGCTCAGCGTGTACGCGTCGCCGGCCGTGAACGTGAAGGCACTGACCAGCGAGCCGCCCGACTGGATGCCCGCCACGACGCCGCCCAGATCGATGCCCGCGTGCGCTTGCGAACTCGGGTCGCCCCAGGGGCCGCTGTTGGATTGCAGGTAGACGGCGTTGTTGCCGCTCCAGCCGTTGATCGCGTACGACGGGGCGTTGCACTGCGGTGCCGGGACATTGCCTGCGTAGCAATAGGACGAGGCGGCGAACGACTGGCCCGTCGACTCGAAATCGCCATCGGTCAGCAGGTTCGTCGACGCTTGCGCGCCCATCGCGACCACGCCGAAGGCGGCGGCGGCCAGAATCTTCTTGATCATCAGTTTCCCCTCTTGAGCCCGGGCACGAAGGTGCCGCGCGACTTGGCGGGGGACGCTCACTGGGCCCCCCGATATGCGCCTTGAAACATCCAGTTACCAGGCACTGATTGGCATGTTCTCAAGGCGGCGGCGCAACTTGACACGGGTTAACCCGTGCTTTCGGGGATGCGCCGGGAATCGGTGATTTTGGTCACGCCGTTCGGTGCGGCGGATGCGTCAGGAAACATTCGCGGGTGTCGCGTTACGTTGCCACACCTGGATCTTTCAAGTCTCTGACCGCAAGGTGTCGCTTTACCAGTCTTCACACACAGGCGCGGCGAAAGCCGCAAAGTGCTGGTTTTCCGGGGCGAGGTTTCCCGGCATTTCCAAGAATGGAGACGACCATGAAGACTGCGTCAACGATCCGGGCCCTGTCGTCCGTGCTCGCGCTGACCCTGGCGGCGTGCGGCGGCGGTGGCGGCGGCAGCAACAGTTCGGGCCCGTCGGGCGGCACGTCCGGTCCCAGCGGTGCCGCTTCGTCGGCCACCTCGTCCGGCGCGATCTCGGCCTTCGGCAGCGTGTTCGTCGACGGCCACGAATTCGCCACCGGCGGGGCGCAGGTCGTCGACGACGACACCGGTGCGACCGACGCAGCGGTCGCCAGTCTCGAGGTCGGCCAGGTGGTGGACGTCGATCCCGCCAGCAACAGCACGACGGCAGCGCCGGTGGCCCAATGGTTGCACGTGCATCCGCTCGCGCGCGGCTACGTGGACGCGTGGGACAGCACCGCGAACACGCTCACCGTGATGGGCCAGAGCGTCGGCCTGGACAGCGCCACGCTGTTCTCCGATCACCGGGCCTGCCTGACCGCCACCACGAACCCGTGCACCGCGATCGCCGACGCGTCCGGCCTGGCGCTCACCACCGGCACCACGCCGGGCTCCTACGTCAGCGTCGACGGCTACCTGTTCGGCGGCAGCAGCGGCGCGGCCAACATCGTCGCCACGCTGGTCTCGGTGCACGACACGCCCACCGGCACTGGCGGCGCGTTCTTCAAGGTCGAGGGCGTCGTCACGGCGACCGCCGCGACGGCCGGCAGCGTCGGCATCACCATCGGCAACCTGCAGATCGACCTCGGCAGCGCCACCTGTCGCGCTTCCGGCAAGACCACGGCGTGCGCAGGCGCGTTCAGCGTCGGCGACGTCGTCTCCGCCTTCGCGACCACCAGCCCTGCCTTGCCGGCCACCACGCTGACCGCCGCGGTCGCGATCAAGCGCAGCCGCCTGCCGGTGCAGACCGCCGGCGCGACGGTCGAGTTCGACGGCAGCGTCTCGTCGTTCACCGCCGCCGCGGGCGGCACGGCCGCCAGCTTCGTCGTGCGCGGCGTCAACGTCGACACCTCCGCGCTGGCGGCGGGCACCTCGCTCCCGGCCGTGGGCGACATCGTGCAGGTCGTGGGCACCCTGTCCAGCGACGGCCTGTCCGTGGCCGCCAGCTCGATCCGCATCCTGCGTGCCGCACGCAGCGACAGCTATGCGTTCGCAGGCGACGCGACGGCGGTCGCAGCCGGCAGCACGGCCAACACCTGGACGCTGACCGTGCTGGGCGAGTCCATCGTCGTGAGCGGCCAGACCCGCCTGGCCGACCGCTCCACCCACCACTGGTTCGACATCGACCCGCAGGCCAACCCGTTCAACATCACGACGTTCCAGACCTACCTGGCGGCCAGCAGCTCGCAGCACCTGGTGGTCAGTACCGCCAAGGACAGCAGCGGCACGCTGCAGGCGCTCTCGGTCACCATCGTGCCGGCCTCCAGCGTCAGCCAGGTGGACGGTCCTGTCGACACCAGTCCGGCGCCCGTGGCCGGAAGCAGCAGCACGCCGGCGACGTTCTCGATCGACGGATTGCCGGTGAGCGCCGCCGTCAGCGCGATCTCGTTCACCCATCGTGCGGGGCCGACCATCGCAGCGGGCGACGAGGTCGCGGCGGCGGGGAGCTTCGCTGCCGGCACGCTGACGGTCGGCGCGACGCCGAGCTTCAACAACTTCGTGGTGGACCTGGGGGTGCCGAAGGTGCACGACGTGCCGCTGTTCTGAACGCGGACCGCGGCGCATGTCCTTCGGGCGGTGCGCCGCAGGGAGCGGCGAGGCCGGAGCGATCTCACGATCCTCCGGTGACCTTGTGTGCGACCGACAGCAGCCGCCCGCTGACCTTCAGGTGCGCGGCGCCGATTTCGGACAGGTCGATGTCGAATCGGACCTTGTTGTCCGCAACGATGAAATTCACCATCCCGGCCCGCTCGGCGGGGGCTCTCGCGTCGGTCACCACGAGGATGCCATGTTCGCGGGCCGGCCCCGAGAGTTCCGCGACGCGCGCGGTCTGGCCGCGCGTGACATAGAGGATCTGCTCGTTCAGCAGCGTCTCCCCGGGGTCGAGACGCCGGACGTGAATCGCGCGGCCCGCCACGCTGGTGCCCGCGGCGATACGCTGCAGGACGCCGGTCTCGACCTCGCTGCCCGCCACCGCGATGGCAAAGCCCGCATGGCCGGATGCGCCCATGACGGCAGGCCACTCGACGTAGTTGCCGAACTTGCAGAGGAACGCGGCCTTGATCTCGTCTTCGCTCGCCTCGTCCACGGCGCAGGTCGGCCCGCTTGCGATCGCCATCGCGATCGCAAACGCCAGGACGAGCGGGCGCGGCCGGAGAGTCAAAACCGCTGCTCCAGGGCCAGGAGCCAGGTGCGGTCGAAGACCGAGCGTGTGGCGGCAGCCGTGAACTCGGCGTGATCGGCGCCCAGCAGATTGCGACCGACGAGCGCGACGGACGTGCCCGCCACCGGCCGCCAACCGATACGGGCGTCGAGCGCGAAGTAGCTCGGGACGGCCGGGCTGGCCAGGGCGGCCACATGGCGCAGCGTGGCGTCGAACTCGGTCCGCGCGGGCAGGTCGACGGACGTCCGCAGGAGCCACCAGCGCGGCGCGTTCGCGCCTTCGTCCTGTGCCACCGAGGTCGCGTCGTTGCTGCCCGGCCGGTCCTCGAGATGCATCGCGAGCCGGTTGTAGCCTGCGTGCAGGCGCCATGACGGCGCCGCTTCCCAGGTAGCCCAGGCCTCGAAGCCGTTGACGATGCCGCGCAGGCCGTTCGCGAAGGTGAGGAAGGTGTGGCTGGGATCGACCTCCTGGGAGTGAAGATGGTCGTAGCGCGTCTGGTAGGCCGTCGCCGACATCGTCAGCGCGGCTGCCGGCTGGCCTCGGTATCCGAGCTCGAAGACGTTGGCGGTCTCGGAACGGAACTCCGGGCCGCCCGCGAGCAGGTAAGGCGGCTGGGCAGGCACATAGACGTCGCGATCGAAGCGCGAAGGCGCGCGCACGGTCCGGGAAGCGCCCGCCCACAGCATGTCGCGCGGGGTCAGCTGCCAGCCAAGACGAATCGACGGAAGCCATTCGGTGCCGGTGTAGTCGTTGTGCTCGATCCGGGTGCCGACCGTCGCGTGCCAATCGTCGCCGAGCTCGATCGTGTCCTGGACATAGGCGTTGGCCCACGTCTGGTCGAGGTCCGCCGGCAGCATCGCCAGATAAGGCGTGCCGGGCGTGACGCGATCGGAGCCGTGGCGCAGCTCGCCTCCCCAGACCAGCGCATGCGCGTCGCGCACCGGCGCGGCGTAACCCAGCTGCAGGTCGAGGATCTGCTGCCGATCGGTGAACTGGGGCGGGTTGTCGCGATTCGTCAGGTCGTAGATGAACTGGGTGGTCAGCGCGGCGCCGCCCGCGAGCTGGTGAGTCCAGACGGCATTGAGGTTGGCGCCGCCCGTCGTGATCGCACGCAAGGCGAACGGCACCCCGGTGATGACGATCGAGCCCGGCTCCGGCTGGCCCTCGCGGCCGGCATAGGTGGCGCCGTGCAGCGTCAGCGCATCGGCATCGTGTTGCCAATCCGCGCGGAATCCGACCTGCGCGAAACGCGCCGCGTCGTCGACCGGGGTGCCGTCGCCCGTCTCGGTATGCGCCTGTTCGGTATAACGCGCGAACACGCGGAAGTCGCCGTCGGCGCCGCCCACCGGCCCCGTGCGGCCGCCCCAGCGCAGCGTCGCCTGGCCCTCGCGCGGCCCGCCCGCCGCCGCCGCGAGCCCGCCCTGCGTATCGTGTGCCGACTTGGTGATCACGTTGATGACGCCATTGACGGCGTTGACACCCCATACCGTACCGCCGGGACCGCTGATCACCTCGATCCGCTCGATGTCCTCGAGCGGCAGGCCCTGCACGTCCCAGAACACGCCCGAGAACAACGGCGAGTAGACGGAGCGGCCGTCGATCAGCACGAGGAGCTTGTTCGCCGAGGAAGCGTTGAACCCCCGCGCGCTGATCGCGTAGCCGTAGGCGCTGGCGCGGGAGACCTGGAGATTGGGCGCGAGCCGCAGGACTTCCGGCAGGCTCGTGGCGCCCGAGCGGCGCACATCGTCGGCGGTGATGACGAAGATCGACGTCATGGCTCCGGAAAGCGATTCGGGACGCCGGGACAGCGACGTGATCTCCACGTGCGTCAGCTCCTCCAGCGACATGTCGGCCAGCGCTTGCGGCGCGACATCGCGCGCCTGCGCCGGGAACGGCGCAGCCGCGATGCAGACGACGCAGGTGGCAAGCACGAATTTCGTCACGGCATGCTCCGTCAGACTTGGCTGTTGAACCACTTTTCTCATGCCCCGGGGGGCATCCGGTGAAGCATTGTGAACCGGCGCAAGGACTTGCCTGTCGGATTCGTGCGACGTCGATGCACGCAGCGTCGACGTCGGTCGTTGACGCCGCAACCGTTCAGCGGCCACCGCGATGCCCCGGCAGGTTGGCGCAAGACGCCAAGCTGGATGGACAACGACTTGTCCGAGCTTTCCGCAATCGACCTCGCTGTCGGTTGCCCGGAAAGAAAGCCAAAAGCCCCTGACTCCGTCGGGAATCAAGGGCTTGGCTGTTGGTTGGTGGCGGCGTATGACTTGGCCCGGCCGATCCTTGCGAGCAGCACATATCGGCGTGGCGGGAGGCAGCGAAAAACCGGGACCCAAGCGCGGTTGAGTGTCGACTGTTCAAGAGTCGACGCGCGTCGGCTTGCCCGGACTTCGAGTATTGGCCGAATTTGGATGGCGAAGTCTTCTGGCGCCTTTCCAGCTCCAATCGCGGCGGACAACCATTTCGGCTTCAGACCGCGGCCAGTCTGTTTGACCGCTGATCGGATTGCGGTACTTGGGAGCGACCTTCGGGCCAGTCTTGATCCCGTTCTGCTCGGGCGGCGCGACGAGATCAGCAGCGGTCAACCCGTATTCGGTCATCTGCTTCCGAATCCTCGATCTCGAGCAATGAACGCCTCTCAAGCATATCGGGACTGGCGTGACCGGGTCGGCGCTCGACGACGGGTTTTCCTTAGGTCGGGTCGACGAACACGCTGATGGCGTCCGGCGACATCTTGCGTACCATGCGCAACGTATCGATCCGCTGACCGCGCGGCGCCCCATCGGCACGAGTCTTGCACACCTTCCTCTCATGCCAGCCCCCATCGACAAGCTGAAGTTCCGGCCCGTCGTCCACCTCGAAGAAGCCGTCCCCCGCGAGCGGTTGACGAGGCGCATCCTCGACGCCCTGCCGGGCACGGCACGGCTGACGCTCGTCATGGCGCCGGCGGGCTATGGCAAGACCACCGTGCTCGCGCAGATTGCCGCGCGGCTGGCGCATGGCGAGGGCCATCGCGTGGCGTGGCTCAACTGCAGCCTGCAGGATCGCGAGCCCGGGGTATTCGTGGAAGACCTGTGCCATGCCTGGATGGCGGCGGGTGTGGTCAGCATCGACGCCGCCATGGGGATCGCGGAGATGAGCCATGCGCTGGGCGAATGCGCGCAGCCGCACACACTGTTCGTCGACCGCTACGAACTGGCCTCCAGCGCGGCGGTCGATGCCTTGCTGGGCAATCTCGCAGTGCTGCTGCCGCGCGGCGTGCAGTGCGTGGTAGGCAGCCGCGTCGCGCCCGACCTGCCCCTGACCACGCTTCAGATCGAGGGGCATCTGCGCCTGATCGACGTCGATCCTCTGCGCTTCACCGACGACGAGGCGCGCGAACTGCTGCGTGCCACGCTGCCAGAAGCCTCGATGGACGTGGTGATCGCCCGCGCTGCGGGCTGGCCGGTGGTACTGCAGCTCGCACGCCTGCGCATGGTCGCGGGCGGAGCCGATCCGATGCTCGGCGCGGGACTGGCGAGCCTGCCGGTGCACGAGGTGTTCGACTACATGGCCACGCAGGTCTTCTCGGCGCTGAGCGCGGAGGACGTGCAGTTCCTGGTCGACGTGGCGGTGCTGGAGACCATCGACATCGCCTCCGCCAACGCGGTGCGCGACCGCGGCGACAGCGCGCGCCACATCGAGCGGCTGAAGCGCATGAAGCCGATCGTCGTGGTCGACACGCAGCCGCTCCGGGCGAGCCTGCATCCGCTGCTGCGCGACCTGCTGCGCAGCATGCTCGAGCGCGAGGACGAGGGCGGGCGCGCCGCCACGCTGCACACGCGTGCCGCGCAGCATTTCGCGGCGCGCGGGGCGTTGCACGAGGCGGTGTCGCACTCGGTGCTGGGCGGACGGCTTGAGCTGGCGGCGCGCATCCTGGCGGACGCCGGCGGCATCCGCCTGCTGGTCGACCAGGGCGTCGGGCGCGTGCGTGCCCTGCTGCAGCTGCTGCCGCCCGCGATCGTGCAACGCCATCCACGCCTTCGCCTGCTGCGCATCGCCCAATTGCTGATCGAGGAAAACGGGGTCGAGGCGCGCCTGGACCTGGACCGAATGACGGCTGGCCTGGGCGCCATGCAGGCGATCGACGGGCTGGACGAGGCGACGCGGGCGGACCTGGCATTGGCGCGTGTGCTGACGGCGGTCAACGACGCCGAGCACACATTCCGCTTTCAGCCGTGGGAGATGCTCGCGCAGGCGGTGACGCAGGCGCGCGAGCACGTCATCGAGGACTCACGCTACCTGGTGCTCGTGCTCGCCACCGAGATCCTGATGCTGCAGCGCTATGGGCCGCTCGATCGCGCGGAGCGGCGTGCAGCGGAGGCCGAGCGCCTGCACGAGCAGGGACGCTACTCCTACAACATCCCGTGGACGTGGATCTACAACGCGCGCAACGCCCATGCGCGCGGCGAGCTGGCGCTGGCGCGGCAGGAGCTGCAGCGCGCCTCGCGCAAAGAGCTGGACATCTTCACCTTCACGCATGGCTCATATGGGCAGATGGTGCACTCGCTGCTCGGCAGGCTATGCCTGGAAGAGGGCGCGCTCGACGAAGCCTTCCGCCATTTCGAGGCGATCGCGCCGGTCAAGCCGATGACGTTGTTCGAGATCCACGCGGGCCTCTACGTCTGGTACCCGATGTGCGAGTTCGCGCGCGGCAACGCGTCGCGCGCGCTCGAGATGCTGGCCAATGCGCGCCAGATCGCGTTCGACGACATCCTGCCGCATCTGGACATCCTGGCCGCTGCGTACGAGGTGCAGATCCTCGTCGCGACGGACCGCCTCGCGGAGGCCGAGGAGCTCGCGCGCAGCACGCAGCTCGAGCATGTGCTGGGCATCGCAGGCGAACCGCAGGCGCTGCCGGTGGACGTCGTGGAGGCGGTGAACGGGGCCTGCTTCGCACTCGCGTTGGCCAAGGGCAAGCTGGCCGCCGCTGCGCGCATCGCCGACAACGCGCTGATGAGTGCGTTGCGCACAGGCCAGCGGCTGGTGGAGATCGGCGCGCGTCTGCAGTCGGCCAGGGTCGCGCTCGCGCGTGGCGATGCAGCCGGCGCGCGAACGGCAGTCGAGCAGGCGCTGAGCGTGGCGGCGGCCTGCGGTGTCGTGCAGGCCTTCATCTGGGCTGGCGCAGAGGTGCTGGCCATCGTGCGCGCGATCGCGACGACCGCCAAGCACGAGGCCGCGGTCTGGGCTGCCAGCGTCGCGGCGATTGCCGACGAAGGATTGCAGCATCGCAGCATCGCGGACGCCTTGTTCACGCCACGCGAGCGCGATGTGCTGCGTGGCCTGGTCAAGGGACAGTCGACCAAGCTGATCGCGCGCGAGCTGCTGCTCTCGCCCGAGACGATCAAGCATCATCTGAAGGCGATCTTCGCGAAGCTGGGCGTGCGCTCGCGCGACGACGTGGTGGCAGAAGTGCGGCGGCGCACCCTCGTGTAGGCGAAGCGAGGGGCCCGCGAGCGCCAATGGCGCGGCAGGCGCGGCGGCCGCCGCGCCGGCACGACGCCGGCCACCGTGTTGGCGCCCGAGGTGCTAGACCGCCCTCTCGCGTGCAAACCGCGCGATTGCGCATCCGTGCAGCCGGCCCGCCAATAGCATGCCGATGCCATACGAGGTGCTGCCCACCACCAGCGCATTGAGTGCCGGGATGCCCACGCTGGGCAGCAGCAACGCGCTCGCGCAGGCCAGCAGCCAAGCCGCCAGCGCGACCGGATTCAGCCGCTCGGATTCCACCGGCAACGCACCCGTCGAACGCGCCCGCCGCAGCTCCGCGCGGTCGCGCCGCAGCAGGTAGTAGTCGACCATCATGATGCCGGCGATCGGCGGGATCGCCACGCCCAGCAGCACCAGGAATCCGATGAAGTGGTCGAGGATGCCCAGCATCGACAGCACCGTGCTGACGATGCCGACCCACCAGGTGAGTCGGACACGGTCGATGGCGGGGCCGCGCTTCAACCGCAATGCGTGCACCAGCGTGCTGAAGCCCAGCGACGACGAGTAGAGGTTGAGGTTGTTGAGCTTGATCGTCGAGACCACCGCGATCGTCGCGCCGATGCCACCGGCGAGCGTGGACATCAGTGTGACGATGTCCGACGTGCGCAGCAGCAGCGCCATCGCCACCGCGAGCAGGTTGATCGTCAGTTCGCCGACGAAAGTGGCGATCAGCGTCATCCAGAACACGTCGCGGCCGCTGCGCATGAAGCGCGTGACGTCGGGCGTGACGATGGCGCCGATGATGAAGCTGCCCGTCACCGCGGTGATGGCAGCGGGCAGGCCCAGCCGCGGGCCGGCCGGCACGGCGGCGAGCAACTCGATCATCGAATGGCCCGCCAGCAGGCGATACGCCGCCCACGCCACCGCGAGCAGGAACAGCGGCAGCGCGATGCGAGCGATCAGCGACATCAGCCGATAGCCCTTGACCGTGATCCAGGTCACCGCGATGCCGGTGACGACCGACCACAGCGGCACGTTCATCCACCCGGTCACGTGGAACAGCCCGCTCGCGAAGACGCCGTTCTGTACGCCGAACCAGCCCATCAACGCGATGGCGATAACCGCGCCGACCAGGGCCGAACCGATGCGCCCGAAGCCGGCCCACGCGGCCAGCAGCGTGGTCGACAGCCCTTCGGCGCACGCGGCCGCGCCGAGCGCCAGGCTCAGTACCTGCAGGATGATCGAGCCGAGCAGCGTCGCCCAGACGGCGTCGCGGAAGTCGAGGCCATAGCCCAGCGCGGAGCCGAGCAGCAACTGCGGCACGCAAGCGAAGGCGCCGAGGCGGATCACCAGCACTTCCCACATCGGGCGCCGCGCGTCGCGCGGCACCGGGCGGGTGGCGTAGTCGTCGTGGACGGGCTCGAGGGCGGCGCTCACTCAGGCCTCGGCCAGGGTGGCGTCGACCGGGGCGTAGTCCACGTCGTAGCCGAAGTAGCGCGGGCCGGCCAGCGCGAGGCCGGCGGGGCTGCGCCACAGTGGGTGGCAGGCAAAGCCGATGACTGTCACGCGCAGGCCATAGCGCAGCAGTTCCGCGGTGACCGGCTCGCCCGTCTCGGCGTCCAGGAGGGCGATCAGATCGGGCGTCGTTGCCACCGGCCTGCCATCGACCTCGGCCATCAGGAATTCGTTCTGGAAGCGCACCTGGCAACGGCGCCGGCTCTCGCCCTGGAAGCCCGCCAGCATGGCGGTGCCGCGGTTCCAGCCGCCGGCGGTGGCACGCTGCACGTCGATCACCTTGCCCTCGAACAGCCGGCGCGCGCCCAGCAGGCCGACCAGCGCCGCCACCGGGTCGCGCTTGTCGCGGCGGGCGGCGATCAATACGTCGCCGGCCTTGTGCAGCATCGTCAGGGAACCGGGGATGGCGGCGAGCCTGGCCTGTGCGCCGGTCATCGGGTAGAGCACGGTGCAGGCTGAGCCGCCCATGTCGCTCGCCAGCGAGCGCACGAAGCGCTCGGTGTACTGGTTGGTGACGGTGTCCATCACCACCGAGTTGCCCTTGTCGTCGCACAGCGCCATCGGCGTGGCCTTGATGCCGTGCAGCGTGGCCAGCGTCATCTGGATCTCGGGGAAGGCGCGACCCATCAGGTCGCCGTCCAGCAACGGGAGCCCGACCTGGCTCGCCACCGCGAACGGGATCGTCGAGTTCAGGCCACCGGCCTCGGCGCACATGATGGCCGACACCTTCTTGCCCAGGTACTTCTCGATCGCCGTCAGCGCGCCGAGGAACTGGTTGGTGCCGGGGAACTTCTCGATCGCGACGGTGGGGGCACCGACGAGTGCCACCGGCACGACCAGGTCGTCGTCGCCCAGCGAGTCGACGTCTATCATGCGCACGCTGCCGTGCTGGCGCATCATGTTCATCGCGATGAGCTTGCCGATGTACGGGTCGCCGCCACCGCCGGTGCCGTAAACGCTCGCGCCGAGGGCGATCGCCTCGATGTGTTCCGCGTCGATTCTGCGCATGATCACTTCTTTCTCCGGGATTCGGGTGGATGCGTTCATTCGGCCAGCAGCAGTTCGCCGACGACCTTGACGCGGATGCGGGTGGTGTTGCCCGCCAGGTAGGCCAGCGGCATGTCCTCGACGTCGACGACGACCAGCGACTCAGGCTGTGCGCCGGCGGCGATCGCGGCCTGCCTGGCTTCGGCCGTTGCCTCGGCGAGGGCGGCCTCGCGCGTGGTCTGCGCGAGCTCGAACAGGCGGTCGCACTCGCCGCTGACCTGCGCCATCGCGGCGCCGACCGCATTCGCCACCGCGTAGTGCGGCGGGCGCGTGGCGATGAGGTCGCCCAGTCGCTCGCGCGCCAGCACGCTGCCGCCGCCCACCACGAGCAGCGGCACGCGGGCGTCCGAGGTGCGCACGCGGTCGACGGCGGCGAACAGCTTGTCTTGCATGCGGGCGATGCAGCGTTCGACGCTGGCGGCGTCGAGGTGGCTCACGAACTCGCGCTTGCCGAATTCGGCCAGGCCGCCCGCCACCGCCACGTCGCTCGCGGTGAGCGTACGGCCGCCGAAGATCAGCGCCTCCTCGTGCAGCCGGTAGCCCACGCTTTCCGGACCGATGCGTTCGTAGTCGGCGCTGATGCGCGTGCCGCCGCCCAGTCCGATGCTGTAGACGTCGGGCATGCGGAAATTGGTGCGCACGCCGCCAACGTCCACCGCCGTGCCGGCCGCCCGCGGGAAGCCCTTCTGCAGCACGCCGACGTCGCTGGTCGTGCCGCCGATGTCGATCACGATGGCGTCCGTCTCCTTCGAGAGGAAGGCCGCGCCGCGCATCGAGTTGGTCGGGCCCGAGGCCACGGTGAGGATCGGAAAGCTCGCCGCGCGCGCCGCGCTCATCAGCGTGCCATCGTTCTGCGTCAGGAAGAATGGCGCTGCTATGCCAGCCTGCGCCACGGCACTCGTGAACGCGTCCATGATCGCATGGCCGAGGTCGCCGAGTGCCGCGTTGAGGATGGCGGCGTTCTCGCGTTCGAGCAGGCCCACGCGGCCGACCTCCGACGACAGCGTGATGCGTACCCCCGGCAGCGCGTCGCGCAGCACCTGCGCGGCGTGGCGTTCCTGCGCGTCGTTGATCAGCGAGAACACCCCCGAGATCGCGACGTGTCGGATCTTGTTGGCGGCGAAGGACTCTGCCGCCGCCTGGATCTCGGCCGCCGCCACCGGCGCGATCTCGCGGCCGTCGAACTCGAAGCCGCCGCTGACGATGTGGGCGTCCGCGCGCACGGCTGCCGCGATATCCTCGGGCCAGCCCGAGAGCGGCGGCAGCGATTGCGTGGCCGGCAGCGCGAGGCGGATCACGCCGACCCGCGCGAGCGCGCGCCGCTCGACGATCGCGTTGGTGAAGTGGGTGGTGCCTATCATCACGGCACGCAGGTCGGCCGCGCGCACGCCCGAGCCCGAGATCACCTGGCGCAGCACGGCCAGCACGCCTGCCATCACGTCGGCCGAGGTGGCTGTCTTCACGGCGTGCACGACCTCGTCGCCGTTCATCAGGACGGCATCCGTGTTGGTGCCGCCGACGTCGATTCCTATCCGGTACATGAGTCGTCCTGGCTCTCAGAAATGGTACTTGGCGCCGATGCCGTACTGGCGGCCCTCGGCGCGCGCGCCGATCGCGTAGCCCAGGCCGGAATAGGCCGCGGGGTTGTAGTCGGCGTAGTACTTCTTGTCGCCGAGGTTCTTGACGAACAGATAGCCGGACCAGACCTCCTTCGCAGTCGAGAGGCCCACGCGCAGATTCATCAGCGTCATCGCCTTCTGCACGTCGGCGTTGTCGATCTGCCAGTAGCGCCTGCTGCGTTCCTCGACGTCGAAGCGTGCGTAGCTGCTCAGGTTGGCCGCCAACATCGTGCTGTACTGCAAGCCGAGGTTGACCTTGTAGGGCGAGGCCTTGGGCGTGTAGTTGCCTACCGTCGACGGCTGTGCCGCATTGGCGCGAATGCGGCTGTCGGTGGTGCCGACGCCGCCGTCCACCTGCAGCCCGGCGACGGGAAGCCAGGTGAAGTCGAGATCGAGCCCCTTGATGTGCACCTTGTCGATGTTGGCTATGAACTGCGCGCCGGTGGCGGCATTGGTGAAGAAGTACTGGAAGTTGCGCGAGTCGGCGTAGTAGATCGACGCGTTGAGCAGCAGATGCTTGTCCAGCAGCGTCGACTTCACGCCGGCCTCGAAGTTGCTCAGGTGCTCGGCCTTGAAATCACCCAGGCCCGGCGCGTTGAAGCCGCCCGACCGGAAGCCGGTGCTGTAGGTGCCGTAGCCGATCACGTCTTTCGTGAAGTGCTGCGTCAGCGTCAGCTTGGGCTGCACCGCGCTGAAGGTCTTCTTTTGCTCGGTGCCGTTGACGATGTCGTGCTGGTCGCGTTCGTCGCTGTCCCAGCGCAGGCCGGCCGCGAGCGTCGTCGTTGGCGAGAAATCCTGCTCCACCTGGCCGAACACCGACCACGCATCATTGTCGTTGTGCTCGTTGCGATCGATCAGGTTCTTGGTGAGATCGTTGTACTGGTCGCGGCTGCCGTCGGTGTCGACGAAGGCGCGCGTCTCCAGGTTGCGCCTGGTGTTGAGGAACAGCGTGCCGGCGATCCAACGGAACGGCTTGTCGTCGGCGGAGGTGAAGCGGATCTCCTGGCTGATCATTTTCACCGACAGGTCCTGGCCCTGGCCGACCTGGATGCCCAGGCCGAGGAAGCCGCCGGGGTTGTCGACCGGGTTGGAGAAGTCGAGGTCGCCGCGGTACTTCTCGACGAGGTCGGTGTAGGACGTGATCGCAGACAGCGTGCCAGCGTCCAAACCGTAGCTGGCCTTGAAGCTGAAGTCGGTGGTACGGCCCTCGGTGCGGCCGAGGATGTTGGAGCGCGGCGCTTCGATGTCGTTGGCGTCGCCGCTCTTGACCACGCTGTCCCAGGTGGCGCCGCCTTCGTAGTTGTTCGCGTTGAGACGGAAGTCGAGTTTGAGGTCGTCGGTGGCGTAAACCAGGATCTTGCCGCGTAGCGAGTCGTCGTGGCCGATCTTGTCCACCTTCTGGTCCAGGTAGGTGTTCGTGATCAGGCCGTCCGAGCGCATCGATTCGCCGGCGATACGGTAGAGGATCTTGTCGTCGATGATCGGCCCGCTGATGCCCGCCGACGCGGTCAGGGCCCCGCCGCTGCCCGCCTCCAGGCCGGCAAAGCCCTCGACGGTATTGGTCGGCTGCTTGGTCTCGATCGTGATCGCGCCGCCGATCGCGTTGCGGCCGAACAAGGCCCCCTGCGGGCCCTTGAGCACCTCGATGCGCTGCACATCGAACAGATCCATCTTCAACTGCTTCTGGTTGTTCTGAGGCACGCCGTCCACCACCACGGCCACCGGCGAGTCGGCGTTGTTCAGCTGCGAGACGCCGCGGATCGTGACGAACGAATTGGCGAAGGTGAAGGACTGGTCGAACGCGACGTTGGGCGTCAGGTTGATGAAGTCCTGGGTCGAGGTGATGCCGCTCTTCTCGATCTCCTTGGCCGAGAAGGTCTTGACCGAGATCGGCACGTCCTGCAGCGCCTGGGCACGGCCCTGGGCCGTGATCGTCACGGTTTCGATCGTCTGGCCGGGTGCGACAGCGGCCGGGGCGGACGCCGCGGTCGCGGACGCGGCGACACCCTGGCCGTGTGCGGTCGAGACGGCGCCCAGCAGGGCGAGGCCTACGGCCTGTGCGAGTGGCTTCAGGGATCCGGGATGTCTTTGCATGCTGCCCTCCTAGGCTTGTCGAGACGGATTCGATGAGCCAGTCTCGCGACGGAGGGCGCGCGCCACAAGCGCCTCGCGGTGGGATGCGACAGTGAAAATCGGGGGATGCGGGAGATCCCCCGGCCCGCGTGCGAGCGCGAGGCCATGAAAAGCGCCTGCGAACAGCCAGGAGTCAGGTCGGCAACCGTCCGAAGCCGTTACTCGTCCTCGCGTGAACCGTCGCGTCGCCTCGGCCCGGATGCCTCTATCGCGCAGCTTCTCGGCGAAGGTGGCGCTCGACGCCATTCGTCTCGACAAGACGCTGGCCGACCTGGCGGAGACGCCCAAGATGGGCATAGAGGCGCTGTACCGCAAGCCAAACATGAGTCGCAAGCACCCGAAGAACACGTGCCCGCAGCTGTCGCCTTCGCTGCCGACAGCCGCTCCGCCGTACCGCGGAGATCGATGGTGACGCGCTGACGGGATGAGGTCGCCATGAGGTGGATGCTCCCGATTCCTGCAAGCGATGCGCTTCCACCGTATCGGCGTTCTCAGTGTCGGACAGTCCGACTCGTCAGGCCAATCGGTTCGCGAGGCCCATCAATCGCTGTCGCAAGTCGGCGATGTCGGCGTCCAGGAAGTCGGTGCGCGCACCGTTGATCTTGTCGAGAGCTTGTTCGAGGAGGGCGCAGGCGATGATTGCCTTGGCGAGTTCGATGGGCTTGCGCGGCGACGCAGTTGGTGCCGGAGCACGTGGGGCTTTCAGCGCCGCCACTGCGCTCCGGGTGATCGCGCCGCCGGCGACCAGCGCGCTGACCTCGCCTGGCTTCTCATCATGCAGTTTGCTCAACTCGTACAAGGTTCGCGGCGAGGTGCAGAGACCCATCTTCAAGGCCTGGTCAACGGGCGCCGGCAGATCGAGCAATGCCAGGTGATGCGCCACCGTCATCAGATCCATCCGGAGCTTGCGTGAGATGGCCGCGTGAGACTCGCCTGCGTCGACACGGCCCTTGATGAAGCGTGCGAGATCCGTGGGAAAAAGGCTTCGCCGCTTCTGGTTCTCGGCCACGGCAGCATACGGGTCGGCTGCGGCCTCGCGCACGACGATCGGCACGACCTCCAATCCGGCCTTCAGCACGGCTCGAAGTCGCAACGCCCCGAAGTGAATCCGGTAGCGCCCCGCCGAATCAGCCGGGTGCACGACGATGGGCTGCAAGATGCCACGCTCGCGAATGTCGTCAGCCAGCTCGTCGACTTCGGTGTCGACGAACTCGGTGCGCGGGTTGCCGCCGTCTTCGTACAACAGCGACGCAGGAACCTGCAGGGCTTGGCCAGCGATGTGTCTTGCTTTGGGCTCGGCGGCTGGCACCGGGGTGGGCGCGCACGGATTGGTGTGCCGCTTCGCAGGGCGGTGTGCGGCGCGGCGTGATTCACCCGATCCCGACTCGCTCTGGAGCAGATCAAGCTGAGCTTCCTTGAATTCCTGTACGGGCCGCTGCATGCCGTGATGGTGCCGAAGCGCCGCGCGCTCGTAAACATGACCCGCCGATTGTGGTGCAGCATCCCGTCATGTCTCGAACAGGCCCAAGACGTCCTCGACGATCCATCTACCGCGGAGTCCGTTCACGCCTCGTTTCAACTTTCGCTGTGGCGGTGCTGCGCACGCATGCGGAGCGGCTCTAGCCGCCCATCTCCAGAATCGAAGAGGCTGAGCCGCGCACTCGCGTGCCGAGGAGCGCGTGTCGTTTCCCGCGACAACGGGATGGTCAAGTTCTTGCGGCCGTGATCTGCCCCTTGCGCGACGGCATCCTGTCAGCTGCGGCGCATCCGAGATCGAAGGGTGCTATCCCTCCCAGCCTGGGAGCTAATTTGCGCTACAGCTTGTCGAGGAAGCTCGAACGCAGCAACACGTTCTCGCGGTGATATGCCAGGAAGCGTCGCTGCCCGACCGAGAAGTTGCCGGTCTTCGGCGGGCTTCCCGATTGGATGCCCATGCGCTGCAAGGACTCGTGGTGTGCGACCGGTGAGACGATGACTTGCCCGCTGTCTTCGAACGCAATGAATCCACGGTCGAAGAGGTGATCGATGCTGGGGGTCAAAAGGAGTCCGTTCTCGCCGTCCAGCCGCTCCTCGTTGGTTGCGTCCCGCCACGGCTTGCAATGGCTCGCACGCAGATGCTCCTCGCGGTTGACGCCGGTGATCCGGCATGCGTGCTCGATGGTCATGACCCGCTTCTTGAACAGCCCCTGGCCACGACGTGCCAGTACGATCGCTTGTCGTTGCGTGTCCGGCAGCGTGGCGTCGCCTTGGACGACGCTCAGCGCGTGTTCTTCCCATTCGACCAGGCCGACCGCGGACGCGATCGGCAGCTCTTCCGCCACCCGGTATCCGAGTACCAGGTCATGGGCTTCGGCCCCCAGCAGGTCGATCAGCGCCGCCGCGAGTTCCTCCGGCACGCGTGTGAGGTAGACACTCTGCAAGCCCGCTCCGCTCGCCTGCAGCGGCGCATACCGCTTCGGCAGCAACGGGTTGAGCACGCCCATGTGTTGGGACGGCTTGATGGGCAGCCTGAGCTCATGGAATCGAATATCCACGCGCCAGCCGATCTTGTCCCAGTAGGCCCCCGTCTGCTTGAACTCGAGGGGCTTGGGCGCCTCATAGGCGTGCGATGCGGCGATGCCGATGGCGCGAATCAGGGTCTCGGAGAACGAGAAGATGACGTCGCCAGGCGATACCTCCCGCATGAAGTCGTAGAACGGGTTCGCCGCCTGATTCGCCTTGCGCTTGGGCGACCAGAGATAGCCGCCCGACACCTCGTGGCGATAGGTTTGGTTCTGGTTGACCCACCAATAACGCATCGGCGTCAGTTCACCACGGCGGAGCGTTGCATCGGGCTCATGCCGTCCTGATGGGCGCGAGACCCTCGAGCTTTGCTGCGACGGCGGCACAAGCGATCAACAGGTCGGCGACGATCCGCTCATCGACGTTCAGATCGCCCTCGTATTCGCCCAGGTTGCGGATCTCGTGGCACTTCGAGAGGACGCGCCACACCGCAGGCCCCAG
>FTKD01000750.1_pt4 | contig 30308 bp, 33 predicted proteins | sample 1658191 | NCBI WGS metagenome assembly FTKD01 (sample SAMEA3914808, study PRJEB12502) | metagenome | biome: forest; material: soil | place: Canada | collected 2011-08-03 | depth 0.3 m
CCGATGTCACGCCGTGCGCCCGACAGGCCCGCGTGCAGGCTCAGCGGCAACAGGCCGACCACCATGTCCAGCGCCACCAGGATCGGGATGCCGGCCTGCTGCAGCAGCCCGAGCGCGCGATAGAAGCGCGCCAGCTGATACGTCCGAACGTATTCGCCGATGCGCGGCAGCCTCAGGATGTCGCGCGCCAGCGCGGCGCGTACGCGGCGCGTCCGCAGCGCAGCGACGATCCCCGCGACGAACGCCACCATCGCGGCCAGCACCGCGAGGCCGTGCGCGTGCACGAACTGGCCCCACTTCAACAGCAGGCGCGACATGTACGGGATGCGGTCCCCCAGGTCCTCGAACACCTGGCTGAAGCGCGGGATCACGAACAGCAGCAGGAACCCGATCACCAGCACGCCTACGCCCAGTATCAACGCCGGGTAGACCGATGCGCCCACCACGCGCTTGCGCAGCAGGTCGGCCTGGGCGCGATAGAGAATGAAGCGCTCGATGGCCTCGATCAGGCCGCCGCTGCGCTCGTTCGCGCGCACGCCGGCCACGTAGAGCGCTGGAAATACCGCGGGGTGACGCTCGAGGGCGGCAGACAGCGGCAGTCCCATGCCCAGGCGCTCGCGCAGGTCTTCCAGGACCCGCCGCGCATCGCCGCGCGTCTCGCGCTCGGCCAGCGTCGAGATCGCCTCGACGATCGAGAGCCCCGCGCGCAACAGGATCAGCAGGCTCTGGTTGAAGTGCAGCAACGGAAAGGTGTTGCGTCCACCCCGGCGCATCCATTGGCCGCGCGCCGCGCGAATGCCGATGACGGCGTAGCCTTGCGACTCGGCCTGGCGTCGCGCGTCGGCGATGTCCATGGCGTCGATCTGCAACGAAACCGACTGCAGCCGATGAAGGACCTGGATCGAGAACTGCATGGCATCGGCCCGGAGCGCGGCCTACCAGTTGACGATGTCCGCATCCAGCCCCTCGCCTCCGGGCTGACCATCGCGACCGAGAGACATCAGGTCGACATCGCCGTGGTCGCCGGGCGACTTGTAGACATAGGCGTGGCCCCACGGATCGAGCGGCACGGCCTTGGCCAGGTAAGGGCCGTCCCAGTGCGCGGCCTGGGCCGGCCTGGCCACCAGCGCCGCCAGTCCTTGTTCGGTGGTGGGATAGGTCCCGACCTCGAGGCGGTACTGCTCCAGCGCCTTCTCGAACGCGACGATCTGCGCGCGCGCCGTCTTCACCTCGGACTTGCCGACCTGCGAGAAGTACTTGGGGCCGACGTACGCCGCCAGCAGTCCGATGATGACCATCACCACGAGGAGCTCGAGCAGCGTGAAACCGCGATGACTTGAACGGGGCATGGAACAGGGCCTGGAAGCGAAGACCGCCAGTCTGGCCCGGCTATGTGACGTCGTGGTGAACCACGCGTCGCAGCGCACAGCGTTCAGCGCTGGACGGCGACCGCCCGCGCAGCCTGCCGCGTCGCCGGACGTGCCAGCGCGATCTGCAGATGCAGCCGATCGAACACCGCCGGCGTGCTCAGGGTGCGCTCGGCGTAGTCGCGCCCTGCGCGGCCCATCGCGGCTCGCCTGTCTTCATCGCCGGCCAGTTCCAGGATCGCGTTCGCGAAGCCGAGCGCGCACTCGGGCTCGGTGAGCACGCCGCAGTCCTCGACCACCGTGGCGATCTCGGTGCCACGTACTGCGCCGGCGATCACCGGCCGGCCACTGGCCAGCATCGCGGCCAGCTTGGACGGCATCACGAGATCCGCGGCGCCGCGCAGTTGCGGCAGCAGGTGGATGTCGGCCATGTTCAACAACGCGTTGAGCTGTTCCGCCGGCTGCAGGTCGATGAAGCGGACATTGGACAGGTCGCGCGCCGACGCCTCCAGCACCTGGCGCAGTTCGCCGTTGCCGCAGATCACGAACATGATGTTGCGATGCGGTGCGAGCAGGCGCGCCGCGTCGATGATCGCGTCGAGTCCCTGCTTGCGATTCAAGGTGCCGGAGAACAGGCACACCGTCTGGCGATCGGCGATCGACAGCAATCGACGCAGCGCGGGCGAGCGATCGCCGGGCCGCACGAGATCCAGGTCGACCCAGTTCGGCAGCAGCTCGCAGCGATCGGCGGTGACGCCCTTGGCAGCCAATTGACGCATCATGCGGCGCGAGATCGTGGAGACGGTGTCGAACGCCCCCATCAACCGGCGCTCCGCCCCGCGCACGACGTCGTGCATCACGCGGCCCTTCAACAAGCCCAACTCGAACGCCGCATCCATCTCGAAATCCTGGATGTGCAGCCACGCCGCTGCGCCGCTCAGGCGCGCCAGCAGCCAGCCGGCCGGCGCACTGAAGAGAGCCGGGGCGACCACGAACACCATGCCGGGCTGCGCCATCACGAGCCGCATCAGCACCGGAAAACTGGAGAGCGCGAAGCTCGCCAGGTGAATCAGGCGCGCCAGCCCGCCCAGGCGCCTGGGCAGCCATACCGGGCAGCGCAGAACGGTCAGTCCCGGCTTCGGATGTTCACGCGTCCAGGCCTGGTTCGAGTAGCCACTGCCGACGGTCCATTTCGGGTAGTACGGGGGCGCGCACACCACGATCACTTCGTGTCCGCGCGCCACGAGCTCGTCGGCCATCTCGCCCGAATACTTGCCGATGCCGGTGAGTTCGGGCGCGAAGTTCATGCTCAGCAAGACGATTTTCATGCGATTCGAGCTCACCGACTGTATTTTTACCGACGTGGTCACGAGCGACGCCGCGCGGCCACTCGGCGCCGAGGCGGTTCGTCAGCCGCGTCGGGGCTTTGGATGGAATGCAGTGTGGCCGTGGCACGTGACTCGGCGGTGTGACATCGCATGGTCCGAACGAGCCCATCGGGTCTACCCGCGGAACAGCGTCGCTCGACGTGGCGCACCGGCTATCCGCCCTTACACGGCGAAGTCACGAGGATCTGCCAGAGTGCGGCAGTTGCCTCGGCGCGGTACTGCGCGCCCTCCTCCGCCGACACGGCCCGCGCCGGCGGCCGCCTCTTCGAAACGCCCGAATCGACATGTCCATCCCAACCCGTCTGCGCCTGCTCGTCCTCTGCCTTCTGGCCTGTGCGGGCGCCAGCCATGCGCAGACGGAGGCCAACGCGCTGCTGGGCACCCTGAAGGAAAAGTATCCGGCCATGGCCATCGGAGCGGTCAACAAGACCCCGGTCCCGGGACTCTATGAGGTCGTCATGGGCCGCAAGCTCGCCTACACCGACGCATCGGGCCGCTACTTCATGTTCGGCTCCGTCATCGACATGCAGAGCCACCTGGACCTCAGCGCTGCTCGACTCGAGGAGTTGTCGCGGGTCGATGTCCACGCGCTGCCGCTCAAGGATTCGTTCACGCGCGTCGTGGGCAACGGGCGTCGCCAGCTGGTCGTGTTCAGCGATCCCGACTGCCCGTACTGCCGCCGTCTCGAACCTGAACTCGACAAACTCGACGACGTCACGATCCACACCTTCCTCTACCCGCTCACTCAGTTGCACGCGGACGCCGGACGCAAGGCCGAGGCGATCTGGTGCCAGGGCGACGACAAGGCGCGCTGGGCGATGTGGCACCACGTGGTGACCCACGACGAGCCGGTGCAGACACGCACCTGCGACAACCCGCTGCAGCGCAACCTGGCGCTCGGACAATCCCTGGGCGTGATGGGCACGCCCACGCTCGTCGCGGCCGATGGTCGAATCCTGCCCGGTACGCGGGACGCGCGGGTCATCGACGGTTGGCTCGAGCAGTCGAAGACCGTGGCGCAGGCGGCCGCCCTATCGAAATGACGGCCCTCGCCTGCCGAGCGTTGGGGCCTGGCCGGCATTGAGCGCTCGTCCATTCGCTCGCGCTGCTCGTCTCCACGCCAGGCAATCCCCTCTTGCCAAGACAACAACCCTTGAGCGCCGCGGCTCGGCCTGTCAAGATCACAATCCCATGACAGCTTGATGACGCATCTTTTACTGCGTGCCCGTCCGGACGATGCCCCAGATCTTTTCACCCGCCGTGCTCCTGGACGACGGCGCGGTCTTCAAGCGGACTCCTCTGGGTCAGCGCGAACTGCTGCGTCAGTTCGATGATGCGTCGAACGCGGCGATGCGAATGCTCGCGCGCGTGAACGGCTACACCGAGCTCCGTCGACTTGTGGAACTGGCACCCGACGATGCGCGCACGCTCATGAGCGTGCTGCCGGATCTGGTGAATCGAGGGTTCATCGAGTTGCTGAATCCGCCCGGCGCCCGGCCGGGCTGAAAAGGCTGCCCGACGCGAGCTGGTGGCAGCCGATCCGGTCAGGAAAAAGGCCGGGGCGGTCCGCGGGCGATTTTTGGTCGATGCGGCAGGGAATGCCGCGTGACCTGGCGCCGTGGGCGCAACGCTTCGATCTTTCGGGCATGGATGATCCGGTACGGTACCGCGCGCGATGTCCCGCTCTCCCTGCCTCTGGATCATTCCGGCGCCGGCCGCCGTGTCGGCTGCCTGTATCGCAATCCGTCCATCAGAATATCGACAAGCCGCAGCGCGCGCGCCTGCCAGTCCGGGCGCCCGCTGCCGTGAGCGAAGCCCCCCAGCGCCCCCAGCAGATCCACCGGATCGATGCCCGCGCGGATATCGCCGCTCTCGGTCGCCCGCTGCACAAGCAGGGTATCGATCTCTACTGGATGCATATCTGGGACAAGTTCACACCGATCGAAGAGACGATGCGGGCGCTCGACCAGCTCGTACAGGCGGGCAAGATCCGCTACATCGGCTTTTCCGACACGCCGGCCTGGAAGACGGCGCAGGCGCAGACCATCGCAAGATTCCGCGGCTGGGCGCCATTGATCGCGCTGCAGATCCTGTACTCGCTGCTGGAGCGCAGCGTCGAGGCCGAACTGATACCGATGGCGCAGGAACTCGGGCTCGGCGTGACGCCGTGGGGTCCGCTGCGCAGCGGGCTTCTCTCCGGCAAATACACCCGCGCCAACGCCGCAAACCCCGACACCGGCCGCGCCGCCCTGCGCGGAGTGCCGGTAGGCGAGCGCGAATATGCGCTGATCGACGCACTGGACGAGATCGCCAGGACGCGCGAGACGTCGATCGCCGCAATCGCGCTGGCCTGGGTCCAGGGCCGCGCGGGGGTGACGTCGACGATCATCGGCGCGCGCAGGCTCGATCAGCTCGACGACAACCAGAAGGCGCTCGACGTCGTGCTGTCGGCCGACGACATCGCCAAACTCGACGCACGATCCGAACCACCGCCGACTTTCACCGCGACACATGAAGCCATGGGACGGTCGATCATCCAGAACGGCCTGACCGTGAACGGCATCACCGCCGGGAGCTGGCCGCTCGCACCGAAGAACGACGCGGAGCGCCATTGAAACGCATGCGGGCTTCAGTCGAACCTCGCGTGAGCTCAGATCTGCTCGCGTTCCTGCAAGATTGAGGACGCGGCAGAGTGGTCAGCATGCGATGCGTCAGGCAGGACGCCGTCCATCTCGTCGCATCAAACCGATTCCGGATGCGATGCGTTCGGGGCAGTCGGCGAGGCTCGGCCCCATGAGTGGGTCAGGCGACGGTACTGATGAGGCCGAGCTGGGTAAGAGCCGCGACTCCATCGTCCAGGCCGAGTTCCTCGACGATCTTGCCGTCCTTCAGGCGCAGCACGGTGGTCCCGGTGAAATGCATCTTGCGGCCGGTGGCGGCCGGAAGGCCTCCGACGAGAAAGTCATCGAAGGCGGGGCCCGTGTGCGTGCCGCCGCCTTCCCAGCGACCGACCACGTAGTCGCCTTCGGCGATGAGATCGGCGGCACCCCGGAAGTTCAGGTCGGGGAACGCCTCGCGGAAGTCGGTCATGAACGCCTTGATGTCTTCGCGCCCGCGGCGCGGCTCGTGCAGCGAGTAGTGCAGGAGCATGTCGGGCGCAGCGAGCTCGTCGACGATGGACAGGTCGCAGGTCTTGCCCCAGAAGTGGGTGAACCAGCGGCCGACGATGGCCTTGTTGTCTTGTTCGATGGACACGGAGGACTCCTCGTTGAGGTGGGTTGAAGAACGGGCCAGAGGTTAGTGAGCGAAGTGCCGCCGGAACATCCGTTTCTTGCGGACGAATCTGCGGACCAGTCCCCGCTCGCGTCCGTCGAGGCCGCGCTCCTGCGGGATTCACGCTCCGGTTCTTTCGCTCCGACTCGATGGCAGGGCAGAAGAATTCGACCGCAAGGATCGGAGTTTCGACAAGTCCTGGCGTTCCTAGACTGCAAGCACTCAATCAACGAAAGGAAACGCCATGACCTCCGCCGTCTCTTCGGCCTTCGAGCTGAACTTCCGCGCGCCGAACACCGCGGTCGCCGGCCCCATCCGGTACACCGTCGGCCACTGCATCGAGGGCGTTGTGCTGGTGGCTCGCAGCCGGATCGGCATCTGCGCCATCTTCCTCGGCGAGGATGCCCGGGAGTTGCAAGAACAGCTGAGCGAGGCCTTCCCGTCGCACTCGATGGAGCAGGCGGATGGCGAACTGCAGCGCGACCTCGGCTACACGGCCGCGTTCATCGACAAGCGCTCCGACGATGGCATGCTCAGCCTGGACATCGGCGGCACGCCGTTCCAGCAGCGCGCGTGGGAGGCGCTGTGCGACATCCCTGCCGGCGAGACGCGCACGTACGCCGAAGTGGCCGAGTGCGTCGGCGCGCCCGAGGCGGTGCGGGCGGTCGCCAGCGCGTGCGCGGCCAACCTCCTCGCGGTCGCGATCCCGTGCCACCGCGTGCTGCGCGGCGACGGCGCGATCTCGGGCTATCGCTGGGGCGTGGAGCGCAAGCGTTCGCTGCTCGCGCGAGAGCACGTGTGATGCTCGACATCATTCGCGCGAGCCTTCGCCCGGGCGTCCACGCGCAGGACTGGGCCGGTGTCGAGCGGTCGCTCGACGAAGGCGGAAACGCCGTCCTGCCTCGACTTCTGACGCCCGCGCAATGCCGGCAACTGGTCGACATGTACCCGAGCGAGGACGCCTACCGGACGAAGATCGTGATGGCACGCCACGGCTTCGGAGCAGGCGAGTACAAGTACTTCGCCTATCCGTTGCCGCCGCTCCTCGAAGGTCTTCGGCACACGCTGTACCGGCACCTGGTGGCGGTCGCCAATCGCTGGAACGCGCAGCTCGGCGACGATGCCCGCTACCCGACGACACTGGACGAGTACCTGGAGATCTGCCACCGGGCGGGCCAGACGCGACCGACGCCGCTGATCCTGCAGTACGGCGAGGGTGACTACAACTGCCTGCACCAGGACCTCTACGGCGAGCATGTCTTCCCGCTGCAGTTGGCCATCCTGCTCTCACGACCCGGCGAGGACTTCGCCGGCGGAGAGTTCGTGATGACCGAGAGCCGGGCCGGCCATGCGCGCGCGCACGTCGTCGCGCTGTCGCAAGGCGACGCGGTGGTGTTCGCGGTCGACCGCCGGCCGGTCGCCGGCAAGCGCGGCACGTCGCGCGCAGTCGCCATGCGGCACGGCGTCAGCCGCATCCGTCGCGGCCGGCGCCACACGGTCGGGCTGATCTTCCACGACTCGAGGTGATGTGATGGGAAACCTGGCGCTGTTCGACGAGCGGCCTCGCAGCGATGTGCTGTGGATGGGCGCGCGTGCATGCGTGCTGAGAGGATTCGCGTTGCCTCACGTCGGTGAACTTCTCCGAGAGATCGCCGCCATCGAACGGGCATCCGCGTTCCGACACATGGTCACGCCCGGCGGCTTCACCATGTCCGCCGCCATGACGAACTGCGGTGCGCTCGGATGGACCACCGATCGCCGGGGCTACCGCTACACGAGCGTCGACCCTCGGACCGGATCATCGTGGCCAGCCATGCCCGCGGCGTTCTTGCGGCTCGCTCGCGATGCCGCGCAAGCCGCCGGCTTTGCGGACTTCCAGCCCGATGCGTGCCTGATCAATCGGTACGTTCCCGGCGCCAGGCTGACGTTGCACCAGGACAGGAACGAGCGCGATCTCGACGCCCCCATCGTCTCGGTCTCGCTCGGCATGACCGCAACGTTCCTGTTTGGCGGACTCGAGCGTCGAGAGGCGGCATCGAAGTTCCCGCTGCTCCATGGCGATGTCGCGGTCTGGGGTGCCGAGGATCGGCTTCGCCATCACGGGGTCATGCCGCTGAAGGACGACCCGCATCCCGTGCTGGGTGGCCAGCGGATCAACCTGACATTTCGAAAGGCTGGCTGAGCCAGGGAGAAGATCATGCAGCTCTACTTGAGCCACCTCAGGTCTGCGCTTGGCGCGTTGACGCTGGTCACCGATGAACAACAACGTGTCCGGGCGCTCGAGATCGGCGATCGACAGGCGCGCCTGCATCGCAATCTTCGCGAACAGTAGGGGACGTACGAGCTCCACGACGCCGACGCCCCCGTCGCCGTGGAGGCGGCGATCGCCCGCTATTTCGCCGGGGCGCTCGAGGCCCTGGACGACATCGCCGTCGTGACAGGCGGATCGGAGCCACAGCGGAGTGCCTGGGCGGCGCTGCGGCGGATTCCCGCCGGCCGGACGGCGACGTATGGCGAGATCGGCAAGGCCATGGGCGTCGACGACTGGCGGGCCTCCGTGGACGCGGGCGCCGCGGTGGGCGCGAATCCTGTCGCCCTCATCGTTCCATGCCATCGGGTGATCGGGGCGAACGGCGACCTCAAGGGCTTCGCGTGGGGCCTGCACCGGAAGCGGTGGCTGCTGGAGCACGAGGGCGCGATCAAGCCACCGGAAGCCCGTCCCCGAACGGAGTCGCTCTTCTGATGACGCCTCGTTCCCAAAACCCGGCGAGTGCGCCCGGGACCGTTTTCGAGCGCGCCACCGCGTTCCTGGCCGCCTTGGATGAGGATTGGCGCCGCCACGTCGCGTCCGTCGGCCCGTGCCGGCATGAAGCCAAGCCGGCACGCGAGCCTTATGAAGCCCTGGTACGCGCCATCGTCTACCAGCAACTGCACGCGAAGGCCGGGGATGCCATCCTGGCGCGGTTCCTGGCGCTCTATCCGAACCAGTCCTTTCCGGCGCCGGCGCAGCTGCTGGAGACCGCGCCAGAGCTGCAGCGAGTTCCACCAGGATCCTGACGTCGGGACGCACCTGGAGCGCAGGCGAATTCGAAAGCAAGAAACAGAGTGCGTGCGGACGATGCCTGACTGAAACTGTGCGCACTGGAGTCAAGATCATGAATGCCAAGAAGAAGCTCGAGCAGACCGACGATGCGGGTGTCTACGTCACCGACGACGAGCGTTGGGCCGCGGTGGCAGGCCGTGATGCCCGTGCGGATGGTCGTTTCGTCTATGGCGTGCGCACCACCGGTGTCTACTGCCGCCCGAGCTCGTCCGCGCGCCTGCCCAAGCGGGAGAACGTCGTGTTCTTCGGCACGGAGCGCGAAGCGAAAGCAGCGGGCTATCGCGCCAGCCAACGGGCGTCCGGCGACAGGACGGCCGTGTCCGATCAGCACGCCGCCGCCGTGGCCAAGGCGTGCCGGGAGATCGAGCGCGCCGAGACGCCGCCGAACCTGGAGGAGCTCGCCACGAAGGTCGGGTTGAGCCCCTTCCACTTCCATCGCATCTTCAAGGCGGAGACGGGGCTCACGCCGAAGGCCTACGCGTCGGCGTACCGGGCGACCAAGCTGCGCGGCGGGCTCGCCCAGAAGGATGCGAAAGTGACTAACGCGATCTACGACGCGGGCTTCAACTCCAACAGTCGCTTCTACGCCGCCTCGAAGAGCATGTTGGGCATGCGTGCAAAGGACTATCGCGCCGGCGCGCCCAACATGGAGATCCGTTTTGCCGTGGGCCAGTGCTCGCTCGGCGCGATTCTGGTGGCACAGAGCCAGCGCGGAATCTGCGCGATTCTGCTGGGGGACGATCCAGAGAGCCTGGTGCAGGACCTGGAGGATCAGTTTCCCAAGGCGCAACTCATTGGCGGTGACGCAGGCTTCGAGCAGTTGGTGGCCCAGGTCGTTGGCTTCATCGAGGCCCCTTCGCTGGGCCTGAACCTGCCGCTGGACGTGCAAGGTACCGCGTTCCAGGAGCGCGTCTGGCAGGCACTGCGGGAGATCCCGCCCGGCGCGACGGTGAGCTACGCGCAGGTCGCTGCGCGCATCGGACAACCGAAGGCAACGCGTGCCGTGGCACAGGCTTGCGGCGCCAACCCCCTGGCCGTGGCGATTCCTTGCCATCGCGTCATCCGGCGCGGCGGCGAGCTCTCGGGCTATCGCTGGGGCGTCGACAGGAAGCGCGAGCTTCTCACGCGCGAGGGGTTCCACCAGGGAGTGACGCCATGAGCTCGACAAAGTCCGCTCTGCAAACGAACTGGGCCGAGGTCGAGGCGCAGCTGAACGTGGAGGGCCATGCGCTGTTGCCGGGCTTCCTGAGCGACGATCAAGTGGCGGAGTTGACGCGGGTTCTCCATGCGAATCGGACAGCTTCGTCGTCGCTCGAAGACGAGAGAATCGGACGCGGAAGCAGCCTGCGTTTGTCGGGGGCCGTCGTGCCCTGGATCGACGTCTTGCGAGAGTGCCTGTACGGGGCGCTTGTTCCGATCGCGAGTCGGTGGGCGGAAGCGCTCGGGACGCCCGTTCGCTATCCGGGGACACTGCCGGAGTACGTCCAGCTGAACGTCCAGGCAGGACAAGCGCGGGTGCAGTCGTACCTGACCCGCCTGGGCGAAGGCGACTATCAAGCCTTGCACCAGCGTGTCGACGGTGAGCACGTGTTCCCGATCCAGGTGGTCGGACTGCTCAGCGATCCGCAGGCGGATTTCACCGGCGGCGAATTCGTCATGACCGAGCAGCGGCCTCGCATGCAGTCCCGCCCCATGGTCCTTCCGCTGCGCAAGGGCGATCTGGCCGTCATCGCGTCGGCTCATCGTCCGCATCGCGGAACGAAGGGCTGGTACCGGGTCAACCTGAAACACGCGATCAGTCGCGTACGAAGCGGCGAACGGACGGGCCTCGAGTTGCTGCTTCATCATGCGACTCAGGGTTAGCCGTCGAGATGGACGCAAGGACCTGGACACTGGCCGGCGCCGACGGTCAGCCCTACGAAAGCGCGGTCCCCGGCACGCTCGGTGGACACAGGCGAAGCCATCTCTACGGTCGACTCGACTGCCGTGCGGCGGCACAGGCTCGCGCGCGCGGTGGCTATGTCAAGTACCGCGTCTTCTTCGCGGATGAAGAGACCGCGGTCTCCGCCGGCTACAGGCCCTGCGCTGTCTGCCTGCCCGATAAATATGCGGCCTGGAAGGCTGCGAACTCGTTGAAGAGAACTTGACCATGTTGGACTTTGCGACTCAGGCGGGCGACGGCCAACCACTCGGGGATTCGGTTGGACGCCTCGATTGGCAGCGGGCCGAGGACGCCCTGACGGAGGCCGGCTACGTCGTCCTTCCCGGGCTGCTCGAGGAATCCGAGTGCCGGCAGTTGGTCGGCCTCTACGACGACGACGCGCGATTCCGCAGTCGCATCGTGATGGAACGGTACGCTTTCGGGAGAGGCGAATACAAGTACTTCTCCTACCCACTCCCGGACGTCGTGACGCGGTTGAGGACGGCGCTCTACGCGCGTCTGGCGCCGATCGCCAATCGTTGGCACGAAGCGATGCGACTGGAAGAGCGCTTCCCATCCGAACACCGGGACTTCATGGACATCTGCCATCGCGACGGCCAGACCCGTCCCACGCCGCTGATGCTGCGCTACGGAGAGCGCGACTATTGCTGCCTTCACCAAGACCTGTACGGGAGCCACGTATTCCCCTTCCAGGCCATTTTTCAGCTCGGCAAGCCAGGCGACGACTTCGAAGGTGGCGAACTGCTGCTCGCCGAATCCGATCCGAAGGGGCCGGGCCGCGCCGAGGTCGTGCCCCTGCGGCAAGGAGACGCAGTGGTGCTCGCGGTGAACAGCAAGCCGGTCCGCACCAGCAAAGGCTACTACCGGGTGAGCCTGCGTCATGGCGTGAGCGAAATCAGGCGCGGACGTCGATCGACGTTGGGCATCATCTTCCACGAGGCAACCTAGCTCCGCGTGTGTTCGAGTCCGAGGGCATCTCGTGCCGCAAGGCGCTTGGCTCAAGACCTCGATCTGGATGCGATCTGACAATCGACAATCCTGCTCCACGACCTGAAGTGGACGTGCGGTTGGTCGAGGCCAACGACCACTGTCGCCCGGCAAACCTGCCTTCGCGTCGGCCGCGAGATACCCGGGCGTACGGCCGCGATTGCCGAGGCTCGACGTCGAGTTGGCCGCGACCTCACAAGCCGGACATCAAGGCCACGCGCGCAGCAGACCGCGCATGCGTTCTCTGTCGCCGCGTTCGGCCGCCAGCCTATTGAATTGCCAGCTCTCGAATCAAGTCGATGAACACGCGCAGCCCCGCAGGCATGTGCCGACCCGCCGGGTAGTACAGAGCAAGCCCCGGGAAAGGCGGTGTCCATTCCTGCAGCACGCGCACGAGACGGCCGGTCGCGACGTCCTCGGCCACATACCACTCGGCGAGCTGCGCCAGCCCCACGCCAGCCCGCACCGCGTCGAGCATGAGCAGCGGTGCGTCGAGGACGAGATTGCCCGGGACATCGACGTGCAGCGTCTCGCCTCGCCTTGCGAACTCCCATCGGTACGGCGCTCCGTTGGGCAGGCGAGCCCGGATGCATTGGTGCCGCGCCAGGTCCGACGGTGATTTCGGCAACGGACGGCGCGTGAAGTATTCCGGCGTGGCCACCACGGCCATGCGCATGTCGTGGCCGATCGGCACGCGGATCATGTCGCGCGGCACCAGTTCGCTCGGCCGCAGGCCCGCGTCGTAGCCCTCGGCCACGATGTCGATCATGCGGCCCTCGGTCACGATGTCGACGGTCATGTCCGGGTAGCGCCGCAGGTACTCCACGACCAGGGGAGCAAACACCATGCGGGCCGCGCCCAGCGCGGCGTTGATCCGGAGCGTCCCCGCCGGCCTTTGCCGTTGGCTGGCCGCCGCTGCGGTCGCACTCCGGATTTCGGACAGGGCCGGCCCCACACGCGCGACGAACTGCTCGCCCGCTTCGGTCAGCGACACGCTGCGCGTCGTTCGATGGAACAGACGCACCCCCAACCGGGCCTCCAGGCCCGCCACGGCGCTGCTCAAGGCCGAGGTGGACATTCCCAGCTCGACGGCCGCAGGGCGGAAGCCGCGGCGCCGAGCCACCGCCAGCACCGCCTCGAGTTCGACCAGGCCCGATTTGTGCATTGTCCTGATTCCAAGGACGTCTCATCGACATTTGTCCATCTTATCAAATCAAACAGGGGCGCCTAGATTCCATCCGTACCCGTTTCGACAACCCCAGTCCAGGAGCCCACCATGCGCAACATCGACCACATCTACATAGCCGGCGCCTTCGTCAAGCCGCACGGCACCGAACGCTTCCCGCTGGTCAATCCGACCACCGAGGAAGTCATCGGCCATGTCGTCCTGGCCGACAAGGAAGATACCCAGCGGGCCATCGCGGCCGCCAGGGACGCCTTGCCTGCCTTCTCGCGCACTTCCAAGGCACAGCGCGTCGCGATGCTCGAGCGCCTGCACGCCGCGGTCATTTCCCGAGCCGAGGAGCTGCGAGACGCGACGATCGAGGAGTACGGCGGCCCGGTGTCGCGCGCCTCGTGGGTGTCCCGGTACGCCGCTCAGGCCTTCCTCGACGCCGCCCGCACGCTGGAGACCTATGAGTTCGAACGTCGCGTGGGCTCGGCCACCGTGGTCATGGAGCCCGTCGGCGTCTCCGTGCTGATCACGCCGTGGAACAGCAACGCCGGCTCCATCTGCAGCAAGCTCGCCATGGCGATCGCGGCCGGCTGCACGACCGTGATCAAGCCCAGCGAAATGAGCGCCATCCAGACCCGGATCGTGGCCGAAGCCTTCCACGAGGCGGACCTGCCCGCCGGCGTCATCAACATCATCAACGGACGCGGCGACGTCGTCGGCACCGAGCTGAGCACGAATCCCGACGTCGCCAGGATCTCGTTCACGGGCTCGACCGGCACCGGCAAGATCATCGCGCGCCAGGCGCTCGACACGATGAAGCGCGTGAGCCTGGCGCTCGGCGGCAAGTCGCCGACGATCCTCCTGGAAGACGCCGACTTCGAGAAGGCCGTTCCGGCTGCGCTGAACATTGCTTTCCAGAACAACGGCCAGGCGTGCATCGCAGGCTCGCGGCTTCTCGTCCCGCACAAGCGCCTGGCGCAGGTCGTCGAACTGGCCAAGGCGGCGGTGGCAGGAATGAAGGTGGGCGACCCTGCCGACCCGGCAACGACCATCGGCCCGATGGCCAACCGCAATCAGTTCGACCGCGTGCAGGCCTATATCGGCCGCGGCCTCGAGCAAGGCGCGACGCTCGTCGCCGGCGGCGAAGGGCGTCCGCGAGGGCTCGACCGCGGCTACTTCGTCAAGCCGACCGTGTTCGCCAATGTCGGCAACGACATGACCATCGCACAGGAAGAGATCTTCGGCCCCGTGCTGTGCATCATCACCTATCGCGACGAGGACGAAGCCGTCGCCATCGCGAATGACTCGGCCTTCGGGCTCCACGCCTACGTGTTCTCCTCCGACACGCAGCATGCCCAGGCCATCGCACGCCGACTCGAGGCCGGACGGGTGGCGATCAACGGCATGCAGCACGACGCGCTGGCGCCATTCGGGGGCTACAAGCAATCGGGCGTCGGTCGCGAGTTCGGCCCGTTCGGATTGGAGTCGTTCCTCGAAGCCAAGACGGTCATGGTTGCGTGATTGCTGCACGGCGACGGTCTGGCCACGATACCCAGCCTTGGATAGTCCGACGTCGTTTTCTGCAGGCCCCGCCACTCTTCCATCTGCATTCGCCGCGAATGCCTACATGGCAGCCAGGCAAGAAAAAAGCACCTAGCGCGGTTAGCGCTAAGTGCTTGATTTTATTACTTAATTTTGGTGGGCCCTGAGTGACTCGAACACTCGACCTACGGATTAAGAGTCCGCTGCTCTACCAACTGAGCTAAGAGCCCGAAATTCTCGGTTGCCGTCAACGCTGATCGCGAAAACTGCAGCCTTGGATTCTACTTCGGCTTCTGATCGACACGCAAGCAGAAACTGTCGCATCGATCCTGAAGTGCCTTCTTCGACCAACGCGTCCTGCGTGCGTCGTGCGAATCGGGTGGTGGGTTGTGCGGGACTCGAACCCACGACCTACGGATTAAAAGTCCGCTGCTCTACCAGCTGAGCTAACAACCCCGTTTCCGGCAGAGCCTCAAATCATAGCACGCAGTATAGCCTGCCGGCAAGCCTGGCTCATCCGAGCAGCTGGGAAATGACCTCGCCCGCAGCGGCCATGCCGAAGCTGGCGGTGACGACCACGGTGGAGCCGTAGCCGTGGCAATTGAGGGTGTTGTCGCGGCGCGCATCAGCGGCGGGAGACGCGTCGTCGATCTCGCATGCCGCCTCGTCGGGCTCCGGCGGCGCCACGCTCTCGCGCGAGAACACGCAGCGCACGCCGATCTTGCCGGTGCGCGGCGCGCCGTGCTGCGAGCGCAGGCGCTGGCGCAGGCTGGCCAGCAGCGGGTCGTGCGTGGTGGCGTGCAGGTCGTCGACCTCGATCTTCTGCGCCTGCCGCTTGCCGCCGGCGGCGCCACAGGTGACGAAGGCGGTGCCGGTACGGCGCGCCCACGCCGCCAGCGCGAGCTTGGCCTTGCTCTGGTCGCAAGCGTCGATGACGGCGTCCACTTCGATGGGCAGCAGGCCGGGCCAGTTGGCGTCGTCGGCGAACTCCTCGATGCAGTGGACGACGCAGGCGGGGTGGATGTCGGCGATGCGGCGCGCGAGCGCCTCTGCCTTGGACATGCCCAGCGTCGCACCGAGCGCCTGGATCTGGCGGTTGACGTTGGATTCGGAGACGTGGTCGAGGTCGATCAGCACCAGCTGCGCGACCCCGCTGCGCGCGAGCGCCTCGACGGCCCAGGAGCCGACGCCGCCGAGGCCGACGACGGCCACGCGCGCGGCCCGCACGCGCGCGTAGCCGCGTGCGCCGTACAGCCGCTTGAGGCCGCCGAAGCGGCGCTCGAGATCGGCGTCGTCGGCCGCCGTGGCTACTTCGAGCGACGCCACAGGGCCACGATCACTTCAGCGAGGTCAGGCGTTCACGACCGGCGACGGCCGCTTCCGACTTCGGATAGGTCTTCATCAACTCGTTCAACGTGGCCTTGGCGCCCTTGATGTCGCGCAACTCGATCTGGCAGTTCGCGATCGCCAGTTCGGCCTCGGGCGCGCGCGGGTGATCCGGGGCCGCGGCGATGAACGCCCGGAACGTGACGATGGCGCCCTTGAAATCGCGATTGCCGTACTGGGCGTTGCCCGTCCAGTAGCGCGCGAGGTCGGCGTAGCCGCTGGCCGGATAGCGGCGCAGGAAGCCGGTGAGCGCGACCTGCGCCTTGTCGAAATCGCCGCTGCGCAGCGTGGCCGTGGCACTCTCGTACGAGGCGACCTCGTCCGGGTCGGCCATGAACGTCTTGCCGTCCAGGCTGACCTGCTGCGGCTCGACCTTCTTCAGGCGGTCGTCGACGCCCTGGACGATGTCCTTCTGGTGCCGCTGCACGTCGGACAGATCCTTGGCGAGCTGCTCGTTGGCACCGCGCAGCTGGGCGAGCTGCTGGCGCAACTGCTCGTTCTGGTTCGTGAGATCCAGCAACGCGTTCTGCAGCTGCTGCAGTTGTTGCGCCGTCTGCGCCGTCTGCGCCTTCGAGCCGTCTTCCAGCTGCGTGATGCGCGCGCGCAGGTCGATGATCGCGCGGCGCGCCTCGTCGTCGTCGAACAGACCGGCGTGCGCGCTCGTGCCGCAAGCCAGCAAGGCGGCGACCGCGCAGGCGCGGCGCACGGCCGCGAACGCGCGCGGGCGACGCGACGCGTCAGCGCGCGTCACGATCGCCGCCATGCCGGAGTCGCGCGGGCCGGCCCGGCCCGCATCCAGGCCCACGACCGTAGCCATTACTTGCTGCGCAGTTCGACGCGGCGATTCTTCGCCCATGCCGACTCGTCATGGCCGTCCACCGCCGGACGTTCCTTGCCGTAGCTGACGGCTTCGAGCTGCGACTCGCCCACGCCCAGCACTTCCATCTGCTTGACGACGGCTTCGGCGCGCTTCTGGCCCAGCGCCAGGTTGTATTCGCTGCCGCCGCGCTCGTCGGTGTGGCCTTCGGCGACTTCCTTGGCCGACGGGTTCGCCTTGAGCAGGTTGGCGTGCGCCTCGACGATCGGGCGGAACTCGTCCTTGACGGCGTAGCTGTCGAAGTCGAAGTAGATGACGCGGTCGAGCGTGACCGGGATCGCCGGCTTGGCCGACAGATCCTCCGTCGCCACCGACGACTGGCCCGAGGGCTGCGTGGTCGTGGTGCTCGTCGTGACGTCCTTCTTCTCGACTTCGACCGGCTTGTCCAGCTTCACCGGCGAGGCGCAGCCAGCCATCACCGCCACGCTGGCCAGGGCCAGCAACATCTTTCCGGAATTCTTGATCATCGATTTTCTCCTACCAGCACTATGAACATGGCCGCGAGCGCCCCTGCGCCGCGACTCTTTCCCACAATCAGCGGCCGAACGGGCCCCAGACAGGTTCTCGGATGTCGAGGCCCGATTCGAGCAGCTTCGACTTGAATTTGCCATCGGTGGTGGTCGTCATCAGCACGTCGCGGCCGTCGGCCTTCGTCGCGTAGATGATGTAGCGGCCGTTCGGCGCGAAGCTCGGGCTTTCGTCGTCGTTCGTGTCGCTGACGCTGCGCACGTCGCCGCTGCCCAGGTCCATCACCATGACCTTGAAACCACTCCCACGCGAAATGTACGCAAGAAGCTTGCCGTCGGGGCTCAGCGCGGGGCTGATGTTGTAGGCCCCGTTGAACGTGACGCGCACCGCGCCGCCGCCGCCCACCGGCTGGCGGTAGATCTGCGGGCCGCCGCCGCGGTCGCTGACGAAGAAGATCGAGCCGCCGTCCGGCGAAAACCTCGCCTCGGTGTCGATGCCCGTGCTGTCGGTGAAGCGGCGCACGTTGCCGCCGTTGCGGTCCATCAGGTAGACGTGCGAGCCGCCGTCCTTGGACAGCGTGACGGCCAGGGTGCGGCCGTCCGGCGAGAACGCCGGCGCGCTGTTGGAGCCCTTGAAGCTCGCCACCTCGCGGTTGGTGCCCTGGCGGACATTGCGCACGACGACCTTCGCCTTGCGGTCGTGGAAGGTGACGTAGGCCAGCTCGCTGCCGTCCGGCGACCAGGCCGGCGAGATGATCGGCTCGTTGTCGATCAGGGCCGCCTGGATGTTCTCGCCGTCGGCATCGGTGATGCGCAGCGTGTACTTGCCCGGCGCCTTGGTGACGTAGGCGATGCGGGTGGAGAAGATGCCGCGCTCGCCGGTGAGCTTCTGGTAGATCTGGTCGGACACGTGGTGGGCCGCCAGCCGCAGGTCCACCGGCAGCACCGGCTCGCTCTGGCCGCCCTGGTCGACGCCCTTGACCACGTCCCACAGGCGGAAACGCACGTCGATCCTGCCGTCGGCCAGGCGCGAGGCCGAGCCGGAGACGACCGCGTCCGCGCCACGCGAGCGCAGCGTGGCGTAGTCGGGCGAACCGTTCTCGTCGGCCGGCGCCGGGGCGTCGACGATCTTGAAGACGCCGCTGCGCTCCAGGTCGGCGCGCACGATGGCCGAGATCGACTGCGGCTGGCGATCCTCGTCGCGAAAACGCCCCAGCACGATCGGGATCTGCGTGGCGCCGACGCCCGAGATCTCGACGCGGAATTGGGCAAATGCCGGCGTCAGGGCCGGCACGGCGAGTGAGGCGCCGATGGCGCGCAAGGCTTGTCTTCTAGGCCACATGGATGGATTCAATGAGTCCTGTTCAGTCGGAAAGTTCCGGATTCGCCGCGTGCTGCACAGCAGTCGCATTGTAGGCAGCAAGAACAAGGCCCGCTTGTAGGCCAACGACTCATCCGCGGGGGGCCGGATAATACGGGCCTCGAGCACCCTTTGCCTGGGCAGCGGCCGTGCCGCCCCGCCCCGCCGTCCATGAACTCCTTGAAGCAGCGCCTCGGGCGCCTGATGCCCTATTTCCGCAACAGTCGTTCAGCCATGGTGCTGGCGGCGGTCGCCCTGGTCGTCGCGGCAGCCACCGAGCCGGTGATTCCCTACATCCTGAAGACGCTGTTGAACAGCGGGTTCAAGGACACGAATGGCCTGCCCATCTGGGCCATCCCGCTCTCGATCGTGCTGTTGTTCGTCGTGCGCGGCGCCGCCGGCTGGGTGGCCAACTACGGCCTCACCAAGGGCTCGCAGAACGCCGTGCTCGCGGTGCGCGCGTCGATGTTCTCGCACATGATGCGCGCCGCGCCGGCGCTGTTCGCCCGCAATTCCGCCAGCAGCCTCACCAACAACATCGTCTACGAGATCCAGCAAGGCGCCAATCTGTTGATGGGCTCGGTGCAGATCCTCGTGCGCGACACGCTGACCGCGATCTTCTTCGTCGGCTACCTGCTGATCCTGAACTGGCGGCTGACGCTGTTCGTGATGGTGTTGTTCCCGGTCACGGGCTTCCTGGTCCGCGTGGTCAGCAAGCGCCTGCACAAGCTCACCGTGGCGGGCCAGAACGCCACCGACGACCTCGCCTACGTCGTCGAGGAGAACGTGCTCGCATGGCGCATCGTGCGGCTGCACGGCGCCGCACGCCAGGAGACGAAGCGCTTCGACGACAGCGCGCGGCTGATGCGCAGCCTCACCATCAAGCAGTCCGCCGCCGGCTCGCTGATGACGCCGGTCACGCAGGTGCTGGCCTCGTTCGCGCTGGCGGCCGTGATCATGATGGCGCTGCACGAGAGCGGCCACGACCGCAGCACGGTGGGCGACTTCGTGGCCTTCATCACCTGCATGCTGCTGCTGATCCAGCCGTTCAAGCACCTGTCCGACGTCATGGCCCCGCTGACGCGCGGCACCGCCGCCATGGAACGCGGGCTGGACATGCTCGAGGCCGTGCCGGTGGAGCAAGGCGGCACGCTGTCCCCAGGCCGCGTGCGCGGCAACATCGAGTTCCGCGACGTCGGCCTGCGCTACCTGGCGCGCGACTCGTCCGAAGTGCCGGACGGCACGCAGGTGGCGGCGCTGTCGGGCATCGCGTTGACGATCCGCGCCGGCGAGACGGTGGCGTTCGTCGGCCCGTCGGGCGCCGGCAAGACGTCGCTGGTGAACCTGCTGCCGCGCTTCGTGGAGCCCACCAGCGGCGCGATCCTGATCGACGGCGCCGCCATCCACGACTACGAGATGACCGCGCTGCGCAGCCAGTTCGCGCTGGTGAGCCAGGACGTGGTGCTGTTCAACGACAGCGTCGCCGCCAACGTGGCGCTGGGCGCCGACGCCGACCCCGCGCGCGTACGCAACGCGCTGGCGGGCGCGAACCTGCTCGACTTCGTGCTGACGATGCCCGGCGGCCTGGACGCGCGCATCGGCCACAACGGCACGCAGCTGTCGGGCGGTCAACGCCAGCGGCTGGCGATCGCCCGGGCGATCTACAAGGACGCGCCGATCCTGATCCTGGACGAGGCCACGTCAGCGCTCGATTCCGAGTCGGAACGTGCGGTCCAGTCGGCGCTGGAGGTCTTGATGAAGGGGCGCACGACGCTGGTCATCGCGCACCGGCTGTCCACCATCGAGCACGCCGATCGCGTCATCGCGATGGAGCACGGGCGCATCGTGGAGGAAGGGCCGCACGCGCAGTTGCTGGCGGCCGGGGGGCTTTACGCCCGGCTGCATTCGATGCAGTTCCGGGGTGCCTGAGGGCGCCCGGGCGGGCCCGCGACGAGGGTCAGGCCTGCGAGACGGACGGGGTTGCCGGCGCGATGGTGTCGAGGTCCTTCGGATGCACGCACCCCGTCAAGGCGGCGGCAGCGGCGAGGAAAAGCGCAATCAAGACAGGCTTCTTCATGAACTTGCTCCAACGAGAGTAAATGACACCGCCCGGTGCGCCGTCGCCCTCATGGCGCTGCCACACGACGTTCCGGCTTGGGAGACGCGGCTTCGACGCCGTCTACGCTCACGGTCAAGCATTCTTAACTGAAAGTGTGGGGTTTTGATGTGCCAGGGCGGGAAGTCCCTCCCCGGGGCTTCACCCATTCAGGGGAGAACCTGGACGACGCCGGACGCACGAAGCGTCGGAATCACCAGCAAGACCTCGGTAAGACCCGGGCGCGACGCTATTCGCAGCCGCCCGCCCAGCGCCTCGGCCCGCCGGCGCATGTTCTCCAGCCCGCGCCCGGCGCGCGTGCCGTCGATGCCGCGGCCGTTGTCGACGATGGCGATGTGCGCCGTCTCGCCCTGCCCAGGCTCGCCTGCCAGCCCGGTGGTCACGGTGATGCGCGTGGCGCCTGAATGCTTCAGGCAGTTGGCGAACGCCTCCTGCACGATGCGCAGGATCGACAGCACGCTGTGCGGCGTGAGCATGGGCAGCGGCGGCAGGTCGACGACGTTCCATTGCAGCTCGATGCCGCCCTTGCCCAGCCGGTCCTGCAGCCGGTAGCGCAACGTGCCCAGCACGGTGAGCAGGTCGTTTTCCACCGGCTCGAGCGAGTCGATGATCAACTGCAGGTCCTCGATGCTCTCGCGCAGCACCGTCGCCACCTGGCCGTCCTCGCCGTTCGCGGACGGGTTCGCCTCGCGATCCATGCGGCGCACCAGCGACAGCGCCAGCGTGAGCTGCGAGCCGATGCCGTCGTGCATCTCGCTCATGATGCGGCCGCGTTCGATGGCCAGCGCCTGGTTGCGGCGCGCTTCCATCAGTTGCTCGTAGTTGCGCTCGAGCTCGGCGGCCTTCTCGCTCACCCGTTGCTCCAGCACGCCGGCCAGCCGCTCGTAGGCGTTGAGGGATTCGACGAATCGCTGGATCAGGATGGTCGCCACGACGCCGACGAACAGCGGCGCGCTGAAATGCGTCAGGTAGACGCGGTCGGTCCAGGTGTTGGCCGAGAACAGCCACAGGTCGTACCCGCTGAGGCCGATCTGCGTCGCGCCGGCGATGGCGAGCATGCTGCCTTCCAGCAGGCTGTGGCGCAGGCCCTGGCGGACCAGCATCACGAAGTAGACCACCGAGGCGAGCAGCGTCGCCAGGTACCAGACGTCGATGGCATCGGGGGGCAGCACGTCGCTGAACATCGCCGCGCTGCCCAGGATGAGGTAGGCCCACGCGCCCGCCTCGACGAGCGGCCAGCGCCGTCCCATGTAGCGCAGCGTGAACATGAACATCAGCACGCTGCGCAACACCTGCGCCGCCTCCATGCAGCGCTCCCAGGCGTACGCCGGCAGCGGCGGAAACAGCGCGAAGTAGTCGAGGCTGATGACGGCCCAGAGCACCGACACCCAGCCGAACCAGAAATACATCGCGTGAGAGCGCCGTCCCAGCCATACGCCCAGCATGAACAGCCCGATCGTGAGCGTGCTGACGCCCATGATGCGCACCAGCTCGTTCTGCCAGAACACGCGCGTGCGCCACATGGCCAGCATCTGGTTCTCCGGCCCGAGCTGCACTGGCGCGAGCCAGCCCTGCTCCCAGCCGTAGATGCGTTGCTGGATCTCGATCTCGTTGTCGCCCACCCGCAGCAGCGCGGGCGGCAGCAGCGCGTACTGCGACCGGTTCCAGTTCAGCGGCAGCGCTCCGCTCATGGGTCCGAATTGGCGCAGGTATTGGTTGTTCAGGAACAGGCGCCCCGTGCGATTGAACCCGACCAGGTACATCCCGAGGCCGTGCTCCGGCACCGCGGCCAACCTGAAGTGCAGGCGAAACCATGCGTCGGCCAGTCGCGGTTGATCCGGTGCGCGCCACATCTTGGCCAACGGCACGGTCTGCCATCCGCAACGCGCATCCGGGACGTCGTCGCCCAGGCCGGGGCGACGGCAGAACTCGGCCTCGCGGAGGGTCAGCGTCGGCGCGTCGTCCGCCGCATCGGCCGCGGCGGGCGCCGCCCGGCTCATCGCCGGCACGCCAAGGGCGAACCAGGCGGCGAGGCCGCCCGCAAGCGCCAACGCCAGCGCGGCGCGGGGAATGCGGCGCATGCCGCGCAGCCACGCGCGCGCCGCCGCCGACACGCGCAGGCTCACCGTCGAGCCCTGCCGGCACTCGCCGTCCGCAAGCTCACAACAGGCCCATGCGGCCGGCCTCGAACACCGCCTCGGTGCGCGAGTGCACCGCCAGCTTGCGGTAGATGTGCTTGACGTGGGTGGCCACGGTATGCGCCGACAGGTGCAGCATGTTGGCGATCTCGCCCACCGTGAAGCCCTTGGCGATGAACAGCAGCACCTCGCGCTCGCGCTCCGACAGGCCGCTGTCGTCGACCACCGCGGCGGCGGGTTGCGACAGCTCCGGCGTGCCGCGCTTGAAGCGGTGCAGCAGCTGGCGCGCGATGACCGGGCTGATGGGCGAGCCGCCGGCGCGCAGTTCGCGCACGGTGGCGCCCAGCGTGTCGTTGAGGCTGCGCTTGAGCAGGTAGCCGGTGGCGCCGGCCTCGATCGAGGCCAGCACATGGGCCTCGTCGCCGAACACCGTCACCACCATCACGTCCGTCTCGGGGCGCGTGCGCGCGATCTCGCGGATGAGTTCGATGCCGTTGCCGTCGGGCAGGCCCAGATCGACCAGGGCCACGTCGAAATTGCCGCGCTGGATGGCCTCGCGGGCACTGGCCACCGAGCCGACCTGCGCGGCCAGCACCATGGCGTCGTCGCGCGCGATGGCGGCGCAGACGGATTCTCGGAACGCGTCGTCATCGTCGACGACCAGGATCCGGGTCGGATCCGCTTGGGACATCTCAAGGGTTTCAGGCATCGTTCATTGGATCAAGCCGGGGCCTGCCTGTAAACGCCTGCTTTCATCCCCGGATCGGGGTATTCCATGATCGCGCCGGGCATGCACGTTTCCGGCCCATCGGCGGCGGGTGCATCACAATCGGCGCGGGAGGTGGCGCAGCGATGCACGAGTGGCTTCTGGACATGGCGAACGCGCTGAGCGACCCGCAGGCGTGGCAGGCGTTTCGTCGCGTCTTCACCAAGTTCGCCGTCGCCGAGGGCTGGCAGTATGCCGCGATCGTGCTGGCGTTCTGGGGCACGCTGCACGTGCTGTTGCGCAAGCGCCTGGCCCATCGGCTCATCTCGCAATGGCCGCGTGCGGGCGACGTCCGCCGCGAGATCATCTACTCGGCGAGTTCGCTCGTGTTGTATTCGGCCGGCGCCGCCGCGATCCTCGGCCTGCTGGCGGTGGACCGCATCGAGATCTACGCGGATCCACTGCAGCACGGGCTGGCCTGGCTCCTGCTGAGCCTGCCGGCGCTCATCGTCTGGCAGGACCTGTGCTTCTATTGCACGCATCGCCTGATGCACACGCGCTGGATGTTCCGGCATGTCCATGGCGTGCACCACCGATCGCGCGAACCCTCGCCCTGGGCCGCCTACGCGATGCACCCGGTCGAGGCGATGGTCAACGGCGGCCTGCCGCTGGCCGCGTTCGCGGTGGCGCCGGTGCAGGAATACGTGCTGGCGCTGTTCGTGCTGCATCAGGTGGTACGCAACGTGCACGGCCACGCGGCGATCGAGAGCCTGCCGCGCGGCTTCGTCCGCCACTGGTTCTGGCGAGGCTTCACCACCACCACGCATCACCATCTCCACCACGAGACAGCCAAGGGCAACTACGGCCTGTGGTTCACGTGGTGGGATCGCCTGTTCGGCACGGAGCGCACGGACTACCTGCAGCGCTTCGACGCCGCCACCGGACCGCGGCCCACGCAACCGGGCACCGCCGCCGAAGTCGTCGCCTGAAGCTGCCGCGGAGCCTAGAGCAGCACGATGTCGTACTGCTCCGGGTTCATCGTCGGCTCGGCGCTGAGCGAGATCGGCTTGCGGATGAAGGCGGACAGGTCGGCCAGGTGCGCGCTCTCCTCGTCCAGCAGCATCTCCACCACCGCCGCGCTGGCGATCACGCGGAACTCCTTCGGATCGAACTGGCGCGCCTCGCGCAGGATCTCGCGCAGCACGTCGTAGCAGACGCTGCGCGCGGTCTTCACCTGGCCGCGCCCGGCGCAGGTGGGACACGGTTCGCACAGCATGTGCGCCAGCGACTCGCGCGTGCGCTTGCGCGTCATCTCCACCAGGCCGAGGCCGGTGAAGCCGCTGACGGTGACCTTGGTGCGGTCCTTGCTGAGCTGCTTGCGGAACTCGGCCAGCACGGCCGTCTGGTGATCCTCGCGCGTCATGTCGATGAAGTCGACGATGATGATGCCGCCCAGGTTGCGCAGGCGCAGCTGGCGCGCGATGGCGCCGGCGGCCTCGAGGTTGGTCTTGAAGATCGTCTCGTCGAAGTTGCGCGCGCCGACGAAGCCGCCGGTGTTGACGTCGATCGTCGTCAGCGCCTCCGTCTGGTCGATGATCAGGTAGCCGCCGCTCTTCAGGTCGACGCGGCGCGCGAGCGCGCGCGCGATCTCCTCCTCGATGTTGAAGAGGTCGAAGATCGGGCGTTCGCCCTTGTAGTGCTCCAGCCGTCCCACCGAGCTCGATGCGTAGATGTCGCCGAACGCGCGCAGCGCGTCGTACTGCAGCTTCGAATCGATGCGGATCGACTGCGTGCCCTCGGTGGCGATGTCGCGCAGCACGCGCTCGGCCAGGCTCAGGTCCTGGTGCAGCAGCGAGCCGGCCGGCCGCGACAGCGCGCGCTCGCGGATGCGGCCCCAGGTCTTGCGCAGGTAGGCGATGTCGTCGCCCAGTTCCTGGTCGCTGGCCTCTTCGGCATTGGTGCGCAGGATGAAGCCGCCACCGCCGTCCTCGGGCCGGCCGGCGAGCGCGATCATGCGCGCGCGCAGCTGCTCGCGCAGTTCGTGCGAGCCGATGCGCTGCGAGATGCCGATGTGGTTGTCGTGCGGCAAGTGGACCAGCAGCCGGCCCGCGATGCTCACCTGCGTGGTCAGGCGCGCGCCCTTGGTGCCGATCGGATCCTTGACCACCTGCACGGTGAGCGACTGGCCCTCGAAGACCAGCTTCTCGATGGCCGTGGGCAGGCCTTCGGGCTTGGTGGACGGATGACCGTGCAGGTCGGCGACGTGCAGGAAGGCGGCGCGTTCGAGGCCGATGTCGATGAAGGCCGACTGCATGCCGGGCAGCACGCGCGCCACCTTGCCGAGATAGACGTTGCCCACCAGCCCGCGCTCCAGCGTGCGCTCGATATGCAGCTCCTGGATCGCGCCGTTCTCGATCAGCGCGACGCGCGTCTCTTGGGGCGACCAGTTGACCAGGATGTCGTGCATGTCGATGCTGTCTCGCTGTCGTTATTCTTGGAACTGCACTCCCGCGGCCAGCAGGAGTTGCGCGGTCTCGTGCAGGGGCAAACCCATGATACCGGAGTAGCTCCCGCCGATGCGGGCTATCCACGCGGCGATGCGGCTCTGGATCGCGTACGCGCCGGCCTTGCCGAACGGCTCGCCGCTGGCGACGTAGGCCGCGATCACGCCCTCCGGCAGCGGCGCGAAGCGCACGGTGGACACGCTCAGCGCGCTCGTGCGCGCGCGCCCGGAGGCCGACGCCAGCGCCACCGCCGTCATCACGCGATGCGTGCGTCCCGACAGGCGCTCGAGCGTGGCCACCGCATCCGCCGCATCGACGGGCTTGCCGAAGATGCGCCGGCCCAGCGCCACCGTGGTGTCGGCGCACAGCACCGGCGCCGGCGGCAGGCCGCGCTGGCGCAGGCGCGCGATCGCGGCGCCGAGCTTGAGCTGCGTGACGCGTTCACAGTAGACCGCGGGGGTCTCGCCGGGAACGTGTTCCTCCAGCGCCTCCGCGTCTTCTTCAGGCGAGGCGAGCAGCAGTTCATGACGCACGCCCAGTTGATCGAGCAACTGGCGCCGGCGCGGGCTCTGCGAGGCGAGGTAGACGAACGGGTGGGATGCCTTGGCCATGCTCATTCGCGGTGATAGGGATGGCCGACCGACAGCGACCACGCGCGGTACAGCCCTTCGGCCAGCAGCACGCGCACGAAGGCGTGCGGCAAGGTGAGGTCGGACAGCCGTGCGGTCTCGTCGGCGGTCGCCTTCAGCGCCGGGTCGAGGCCGTCGGGGCCGCCGATCAGGAAGGCGACGTCGCGGCCGTCGCCGCGCCAGAACTCGAGGCGATCGGCCAGCGCGCGCGTGGTCCAGCGCGTGCCGTGCTCGTCGAGCACCACGCGGCGCACGCCCGGCGGCAGCACCGCCTCGAGGCGCTTCGCCTCGGCCTGCATCAGCTGCGCGGGCGCCTTGCCCGCACGCGGCTCGGCCTTGACGGCCTTCAGCTCCAGCCGCATCTCGGGCGGAAAGCGGCGTTCGAATTCGTCGTAGGCTGCCTCGGCCCAGGCGGGGGGCTTCTGGCCGACGGAGGCGATGATCAGGCGCATGGTGTGGAATGTAGCGACGAAAAAACGGCGACCGAGGTCGCCGTTCGTCGAGAGTCGCGCTCGATCAGCCGCGGCGGGCCGCGGCCTTCTTGGCGCCGACGGCCTTGGTCGTGGCCTTCTTCTCGGCCGTCTTCTTGCCTGCGGTCGCCGCGTTGCGCGAGCTGTTGGCCGGCACGACGACCTTCTTGATCGCGGCGGTCTTGACCGGCGCCCTGCCGGTACGTGCGGCGGTGGAGCCGGCGCGCGTCTTGGCGGCGGCCGACAGCTTGCCGGCAGCGGTCTTCGGCGCCGGCTTGGCGACGCCCCTCTGCGAGCCGGCCGGCTTGGTGGCCGCGGCCTGGCGGGCCGTCAGCTTCTTGGCCGGTGCGGCCTTGGCTGCCTTGGCGGCCCGGATGGCCTTGTCAGCCTGGGTGGCGGCATCCTTGCCGATGGCCGGACGCTTTTCCTGCGCGGGCTTCTTGGCCCCGCCGGACTTCGTGCCGGCGGTCTTGAGCGCGGCCTTGCGAGCCGGCGAGTCCTCTTCCAGCCTGGCGGCGCGCGGCGACTTCGCGCGCGGCTTGCGCACGGGCTCGTCGTCTTCCTCGTCGTCGGGCTCGGACGCCTTCACCAGGCCGCCGGTGTGCTCGGCCAGCTTGATCTTGACCGGCTTGCCGCCCCAGATCTCTTCCAGGCGGTAGTAGTCGCGGATCGACGGCTGCATCACGTGCGCCACGGCCGCGCCGCAGTCGACGATGATCCATTCGCCGTTCTCTTCGCCTTCGGTGCGCAGCACGCCCATGCCCGCCGCCCGCACCGCGTCGCGGATGCTGGCCGCGAGCGCCTTGGTCTGCCGGTTGCTGGCGCCCGACGCGACGATCACGCGCTCGAACAGCGGCGACAGGTGCTCGGTGTTGAAGACCACGATGTTCTGGGCCTTGACGTCTTCCAGACCATCGACGATGGCGCGTTGCAGTTTGCGGATGTCCATTAATTCTTCTTGCAAGGTTCGAATCGGGAGGGATTCCGGATCATTCCGGGGCGACTCGGTACAGGTGGTGGTCGGCAATATAGCGCGCTACCGGCGTGCCGACCAGCGCCGTGACGTCCAGCCCTGCCGCGGCGCGCGCACGCACCGTGGTGGCCGAATGGGGAAGTGCCGGCATCTCGACGATGCGCAGCGCGTGGGGGACGCCGGCCAGGCCGGGGGCGGAGCGGACGGCGTCGCCGTCGCGTGCGGCCACCGCCAGGCCGGCCAGCGCGAGGATCTCGCGCCACTCGTGCCAGGTGTCGAAACGGGCGTACTGATCCTGGCCGATGACCAGCCACCAGCGGGTCCCGGGCTGTTCGGCATGGAGCTCGCGCAGCGTCTCGACGGTATAGCTGGGACCGGTGCGGTCGAGCTCGCGGCCGTCGATCACGAAGCGCGGCTCGCCCTCGATGAGGCGTTGCAGCATCGCGACGCGGTCGGCGCCGGGCACCGGCGCGCGCTCGCCCTTGTGCGGCGACTGGCCGGCCGGCAGCCAGACGAGCGCGTCCAGCGGCAGCTGCGCGAGCGCGGCCTCCGCGAGCGCGCGGTGCGCGAGATGCGGCGGGTCGAAGCTGCCGCCGAAGAGTCCGGCGGAGCGGGTGATGTTGGTCAGGGGGTGATCCAGTCGCGCGGACGCAGGAAGTCCGTGTAGAGGGAAGCCTCGGGCGTGCCGTCTTCCGGCGCCCATCGATAACGCCACGCGGCGAGCGGCGGCATCGACATCAGGATGGCCTCGGTGCGGCCGCCCGATTGCAGGCCGAACAGCGTGCCGCGATCCCACACGAGATTGAACTCGACGTAGCGGCCGCGGCGATAGGCCTGGAAGTCGCGCTCGCGCTCGCCGTACGCCATGGCGCGGCGGCGCTCGACGATGGGCAGGTAGGCGCCCAGGAAGGCGTCGCCCACCGAGCGCAGCATCGCGAAGCCCTGCTCGAAGCCGGGCTCGGACACGTCGTCGAAGAAGATGCCGCCGATGCCGCGCGGCTCGTCGCGGTGCTTCAGGAAGAAGTACTCGTCGCACCAGGTCTTGAAGCGCGGATACAGCGCGTCGCCGAACGGGGCCAGCGCGGCGCGGCAGGTCGCGTGGAAATGGCGTGCGTCTTCCTCGAAGCCGTAGAACGGCGTCAGGTCCATGCCGCCGCCGAACCAGAAGACGGGCGCGGCGTCCTTGGGGAACGCGCAGAACAGCCGCACGTTCATGTGCACCGTCGGCACGTACGGGTTGCGCGGATGGAAGACGAGCGACACGCCCAGCGCCTCGAACGCGGCGCCGGCCAGTTCGGGGCGAGCGGCCGTGGCGGACGGCGGCAGCGTCTGCCCCATCACGTGGCTGAAGTTGCAGCCGCCGCGCTCGATCAGCGCGCCGCCTTCGATCAGGCGCGTGAGGCCGTCGCCGGTCAGCTTGCCGTCGGCCGGGCGCACCCAGCCATCGCTCGCGAACGTGCCGCCATCGGCCGCCTCGAGGGCGGCGACGATGCGGGACTGCAGGTCGAGCAGCCAGCCGCGGACGGCGGCGACGTCGACCGCGGCGTCAGCGCTTGTGAATGGCACGATGCCCGATGTCGGTACGGTGCTGCTCGCCGTCGAAGTGCACGCCGCGCAACGTGTCGTAGGCGCGCTGCTGCGCGGCACGCGTGGAGTCGCCGAGCGCGGTGACGCACAGCACGCGGCCGCCGGTGACGCTGGTGACGTCGCCGGCCAGCGCGGTGCCGGCGTGGAACACGACGGCCTCTTCGGTGTCGGCCGGCAGCCCGGTGATGCGGTCGCCCTTGCGCGGCGCCTCGGGATAGCCGGCGGCGGCCATCACGATGCCCAGCGCCACGCGGCGATCCCACACCAGCTCGACCTGGTCCAGCGTGCCGTCGGTCGCGTGCATCAGCACCTCGGCCAG
>FTKD01000194.1_pt1 | contig 29923 bp, 30 predicted proteins | sample 1658191 | NCBI WGS metagenome assembly FTKD01 (sample SAMEA3914808, study PRJEB12502) | metagenome | biome: forest; material: soil | place: Canada | collected 2011-08-03 | depth 0.3 m
ATGGTGTTCCAGTCGTACGCGCTCTATCCGACGATGAACGTCGAGCGCAACATGTCGTTCGGCCTGCGCGTGGCCGGGTTGCCGAAGGCCGAGATTGCAAAACGAGTCGCAAAGGCGTCGACGATGCTGCAGCTCGACGCGCTGCTCGCGCGCAAGCCGGCGCAGCTCTCGGGCGGCCAGCGCCAGCGCGTGGCGATCGGGCGCGCGCTGGTGCGCGAGGCGCAGGTGTTCCTGTTCGACGAGCCGCTGTCCAACCTCGACGCCAAGCTGCGCACCGAGTTGCGCCGCGAGCTGAAGGCGCTGCACCGCGACCTCGGCGCGACGATGGTCTACGTCACGCACGACCAGGTCGAGGCGATGACGCTGGCCACGCGCGTGGCCGTGATGCGCGCCGGCCGCATCCAGCAGATCGGCACGCCGGGCGCGGTCTACGCGCGGCCGGCCAACATGTTCGTCGCCGGCTTCATGGGCTCGCCCAGCATGAACTTCATCGAGGGCATGGTCGTCGCGACGCCGGGCGAGCCCGCCGTCGCCGCGGTGCTGGGCGTGCGGCCCGAGCACATCACGCTGCACGCCGCCGGCCAGGCCTGGCCCGCCGCCGAAGTGACGCTGGTCGAGGCGATGGGCGCGCACGAGGTCGTGTGGCTGGACATGCAGGGCCACAGGCTGTCGGCCATCGCACCGGCGACCGGCCGCCACCAGATCGGCGACGCCGTGGGCGTGCAGATGAACCTGGATCGCGCCAGCGTGTTCGATCCGGGGTCGCAGGAACGCCTCGAACTGCACGCGTCCGCGTTCTATCATCGGCCGCACTGATGAAACAGCCCCCACGTTCGCTGCGCTCTCTGCCCCCGAGGGGGCGCGTCATCGCCTTCGGGCGGCCGGGGCGGCTCTGACATGGCAACCATAAAAGACGTCGCAAAGCTGGCCGGCGTGGGCGTGGGAACCGCCTCGCGCGTGATCAGCGGCAAGGGCTCGTTTTCGCAGGCCGCGGCGACGCGCGTGGAGGCGGCCGCGCGCCAGCTCGGATTCCGCCCGAGCGCGATCGCGCGCGCGTTGTCGCTGCAATCCACCGGCACCATCGGCGTGTTCGTGCCCGACTTCAAGGGCCCGTTCTACGGCCCGCTGCTGGACGCGATCGACGCCGAGCTGCGCCTGCACGACCGCCACATGGTCGCCGCCAACGGCTGCGGCGACGAGGACACGCGCCAGCAGTCGCTGGACGGCGCCCGCTTCCTGATCGAGCGCGAGTGCGACGGCATCATCCTGTGCAGCAACGCGTTGCGCGACGCCGACTTCGCCCAGCTGCGCGACGACTTCCCCAACCTGGCGATCGTCAACCGCGACGTCAAGGGCATGAAGACCCACTGCTTCACCGTCGACCACCGCGCCGCAGGCCGGGCCGCCGCCGATGCGCTGCTGGCCCACGGCCACCGCCGCATCGCCGTGATCTCGGGGCCGGCCGGCGTCGGCGACAACAAGCAGCGCCTGCAAGGCCTGTTCGACCGCCTCGGCGAAGCCGGCATCGCGATGGACACGGTGCTGGTGGAGGAAGGCGACTTCAGCGCCCCCTCGGGCTGGGCCGCGTGCGAACGCCTGGTGGCGCGCAAGCCCAAGATCACCGCGCTGTTCTGCGCCAACGACCAGATGGCGATGGGCGCCATCAGCCATCTGGGCCACCACGGCATCCGCGTGCCCGCGCAATGGTCGGTGATGGGCTACGACGACTCCGACGTCGCCGCCTTCCTCTCCCCGCGCCTGACCAGCGTGCGCATCCCGATCGCCGAGATGGCCCTCAACGCCTGCCGCATGCTGCTCAACACCCGCTTCGGCTCCGAACTGGCGGTGTCGCGCAAGTTCGTGCCGACGGTGGTGATGCGGGATTCGCTGGCAAGGGCGCCCTGACAGGCGCGCAGGGTCGGGGGTTCAGGGCAACTTCTGTTCGCGACCCCAAGCTGCCAGTCGAGGGGTCGAGGTTGTCCACCCTAAACCAGACGTTGGGGCAACAAATCCATGACTCAACGCAATGTCGTTACTGCCCATATGCGAAGGCCAAGACCAACACCGAGGATCGCGTACTGGGTCAGCATTTCTCGCGTAAGGGCGCGCGGACCTTGGCTGGGACGCCAAGCTAACCGCGCACTGCTGCGAGCTGTCGGGTTCGTTCAACGGCGCTCGCAACGCAGCCGCGTCCGCTGGATCGTGTGCCGACCCGGCACCCGCCACATCATTTCCAACCGCGATTCCGTTCCAATCCCGAAGCGTTCGAATTCGCCGCAGCGTACGAACGGGTTTCGTGAGGTAGACCGCGGGCAGTCCACAATTGCGTTTCCTGGCCGCCAGCTTGATCTTCGTGCGGCAGACCCCGTGGAGGTGACAGATGGATTTGCCTGGCTTTACCGATCAATGGCAACTGCAGCGACAGCAACTCTTCAAGTCCGTGCCCCCCGAGGGGCGGAAAGTCCGATATATGGACAAGGAGTTTCTGGTCTACCCCAACACCTTCTGGCCGTTCGCCGACAGCCTGCCGCTGGTCAAGCATTTCCAGATCACGCCGGGCGAAAGCGTGCTGGACGTGGGTACGGGCTCGGGCGTGATCGGCGTCTTCGCCTGCTACCGAGGCGCGGCGCGAGTGGTGGGCGTGGACATCAACCCGGCGGCCATCCGGAGCGCGACCCACAACGCCGGGATGCATGGCTTTGCCGGCACCATGAAAGTGCTGCAGTCCGACCTTTTCGACGCACTGGGCGACCAGCGTTTCGACGTCATCACGGCCAATCTGCCGTTTCGAAACAAGCCGGCGCACGATGTGGTGGCGATGTCCCAATGGGACACCGACTTCAAGACCAATACGCGCTTCTTCGAAGGGGTTGGGCGTCACTTGAACCCCAAGGGGCGCATCTATTTCGTGCAATCCAACTTCGGTGAAATCGAGGCCATGATGCGCCTCGCGCAGGCGGCGGGATTGCAGGTCGCGGAGCTGGCTCGCGAATCCATCGACGACACCCGGCGCCAGGAATTCATCGTCTACCAGATGGCCCTGGCTTGATCGTCGGCCACCATGGACAGCAGTCTGCTGACCATCAAGTCGCGCCGCGATGTCCCCCGCACGGAACTGGACTTGATGGTCCGACGAGTGGTGGTCATCTTGTCCGGCTCGCGAGGCGGGTCCACCCTCTTGAAGGAGACCCTGGCCTTACACCCTCGCGTCGCCTCGCTGGACGGGGAGTTGGACCCGCTCCTGGACTTGTCCGGTAACGGCTTCAATCACAATTCCGATAGCGACTGCATCGAATTGGTGGCCAATGCCGCGGAGCTGGCCAGCAGCATCCTGGACGAGATTTCGTTTGCTTCGGCGGAGATCCTCGACACCAACCTGCTGCTGAGGAAATGGAAGAACCGGCTGGTACTGCAGTTCCCTTTGTACTTTCTGGATGGCGATGCCTACCGCCGCCTCGAGCAGTCGCTGGCGGCTGCACTGAGCCTGTTCGAACGTGAGGACCGCCGCAGCGACGCCGAGCTGCAACGCCAGGTTCTCTCCGCCGTATTCAGCGACGAGCCATGGCGGATCAGCTACTACGACGGCCACGCGAAGCCGGGCGCGAACCTGCACTTTGACGAGCCCCTGAAGATCGAGGAGCCGCCGTTCGTGGTGCCGACGCTCAGGCGCCGGCCGTTCGCCCTGGCCGATGCGCGGGACTCGGTGCTGCTCTTCAAGTCCCCATCCGATGCCTATCGCATCGGCATGTACGAGCGATTGTTCCCCAATGCCGAGGTGACCTACATTCACCTGACACGGGGCTTCGCGCAGTCCGTCAACGGTCTGATGGACGGTTGGCTCTACCCGCTGGGCTTCTTCTCGCACGATCTCAGCAAGATCGACTGCGAACTCGCCATCCAGGGCTATTCCGACCGGGTGTCCTTTGGCCGCAAGTGGTGGAAGTTCGACCTGCCACACAATTGGAGAAGGTTCATCCGTGCGAAGCTGGAGGAGGTATGCCTGAACCAGTGGTACTCTGTCCACGAAGCCATCCTGAAGCGCGGCGTCTGCACCCTGCGTGTGTCCTTCGAAGACTTCGTCGCCAGCCCCGCCGCGGTGCTGAGGCAGATCACGGACCACCTGGGCCTGCCCGCCATGGCTCCGCCAGGCGGGCTGCCCATCAAGATGGCGACTGAACCACCGCGCTCCAGACGCTGGCACAAGAGAGGCCCCATGCTCATGGACCTGAGCCGGCGGCCCGAGGTGCGCGAAATGATGGGCTTGCTCGGCTACTCCATGGACTCCGACACATGGTTGTGAATGCAAGGCTTCTGCTGCCCTACCTGATGGGCCAGCGCCGCGACGGCCTGCGCCGCGTGCTCGACATCGACCTCCATCCTTGGGAGGTACTGGGGCTCGACCTGCCGCATGAAGCGCGGATCGACGACTCCATTGCGAAGCTACGTAGTCTGGGCAGCCTCTACGCCTTGCTGGCTGCGCGCGTCGCAACACTGGCCAGCAGCGGCTGCAGACCGGTCAGCCTCGCCGGCGACTGCGTCTCCAGCCTGGGCATGCTGGGCGGGCTGCAACAAGCCGGCCAGCCGCCCGATCGCGTGCTCTGGCTCGACGCCCATGGCGACTTCCACACGTGGTCCACCACCCAGACCCAGTACATCGGGGGCATGCCCCTGGCCATGTTCGTCGGCCGGGTCGACCACGGGCTCGATCCACGCAGCCAGGCGGCGTTCGCTTGCCTGTCCACCATCGGCGTGCAGCCCTACCCGCAGCGGCAAATCGTCCTCGCCGATGCGCGCGACCTCGACCCGGGCGAAAGCGAAGCCCTGCTGAGCTCCCGGATCCTGCGCTGCCCGCTTGGCGAAGTGCTGGGGCATCTGCGGCCGCAGGAACGCATCTATCTGCACTGGGACACCGACGTCATCGACGACCCGGCTCGCATGCCCGCGCTCAAATACCATGTCCAGCGCGGCCCCAGCGCCGCGGACATGGCGGCATTTTTCCAGGCCCTGCGCTCTTACAACGTCGTCGCCGTGTCCGTCTCCGCCTGGCACGCGGAACAGGACGGCGACAACCAGACTGCCCGGGCCTGCCTGGAGATTCTGAACACCCTGCTTGACGCCTGACGCCGCGCCGCGAGCCACTTGCCGAGGCTGCCGGCGGCGATCCTTCGTGCCTGCGCTGTCGTCTGCTGCAACTGATCGAGTCGGGTTCAGGCGCTACGTCTTGTTTCTCTCCAACAGGCGCCGGACCAACGGGACAATTTCGCGAAATGCATTCTCTTTCTGGATGACTGCAAACACGCCCAACGCACGTGCTCTTTCGCGTAGATCATCGGTGATCAGCCCCGTACTGATCGCGATGGGCAAGTCAGGATTCAATGCGGCGGCCTCGCCGGCCACATCAAGTCCTGAACGACCGGGCATGTTGTAGTCGGTGATGAAGACATCTACTCCCGCGGTCGCGTCCTTGATGAATGCCAACGCTGCGGAGGATTCAAGGAAGCCGCTGCAACGATATCCGGCTCTCTCGAGGATTCGAACCATGACCAGCATGACTGTCGCGTCATCGTCGAGATAGACAACATGTTCGCCGTGTGCCCCTGCCAGCGCTGCCCGCTCGAGAACTGCCGGCAAGGCCTGGGGCTCGGAAGTCGCTGGCAGGTGGACGTGGAAGGTGCTGCCCCCGCCAAGCAGGGTGTCCACGGTGATGCTGCCGTGGTGAGCCGCGACGATCCCGTGAACCACGGACAATCCCAGACCCGTTCCCTGGCCGGTTGCCTTGGTTGTGAAGAACGGCTCGAAAACTCTTTCGAGCGTCCGGACGTCCATCCCGGAGCCAGTGTCCCTCACCCAGAGATGCGCGTAGGCGCCCGCATCCAGGCCGCGCGTCCGCGCGTCCGCGGCATCGATATCGGCGGCTTCGAGGCCGATGACGATCAGGCCGGCTTTGTCATGCAGCGCATGCCAGGCGTTCGTGCACAGGTTCATCAACACCTGCTGGAGTTGAGTCGCGTCGGCGTGGACGTACAAGGGCGCTTCGGCAAGGTCTTGCCGAAGCTCGACACCTGCGGGCAGCGTCGCGCGAAGGAGGCGGAAGGACTCCTCCACGATGGGCTTCAGGGCCATGTTTTCCAACTGCTGCGGTCGACGACGACTGAAGGTCAGTATTTGTCGCACCAGGTCGCGCGCACGCAGACTTGCCAGTTGAATCTCTCCGAGAGCGGCTTGCACCGGATGGTGGGGTTCGAGATCGAGCATGGCGAGTTCGATATTGCCCAGGATCGCGCCGAGAATGTTGTTGAAGTCGTGCGCGATTCCGCCGGCCAACGTGCCGAGCGATTCCATCTTCTGGGCCTGATGGAGCTGCGCCTCGAAGCGGCTGAGTTCAGCCTCCGCCTGGCGGTGCGCCGCTCGCCGCGCGGCCTGTGCCAACTCGCGTTCGAGTGCCGGGCCGAGGCGTCGCAAGTTCTCCTTCATCACATAGTCATTGGCGCCGGCCTGCATCGCGGCAACCGCCGTCTCTTCGCCGATCGTCCCCGAGACGAAGATGAATGGAATGTCCATGCCCGCACTGCGGAACTCGGCCAGCGCTTGCAGGCCGCTGAAACCTGGCATGCTGAAGTCGGAAATCAGGGCGTCCCAAGGGCCTTCAAGCAGCGCTTGCCGCAGCGACGGCAGATCCTGCACGCGCTGTGCTTCCGGTGCGAAGCCTGCCTTGCGGAGCACCCGCATGGCAAGGCGGAAGTCGTTCTCGGAGTCTTCGACCGCGAGAATCTTGATCGGGCGCCCGTTCACGATGGTCATTGCGGAGGCGGAACCTGATTGAGCGCCAGCCAGTAGATGCCGAGGATCTTGACAGCCTCAAGGAACTCGGCGAAGTCGACCGGCTTGCGAACGTAGCTGTTGGCGCCGAGTGAATACCCGGCGATGACATCTTGCTCCTCCTTGGACGATGTCAATATGACCGTGGGCAGGAGTGCCGTTCTCGGATCGGCGCGCATGGCCTTGAGCACCCCCAATCCGTCCAGCTTGGGCAGCTTCAGGTCGAGAATGACCAGCGTCGGCGGCGCCGTGCCCCTGTCCTCATAGGCGCCGCGCGCGAAGAGAAAATCGAGCGCCTCGACGCCGTCGCGGACCACGACGACCGGGTTCATCAGATGGCTGCGTTTGAAGGCGCGCAGCGTCAACGTGACGTCGTCGTCGTTGTCCTCAACCAGCAGGATGGTCTTGTTCTCTTCGTTCATCGTCTTGCTCCCTAGTACTGAAATAGAAAGTCGCCCCGAGGCCAGGGGATGCTTGAGCTCCCAGCGACCAGCCGTGGCGATGCATCACGCGCTGTACGGTGGCCAAACCGACCCCGGTGCCAGGGAAATCGCTCTCGTGATGAAGGCGCTGGAACGCACCGAAGAGGCGGGAGGCATAGGCCATGTCGAATCCGGCGCCGTTGTCGGAGACAAAATAGACTTGCTCGCCGCCCTCTTGCCGCGTACCGACGCGGATGACAGCCTCTTCGACCTTGCCGGTGAACTTCCACGCGTTGGCGAGCAAGTTCTGGAGGGCGATCGCGATCAACTCGCGGTCGCCTCGAACGAGGATGCTTTTCTCGATTTCCCATCTGACCCGACGCTCGGGCTCGGCTCTGACCAATGTCGAGGCGATCTCTTCGGCCATTGCGCTGAGGTCGATGTCCTGGATGCGCAGTTCGGCCCTCGTGACCCGCGCCAAGCCGAGCAACTCGTCGATCAGGCGGCCCATCCTCTGGCTTGCCGCGCGAATGCGTTGAAGGCTGTCGCGGGCCTCGTCGTCAAGCCGGTCCCCATAGTCCTCCAGGAGGGCGAGGGAGAAGCCATCCATGCTTCTCAACGGGCTGCGCAGGTCGTGGGAAACCGAATAACTGAATGACTCGAGTTCCTTGTTCAGCACGACGAGGTCTCGATTGCTGACTTGCAGTCTGCTGAAGGAATCTCGCAGGGCGCGAGTCATCGCATCGAAGTGGCGGGCCATGTCCCCCAGTTCGTCGGAACGCCCCGCATCGAGTTCGAACAACCAGTTGCCGGCGGCGACCTCGCGAGTCGCCAGCTCCAGACGCGCAATCGGACCCAGCACGTCGCGCCGGAACAACCAGGCAGTCGCGACGGTCAATACCGCCATCACCAAGAGCCCCAGCCCCGTAATCAGGACGACGCGATGTTGCGTCTCGTCTATCCGTGCCCCCGCATCATGGATGAGTTGCTCGGCCTCCACGAGGCTGTTCTGCTGCAGGATGAGTATCCGGCTCGACAATTGCGCTTCGAATCGGCGCTGCACGTCGTCGACGGTGCCCGTCCCGGTTGCCGCTTCGACTTCGCTGAACAGGCGGTGGCTGACTTCTCCCTGGCTCCGGAGGCTCGCCAATATGTCAGCGGCTGCACCGTCGAGTGGAACAGGGTTTGCGAACAGGCTCTCAAGCCTTCTCCACACGATCTGCTCTTGCAATCGTGCACGATCGCGTCGATTGAGCAGGTACTCGAAGCTCACCATGCGCATGTTGTTGAGCGCATCAACGATCTCGACGCTCTGACGCCGTTGGGCGACTGCTGCGTTAACCTGGGTGTTGGCCCAGGCTATGCTGACGGCAATCAGCATCATCGTGCTGAGCATCAGGGTGGCTGCAAACGTGGCTTTGGTGCTGATCTTCATCGGACCACCGTCACGCGCTCCGGACTCACCGCGAGCAACGTGTCCAGCGCGAGATGGGAAACGAAATTGGGCATGGGCTGACTGGGGGCGTAGTTTCGCGCCATCGCCCAAGTCGCTACATCCTCAAGCGTGACCAGTTGGGCCTGTTGCTGTTCGACCTTGAGGGTCACGTCCTGCCAGGACGGATCGAAGGTTCCGGGACTCAGCTTCAACAATCCGGCAAGCGTCTCCTTGGCCAATTCCGAATTGGCATTGACGAAGGCTTCGGCGTCCAGCAGCGCTCGCACCACGTGACGCAACTCCCGCTGGTGGGCCAGCACATAGTCTCGCTGGCCGACGAGCACGTAGTTCTGCGCATAGGCGTCGGGGGCATGGAGCGAGACGACGAGGTCGCCAAAGGCAAGCTCGGCCTCATGCCGAACAGGCTGCCAGGCGGCGATGCCGTCCACGAGGCCATTGCGCAATGATTCGATGAGCCGTGAAGGCGGCAGGTCGATCAGCTGGATCGATTGCGGCGCTATGCGATTGCGCACCAGAAAGGCCCAGAGAAAATACTCGCCGCTCGTCCCCAGCGTGACGCCTACTCTGCGCCCGCGCAGATCGCCGGGCGTGCGTATACCGCGATCGATACGCCCCAAGACGGCAAGCTCGTTCGAAGCGTTGGCCACTGATGCAACGATGCTCAGTGGTGCGCCCTTGAGTACCTCGACGACGACCGGTACGTCGGCGGCGACAGCCAAGTCGGCTTGCCCCCGCAGAAGCTCGGCCAACGCGGCTTTGCCATAGGTCTGCGGGAGCAAGGTCACTCCCAGCCCTCGATCGCGGAAGAATCCGCGCGCCGAGGCGATATGGATCAGGCCGGCATGCGGTACGAGGGGAACGGCGATGCGGACGTTCGATTTCGATGCTTCGGGAGCGACGCTGCGACGATTCAATGCGTACAGGGACCCCAGCAGCGCGGCCGCGCCCCCGACAACCAGGGCGCGGCGACGCATCAAAACAGACAGGATCCGAGCGTGCACCTGCATCTCCCTTACCAACTCGCCTCAGCGCAGTGCGTCCGGGAAATGAGTTGGCGTTGTCGGCCACACCCGAGCAGACCAAGCGTACGCGACCGCACCTTCGTCGACCAGCCTTGTCGATGAACCGTGGGCGTGCGCCGCCTTGAGACCCGTCTGGGACATGGCGGCTGACTTTGCGCGATTCCGGCACAGGGCGCCGAGCCGTTGCTCGGCAATGAGGGCGCCGTGGGGACCGCAAGACAATTGAACGAGAGGCCGCGCAAGACGACTGGCTTCCACATGCCCCCTGAGAGCTTCAGCAGAGCTGTTGCGTTGCGCATTGAACCCGAAGCGCTGTTGCTGGCTGCAGAGGGCCGCGAACATCAGGCAGCCCTCTCGGCCCGCATGGCCGTTCTGCGCGCCAAGGGCAGCGCCGGCGTAGTGGCACGCGCTTGTTGCCGCCGCCGGCGTCGAAACCAGCGGCGAGCGCGCTGTCGGAGCCGCTCGTCTCGATCTCGGCGCTCAAACGATGGATCGACGCAAGGACGGCCACGCACGCCGCGAGGCCGGCGTCATCGACGTGGAACGCAGTGACTTGACCGAAGACGGTGCGGGCCACCAGTCCGCGCTGCGCGCCGCGAAGGGGCGCGGTGATGGGGTCGAAAGCTTCGTTGGCATGCATGCGGGGCCTCCCTGCACCTATGGGGCGAGCACGGACGGCGCGGCTTGCCCTATCCGAGCGCGCTACACCGTTGCAGAACCGTTGACGGTTTGCAGACCCTCACAACTGCATGCATCGACGGCCCGGTGGAACCAGACGTCGTTGTTTTTGACGAACAATTCATTGCCTGAAACTCGTTGCCCAGTCGGACCCCAAGTCGTGACTGGATAGTAGACGATTTTGTTCGATGCGTCGTCGCTCCAACGTGTCGGAAGGCGGCGCAGTCTGGCAATTCGTTGACGCTCTGACGCCCAATATTCGATGGGCCCTGGACATCCCGGATAGTGAGAACCTCGCGCGCCAGAACGGAATAAATGGCTGGCTTCCGACATTGAGACGTAGGAATGGCAATGACGAGCATCAAAATCAGGGTCAACGGCAGTTGGGTGACCGAACATGGCCAACTGCAGGTACCCATCGGTTGCCTTCGTCATCAGAAGTTTGATGATTGGCAGACCGCCGCCTGAGCGGTGGGCGACCCTATAGCCGACGCTCACGAACTTCCGCCGCTGGCCGGCTACGGAAGTTGCAGCGCCACATCCTCCGCAGGGTGAGCGGGGATCTAGACACCGCCCGACCAGAACGCAAACACAAAAAGCAGCAGTAGTGTTTCCGCGAATAGGCCCAACTTCCTGAGCCACCCGGGCATTTTCTTCGCGTAGGCCAACGAGGCCAAACTGGCGAGTAAACCCACTGTTGGCAGAACTCCGTACAAAACCAGGTGCGGGCGCAATGGGAGGCCGGGTTCTCGGTCATGAAACGCGATCAGCCCGTCGATTCCGGATAAAACAAAGCAGGCCCAAAGGAGCGTCAATACCGCTGCGAATGGCCGGCCCGCAGACCAGAAGCCCTTATCGCTCTGTTCGATCGATTCATGACTTCCCACGCAGTTGTGTCCTTGGATTTAGGCTGCGTCAATGACGACCAGCCTACCCTAAAGCTGCCCGTCGCGAGTGACCGGAAATGGCCGTAGCGCGCCGCCCATCGCTCACGGTTATTTCAGGAACCTCAAGTAAAACGCGCCGAAGACCAGGACGATTCCTACGTTGATCATCAGCCGTCCCCAGAAACGGTCCCTGAAGAAGAGCACATCTACGCCGGTGATGACGACCGTCATGATCACGACGTAGAGCACGATCGCCGTGGATCTTCCCATTTTCGCTGTCCTCTGGGCGCCTGGCGCCAGTTGTCTTCAATGGTCTTCTGCCGGGCCGACACCCAGCCTGATAGCGGCCGATCGCGCGAGTCCGCTCCTGGCCGACTTGCGTCCTCGGCACCGGTAGCCAGGAGACCCCCGAGGCGTTTGCGGACATCCGACCGCGATGCGGAGCAACGGCGCTGCTGACCTGCACGCGGCCCAACGCGCGACGGGCGCTGCCGAGCGGGCACAGGACAGCCGCGAGTGAGTTCCGGTCGAGCCGCTCCACCATGGGCAACCATGGCGAGCGGCTCGGCCTGAAACGCAAAGATCGCGCTCGCCCGGGCGCCGTCGGCCGGGCCACCGTCGGAGTCCTCAGCGGCTCAGGTAGAAGCCCATCGGGATCAGCTCGACGGCCCATCCGCCTTCTTCGCCAAGGGTGGCGGCCGGGTGCATGGATGCGATGCGCAGTGCCTCGTCCTCACTGTCCGCCTCGATGATGAACAGGCCGCCGACCACTTCCTTCGACTCGATGTAAGGCCCGTCGGTGACGTGCGTCTTGCCGTTGCGCGGACGAAGCGTTCTCCAGCTCTCCAGATCGCCAAGCGACGCGGAAACCAGCACTTTGCCCGTAGCGCGCATCCTCTCGTCCAATGGCGGGCACTGGCTGACCAATGCCTTGACGTCGTCAGGCGCCATTGCGGCAAATTTGTCAGGGGTGAAGTAGGCGAGGCCGAGGTATTTCACGAGCGATCCTTTTGGGTGGTCATGCACTGACGACGAAGATGAAGGCCGCAAATCGACAAACCCTGGAAGAAATTCGCACGTCGCCTCGACCGGCCCGACCCTGGATGACGGCCTGTCAGGTCGCCGCGAACCCGCCGTTCGCCAATGTCCGGTCGTGGCCCGTCAGCGGCGATCTGAACGAGCGGTGGCTCTGGCGGCCCGAATCTGTTCACGAAGCCTGCTCAACCCGTCCAGTAGGACATCATCCTCGACGTAGAAGATTTCCGGACAGGGTTCCGCCGGCCGAACAGCGTTGACGAGCAATTGCCCGAGGCGAAGATCGGGCGACTCCGCCCACACCGTCCGCAGTGCAGCCAGTGCGTCATCAATTCGAGCAGGGTCTCTCATGTCTGCCAGCGCCGCGCGCCTCCGTTGGTCAGGTCATCATTCTGGATGGCAACGGGCTCGCCGGGAAGCGTGTTAGCGGACGGTCGCGACCGACTGCACATGGCCGGCATGCGTCTTCTGCGCCGACGGCCTGGCCGGACGCTCTGTTGCCAACCGGCAGCCGACTGCTGTGCTTGGCATAGCCGACCTTGGCGCCCCGCCGGCCTGCAGCGCAGGTCGACCAAGACCTGATTTCACAGCGTCAGTTCGGGCGACCGGAAATTGAAGTTCGCGCTATCGACAGTGGGCGGCCGGTCTCAACTGCGGACACCGGACGTCCCATGGACATGGGGACGAGGCAAGGACCAGCAGTACCGGCGAGCTATCGAGTTTCAAGCAGGCTCACGACGCCAAGCCGGCGCCAGACATCTCGTGGGACGATCGAGCCATTGCCAGTCCAAGCATCAGCAGCACACTGCCTACCAGCATCCAGTTGTCAAGGTCCCAAAACGCGAGGAACAGCGCACAGCCGGCGACGATGCAGATCGAAGCCGCGCGAGCGCGAGCGTCGCGACCCCATAGAACAAGGCCTTGAAGCGCCAGGCCCACGAACGCGAGCTTGGCAAGCGTCGTCGTAAGCAGGAACGCGCCGTGTGGCGAAGTCATTGCAGCGAAGGTTGCGACGGCGCCATCGACGTCGCGTGGATCGACGCGCGCGAGGCCGTCGAAGAACGACGTCCACATGCCGAACAGGCCGCCAAGGTAGATCGTGCCGACCACCGTCGTCACGCACGCCGCGGCGCTGGCTGCAGGGCGGCGCGGGCGGCCGATGCCGTGCAGCATCAACGCCGTCGCGAGAAAGAGCGGCAATGCAAGATATGCGATGACGTGCGGGCCGTGCAGCAGCGGCCGTTGCGAGCCGTGCGCAATCAACCAGGGCACAACGACCTCCGGAGGCGTCGGCACGTAGCGCAGGCGGAAATCGAGGAATTGCGGCAGGCTGCGCAGATGCATGGCGAAGACGAGCACCAGCATCACCGGCAGGAGCATGGGCAGTGCGGCGGAGGCGAACGAGCGGAAGCGGGGTTTCGGCATGAGACTCTGTGAAAATGGAGACGGCCCTTATCATTCAGCGCATCCTCATCGAATTCCACCCGCAACAGGCCAGCCATGTCTCATACCGGACAACAACGCGAAAGTGTCCGGAAGCCCGTCGATCGGCGCATCTCGCGGACACGGCGAAGCATCGACGCAGCCTTTCTCGCACTGCTCCAACGGCGCGGCTACGAGGCCGTCTGCGTGAGCGACATCGTGCGTGAGGCTGATGTCGGCCGAGCGACGTTCTACGAGCACTACACCTCCAAGGACGACCTGCTGCGCGCCCAGCTTCGCTACGTTTGTACGACGATGCTGCGCGGAGGCAGGGACCAGCCGGCCCTGCTCGACGCGACGCCGATGTTCGTGCACGTACGCGACGTCCCGATGCTCTATCGCCTCGTGGCAGGCCGTTCCGCGGCGGCCCGCTCGCTGCGGGTACTGCAGGAGGTCCTGGAGGAACGCGCGGCGTCAATCCTGGCCGAGCACCTGACAGAAGATGCGTCTCTACGTGCGCCGCTCACGGAGCCAATCGCCTGCCGCCTGATCGTCGCGAACCTGACGGCCTTGCTGGCTTGGTGGACGGAGAACGGAATGAAGGAGACCGCGGGCGAGATGCAGGCGCTCTTTCAGTCGTGCGTCGCCTCGATGGTCGCGCAGCGGGCACCTGAGCGCCCGATAGTGCCGGCCTAAACCCGACGACTGTGGCTGCAGGCCGAGGCGTTTCGAAAGGCGTCAGAGCGGTCGTTGGTGAGCGTCAACTTGTGGCCACGTGCAAGGCTGTTGGCAGGCGGCCCGATCGTAACGCTTTCGACCTCGGGCGGCCGGCCGAAGGGATCGAGTTCGAATGCCCGAAACCGGGCGCCCGAACTGACACCGGTCGAGGGATTGCCGCCCTGGCTGTATTATTTTGACGATGGCACATCGCGCTTGGATCGTCGACTCCGTCGGTGCACCGACATTCGATCGACTGGTGGACGGGCTTTCGGGCTCGGAGCTCCAGTCGCTTCTGCTGGAGGTGATGCACGCGCGCGCCTTGTCGCGCAGAGCGAAGGACCTTGTGGCTCAGTACGGTCGCGACCCGTTCTGCGTGCCGGCACCCGTCGACCTGCGTGCAATGCTGACCATCGACAGCCACCTGTTGGCGGCCGCAGAGCGCTTCGAGGCTGTCGAACTCTCGCCGGTCGCGCCTATGGGAACCTGCTCGGTCGTCGGACCCACTCATCAGAATCGCGTCCTCTCGGCGCTGCGGGCAACCGAGGTCGTATCGGACCCGACGAACGTTCTGGCGCTGGAGTGCGCGCTGCGGCTGCGAGCGCGTCCGGAGGTGGATCTCCACCTCGCCACGAGCCATCGTGTCGTTCGCGCACAACCGGTTCCAAAACAGCCGGGATTTGCCCAGCACTTTCGCCTGTTTGTTCTTGGGAGCGCGGGCATCGAGCGCAAGGATCACGCCTTCACGATCGAGACAGTCGCCCTGCATGTGCGCACGATCCTCGCGGGCCTTACCCGGCTCGAGCAGCAGGGGTACGCCCTGGGCCGGCGACGCGTGGAAATCCTCGCGTCCCCCGAAAGGCGGGGCCTTGGCGACCACCTCGCAGAGCTCCTGGAGGCTGACCACCAGTTGTTGGAACATCCCTACTACTCAGGCGGACTGCGCTACCGAATCTGGGTGGCCGGGCCCGGCGGAGAGGAGCTGCCGCTCGCGGACGGTGGAACCTTCGACTGGCTGAGCCAGCTCTCATCCAATCGGCGCGCCGTCTTCATCGGAAGCGGACTGGGTTCGCAGTTGATCGCGCTGCGCCTTGGACCCAAGCCATTGTCCTGAACAGGTCACACGGCTTGCAAGGCATGCCGCTCGTGATTGCCGAAGTGTCAATGGAGATCCCCAAAGCCGACAGGCGCCGAAGGCCATCCGGCCCAGGCACCGGCACCGGCACCGAATTCGGACATCGATCCGATCACGGGCCGGCAGCGACTGCGCCCGCCGGAAGACTGATCGCCAGCGACCGGCCGGTCGCGACCTTACCCGACGCGACCAATTGCCCCAAAGCTGACGCTTGTGACCGTCTGACCCCGGCCGCAAGGAGCCATGCAGAGGCTTGCTGCCCGACTACCCTGGCGCCTGACCTCCAAGGCAATCTGAACCAGGCACTCGGCGGACTCGACGACGCACGAGCAGCCAGGGCAACGTCGAACATCGCGATCGCCCGGCTCGGGACACCCCGACGGATCAGGGCACGAGAGCGAAGGTGACGTAACCGGCACCTTCCTCGGCAAGGTGCTTGATTCCCGACGTGCCTGCACTGATCGCAACGAACTTGAGGTGCCGCTGGGTTTCCTTCGCGTGCTTCGCGAGCTCCAGGGCCGCGGTCATCCTGTCGTTGGCATGAGGCGCCAGATCGTTGTACGGAAGTTCGAGGTTCGCTCCGGCTGTCATGAGCGAATTCAGGTAGGCGGGTTTGAGCGTGATGTTGAGCAAGTGACGTCTCCGTGGTTTTCGGACAGCATGGTCCCGGGTCGGCTTCCCATCGGCCGATGCCGTCGTCAGGCTACCCCAGACCAGTCACTCGCGAAAGACCGGAACTGGCCGAGGCCGTGAGCGGGCTCAAATTGAAGTCGTCGAGCGCCCGTGTCAAGTCCGGCAGGGAGAAACCCTCCATGGCGATTTTCAGCAATTGTGAATTTCACTCGCCGGGGTTTTTCCCGCCGGTGTGTCTCCGTACAGTGATCTCAAGCCTTAGCGCTCACCCCGCGCCGACAGCCGCTCACGAGGCGTCGTGCGACGCGGCTATCAATCCAGAGTTCACCGAGACCACCATGCAAACCCGTCACCTTGTTTCCGCCGCCGCCATCGCCCTGATCTTCTCCGCCTCGGGCGCCTTTGCCGCCGACGAGGGCTGCCGCACCGTCGCCAATGGCGTCCAGAAGTGCGACGTGCAGACCGGCAGCGAACGCAGCCGCGACGCCGTGGTGGCCGAGATCCACAGCGCCCGCGCGGACACGTCGACGGGTTGTCGCACCGTCGCGAACGGCGTCCAGAAGTGCGACGTGCCGACCGGTGGCGAGCGCAGCCGCGACGCCGTGGTGGCCGACCTCCACGGCGGCCCGGCGTACACCATCGCCGGCTGCCGCACGGTCGCCAACGGCGTCCAGAAGTGCGACGTGCCGACCGCCTACGACCGCAACAGCGACACCGCGGTCGCCAGGCTGCACTGATCGCGGAGAGCGGCCGGCGAGCGGCCTACCTGCACGCCTGGACGCTGCGCGGGTCGTCGAACAACGCCGCGAGTCCGCACGCGGACCCCAGCATGCGATCGCCATCGTGGCCCACGCCGGCCACCTCGCGCAGGGGCTGCTTCAAGTCCGGGTGGCGCTGGTGGAGATAGGCCGCGTAGGAACGACCGCGAGCCAGCCGGTAAGGGCCCTGGGCCTCGCCCGAGCATGACTTGTCCAGCGCAGGATGCTGCGGATCGATGTCCAGGCCGCCCAGCAGATAGACGACGTCGCGCTTCACGTAGCGATCCTCGTACGCCTCGGGCGACAGCTGCCGTGCGTAGGGCGGCACGGCGTGCCAGCCGTACTTCCATTGATCGAAGCTCGGGCAGACGCCGGCAGCCGGCGGCGCGAAGCGGCCGTCGGCCTGGGGCCGGTCGGCGCTGAAGTACAGATACGACGACGGATTGGCCACCACGTAGCGGACCTTGACACCCGCCGCCGCCAGCGCCGCTTCGCCCTGCCCGACCACCGCGTAGCGCTGCACCACCTGGCCGCCGCCGGAGTGCCCGGCGATGACGACCTGGGTCAGATGCGGGAAGCGGCGGCGATCGCCCAGCAGCGCCAGCACCGCGTCGATGGCGTCGAAGGAACTGACCGGCGCCGGCCCCACGGCAGCCTCACCGCCTTCCCAGCCTTCGAGGCTCCAGCGCAGGGTGTCGGGCGCCAATCCATGTGCGACGACGTCGCGCTCGGCCAGGAACTGCGGCACGACGAGCAAGGTGTGCGGCTCCTGCGCGGGCACGGCAGCCAGGGCCTTTTGCGCCGAACGCCAGTACACGTCGGCGTCGCGCAGGCGCCCGTGGAAGACCAGTACCGCGCGTTCGATGTCGGCTTGCACGGCGCCATCGCCCAAGGGCCGCGACGCGTAGAGCACCAGGGCGCCATGCCCCGCCGCCGTCCTGACGTCGAGACGCTGGTCGCCCACCGCCTTCACGGGACGCCGATTCGGCGCGTCCTCGCCGGCTCCTTGAGCCAGCCCGCTGCTGGCCAGCAGCCACAGGCACAGGCACAGTCCGCTGCGAAAGAAAAGTCGGGGGAGGTTCATGGTGCCGAGTTTCGTTCAATCCAAAGGCCACGACGCAGAAGGCGGCAAGCATGAGCTCTCCGTCATCGGCGCTACGATCCATGCTTCTTCAAGGAGCCTCGCATGACCCGCTACGCCAACATCCTCGAAACCGTCGGCCGCACACCCGTCGTGCGCATCAACAAGCTCGCGCCCGAGGGCGTCGAGCTGTGGGTGAAGGTCGAAGCGTTCAACCCGCTGGGCTCGGTGAAGGATCGCCTGGCGCTGGGCGTCATCGAAGCGGCCGAGAAGAGCGGCGAGCTGAAACCGGGCCAGACGGTGGTGGAGGCCACCAGCGGCAACACCGGCATCGGCCTGGCGATGGTGTGCGCGCAGAAGGGCTACCCGCTGGTGGTGACGATGGCCGAGAGCTTCAGCGTGGAACGCCGCAAGCTGATGCGCTTCCTCGGCGCGAAGGTGATCCTGACGCCGGCCGCCGAGCGCGGCACCGGCATGGTGAAGAAGGCCGCCGAGCTCGCCGCGGCGCACGGCTGGTTCCTGACGCGCCAGTTCGAGAACGAGGCCAACGCCGACATGCACTCGCGCACCACCGCGCGCGAGATCGTCGACGACTTCGCCGGCCAGCGGCTCGACTTCTGGGTCACCGGCTTCGGCACCGGCGGGACGCTGCGAGGCGTCTCGCGCGTGCTCGCGCAGGAGCGCCCGGAAACCAGGATCGTCGTCTGCGAGCCGGCCGACGCGCCGATGCTGACCAGCGGCCTGCCGCAGGTCAGCGAGCCCGACGGCAGCGCCAGCGTCAGCCACCCTTCCTGGAAGCCGCATCCGCTGCAAGGCTGGAGTCCCGACTTCATCGGCAAGCTGACGCGCGACGCGGTGGCCTCCGACCTGATCGAGCGCGTCGTCACCGTCAGCGGAGCCGACGCGATGCACTGGAGCCGCCAGCTCGCGCAGAAGGAGGGCATCTTCGTGGGCACCTCCAGCGGGGCGACCTTCGCCGGCGCGCTGGAAGTCTGCAAGAGCGCGCCCCGGGGATCGGTCGTGCTGTGCATGCTGCCCGACACCGGCGAGCGCTACCTCAGCACGCCGCTGTTCGGCGATATCGCGGTCGACATGACCGAGGACGAGCTGGCGATCATGCGATCGACGCCCGCCAGCCACCTCGCGCCCAAGGCTCAGTGACGCTGCACCGTCTTGTAGATCCCGCAGCCCAGCACCAGGTCGGCGCTGACCGGCACCACGAACGACGTCTTCGGCGCGACCAGCCCCGTCGTCGGATTCAGGAAGTCGTAGTCGACCCAGCCGCCGCCCTGCCCGGCCACGGCCCAGACGTCGTGCGTGAGTCGCGACACGTCGGTGCCCAGGATCTGCGCCGCCGTCTTGCGCAGGTTGTGCGGCTTGCCGGCGAACGCGTGGTACACGAGCGAGCGATCCCACGCGAACACGTACATGTCGCGGTCGGCGAAGCCGTTGGCGATGTCGGTGATCTCGGGCAGGCAGCCTGACCCGCGACGCTTGTAGAGTGCGACCGCCTTCGTCACCAGCGCATGCGCCTCGTCGGCGGTGCCCTGGCGCAGGCGGAAGCTGCCCACCGTGCGCGCGAGCCGCCGTGCGCGCTCGCCCAGGCCCGCGGATGCGGACGAGGTCTGTTCGACCATCGTCGCGTTCTCCTGCGTGATGTCGTCGAGGCCGCGGATGGCCTCGGACATCTGGCCCAGGCTGTTGCTCTGCTGTTCGGCCGCCGACGTGATCGCGCGCACGTTGCCGGCCACCTCGCCGATGCCCGAGACGACGCTGGCGAGCAGTTCGCCCACCTCGTCGATGCGCGACGCACCGGAGGCCACCTGCGCGCTGGACGTGGCGATCAACGCCTTGATCTCCTGCGCCGCACCGCTGCTGCGCAAGGCCAGCGTGCGCACCTCGGCGGCCACCACCGCGAAGCCGCGGCCATTCGCGCCGGCGCGCGCCGCTTCCACGGCGGCGTTGAGCGCGAGGATGTTGGTCTGGAACGCGATGCCGTCGATCACGCCGATGATGTCGTGCACGCGTTGCGAGCTGGTGCGGATCGCGTGCATCGTCGCCACGGCCTCGCGCATGCGGCTGCCGCCCGATTCGGCCATCTCGTGCACGCGGCTCGCGAGCTGCTCCACGGCACGGGCGTCCAGCGCGTTCTGCTTCACCGAACCGCTCAGGTCCTGCACGCTGGCGGACGTCTGCTCCAGGCTCGCGGCCTGGCGTTCGGTGCGCTGCGCGAGTTCGGTGGTGCCGGCGGCGAGCGACTCGCTGGCCTGCGAGACGAAGGTGGCCTCGCTGCGGATGTCGGCCACCAGCGCCGACATGTTGGCGTTCATGTCGTCCAGCGACGCGGCGATGGCGCCGAATTCGTCGCCGCTCTTCTGGTCGATGCGACGCGACAGGTCGCCGTCCTTCATCGCGTCGACGCTGGCCTGCAGCGGCTGCAACGAGCGCGCCAGGTAGCCTTGCAGCGACACGCACAGCGCCGCCGCGGCCAGCCCCAGCACGGCGCAGGCGACCGCGACGCCCGAGAAGCCCTCGAGCTGCACCAGGCGCACGCCGGCGCACAGCGCCAGCGCCAGGCAGACGGCGCCCAGCAAGGCGATGCGCCGACGCATGGAGGCGCCGGAAGCGACATTGATTTTTTCCATCCCCGTGTCTTTCTCGGGCCACGCGATCGGCCTTCCCGCAAATGCTAGGCGCCCGCGCTGCGCGGCAAGCATTCATGAACGGCTGCAAAACGCCGCATTTCCCGCGCGGGCGCTACAGTGCCGCGATGCATCCCTCTCCGGCCGCCATCCTGCGCATCGCCCACCTGCGGCTGAGCTGGCCCGACGCCACGCTGCTGTTCGCCGACCTGAGCCTGGACGTCGGCGCCGGCGTGACGCTGCTGCAAGGCGACAGCGGCAGCGGCAAGACGACGCTGCTGCGCCTGGTCGCGGGCGAGCTCGCGGCCGGCGGCCGCATCACCCTGCGCGGCCGCACGCGCGACCACGACCGGGCGGCCTGGCATCGCGACGTCGCGTTTCCGGACGCCGGCGACGAGCGCCTGGACGCGCTGACGGCCGCGGGTGTGATGGCGGCGCAGCGCGACCGCCACGCCGTGCTCGACGAGGCGGCCTGGCAACGCCACCTCGACGGCTTCGCGCTGCGGCCGCATCTGGCCAAGACGATGGCCCAGCTCTCGACCGGATCGCGCCGCAAGGTCGCGCTCGCCGCGACGCTCGCGACGCGCTGCCCGCTGACCTTGCTCGACGAGCCCGGTGCGGGCCTGGACGGCGAGTCGCTGCGGCATCTGCGGCGGGCGTTGGCGGAGGCCAACGGCGATCCGGCCCGCGCCGTGCTGGTCGTCGCCAGCTTCGGGCTCGACGGGCTCGAATGCAACGCGACCGTCACCCTGCCGCGGCAGGAAAGCGCCTGATTCACCGCGCTCATCGAGCGCTCGCCTCCAGGCGGCGACCCTAGACTTCGCTCGAGCGCGGTCCGCTGTCCACGCTCCGAAAGCCGCAAGGAGCGCGAAGCATGACCACGATCACCCCGACCCTCAATCTGGCGCCCCCGCCGGCCTCGTCCACGGCATCGACGAAGGCCGCCACGGCCACGCCGCCACCCGCAGCGACGCCCGCACCGGTACCGGCACCGAAGGCACCCGACATTCCCAGCACCACGGTGACGCTCAGCCCGCAGGCCATGAGCGCGATGGCTGCGGCGAGCCACCCCTCTGCGCCGCCGTCGTCGTCCGCGACGTCGACCACGACCGCGCCGGCCGCGGCAGCGAATGACGGCTCGGTCTACGAATCGCTGAAGAACGGCATCGCGAGCGCCGTCGGTGACGTCGGCGATGCGATCGAGGGCGGCGCGCACGCCGTCGTCGAAGGCGTCGAGACGACGATCTCGACCGCCAACAAGGTCGTCCAGGGCATTCTCGAGTTGCCGTTCGCTGCCGCCGCCAAGGTGTGCGACGCCGCGGGCGCGATCATCGACGCGGTGTGAACCCGTTGTAGAGCAGGAGAACGCGCACTTCGGTTGCGCACAGTCAAGATACGTAAAGCACCTTGACGCCTACAGACGTCAGGGTCATGGCGTGAAGAATGGACTCGTCACTCCCATCCAAGGAAAAACGATGAAGCTCCATCCCCTTGCGGCCCTGCTCGCCGCGCTCGCCGTCGCCCTTCCCGCCATTTCCATGGCCGCTCCGGACGATCACCGTGACGACCGCCACGACGATCGCCGCGCCTCCGCGCAGCACGATCGCCCCGACTGGGACCACCCCGGCTATCGCCACGACAACTACCGCGGCGCCGGCCCGAACCACGACTGGCAGCGCGGCGGTCGCCTGCCCGCGGAATACCGCAACAGGCAATACGTGGTCGACGATTGGCGCGGGCATCACCTGAGCGCCCCCCCGCGCGGCTACCACTGGGTGCAGGCGGGCCCGGACTACGTGCTCGCGGCCATCGCCACCGGCGTCATTCTCGACACCTTGCTGAGCCAGTAACGGCTTCGCGCGAAGCCTCCCGTCGCGCCCACCGCTGCTGCAGCTGGGCGCGATGGCGTTTGCCGAGCGAAGCCGCGTGACGCCGCGCACGCGGCGGGTAACGCGTGCCGAGCCGGAACACCATCGGCGCAGCGAGCACCCAGGGCAGCCACGACAACGAGCGCTGCTGCCGCCGGCCAGCGCCAAGGACACGCTGTCCGCGGCCTGCCTGGCCGACGACAAGCTCAAGCCCTGGGCCGCTGCGGCACGCGCTGCGCCGGATCGTAGAAGAAGGTTTCCTGGGCGATGCGTTCGCCCTCCCAGCGTTGCCAGGCGAGCTCCTCCATGTGCGTGACGCTGCCGTCGCGCCACACGAAGTGGAAGACCCAGCGGATCACGACGTGGTCGCCGTTGACCAGCACCGGCCGGACGCAGGTGGACGACATCGATTCGGTGCGCGCCATCACGTTGCGCTCGTTGTCGACGTGCGCGGCCCGCCCGACGCGCGGCGTGCCCTGGTTCTCCTGCATCGTCGAGTGCTCGGTGTAGAACTCCTCGCACGCGACGTCGTGGGCGTTGCTTTCGACGAGCGCGATGAAGCGCTCCAGCGTATCGGCAGTGGGCATGGGCAAGCTCCTCGCGGCTGACGGACTGCCGCGATCGTGTCACATCCCGGAAGGCCTCAGCAGCGTCGCGACCACCGCGTGCTGGTACGACGTGATCTCCCACGGGTTGCCGTCCGGGTCGGCGAAGTACAGCGACCAGGCGAGTCCGTGGTCCTCCGGCTCGACCGGCCGCTTGAGCTTGTCGACCAGATGCTGGCGCCACGCGACGAACTCTTCGGCACCCACCGACAGCGCGATGACGCTGCGGCACGGCTGCGGCGCCGCCTCGAACAGCGCGATGTGCACCGTGCCGGACGAGTTCGCCAGCGTCAGCGGCCCGCCGGCGGCCCACGATTCGAGCTCGGGCACGCGCGTGAAGCCCATCACGTCGGCATACCACTGCTCCGACTTGTTGCGATTGCCGGCGTAGAGGTGGATGTGATCGATGCGGTCGAAGGCGGGAATCATGGCGTTCATTCTGGTCGGATGGCGCAGTCGGTCGGCAATCACCGGACCTGCTCGGCCGTCCTGGCCGTCCAGGGGCGAATCGCAGCGAGCTAGCGCGTGCCGGTCAGGGCGAACATCGCGCCTTCGGGATCCACGCCGTTCACGATCCAGCCCCCACCGGGTACCTCCATCGGGCCGTGAACGACCTTTCCGCCGGCCTCGACAATGCGGCCCGCCGCGCGCTCGATCCCGTCGACGCGAAAATAGACCAGCCATGCCGGTCGCGGGAAGGACGTGTCGGTCATGATGCCGCCGAGATCGCGACTCTCGATGGTGATCAGCTGGTAGGTCCCCATGGGCCCCATGTCCACGGCGCCGGACTTGCCCCAGCGGAACTGCTCCATATAGAAGCCGAGCGCCTTCGCCCCGTCGGCGGCGTGCAGTTCGTGCCATGCGCCGTGCCCGGCGCGGCTGGGGTCGCACGCGGTGCTCGATTCCTGGCTGGCGCCGCGCATGACGTAGAACGGCGCCCCCTGCGGATCCGCCACCATGGCGATCCGCCCCACGTTCGGAATGTCGAAGGCCGCCATGTCGATGCGACCTCCAGCCGCGGCGATCGCGCTGACGCAGGCGTCGACATCGTCGACTCCGATGTACATCATCCAGCACGGACCTGCGCCCTGCTGGCACATCTCGTCCGTCAGCTTGAACACGCCGCCCACCGGGCCGTCGGCGGCGTTGATCATGCGGTAGTCCATCGAGAATTCCGCCGGGGGCGATTCATCGATCTGCCAGCCGACCACGGTGCCGTAGAAGCGGCGCGCCGCCAGCGGGTCCTTGGACATCAGTTCGTACCAGATCGGTGTACCGTGAGGGTTGCTCATCGCAGGCTCCTTGAAAGGGTCGATCGTTTCGAAGGCGCTGGCATCTTGTCAGAGAACGCCGGGTTTGTGCACACCACACTCACGCTACATCGACGAATCCACTGCCGAGCGACGGCGCAGGAACGCTCAACGAGCGAGCTCCGACTTGGCGATGTTGTCGGCCGCGCGCAGGGAAAGAGCAGCGATCGTCAGCGACGGATTGACCGCCGCGGAAGAGACGAACACGCTGCCGTCGACGACGAAGAGGTTGTCGACGTCATGGGCTCGCCCCATCGGATCGACAACCGAGTCCGCACTCGAATGGCCCATCCGAAGCGTCCCGCACTGATGGCCGATGGCGAACTCGTCGAACGTGCGATGCAGCGCCCTCTTGAAGCCGATATCGCGCAGGACTTCCTTGAACCGCGCGATGAACTTGCGGTGCACTTCCATGTTGGTTCGCTTGCGATCGAGAACGACACGGTCGTCTCGAACGAGTACGCGGCTGGCCGGATCGGGCAGGTCCTCCCCGAGCAGGAAAAAGTCCACGGTGCGGCGGCACAGGAAGTTCAGGATGGCGGTCGGCACACGCGGAACAGACCCCTTCATGATCTCGCCGTTGACGCGCCCGAGCAGTTGCACGTTGCCCATCGCGTCGCCGCCGGCGCCGTCCGGCAGGTAGAAGTCGTTCAGGCCCAGCGTCTTTTGGTAGACGCTGTCGTTGCGGAACCTGTGATCGAACCCGATCACGGCAGTCTGGTTGTGGCCCATCAGGTGACGGCCGACCCTGCCTGAGCTGTTGGCGACCGCCCCGTCCTCCGAAGCAAGAAGCAGCGCGGCTGACTTCACCGCGCCACCGGCGAGCAGCACCAGCCTGGCGGTCACCTCGTGCAGTTCACCGTTGCGGCGATAGATCACGCTTCGTATGCGCCCACGACCCGGTGCGAGCACCAAGCGCAGCACCTGAGCCCCGTCCTGGATCTTCACGTTGGAATGAGCGAGCGCAGGAATCAGCGCACAGGTCTCGGCGTCCATCTTGCCGCTGCGAGCGTCGGGATAGCCGTCCCAGCCGGTCTGTCCGTTGGAAAGCCAGGTCCGGATGTCGACGCCCAGGGGCAACGAATACGGGTGCAGGCCGGCCTTCCTGAAGCGCTCGCGCAGCGCGGCGATGGGCGGCTCGTCGGGAACGGGCGGGTTGGGCAGCCCCTTGCGGCGCCAGGGCTCGGTGGGATCCTCGGAAGCGTTGCCGCACACGCGGAACAAGGCTTCCGCCCTTTCGTACCACGGCTCGACGTCCGCATAGCGGATCGGCCAGACGGGAACGTCGCCTCCAGGCAGCGCGCGGGCCTCGAAGTCGGTCTCGCGAAAGCGTGCCAGCAGCCCGCCATAGAACTTCGTGCTTCCCCCGAAGTTGGCATAGGTCCCGGCGGCGTGCGGCTGGCCGGCGGTGTCGAACCACTGCTCTTGCGGGGTGTACGCGCCCTTCTGGAAGATCGCCCTCGTGTCCCGAGTCAGCGGCCCGGAGCGGATCTGGAAACCCTGCTCGAGGATCAAGATGTCCGCACCGGTGGGCGCCAAGGTCAGGGCGGCGGTGCTGCCGCCCATGCCGGCGCCGATGATCACGACATCGCTGGTGCTGCGCTTCATGAGGATCGCCATGCAGGTTCGGAAGCAGTCATCGCTGTTCAGGTGCGACGCGGCGCGCACAGACCGGAACGAGACACATCAGCAGGGCGAGCACCCAGAAGGCACTGTGCAGGCTGATCGCCTGGGCGACGAATCCGATGACGGCGGGGCCGGCAAGAATGCCCGCGTAGCCCATCGTGGTGATCGCCGACACGGCGAGCGCCGGCGGCATGACGCTCTGGGCGCCGGCTCGACGGAACAGGACGGGAACGAGGTTGGACGCACCCACGCCGATGAGGAGGAAGCCTCCCAGCGCGACGGCCGCGATCGGAGCGACCAACAGCACGATGAATCCTGCGACGGCCGCGAGGCCGCCCCAGAACAGGGTCGAGCGGTCACCGATGCGGGCGACGACGGCGTCACCGCCGAAACGGCCGACGGTCATGGCGATCGCGAACAGCATGTATCCCAGACCACCTTGGGCCGCGGGAACCAGCCCCGTGACCGTGACGAGCAGGGCGCTCCAGTCCAGCAATGCGCCCTCTGCCAGGAAGGTGACGGCCGCAAGAACAGCCAGCAGGACGATGAAGCCGTGCGGAACGGCGAACAGCGGCCCGCGGTTTTCTCCAGGGACCGCGGCGATCAACCGGGGCGTGGCGAACACCATCGCCACGACGATCAGCGCGGCACAGGCCAGGACGCCTTGCATCGGCTGCATGTGCAAGGAGAGGAGGCCTGTCATGAACGCAGATCCCGCGAAGCCACCCACACTGAACATGCCGTGAAATCCGGACATCAGCGGTCGAGACGACGCCTTTTCGACAGCGACCGCGTGCACGTTCATGGACACATCCATCGAGCCGAGGGCGGCGCCGAAGAAGAACAACGAGATGGCCAGCTCGAACGAGGTGCCCGCCAGGGCCAACGTCGGCAGGATCACCGCCAGGGCAAAACCGGTGACTCCGACGAGGGGCTTGCTTCCGAAGCGTGAACAGAGCGGTCCGGTCAGCAGCATCGACGTGACGGACCCGGCGCCGATCCACAGGAGCAACAGGCCGAGCGTCCCGTCGCTCACGCCCAGGCGCGACTTCACGAAAGGCACCAGGGGGGCCCAGGCTGCGATGCTGAAGCCGTTGACGAAGAAGGCAATGCGGGTCGCCAGCCGGGTTGCCGGCGTATCTGCGGTAGACATGAGCAAGGAAATCCGAGCGTTCAAGCCGCCTTGGCGGCCTTGAGAAGGATGGCGCCGGCCTTGGCAAGCTTCTTGAGTTCCGATGCACCGGCATCGCCCTCGACGACGTAGCAGCCGATTTGTTCGACCTGAGCGACTCGATAGGGGGCACGCTCGCCGAGTTTTTCGGTTGTCACGAGCACGAGGTTTTCTCGACTCGCCGCCACGAGAGCGCGCTTGAAGCTCGCGTCGGCCGAATGGAAAGCGCTGACACCGCCGTCAGGCGACACCGCGCACGCGCCCACGAAGCAGCGGTCGATGTTCATCATCGAGACGAACCGGACAGCGTCCGCATCGACGCAGCCACCGACCAGCGGCTCCACGCAGCCGCCGACCAGGATGAGCCTCAGGTCGGGTCGCGCGACGACGGCCCCCGCGATGTCGATCGAATTCGTTGCGACGGTCAGGTCGAAGTCCTCGGGGAGGTTGCGGGCCAGCGCCAGGTTCGTGCTGCCGCTGTCCAGGAAGAGGAACTCGCCGCGCCGGATCGTCGTGGCGGCGGCCAGTGCCAGCGCCTCCTTGCGTTCGCGAGCCTCGTCGATGCGCGCGGCCATCGGCGCGGTCGCAGGCGAGATCGGAAGAGCCCCTCCATACACACGCCGGCACAGCCCTTCGGCAGCGAGTGCACGCAGGTCGCGACGGATCGCATCCTCCGACACGCCGAATTCGTCAGCCAGTTCCTTGGCGACAACCGCCTGGCCTTGGCCAATTCGGGCCGCGACGATGTCACGGCGAGCAAGAGGAATCACGGTGTCCATGGCGAATCATAACGTGCAACAACAAGAACATCAATGTGCATGATCGTGCATTTCACAGCCTTCCGACCATGCAGGGATTCGTTGATGTACCGATCACGGACAGCGATTTCGACTCGCTTCGTGCAACTCGGCTCGTATGGCATGCTTGATCTTCGACAGGGCCCATGCACAGCCTGGCGGAACAGCCTTCAGACGAACCTGAGCGGAGTGCAGGAAGGCCGGGGAAACGGTGTACGACTTCGTGACGACTTTCCGATGGGAATGATTTCGCGCTATTTCGAGCGGCTGGCCACAAGGATTCAGGGCAGGCGCCCCGGCCCGCCAACGGTCTCGGCCGATGCCGCAGGCCTGCGCATCGGCGCGGACCTCCTCGAGTGGAGCGGGGTGCGACGCCTGGAGGCCTACAAGCGCGACGCGTACGTCGGCGATTGCCTTTGTCTGGCGATCCTCGGCGCCGGCGATCGCGTGTTCGAGATCACCGAGGCGTCGCCCGGCTGGGAGGCGGCCGGAGACGCGATCGAGCGGTTTCTGCCGGGCTCCATGGCGCACGGCAAGTGGATGGTGCGGCTGATTGCCTCCGCTCCGGATCGGTCGAAGCGCGTCGACATGGCCGACCCCGTGGAATCCTGGGCCCGTCGGCACCGCAGCAGACCACCCGGACCGCTGCCTCGGCATTGCGGACGTGGACGCGGATTCGACCCGTCGTCGCGGCCGTCCCGGCTTGTCCCGTACCTGGTGTCCCGGACTGTCCCGGCACTCGACAGCAGCGGCCGGCCGGAATGCGCTCAGCGCGCCAGCGAGCGCACGCGCGTGGCCGCGCGGGCGCGCGACGTGGTGGCCGCGGCCAGCCACGCGCTCTGCATCACCTCGAGTTCGGCGAGCCGGGTCACGAGACGCTTCGGGCCGGCGTAGGCCTCGAACACGGCGCGATGGCCGCGGAGCGACATCGAACCGTCGAGGTCGTAGTACGAGCGCACCCAGCCGAGCAGGTGCTCGAGATGGTCGTCCTGCTCCTGCTTCGTGCGGTACTTGTGCGGCTCCCACGGGCGGGCACGGCAGTTGGCGACGCAGACGTCCTGGCCGGGTTCCAGGAAGATCAGCAGCGGCCTGTTGGGCAGCGCCGCGTCCACCAGGTCGCCGTAGCAGCCCTCGATGACCCAGTCGTCCGACTCGCGACAGAACTGCGCGAGGTCGGCGAACACGAGCGCGTCGGGCCGCTCCACGGCCACGCGATCGGGCTCCCACACCAGGGTATCGAGATCCAGCAGCGGCATGCCCTGCGTGCGGGCGAGCGACTTCGCGAGCGTCGATTTGCCCGATCCCGCATTGCCGAGGATGACGATTCGCATTCGGTGGAGTGTGGTGGCGACTCTCGTATTGTCCTCGACCATGGCGCCGAAGTCATCCGGATCGGCCTCAGGGTTTGCCTGACGGCCATCCGGCGCCCTCCGGCAGCACGAAACGCAGGCTTCGCCGGGCTGTCACCCCCTTGTCACACGCCCCCTCCACGATCCGCCGTTGTCACAAGAAAGAGGGACTCTGACCATGAATACCATCGCCGGCTCCGCCGCGCTGCCGGGCGGCGCGGACGCTCCCAGCCGCCCGCGCCTCGATCACAAGACCGGCAAGGGCACCTGGATCCTGTTCGTGGCGCTGCTGCTGATCGGCCTGGGCTACACCGCGTACAGCATCACCTCCGACTACGCCGGCAGCGGCGAGACGGCCACCGCCATCTGGCCCTTCATCCTGCTCGGCCTCGCGCTGCTGATCGCGCTCGGCTTCGAGTTCGTCAACGGCTTCCACGACACCGCCAACGCGGTGGCCACGGTGATCTACACCAACTCGCTGCCGCCGCAG
>FTKD01318421.1_pt1 | contig 29815 bp, 44 predicted proteins | sample 1658191 | NCBI WGS metagenome assembly FTKD01 (sample SAMEA3914808, study PRJEB12502) | metagenome | biome: forest; material: soil | place: Canada | collected 2011-08-03 | depth 0.3 m
CCAACCTGGTTGCCAAAGCAACCGACAATAGTAGATGGGGCGGTCGCATCGAGATTACCGAGCGCATGCAGGATGAGGTCGAGCGAGAAGCTCGGCGGATAGAAGGTGGTGTGGCCAGTGGCCGCACGTGGCGACGATCTCGAACTGACGGCAGAATCTGGACAGGAACAGGCGGGATACGAAGTACCAGCGGCACAGTGGCATTGCCTATAAGCGCAAGCGCTTATAGGCAATGGAGGGAATTACCCAAAAATACGGTAATGGGAAAATTTGCGTAACCGGCTTGACTTACTGATCATCATAGAAGGTTGGCGCTGAACGAAGTGAAGCCCAACATCGGACGGCTGTGCGAATACATGCGGCCTTCATGGAAATGGCTAACGTTGGGCCTCGTCTACGCTCAGCGCCAACCTGCCGATTCAGTTATCTACATCACGCCGAGAGTAGTTTCAGCGACTGCCCGGCCTGGCCGCTCGCCATCTCGGACAAGGCCGCAAACAATTCCGAGCCGTCGCGCGTATTGCGCCACTGCCCATCCACGCGGCGGTAATGGAAACCGCCCGATTTGGCCGCCACCCACATCTCCTGCATCGCCGCCTGGCTGTTGACGATGATATGCGTGCCGCCGTCGACAAATTCGATGTCGAGCACATTGCCGCTGCGGCTGCATTCGATGTCGAGATCGCTGTCCTCGATGGCTTGCTCCAGTCCGGCTTCGATGGCATCAAGCGTGGCTTCGGCCAGCTCGAGGAATTCCGATTCGCTCATGCTACACTCCACTTCAATTGTGCCCAAGCGGGCTTGCCTCTATTGTAAAGCCATCATGAAATTCTCCGCCCCCGCCATTGCAGCCGCATTCGTTCTGCTGTCCCTCAGTGCCTGCGGACAACGCGGGCCGCTCTACCTGCCGCCGCCCGAAACGCCGCCGCATTCCTCACCGCCGGTGCAGCCGCAAACGCCGGTTACACCAGCCGTACCAGTCGTACCAAAGCCCGACGACAAAAAAGACCCGAACCAAAGCACCAACCAGGGCACCGGCCAGAACTAGCTTTCCTTGAGAGCGACAGGCGTGGCCAACTCGGGCCGCAAGCCACGGCAATCGGCGTAGGCCTGCCGTATCCGTTCCATATCGGCATCAACCTCACCCGTCAGGCGCACATGCTCGACCACGCCGACGGCCTTGCCGGCATAGTCGATGAATGCCAGCGCAACGGGCACCTCAGCGGCCAGCGCAATGTGATAAAACCCGCTGCGCCAATAAGGGCGATATGCGCGTGTGCCTTCAGGCGCCAGGGCCAGCCAGAACCAGTCGGCCGCATGCATGCGCTGCGCCAGCCGCTCGATGGCCCCGGTGGAAGACGAACGCTCGACCGGCTCGCCGCCGAAGCGGCGCATCAAGGCGCCGAAGCAGAAACCGAACGCCCCGGAAAACAAGGCTTCCTTGCCAAGCCAGCGTATCGGCACGCCAACGGCCACCTTGGCCACCATGCCGACCATGAAGTCCCAGTTTGAAGTATGCGGATACACCACGATCACGCCACACGGCCCCGGCAACGGTGCGAAATGCACGTGCCAGCCGAAGAGGCCTAACAGACGTACGGCGATGCGTTGCGAACGACGCGGCAGGGCGGAAGGAATCAGGAGGTGGCTGCGCTTCATAATGAGCCGCCATTATGCCCGCGTTGCCCCCGATTGTTAACCCGTGGCAACGGCCTTCGCCGGGCGCCCTTTGGCAAAACTCCACACCACGCGCACGGCCAGCAGGACGGCGACAATACTGCCGAACAAAATAGGCTGGGCAAAATCATGCTTGCCCGCCTTCATCCACCAGAAATGCAGAATGCCCAGCGCCGCCACCACATACACCAGCCGATGCAGCCACTGCCAGCGCTTGCCGCCCAGGCGCCGCACCATGCCGTTGGTGCTGGTAACGGCAAGTGGAATCAACAGCACGAAGGCGGTAAAGCCGACCGTGATGAAAGGGCGCTTGAGCACATCGCGCCACATCTCGCCGAGATCGAAGAAGTGATCAAACCAGAAGAAGGTAGTGAAATGCAGCGCCGCATAAAAGAAGGCATACAGCCCCAACATGCGGCGCAACTTGATCAACCAGTTCCAGTTGGTCAGGCGGCGCAGCGGTGTTATGGCCAGCGTCAGGCACAGGAAATACAGCGTCCAGTCGCCGGTGTTGCGCGTGATGAACTCCACCGGATTGGCGCCCAATCGGTCCGTCGCGGCAAACGCAATCAGCCGCACAAACGGCAGTAGCGCCGCCACGAACAACACGACTTTGAGCGCCGTGACCTGGCGCGAAGAGGGATTGGCGATGCTCATGCGTGCGCTCAAAAGTATTTATGCAAATCCATGCCGCCGTAGAGCGACGCGACTTCGGAATAGCCGTTGAACATCAGCGTCTTGCGCTTCTTGGTGAACAAGCCGTCTTCGCCGATGCGCCGCTCGCTGGCCTGCGACCAGCGCGGATGGTCGACCTCGGGATTGACGTTGGAATAAAAGCCATATTCCTGCGGCGCGGCAAGGTTCCATGCCGTACGCGGCTGCCCGCTGGTGAAGCGGATCTTGACGATCGACTTGGCCGACTTGAAGCCGTATTTCCAAGGCAGGGCCACGCGCACCGGCGCGCCGTTCTGGTTCGGCAGCACTTCGCCATACAAGCCCAACACCAGCATGGCCAGGGGATGATTCGCCTCGTCGAGACGCAAGCCCTCGACATAAGGCCACTCCAGCACCGGGTTGCGCACACCGGGCATCTGCTTCTTGTCCGCCAGCGAGGTGAATTCGATGTACTTGGCGTTGCCGGTCGGCTCGACCTTCTTCAACAGATTCGACAGCGAGTAACCGGTCCAGGGAATCACCATCGACCAGCCTTCGACGCAGCGATGGCGATACACGCGGTCTTCCAGCGGCGCCAGCTTCAACAGATCGTCGAGATCGAGCACCAATGGCTTCTTCACCTCGCCTTCGATCGAGACTTTCCACGGATGCGTCTGCAGCGTGCCCGCATATTGCGCCGGGTCGGATTTGTCGGTGCCGAATTCGTAGAAATTATTGTAATTGGTCACATCGTGATAGCTGGTCGGCTTGTCCGCCGCAACGAAGGCCGGGTTCGCCTTGGATGGCAGCTTGGCCAGATTGGCGGTTTGGGCCGAAGCCTCACTCATGGCGAAGAAGGAACTGCCGGCAATCGAACCCAGCGCCATCTGCCTGATGAAACGGCGGCGCGATTCAAACACCTCGCGCGGCGTGATCTCGGAAGAGTAGGGCAGATCGATACCATTGGGACGACGCAAAATCGACATACAGGCTCCAGCAGGTTGACTCGATACGGCTTGGTCGCATTCGCGCCGTATTCCTTACACACTGTATACGATTGCCAGGGACCACGAGCAGTTCCGTCCGGCAAAAAATTCGGCCAAAAAACGAAAAACCGCAGGAAACCGCAAAACATCGCGGAAAATAAAAAGGCGGCCGCAGCCGCTAATGCCGTTCAGTTAAGAACGATCAGGTAAGCCTGCGCTTGTTTCAGGTCCAAACACGTGTTTGGTGCGGTAGGTTGTGCCGGGCGTCGCACGCTGAGCGTAGCGAAGCCCAACAATGTGAGGCAATAAGAGCGCAGCTGGTGTTTTCGAGGGCGGATGTTGGGCCGGGCGTCGCTTCGCTTCGCTCAGCGCCAACCTTCAGAAGGTGCGCCGAATGAAAAAGCCGCTTCGAATAACATCGAAGCGGCTTTTTTGTACTTAACTGAACGGCATTACGGCCGCAGCCGCCTTTTTTGCTTACCTATTTGCGCTTGCTTTTCTATTAACGCAGGCCCGCGACGTAATCCGAAACCGCCTTGATCTCGTTGGCCGACATGCGGCCCGCAATCGTGGCCATGATGGCATTGTTGGCACGCGTGCCGGCGGCAAAGCCGTTCAGCTGCGCCTCGGTGTAGTCTTCGTTCTGGCCGCCGATGCGGGCGTACTGGGCCGGGATGCCCGAGCCGGCCGGGCCATGGCAGCCGGCGCAGGCCGGCACGTTCTTGTCTTTGATGCCGGCGCGGAAAATCTTCTTCCCGAGTTCAACCGTATCCTTGTTCTTGGCCGACGAAGGCTTCAAGGCCTGGGTGCTGACATAGGCGGCGATGTTGCGGATGTCGTCGTCGGTCAGGTTCTTGGCCATCGGCGCCATCGTGGGATTGGCGCGCTCGCCCGATTTGAAATTGGTCAATTGCTTGACGACATAGGCTGCGTGCTGGGAAGCGAGCTTGGGCGTCGCCGCCATCGTCGCGTTGCCGCCGTCACCGTGGCACGACACGCAAGCCGTGATCCCGCGCGCGGCATCGCCCGAGGTGAACAAGGTGGCGCCCTTGGCGGCATCGGCTGCGGGTGCGGCAGCCGGCGCGTCAGCGGCCGAAGCGGAAAATGCGGCAGCGGCCACCAGCGCGGCAAACACGGACTTCATCATAGTAGCTAGAAACGCACGGTTCATTCACACACCCTGAGTAAATTGGAATCCTGCACCTGTACAGCCTTGCCAAAACGATCCGGCCAGGCCTGATTTTCTGCATCATCACGGCGACAAAAGCGGTGACGCGCACTCCGTGTCGTCTCACGGGACACAATCCCTTATTGTACAATAGCTTTTAAGCATTTTTATGCGGCTTGCGGCAATTTCTGCTGCCTGAAAGCAACCTCTCCCCCTCTATGTCCCAACTTTGGCAAGCCCGCTTCTTCACGACAGTCAACCATCTGCGCGACCTGCCTCACACGCAAGTCCCCGAAATCGCCTTCGCCGGGCGCTCCAACGCCGGCAAATCGACCGCCATCAACATCCTGTGCAACCAGAAGAAACTGGCCTTCGCGTCCAAAACACCGGGCCGCACCCAGCACATCAACTACTTCTCGATAGGCGGCGCCCACATCGCCCAGCACCGCAAGGATGAAACCAAGGTCGAAGAAATCCGCGCCCTTCTGGTCGACCTGCCCGGCTACGGCTACGCCGAAGTCTCGGGCGACGCCAAGCTGCACTGGCAAAACCTCCTGGGCGACTACGTACAGCGCAGAGAACAACTGGCCGCCCTGGTCCTCATCATGGACTCAAGACGCCCCTTCACCGACCTCGACATACAGATGCTGGAGTGGTTCGCCCCCAGCGGCAAACCCATCCACTGCCTGCTGACCAAAGCCGACAAACTCAACCGCAACGACAGCACCAACGCCCTAAGACAAGCCAAGACCGTGCTAAGCAGCTACGTAGACGTAGAAGGCAAACCGTTCGACTTCACCGTGCAATTATTCTCAGCCCTGAAGCGCACCGGAATAGAAGAAGCAACAGAAAAAATCGAAACCCTGCTAAGCCTAAACAAAATGAGCGAAGGCGACGGCAAAGCCAAGCCGGATAACGAGGCCGAAGGCAAGTAAAAACCCGACGCCGAAGGCGAGAAAAACCGATGCCGAAGGCGAGAAAAACCGATGCCGAAGGCGAGAAAACCCGATGCCGAAGGCGAGAAAACCCGATGCCGAAGGCGAGAAAACCCGATGCCGAAGGCGAGGAAATGAAGACGCACGGCTGGGTGCCTTCAAAAGTTGCGAGAAGCGCCCAAGGTTGGGTCGAGGAGCGCAGTCGTACGTTGGGTACGACGAGCACCGCAGACCCAAGATTGGGCACTTATCGCAGCTTTGGAAGGTACCCAGGAAAAAAAAGACCCTGGAGAAAGGGGAAAATCTCCAGGGTACTAACGCCTTATCGTTGGTATGCCGATACGGCCCCGCTCAGGGAGGAGAAGCGGGAGGTGAAAGATCACCTGCACGTATGAGCGGAGTTTCAAAAAAAAGTTTCACCGCAATGCAAAAAAGTCGCGAAAATTGTAAAAATTCCAGTTTTATCATCGCCCCCACAAGATTTCCTAGGACTTGCCATGTCAATCGGACAAAAACCACCTCATTCCTCGGCACATTTTCCCGCCATCCGCATGCGCCGCATGCGCAAGGACGCATTTTCGCGCGCCATGATGCGCGAAAACTCGGTCACCCCGGCCGACCTGATCTATCCGGTTTTTCTGCTTGACGGCAAAAATCAGCGCGAAAAAGTCTCGTCCATGCCCGACGTCGAGCGCCTGTCGATCGACCAGTTGCTGCCTGTCGCCGAAGATTGCGTGGCGCTGGGCATTCCCGTCATGGCCTTGTTTCCCGTTATCAATCCTGCATTGAAGACGCCGGACGGCATCGAAGCGACCAATCCCAACGGCCTGGTGCCGCGCGCCGTGCGCGAACTGAAGCAGCGCTTCCCCGAACTCGGCATCCTGACCGATGTGGCGCTCGACCCCTATACCAGCCACGGCCAGGACGGCGTGCTTGATGCCTCGGGCTACGTCTTGAACGATGAAACCACCGAGATCCTGGTCAAGCAGGCGCTGGTGCAAGCCGGAGCCGGAGTCGATATCGTGGCGCCGTCGGACATGATGGATGGCCGCATCGGTGCCGTGCGCCACGCGCTTGAAGCGCACCAGCACATCTATACCCGCATCATGGCCTACTCGGCCAAGTATGCCTCGGCCTTCTACGGCCCGTTCCGCGATGCGGTCGGCTCTTCCGCCACGCTGGGCAAGGGCAACAAGAGCACCTACCAGATGGACCCGGCCAACAGCAACGAAGCCTTGCGCGAAGTCGCGCTCGACATCGCCGAAGGCGCCGACATGGTGATGGTCAAGCCGGGCATGCCCTACCTGGACATCGTGCGCCGGGTCAAGGATGAATTCAAGATGCCGACCTTCGCCTACCAGGTCTCGGGCGAATACTCGATGATCAAGGCGGCGGCGCAAAACGGCTGGCTCGATCACGACAAGACCATGATGGAAGCCATGCTGGCCTTCAAGCGTGCCGGCGCCGATGGCGTGCTGACCTACTTCGCGCGCGACGTGGCGCGACTGTTGAAGCACATGGCTTGATGCAGTCAATGAACCCGCGCATAGGCGCAATCCTGCTCGGCACGGCGATCTTCGCCTGTGCCGTCGCGGCGACGGCTTCGTCGCTGGCCCTCGATGATTACCGCTGGGTGCACTACCTCAGCAAGCCGGCGGCCACGCTCTTGATGCTGCTGTTCGTCGCCTTGGTCTCGCGTTCGCCGGAACGTGCGCCCAATGTGCGTTTTCGCCGCGCCGTCATGGCCGGCCTGGCGTTCTCGGCCTGCGGCGACGCCTTCCTGATGTTGCCGGTAACGGTTTTGCCCAGCAGCTTCATGCTCGGCCTGGCCAGTTTCCTGCTGGCGCACCTGAGCTATCTCTGGGCCTTCACCAGCGATGCGCGCTGGTTCGGCAAGCCGGCGGCCTTGATCGGCTTCCTCACCGTCGGCGTCATCAACCTGGTCATACTCTGGCCCGGCATCCCGGCCGACTTGCAGGTGCCGGTAGTGATCTACGTCGGCTTCCTGATCGCGATGACCTCGCAAGCGGTGTCGCGCTTCCTCGCCCTCAAAACAGCCGGCAGCGGCTTCGCCGCCTTCGGCGGCATCCTGTTCCTGCTGTCCGATACGCTGATCGCGTACGACAAATTCCATCATCACCTGATCGCCGCGCAAGCCTGCATCCTGGTGACCTATTACGCCGCGACCTGGCTCATCGCCAAGTCGGCCTGCAGCGAACACTTGAAGCTCAATATCTAGGATTTGCCGCCATGCAGGAAACCGTCATCACGCTCGCGACACCGGTGTTCTTCCTGCTGATCTTCATCGAATGGCTTACGGGACGCCTGCGCGGGCGCAACACTTACCGCATGAACGATGCCGTCAACAGCATCGGCCTGGGCATCATCAGCCAGGTGATCGGCGTGTTCGCCAAGCTGCTGCAAGTCGGCCTGTATGCGCTGACCGCGCAGCATGCGGCATTGTTCGCGCTGCCGGCGGACAATCCTGCAGTGTGGCTGTTCGCACTGCTCGGTTACGACTTCTGCTACTACTGGCTGCACCGCCTGGGGCACGAAGTCAACATCCTGTGGGCGGCGCACGTAGTGCATCACCAGAGCGAGGAATACAACCTCTCGACCGCGCTGCGCCAGACCGGCAGCGGCGCATTGCTCGGTTGGCTGTTCTACTTGCCGCTTGCCATCGCGGGCGTGCCGGTTTCGGTATTCGTCGCCGTGGCACTGGTCGATCTGCTGTACCAGTTCTGGGTCCACACGCAACAGATCGGCAAGCTAGGCTGGTTCGACCGCGTATTCGTGTCACCATCGAATCACCGCGCGCATCACGGCGTCAACGAACGCTATCTCGACAAGAATTACGGCGGCATCCTGATCCTGTGGGATCGCCTGTTCGGCACCTTCGTCGAAGAAGACGATGCCGACCCCGTGGTCTACGGCACGCGCAGCCCCTTGCGCAGCTGGAATCCGCTGTGGGCCAATCTCGAGGTGTATCACGCGCTGTGGCAAGACGCCTGGCATGCGCGCAACTGGAGCGACAAGCTGCGCGTGTGGTTCGCCCGCCCCGGCTGGCGTCCGGTGGACGTCGTCGAGCGCTATCCCAAGCCGGAATTCGACATCGCACGGCCCTTGTTCAATCCCGCCGTTTCCAAATCCACGCTGATTTATTGTGTGCTGCATTTCGTCATCGTGCTGCTGGTGACGACGCACTTTCTCGCCGTCGGGCCAACACTGCCGCTCGCTACCGGCGGCTGGTATGCGCTCTGGCTGCTCGCTTCGTTGTGGACCGCGGGTGGCCTGATGGAAGGATTGGAAACCTATCGTTTCGCAGAAGCGCTGCGCCTCGTCGTCACAGGTGTTGCCGCAGCACAGATGGGAAGCTGGTTCGGTACGCCCATAGTCGCGGCGGTGCAGGCGGCAATTGCGGCAAGCTGCCTGATCTCGCTGATCTGGGAATGGCGCTACCTGCCGTTGGCCAAAGCGCAACCCGCATGATGTAGGTCGGAAAAGCGAAGCGCCTTCCGACGCATGCAGTGGCTGTGCAATTACATACGCGGATGGCCGCCCCGTCGGAAGGCGTCTTCGACTTTTCCGACCGAGCTTGAAACGACGCAATATTTCCGGCCCACCCACAGACCAGTGAAACCCGTGTAGGTTAAAGTTATTGTGTTGGGCTCGTGCCCCATCCGTCAAAATCACAATCGTTTTTAAATCCAATCTCACACATTGCTTTCGTCCAGTTCAGTAGGGCATCCTCCCGCATTGGAATTGCGCAGGTCCAACCCGTGACAATCTGAACCTTTCGATTCGCCGCTAACGGACCGTGACCAACCTCATAGGACAAGTGTTCAAGATCCGCCGCGAGTGCGGCTGCTTTTGCCGAGGTGTTCGTATAGAAAAAATACTCCAATTTTAGTTCCGTCGACGGCGTTACATCGTATTTGCGGAGTTGCAAAAGAGTCTGGGGTGTCATTTTTAGCTGTTTGGCGAGATTTTTTTCGAACGCTCGCCGCGTAACAAATTGCCTTGTCAGAAATGGCAGAAACTCGAAAATTCCCATGAGTACTCCTAGTGATTAGCGCAAGGGCGGAAAAGCGAAGCGCCTTCGGCTTTTCCGACCTACGAGCTGGGAATGGCGCTACCTGCCGTTGGCCAAAGCGCAACCCGTTTGATGAAGTTCGGAAAAGCGAAGCGCCTTCCGACATATGTGCATCCACAACATTCTACATATGCGAGAAATGGTGCGTATTAGGTAGCGTCGCGGCGCCGTATTCGATTTGCTTCCTTCGTCGGTTCGTCGTTGTAAGGTGCGTCAATCAGAATCCGTTCGATTTCCTTAGCTCGACGTGCCACCATGCTCGCACTGATGAGTGCGAGCAATTCAACTTGCTTGGGGAACGCAATTCTTCGACAGTCTTGATCTTCGGCTCGATTATTCAACTCATAAGCAAATGCCAAGCTATGAGTCGTGTCTGCAAATATCCAAAATAGCAGTTCATCGAAATCTGAAGTTGACTTTCGCTCCAGTTCTTGACCACGTTCCACGATGACGTAGTGGTAGCGGCTTTCGTCCACTTCGATATGTGGATATGCGAAGTCGCGCGTGTGCCCGTAAGTTGGTAGATCGCTACTCGACACACCCAGAGGTCGAGCTAGGCGTATGACTTCGTCTCTGATTTCTGCTAGTGATTTCATCGCGGATTTTGCCCAGCCAAGCATGTTTGTTTTCTGCGACACCATCGCTAAATTTGTCGATGCATCATCTTTCTATTCGTGACAATAGATTTGAGCGATCGCATTGCGGCGAGGGACCTGACTGCCCGCTCCTAGCCGATCTCAGCCCGTCGCAAGGATGCCGCAAACCCGAAGCTCGCAACAAATTGTGTATGATTGACACCTTAACATTTTGTCCGGTAACAGACAATTGCGCATCCGGCAAAGAGCTGTAGCTGCCGAAAGAGTCGTTTCATAAAAATGCGACGCGAATCCGGTGCCGCATCAGAAACCCATTTCATCGTGCAATTACACATCCCCACACTGACTACCGACCGCCTCGCACTCATCCCTCCGGATCCTTCGCATCTCGCAGCCTATCTTGCGGCCTACGGCGACGCTGAGGTGATGGCACATATTGCCGAACCGATGGATGCGAACAAGGTATGGGACATGATGGCAAGGCAGATCGGGCATTGGGCGATGCGGGGCTTCGGCGGCTGGTCGGTGCAATTGCGCGAAAGCGGCGCCATCATAGGCCGGCTCGGCTTGATGCGGCCCGGTGAAAATCCGGATGTCGAAATCGGGTGGGTGCTGGGCCGCGAAAGCTGGGGCAAGGGTTACGCCACGGAAGGGGCGCGCGCGGTCTTGTCGTACGGGTTCGATGTGCTTGGGGCCAAGCGCATCGCCGCACACATTTTGCCGGGCAACTTCGGCTCCATCGCCGTCGCCGCCAAGCTCGGCATGCGCTTGGACGCCGCACTTTCGACGCCGGAAGCGAATATCTATGTCGCCGATTGCCCGGCATAGAACCCGTTTCAAAATGGGCATGGCTAGGCGCCGCGACGAAGGCAGTACGACTGTACGACTAGGAGCGGTAACAACGCCATGGTCGTTTTGAAACGGGTTCTTAGAACCCGTTTCAAACATAGGCACATAAAAAGGGCGCCATCGGCGCCCTTCGATTTTCCTGCTTACCAGCTTACTTATTCGGCTGCGGCGTGACGCGCAAGTAAGGACGCGCCGCCGTAAAACCCTTGGGATACTTTTGCTTGATCACCGCTTCATCCTGCACCGACAGCGGAATGATCACGTCGTCGCCATCGCGCCAGTTGCCCGGCGTGGCAACCGTGTAGCTGTCGGTCAGTTGCAGCGCATCGATCACGCGCAGCACTTCATCGAAGTTGCGGCCGGTGCTCATCGGGTAGGTGATGGTCAGGCGCACCTTCTTCTTCGGATCGATCACGAAGAGCGAGCGCACCGTCGCCGTTTCCGACTGGTTCGGGTGGATCATGTCATACAGGCCAGCGACCTTGCGGTCATGGTCGGCCACGATGGGAAAACCCACCACCGTATGCTGCGTATCTTCGATATCGCTGATCCATTGCACGTGCTTCTCAGCCGGATCGACCGAGAGGGCGATGGCCTTGACGTTGCGCTTGTCGAAATCGGGTTTGAGCTTGGCGGTCAGGCCCAGCTCGGTGGTGCAGACGGGCGTGAAATCGGCCGGGTGGGAAAACAGCACAACCCAGGAATCGCCGGCCCACTCGTGGAACTTGATTTTGCCGATCGAGGAATCTTGTTCGAAATCGGGTGCAACATCACCCAGGCGTATCGTCATGGCCAACTCCTTGTTTCACAGTTTGTGACTTTGCGGTTTGTCGAGATACATTGCCGCTTCGGCAATGTGGGGAGACTGTGAATATAGTCGCCTGCGCGCCGCGACTCAAGGACTTTTATCGACTATGCAAATAACGTGATGCTATGAGGCAAGGTGGGCGGCAACACCAGCTGCCGCCCACCCCGTTTTACGCGGAGTGATGCAGTGCCTGATCGAGCGAAGAGGCAAACTTCTCCGGCTTTTGATACCCAACCACACGGCCGCCATTGATCTCGTGGCCGTTCTTGTCGAAGAAAATGATGCCAGGCGGGCCAAACAGATTGAAGCGCTTCAGCAAGGCCTTGTCGTCGTCGTTGTTGGCCGTGACGTCGGCTTGCAGCAAGATCACGTCGGCAAGCTTGTGCTTCACTTGCGGATCGGTGAAGGTCAGCTTTTCCATTTCCTTGCATGAGACGCACCAGTCGGCGTAAAAGTCCAGCATGGCAGTCTTGTGCGGTTCCTTCGCGAGGATGGCATCGAGTTCGGCGATGGATTTCACGCGCACGAAATTGGTCTTGGCTTCTGCCTTGCCGGTCACGACAGCAAGCGGCTCGAACATGTCGGGCGCATTGGTTGCCGCACCGGTCAATTCGGCCGCGCCGAACAAGGCGAACGCCAGGCCGGTGGCCTTGGCTACCGCGCCCCAGCGTTTTGAGAACAGCAGATACAAACCATAACCCAGACCGAGCAAGGTCCAGCCGACCATCTGCATCCGCGGCGCGAGCACCGGCGACACCAGCCACAGCGCCACACCGAGCAGCACGACACCGAAGAAATACTTGATCGCTTCCATCCACACGCCAACGCGCGGCAGCAGCCAGCCAGCCGAGAGGCCGACCAGGATCAGCGGCATGCTCATGCCGACGGCCAGCGTGAACAGGGCCGTGCCGCCAAGCATCGCATCGTGGGTCTGGCTGATGACGGCCAGGGCGCCGATCAGGGGCGCGGCCACGCACGGGCCGACGATCAAGCCCGACAAGGCGCCCATCGCGAACACGCCAGCCAATTTGCCCGCGCTTTGCTTGCCTGAGACAGCAACCATCTTTTCCTGGATGAAAGCCGGCATCTGCAACTGGAACACGTCGAACATCGACAGCGACAGCACGGCGATCACGAGGCCGAAGCCGATCAGTACGGCGGGATTCTGGAAGCTCGCCGTCAGGCCTTCGCCGAGCATGCCGGCGGTGACGCCGATGGCGGTGTAAAAGATTGCCATGCCGAGCGAATATGTCAGCGACAAGATGAAGCCGCGCGAGCGCGTCACGTTCTCGCCTTCGCCGACGATGATCGACGACAGGATAGGCACCATGGGCAGCACGCAAGGGGTGAGCGAGAGGCCCAGGCCGGCGATGAAAAACAGCGGCAGGATGATCAGGAAGTTGCGGCCTTTCAAGGCGCGGGCGAAGGTCCCGCTTTCGTCGGCGCTGTCGGCAGGTGCGGCATCGGCCGGCGCTGTGATCGCTGGTACGGCAGTCGCAGCGGCAGGGGCGGCAGCGACAGGAGCCGCCTCCACAGGCGCGGAAGCAGCATTGGATGAGGAGGCCGTAGCAGCAGCAGGAGCCGCAGCCGAAGTCGCAGCGGCAGGCGGCATCGGCGCATCAGCAGTCTGCGGCGTGCCGCCACCACCGTTTTGCGAAGGCGGTGCCTGCACGTCCGACGTCGCCTTTGATGCGGCGCCGGCCGGCGGCGTCAGCGTCACGCGCGCTTCCTGCGGCGGATAGCACAAACCCTTCTCGGCACAGCCCTGGCCCACGGCAACCAGCGTGAACGGCCCCTTGGCATCGACCGGCAGCTTGACCGTGACGGCATGATGATAGGTCTCGACATTCTTCTGGAAGGTTTCGTCGAAATGAATCGTGCCCTTGGGATAGACCGGCGCGCCGAGCTTGGCGCCTTCGACGCGGAACTTGAAATGCTCGCGGTACATGTAATAGCCATCGGCGATGGCATAGCTCACTTCAGCGGTCTTGGCGTCGACCATCCTGGCCGAGAACTTGAACGCCTGCTCGGGTTCAAGGAAATCATCGTCCGCGTGGGCGCGCGGCGCCGAGATAGCGAGCAACAGCAGCAGGACGGGCAACGCCAGCCAGCGCAGCGCAGCAGGAAAAACAGGCCACTGGCGGCGCTGCGGGCGCAACGAATGCAACTTCAACATATCACTCCTTCATATTATTCTGGGTCTCTGCGGGTCTCTGCACGGACCCATTCCAGGTAGGCCGGTAAGCCTTGTGTCACCGGCAAAGCGATGACTTCCGGCAGCTCGTAGGGACTCAATGCCTTGATCGCGCTTTCCACTTCGGGGAAGCGATCGCGCGTGGTCTTCACCAGGAGCGTCACCTCATTGGCTTGCCTGATCACGCCTTCCCAATGATAGTAAGACTTTACACCAGGTTGAATGTTCACGCAGGCTGCCATTCTCTGACCAACCAGGTAACGCGCCACGGTTTTCGCCACCGTCAGGTTCGGCACATTGGTCAACACAACTACCACTTCGTCCATGACTTTCCTTCAATTAGGGCAAGCGGGCAGAGGCGAGTTCAAAAGACAAAAGCCAGGCATTGCCTGGCTTTGTTCATCTGCTTGCTGCCGACACCTTACTTATTCGGCAATTTCAACCGCTTCGGTGATTTCCGGGCGGTCGAGCAGTTCGACGAATGCCATCGGAGCGTTGTCGCCGACGCGGAAACCCATCTTCAGGATGCGCAGGTAGCCGCCGTTACGGGTAGCGTAACGCGGGCCGAGTTCAGCGAACAGCTTCAGGACGATTTCGCGATCGCGCAGGCGCGAGAAAGCCAGGCGCTTGTTGGCCAGCGTGTCGGTCTTGCCCAGGGTCAGGATCGGTTCGACGACGCGGCGCAGTTCCTTGGCCTTCGGCAGGGTGGTCTTGATGGCTTCGTGACGCAGCAACGAGACAGTCATGTTGCGCAGCATCGCGAGGCGATGGGAAGAAGTACGATTAAGCTTACGGAGGCCGTGACGGTGACGCATGATATTTCCTTTCGGTTTTGAGTTTCAATCCAGCTCTTCGATCGATGTCGCCATCGCGGGCCGGTAAATATAAATTAGCTACAAACTAACAACTTACTACCAACTGCTTGCCGCGAAGCATCAGCTTCGCGGCAGCGCTTTTTGCAATTACGGCAAATTACTTTTCCAGGCCGGCAGGCGGCCAGTTTTCCAGCTTCATGCCCAGGGTCAAACCGCGCGACGCCAGCACTTCCTTGATTTCGTTCAAGGACTTGCGGCCCAGGTTCGGGGTCTTGAGCAATTCGTTTTCGGTACGCTGGATCAGGTCGCCGATGTAATAGATGTTTTCGGCCTTCAGGCAGTTTGCCGAACGGACCGTCAATTCCAGATCGTCGACCGGGCGCAGCAGGATCGGATCGACCGACGGGGCGCGCGACGGCGCTTCGGCGGTGGCTTCCGTGCCTTCCAGCGCGGCGAACACGTTCAACTGATCCACCAGCACGCGGGCCGATTGGCGGATCGCTTCTTCGGGCGAAATCACGCCGTTGGTTTCGATGTTGATGACCAGCTTGTCCAGGTCGGTACGCTGTTCCACGCGGGCCGATTCGACAGCGTAGGACACGCGGCGCACCGGCGAGAACGAAGCGTCAAGAATGATGCGGCCGATGGTCTTGTTCGCGTCTTCCGACAGGCGGCGCACGTTGCCCGGCACGTAGCCGCGGCCCTTTTCAACCTTGATCGTCATGTCGAGCTTGCCGCCGGCGGTCAGGTGCGCAATGACGTGCTCGGGGTTGATCAGTTCCACATCGTGCGGCAGATCGATGTCGGACGCCATCACGGCGCCTTCGCCTTCCTTCTTCAGGGTCAGCGTGACTTCGTCGCGATTGTGCAGCTTGAACACGATGCCCTTCAAGTTCAACAGCAAGTCGACCACGTCTTCCTGCACGCCGTCCAGCGAGGAATACTCGTGGACCACGCCGGCGATCGTGACTTCGGTCGGCGCATAGCCGACCATGGACGACAGCAGGACGCGGCGCAGGGCGTTGCCCAGGGTGTGACCATAGCCACGCTCGAACGGCTCCATCACGACCTTGGCGTGACCGGCACCGAGTGCTTCGACTTCGATAATACGGGGTTTCAACAAGCTGCTTTGCATGGAAAATGTCCTTAGTTCAATACCCTCGGCTCGTTACACCGATAAGGCTGATGAGTGTTGCTCTCGTTTCGGAGAGGCGCTCCGACATGTGAATACCCATCGATGAAGATGGGCGCTTACTTCAAACTACTGAGGGGTGCCGCAAAAATTGCCAAAAGTGCCCAAGGTCGAGTCGAGGAACCGAAACGTACGTGAGTACGTTGAGTACCGGAGACTTGAGATTGGGTATTTTTGGCGGTTTTGGCGGCTCCCCGGATTAACGGGAGTACAGTTCGACGATGAGCGACTCGTTGACGTCGTTGGCGATTTCGGTGCGATCCGGCGTCATCTTGAAGGTGCCTTCCATCTTCTTGGCATCAACCGCAACCCAGCTCGGCATGCCGACTTGTTCGGCCAGCGACAGCGCTTCGACGATACGGACTTGCTTCTTGGACTTTTCACGCACGGCGACGACGTCACCGGCCTTGACCTGGTAGGAAGCGATGTTCACGACATTGCCGTTGACCGTGAAAGCCTTGTGGCTGACCAACTGGCGGCCTTCGGCGCGGGTCGAGCCGAAACCCATGCGGTAGACGACGTTGTCCAGACGCGATTCGAGCAGCTTCAACAGGTTTTCACCGGTGTTGCCCTTGCGGCGATCCGCTTCGGCGAAGTAACGGCGGAACTGGCGCTCAAGAATGCCGTACATACGCTTGACCTTTTGCTTTTCGCGCAATTGGTTGCCGTAGTCGGAGGTGCGGGCGCCGGAGGTGCGGCCATGTTGACCCGGCTTCGAATCCAGCTTGCACTTGGAATCGAGCGAGCGGCGGGCGCTCTTCAGGAACAGGTCGGTGCCTTCACGGCGGGAAAGTTTTGCCTTGGGTCCAATATAACGTGCCACGTTTGTTTCCTTTATCTATCAATGACGCCCCGCACCTCCTGGCAACTGCAAAACAGATGCAGAACAGATGCCAAAACGGCTCAGGCGCTAGTCCGATCTGCCTGCAATCGGACGGTGGTCTTAAGAACAAAACCCGCCAAGGTCATTGGCGGGCGATTTTTACTGCTTTGCTGCAAAAAAGAATCGCGAATTATAACAAATAAGCGCGTGATTCTTAGATACGGCGGCGCTTCGGCGGACGGCAGCCGTTGTGCGGAACCGGTGTCACGTCCTGGATCTGGGTGATCTTGATGCCGAGGCTGTTCAAGGCGCGCACAGCCGATTCACGGCCGGGGCCCGGGCCCTTGATGCGCACTTCCAGATTCTTCACGCCGCATTCGACCGCGACCTTGCCGGCAGCTTCCGCTGCGACCTGGGCTGCGAACGGAGTCGATTTGCGCGAGCCCTTGAAGCCTGCGCCACCCGACGTCGCCCACGACAGGGCATTGCCCTGGCGATCGGTGATCGTGATGATCGTGTTGTTGAAGGACGCGTGGATGTGCGCGATGCCTTCGGCAACGTTCTTTTTGACTTTCTTACGCACACGTGCTGCTGCGGCGTTATTTGGTGCTTTTGCCATAATGGTTTCCTTGAATCCCGAACACTACCGATAGTCGGCGGCCGATTACTTCTTCAGCGATTGAGCGGCCTTGCGCGGACCCTTGCGAGTGCGGGCGTTGGTGCGCGTACGCTGGCCGCGAACCGGCAAACCCTTGCGATGACGCATGCCACGGTAGCAACCGAGGTCCATCAAACGCTTGATGTTCATCGAGAGTTCACGACGCAGATCGCCTTCAACGACGAACTTGCCGATCTCTTCGCGCAGCTTTTCCAATTCGCTGTCGTCGAGATCCTTGACCTTCTTCGTGGTCGGAACACCGGTCTTGACGCAGATCTCTTCCGAGCGCGGACGACCGATGCCATAAATGGCGGTCAGGCCGATAACAGTGTGCTGATGGTTGGGGATATTCACCCCTGCGATACGTGCCATTCGTTATTCCTCGATCAATAACGTTAAGTTAACCTTGGCGCTGCTTATGACGCGGTTCGGTGCAGATCACACGAACGACGCCCTTGCGCTTGATGATTTTGCAGTTGCGGCAGATCCGCTTCACTGATGCGAGCACTTTCATGTTTGCCCTCTTTCTTCACAAAATTTCAGTTCTTCTTACTTGGTCCGGAATACGATACGTGCACGACTCAGATCATAAGGCGTCAATTCCACCGTCACCTTATCGCCGGGGAGGATACGGATATAGTTCATCCGCATCTTGCCGGAAATATGACCCAGTACTACATGTCCATTTTCCAACTTCACTCTAAACGTTGCATTGGGCAGATTTTCAAGAATCTCGCCCTGCATCTGGATAACGTCATCTTTTGCCATGCGATTTATCGGTCTCCCGGGTAATCAACGCGAGGACAATCCGCCCTTGAAGTTCGACTTGCGCAGCAACGATTCATATTGCTGCGACACGATATAGTTCTGAACTTGGGCCATGAAGTCCATCGTCACCACCACGATAATCATCAATGACGTTCCACCGAAGTAGAACGACACGTGCCATTGCGACTGCAAGAATTCCGGCAACAGGCACACCAAAGTCACATACAAGGCACCGGCCAGGGTCAGGCGCATCAAAATCTTGTCGATATAACGCGCGGTTTGCTCACCTGGGCGGATGCCTGGAACAAAGGCACCGCTTTTCTTCAGATTGTCGGCCGTTTCCTTGCTGTTGAACACCAACGCGGTGTAGAAGAAGCAGAAGAAAATGATCGCAATCGCGTACAACAAAGCATGCATCGGCTGGCCGTTCGTGAGCGACTGCGACAGGTCGCGCATGAAACGGATCGCCCCGTTCGTATCGTCACCGGTGGCGAACCAGCCGGCAATCGTGGCCGGGAACAGCACGATGGTCGAGGCGAAGATCGGCGGGATCACACCCGACATGTTCAGCTTCAACGGCAGATGGTTGGTCTGCGCACCGTAAATCTTGTTACCGACCTGGCGCTTGGCATAATTCACCAGAATCTTGCGTTGGCCGCGTTCGACGAACACGACGAAATACGTCACGAAGGCCACGATCAGGCAGATCAGGATCGCGCCGAGCCAGCCGAACTGGCTGTCGTTCGCCAGATCCAACACGCTCTTCAACGAACCCGGCAAGCCTGCCGCGATACCGCCGAAAATGATGATCGAAATGCCGTTGCCCAAGCCACGCTCGGTAATCTGCTCACCGAGCCACATCAGGAACATCGTGCCCGTCGCCAGGCTGACAGTCGTGGTGAAGCGGAACACGAAACCCGGGTTGATCACCAAACCTGCCTGATGCTCCAGGCCGACGGCGAACACCACACCATAACCAATCGCCAACAACAACGTGCCGTAGCGCGTGTACTGCGTAATCTTGCGCCGGCCGGCTTCGCCTTCCTTCTTCAACGCTTCAAGCGAAGGCACGACGATCGACAGCAGCTGCACCACGATGGAGGTCGAGATGTAAGGCATGATCCCGATCGCAAACACCGTGAAGCGCGACAGTGCGCCGCCCGAGAACATGTTGAACATGCCCAGGAAGCCATTCTTGTTGCGCGCGAAGAACTGCGCCAACTGCGCCGGATCAATGCCGGGCACCGGAATGTGCGCACCGATACGGTACACCACCAGGGCACCCAACAAGAACCACAGGCGACTCCAGGGGAAGCCGCTGGCTGCGCTCTTCGCTAGTTTAGGATTCGTTGCCAAATTCCGCCCCGGTCATTTACCAGATATGTTCAAACAGCGCTCAAGCAACCGAGCCGCCGGCAGCCTCGATGGCAGCCTTCGCACCCTTGGTTGCGATCAAACCCTTCAGCGTCACCTTCTTGCTGATTTCGCCGGACAGGATCACGCGCACAACGCGAGCCAGTTCGCCGACCAGGCCGGCTTGCTTCAGCGCCAGCATGTCGATTTCGTCAACCGGCAGGGCTTGCAGGTCGGACAGGCGCACTTCAGCCTTGTACGGCGTTGCCAGCGACTTGAAACCGCGCTTGGGCAAGCGACGTTGCAAAGGCATCTGACCGCCTTCGAAACCGACCTTGTGGAAACCGCCCGAACGCGACTTCTGACCCTTGTGACCACGGCCGGCAGTCTTGCCCAGGCCCGATCCGATGCCGCGGCCGACGCGGCGCTTGTAGTGCTTGGCGCCATCAGCTGGCTCGATAGTATTCAATTCCATGATTTGCTCCGCTTTTTCTCGCCCTCGGGCACAGTGTCTTACGACACCACCTTCACGAGATACGACACCTTGTTGATCATGCCGCGTACTGCCGGCGTGTCTTCCAATTCGCGAACCGAATTGATGCCGCGCAGGCCCAGGCCGCGCACGGTGGCGCGATGCGATTCGCGCGTGCCGATCAGACCCTTGACCAACTTGACTTTGATTGTGTTTGCCATCTGCTTCACCTTAGCCGAGGATTTCTTCGACCGCTTTGCCGCGCTTGGCAGCAATTTCGGACGGAGTGTTCATCTTGGACAAGCCGTCCAGCGTGGCGCGAACCATGTTGTAGGGATTGGTCGAACCGATCGACTTGGCCACCACGTTGGTCACACCCATCACTTCGAAAATCGCGCGCATCGGGCCGCCGGCGATCACGCCGGTACCTTCCTTGGCCGGCGACATCAGCACCGACGAGGCGCCATGCTTGCCGGTCACGGTATGCTGCAGCGTGCCGTTCTTCAAGGTGACCTTGATCATTTTGCGGCGGGCTTCTTCCATCGCCTTTTGCACGGCAACCGGCACTTCCTTCGACTTGCCCTTGCCCATGCCGATGCGGCCATCACCGTCGCCGACCACGGCCAGAGCGGCGAAACCCATGATACGGCCACCCTTGACCACTTTGGTCACACGGTTGACCGCGATCATCTTTTCGCGCATGCCGTCGTCCGGCTTCTCGCTTTGCATCTTCGATTGCATTTTTGCCATGACGCTTCTTCCTTAAATCTTCAGGCCGGCTTCACGTGCGGCTTCTGCAACAGCCTTCACGCGACCGTGATAACGGAAACCGGAGCGATCGAACGCAACTTCGGCGATTCCTGCTTTCAATGCCTTCTCCGCCACACGCTTGCCGACCAGGGCTGCTGCAGCAGTGTTGCCGCCCTTGCCCGATTGACCAGCCAACTCCTTGCGGACTTCGGCTTCCAGCGTCGAGGCCGAAGCCAACACCTTGGCATCCGGGCCGATGATGGCCGCATAGATGTGCAGGTTGGTACGGTGCACGGCGAGGCGATTTACCTTGAGCTCTGCAATCTTTGCACGGGTTTGACGTGCGCGGCGCAGACGCGATTGTTTCTTGTCCATCGTCAACCCCTATTACTTCTTCTTGGTTTCTTTGAGGACCACCACTTCGTCCACATAGCGGACGCCCTTGCCCTTGTAAGGCTCAGGGGAGCGGTAGGCACGTACTTCGGCGGCAACCTGGCCGACCTGTTGACGGTCGATACCCTTGATCAGGATCTCCGTCGGGGTCGGGGTTTCGCACTTGACGCCTTGCGGCATCTGGTGGACAACCGGGTGCGAAAAGCCCAGCGACAGGTTCAGCTTGTCGCCTTGCGCTTGCGCCTTGAAACCCACGCCAACGAGCGACAGCTTCTTTTCGAAGCCCTTCGTCACGCCGTTGACCATGTTGTTGACCAGAGCACGAACGGTGCCGGACATCGCATTGGCTTCGCGGCTGTCGTTCGATGCTTCGAACTTCAGGGTACCGTCGTTGTTGGCAACCTTGACCAGGCCGTTCAACGGCAGGGTCAGTGTGCCCAACGGGCCCTTCACGGTGATCTGCGCTGCAGAGACGGTCGCTTCCGCGCCCTTCGGCAGTGCAATCGGCATTTTACCTACACGAGACATCTTGCACTCCTTAAGCGACGTAGCAAATGACTTCGCCGCCCACGCCGGTTGCGCGCGCCTTGCGGTCAGTCATTACACCCTTGGGGGTGGAAACAATCGCCACGCCCAAACCATTCATCACGCTGGGGATATCGTCCTTGCCCTTGTAGATGCGCAGTCCGGGACGGGACACGCGCTCCAGGCGCTCGATGACGGGACGGCCGGCGTAATACTTCAAACCGATCTTCAATTCGGCCTTGCCTTCGCTTTCCGTGACGGCGAAGTCTTCGACATAGCCTTCGTCCTTGAGGACGCGGGCAATCGCCACTTTCACCTTGGACGACGGCATCAACACCGTGGTCTTTTGCACGGCTTGCGCATTGCGGATACGGGTCAGCATATCGGCGATAGGATCGCTCATACTCATTGCTTATTCTCCTATTACCAGCTGGCTTTGGTCATACCCGGGATTTCGCCACGCATGGCGATTTCACGGAGCTTGATACGGCCCAGACCGAACTTGCGGAAAGTGCCACGGGGACGGCCGGTCAACGCGCAGCGGTTACGCTGACGGGTCGGAGCCGAGTTACGCGGCAGCGCTTGCAACTTCAAGCGCGCTTCGTAACGCTCTTCTTCCGACTTCGATTGGTCGTCGATGATAGCCTTCAACTCGGCGCGCTTGCCGGCGAACTTCTTCACCAGGTCTGCACGCTTTTGTTCACGGTTAATCAGTGCCAGTTTTGCCATGGCAACCTCAGTTTCTGAACGGAAATTTAAATGCGGCGAGAAGCGACTTCGCTTCGTCGTCGGTCTTCGCAGTCGTCGTGATGCTGATGTTCATGCCACGCAACGCGTCAATCTTGTCGTACTCGATCTCGGGGAAGATGATCTGCTCTTTCACGCCGATGTTGTAGTTGCCGCGGCCGTCGAAAGCACGGCCCGACACGCCGCGGAAGTCACGCACGCGGGGCAGGGCAACCGTGATCAGGCGGTCGAGGAATTCATACATCGCGGCGCCGCGCAGGGTCACCATGCAACCGATCGGGTAGCCTTCACGGATCTTGAAGCCGGCGATAGCCTTGCGGGCCTTCGTCACAACGGGCTTCTGGCCGGCGATCTTGGTCAAGTCGCCCACGGCGTGCTCGATGATCTTCTTGTCGGCGACGGCTTCGGAGAGACCCATGTTCAGGGTGATCTTCAAAAGGCGTGGCACTTGCATCGGCGACTTGTACGAATACTTCGTGGTCAAGTCGGCGACGACCTTTTCTTTATAAATCTGCTGGAGACGGGACATGATCTCTTACACCTTTACGACTTCGCCGTTGGACTTGAAGACGCGGACCTTCTTGCCGTCCACGGTCTTGTAACCGACGCGATCTGCCTTGCCAGTCGCAGCGTTGAACAGCGCGACATTGGACACGTGAATCGGCATTGTCTTGTCGACGATGCCACCAGTAGTACCGGTCATCGGGTTCGGTTTGACCGCCTTCTTGGCGACATTCACACCCTCAACCACAACGTAGTCAGCATCGACGCGCTGGGTAACCACACCGCGCTTGCCCTTGTCCTTACCGGTCAAGACGACGACTTCGTCGTTTTTCAAAATCTTGGTCATGACGACTCCTTACAGAACTTCAGGCGCGAGCGAGACGATCTTCATGAAGCGCTCGGAACGCAGTTCACGCGTCACCGGGCCGAAGATACGCGTGCCGATCGGCTCGAGCTTCGCATTGAGCAACACGGCGGCGTTGCCGTCGAACTTCACCAACGAACCGTCCTGGCGGCGCACACCCTTGGCGGTACGCACGACAACGGCGTTGTAAATTTCACCCTTCTTGACGCGGCCACGCGGGGCAGCAACCTTGACCGTGACCTTGATCACGTCGCCGATGCTCGCGTAACGGCGCTTGGAACCACCGAGCACCTTGATGCACATGACTTCACGCGCACCAGTGTTGTCGGCCACTTCTAGCCGGCTTTCAGTTTGAATCATAGTATTTTCTTTCCCAACTTAACCCGTTTCATCCGCACAATGCGAATTCCCGGTCAGTCTTGGTCCCGTCAGGCCATCTCTGCTGAGACAAACTGATTGGGCGGACGATTTTCAAAATCTGCTTTACAACTACAACTCTTGCCGCTCTTTTGGAGCTTACCGCCCCTCTGCTTTACAACCGAGGAACGAAGCCAAGCATTATCACACGAAAATACCAGGCCTGCAACAACTATCTTCAGGAAACCTCTAAAAAGTTAGAGGCATCCTGAACTACAGCTTTTTAGACCACTTGTGCAGCTTGCACCACGCGCGTCACGGTCCAAGCTTTAGTCTTGGAGATCGGGCGGCCTTCCTGGATTTCGACAGTGTCGCCTTCCTTGGCAGTGTTGCCCTCGTTGTGAGCGTGATACTTGGCGGTACGGACGATGATCTTGCCGTACAGCGGGTGCTTGACGTGACGTTCGATCAGCACGGTAACAGTCTTGTCCATCTTGTCGGACACGACCTTGCCGACCAAAGTGCGCTTCAACGCCGTTTTTGCTTGATCGTTCATTATTTGGCGTCCTTCTGGTTCATGACGGTTTTGACACGTGCGATATCGCGGCGAACCTTCTTGAGCTGTGCGGTGTTGGTCAGTTGCTGCGTAGCGATTTGCATACGCAGGCTGAATTGCGCCTTCAGCAACTCGTTCAGCTCTTTCGTCAGAGCCGCTTCGTCTTTGCCGCGGAGTTCAGATGCTTTCATTTCCACTCCCCTTATTGGCCGACTTGACGGACGACGAACGTAGTCAACAACGGCAACTTGGCAGCAGCCAAGCGGAATGCTTCGCGTGCCAAGGTTTCATCAACGCCATCCATCTCGTACAACATCTTACCGGGTTGAATCTCGGCGACGTAGTACTCGGGATTGCCCTTACCGTTACCCATACGGACTTCAGCCGGCTTTTGCGAGATCGGCTTGTCCGGGAAAATACGGATCCAGATACGGCCGCCACGTTTGATGTGACGGGTCATGGCACGACGCGCCGCTTCGATCTGGCGAGCCGTGAGACGGCCGCGGCCGATGGCCTTCAAGCCGAATTCGCCGAACGACACGGCGGTGCCGCGATCATGCGAAATGCCCTTGTTGCGGCCCTTCTGTTCCTTGCGATACTTTCTGCGTGCTGGTTGCAGCATGATTATTCTCCTGCTTTCTCAGCCGGGGCAGCAACGACGCCGTCCGGCTTCTTGGCGCGCACGCGCTTGGCGCCGGGAGCTGCGGCACCGGCAGGTGCTCCAGCTGCGGGGCCGTCGGTACGCGGGGTACGAGGACGTCCGGCGGGCTTGCCATCGTCGCGGCGCGGTGCGCGGCGCTTCTTGTCGTCGTCGGTTGCGACTTCGACGGTCGGCGTTTCGCCCGAAGCGAGACGGTCACCCTTGTAGACCCAAACCTTGATGCCGATGATGCCGTAGGTGGTGCTGGCTTCACCGAAACCGTAGTCGATGTCGGCGCGCAGCGTGTGCAGCGGCACACGGCCTTCGCGATACCATTCGGTACGGGCGATTTCGATGCCGTTCAAGCGGCCCGACGACATGATCTTGATGCCCTGGGCACCCAGACGCATGGCGTTTTGCATGGCGCGCTTCATGGCGCGGCGGAACATGATGCGCTTTTCCAATTGCTGGGCAATCGAATCGGCGATCAGCTGCGCATCGGTTTCCGGCTTGCGGATTTCTTCGATGTTGACGTGCACGGGCACGCCCATCATCTTGGTCAGGGCCGACTTCAGGACTTCGATGTCCTCGCCCTTCTTGCCGATGACCACGCCGGGACGCGAGCTGTAAATCGTGATGCGCGCGTTCTTGGCCGGACGCTCGATGACCACGCGGCCAACCGAGGCGTTCTTCAGCTTCTTCTTGAGGTAGTCGCGAACCTTCAGGTCTTCGTTGAGCATGGAGGCAAAATTATTATTGCCTGCATACCAGCGCGAGCCCCAGTTACGGGTAACCGCAAGGCGGAAGCCGGTCGGATGTATCTTCTGTCCCATCGTGACTCCTTAGTTTCCGACAGTCACGTAAATGTGACAGGTTTGCTTCGAGATACGATCACCACGGCCCTTGGCACGCGCTGTGAAGCGCTTCAAGACCGCACCTTTTTCGACGTAGATCGTCGTCACTTTCAACTCGTCGATATCCGCGCCGTCGTTATGCTCGGCGTTGGCGATGGCCGACTCGAGGACGCGCTTGATGATAGCGGCGCCCTTCTTCGGCGAGAAAGCCAGGGTATTGAGAGCCTGATCAACTTTTTGACCGCGGATCAGATCGGCAACCAGACGGCCCTTTTGAGCCGACAGGCGCGCGCCACGCAGGGATGCTTTAGTTTCCATCATGGGACCTTATTTCTTAGCCTTTTTATCAGCGGCGTGACCCTTGAACGTACGGGTCAGCGCGAATTCGCCGAGCTTGTGACCGACCATGTTTTCCGAAACATAAACCGGCACGTGCTGCTTGCCGTTATGGACAGCAATGGTCAAACCGATAAAGTCCGGCATGATCGTCGAACGGCGCGACCATGTCTTGATGGGCTTCTTGTCCTTGGCTGCTTGCGCGGCTTCGACCTTCTTCACCAGGTGGGCGTCACAGAACGGCCCTTTTTTCAATGAACGTGTCATGTGTTACCCCTTATTTCTTGCCACGGCGCGAGACGATCATGGAAGTCGTGCGCTTGTTGCGACGCGTCTTCTTGCCCTTGGTCTGCTGGCCCCACGGCGATACCGGGTGGCGGCCTGCAGCGGTCTTGCCCTCACCACCGCCGTGCGGGTGGTCGATCGGGTTCATGACCACACCGCGAACGGTCGGGCGGACACCGCGCCAACGCATCGCACCGGCTTTGCCGATCTTGCGCAGGCTGTGTTCGGCATTGCCGACTTCACCGATGGTGGCGCGGCATTCGATGTGAACGCGGCGCACTTCACCGGAACGCAGACGAACCTGGGCGTAGGTGCCTTCACGTGCCATCAGCACGACACCGGCGCCGGCGGTACGGGCCATTTGCGCACCCTTGCCGGGCAGCATTTCCACGCAATGCATCGTCGTGCCGACCGGGATGTTGCGGATCGGCAGGCAGTTGCCGGCCTTGATCGGCGCTTCGGCGCCGTTCATGATCTGGTCGCCCACGGCCATGCCCTTGGCGGCGATCACATAGTGACGCTCGCCATCGGCGTAGCACAGCAACGCGATATGCGCGGTGCGGTTCGGATCGTATTCGATACGCTCAACCTTGGCGGTAATACCGTCCTTGTTGCGGCGGAAATCGATCACGCGATAGTGTTGCTTGTGACCGCCACCGATATGACGGGTGGTGATGTGGCCGTTGTTGTTACGGCCGGCGGTCTTGGATTTCTTTTCAACCAGGGCGGCAAACGGACGGCCTTTGTACAGGTCGCTGTTGACGACCTTGACCATGCCGCGACGGCCGGGCGAGGTTGGCTTGACTTTAACGAGTGCCATTATTTAGCCTCCTCGGTGAAGTTGATTTCTTGACCGGGCTTCAGGCAGACGAAAGCGCGACGCGTGTGGTTGCGGCGGCCAGTGAAACGACCGGCGCGCTTTTGCTTGCCTTCGCGGTTCACCACTTGCACGGAATCCACTTGCACCTTGAACAGCAGTTCGACCGCGGCCTTGATTTCCAGCTTGGTGGCGTCCGGCGCGACGAGGAACATGACTTGCTCGTGCTTTTCAGCGACGAAAGTCGCCTTTTCCGAAATCACCGGGGCCAGCAGCACCTTCATCAGGCGCTCTTCGCTGTGTTTGACTAGCGTGTTCATGCCAGCATCTCCTCAATCTTGGCCAATGCGGGCTTGGTGATCACGATCTTCTTGTAGAACACCAGGGACACCGGATCAGCATGACGCGGCTCGCAGATCAGCACGTTGGGCAGATTGCGCGAAGCCAGCAACAGGTTTTCGTCCAGGCTGTCAGTAATGACCAGAACCGAATCGAGGCCCATGCCCTTCAACTTCTGAGCCAGCAGCTTGGTCTTGGGCGCATCGACGGTCAGATCCTCGATCACCGACAGGCGGCCTTCGCGAGCCAACTGCGAGAGGATCGAGCAGAGACCTGCGCGATACATCTTCTTGTTGACCTTGTGCGAGAAGTTTTCGTCAGGCGAATTCGGGAAAATGCGGCCACCCCCACGCCACAGCGGCGAGGACGACATACCGGCACGGGCGCGGCCCGTACCCTTTTGGCGCCAGGGCTTCTTGGTCGTGTGGCTGACTTCTTCACGGTCTTTTTGCTTGCGGTTGCCGCTGCGTGCATTGGCTTGGTAAGCAACGACCACTTGATGAATCAGGGCTTCGTTGTAGTCACGGCCGAAAATCGTATCCGGCGCAGCGACGTTCGAAGCGGCTTGACCCTGTTCGTTCAGGAGCTTCAATTCCATGTCTTAGGCTCCCTTCTTGGCTTTGACTTTGACGGCCGGCGAGACGACCACTTGACCGTTCTTCGCGCCGGGGACCGCACCCTTGACCAGCAGCAACTGGCGATCCGCATCGATGCGGGCGATTTCCAGGTTTTGCGTGGTGCGGGTGACGTCACCCAAATGACCAGTCATGCGCTTGCCGGGGAACACACGACCCGGATCCTGCGCCATACCGATCGAGCCCGGCACGTTGTGCGAACGCGAGTTACCGTGCGAAGCGCGGCCGGACTTGAAGTTGTAACGCTTGATCGTACCGGCGTAACCCTTACCGATCGTCACGCCCTGGACGTCGACCTTTTGGCCAACTTCGAACAGGCTGACGGGCACGGTATCGCCAGCCTTCATTTCTGAGGCTTTAGCGGTGTCGATCAGGAATTCTTTGAGGACGGTACCCGCTTCGACACCAGCTTTCGCATGGTGACCGGCAGCGGCTTTATTGACGCGCGAAGCGCGACGCTGACCGAAGGCAACCTGAACGGCGGAATAGCCGTCGGTTTCGGGCGTTTTGATTTGTGTCACACGGTTGTTCGACACGTCCAACACGGTTACTGGGATCGAATCCCCGTCATCCGTGAAGATGCGCATCATACCAACCTTGCGACCAACAAGGCCTAGGCTCATTGTTTTCTCCATTCCCACCTGCGATTGGGTGGGGCTGATGTTTGTACAACTCAAATAATGCAAGAGCGCAGAAAGCCTGCACTCTCACCGAAGCCGAACATTATAACGCGCAAATTTTTTCTTTACAATAGCAAAATCTGTAAATTAGTGGTATGTGCGGTTTTATTTCGTATTTATTTCAATGAGCCCGGAATCTTATCCAAGGCTCATTTATTGCATTTACTGCAATTTACTTTCAACATCCACGCTTGCTGGCAGAACGTAGGGTGGGTGCAACCCACCAATGCCTCACGAAACTTCTTCGGTGGCCGGTGGGTTTCACCCACCCTACGATCCTTACAACTATTATTGCAGCTTGATTTCGACGTCCACACCGGCGGGCAGGTCGAGCTTCATCAAGGCGTCAACCGTCTTGTCGGTCGGATCAACGATGTCCATCAAGCGCACGTGGGTGCGGATTTCGAACTGGTCGCGCGAGGTCTTGTTGACGTGCGGCGAACGCAGGACGTCAAAGCGCTGGATACGCGTGGGCAGGGGAACCGGGCCCTTGACGACGGCGCCGGTACGCTTGGCGGTATCGACGATTTCCAGTGCGGATTGGTCGATCAGACGATAGTCGAATGCCTTGAGGCGGATACGGATTTTTTGATTTGGTGCCGACATGATATTTCCTTTAAAGAGCGGGCTGCGGACGGATATCGTCCGCAGCGATGGTGAAACGAAAACAAATTACGGACCAGCTTAGTCCATGATCTTGGCAACAACACCGGCGCCGACGGTACGGCCACCTTCGCGGATGGCGAAGCGCAGGCCTTCTTCCATCGCGATCGGGTTGATCAACATCACGGTGATCGAGACGTTGTCGCCTGGCATGACCATTTCCTTGTCCTTCGGCAGTTCGATCGAGCCGGTGACGTCGGTGGTGCGGAAGTAGAACTGCGGACGGTAGTTGTTGAAGAACGGGGTGTGACGGCCGCCCTCATCCTTCGACAGAACATAGATTTCGCCGGTGAAGTGCTTGTGCGGCTTGATCGAGCCCGGCTTGGCCA
>FTKD01001489.1_pt3 | contig 29795 bp, 26 predicted proteins | sample 1658191 | NCBI WGS metagenome assembly FTKD01 (sample SAMEA3914808, study PRJEB12502) | metagenome | biome: forest; material: soil | place: Canada | collected 2011-08-03 | depth 0.3 m
CCACCACGCCGACGAAGCCGACCGGGATCACCGTCTTGTTGATCAGCTCGATCGTCGCGAACAGGCGGTTGATGTAGTACGTGCCTTCCACCAGCACGCGCTCCTGGCGGCCGCGCTTGCCGCCGTCCTTCAGGAACTTCTCGGGTTCCTGGAACGAGTTGTGATGGTCGCCGACGTCCGGCGCGAGCAGCTCGTCGCGCGGCAGGGCGGGGCCGTCCTGCACCGTCACCACGGCCAGCAGGTCGGACGCATGCGAGTCTTCCGTGCCCTTGATCACCAGCGGCGAGAATCCGCGACGCAGGTCCAGCAGCTCGCGCATCTTCTGGTAATACTCGCGCTCGGTGGCATCCATCGTCATCGAGTACGTGGCTTCCTCCGTCATCACCACGAACAGCGCCGGGTTGATGATGTGCGTGCCTTCGCGCAGGATCTTGCGCTGCGGGCCCTTCTGGCCGCCGCCTTCGAGGAACGCGCGGACGTCGAGGAAGTTGTGGATCGTCGCGTTGTCGGCCAGCGTCTGGCCCGCGGGCAGATCCACGCCGTCACGCGCGAACACGTAGCCGATCTTGCCCTGCGTCACCGACACCATCGGGCAGATGTGAACGCGGTACTGCAGCGGCTTGAAGAAGTGGAAGCCGCCGCGCCGCAGCTCGGGCTGGAAGCCGGCCTCGCCATGCAGCGCCAGCAGGCCCAGCTTCACGGAGCCGCTGCCGCTCCATAGCTTCTCGACGACCCCGATGCGGTCGTTGGGGATGTAGCGCACCGCACCCGACAGCTTCGCGAGCAGCCAGAGCACGAGCAGGCCGCCCAGCGTCATGCCGAGCGCGGCGGCGGTGGCAGAACCGGTGGTCCAGCCGCTGTGAAAGAAATCCGAGAACATGATGACCTTCCTCGAGTGTTGTCACTCGTTGGTGTTGTGTCCGGGCGTGCGCAGGCCGCGACGACGCCCGTGCGTCTGCCGCTGGTCATCTGCGTGGTGTGCCCCGGACCGGGGAGCGCGCGGCGACTGGCCGACGCGATACGAGCGGCCCGCGCCCGCGCGCGCCGCGCACATGCGCGAAGCCCTTGCGCCACCGACAAGGCGACGCGCAGGGACGCGCATGCACGCAGCCGCGAGGCCGCATGCCGGAACGTTCAGTAAGGGAGCGGCGAAGTTGCCGTCAGGCCAGCTCCGGCGCGATGCGCCGGTGTCGTGGGCCCGGAGGGGCGTCGCTGGCGCCGGCGGCGCACGGCGAACAAGCCGACGCAGCGGACACGGCAACGCGGAGGTCGCCGACCAGGGCGAGGCTCATTTCACTGAACCCGACCGACGCGGCACCCGGGGTGCCGCCAAAGCGAAAAGTACGCAAGATGGACTCACTGTCAGCGGCCACCAAGGGCCCGACAACAATCATCTTGCGCTTGGTGTTGCGGTGCGTCAATGGGGGTGCGGAGCGCGATCTAGAGTGCGGCGTCTAGGGTCGCAAGCGTCTGTGCGGCATGCGTTCGCGGGCGCTTTATGCAGGCAAACGCGATGGCGCGCGCGAGTTCGGAAAACCGCTCGTTTGGCGCGCGGCGCTGCGACGAACGCACCAGAGAATCGACCGCATGGACCAAGGCGATTCGCATGTCGACGTCGTCCCGGCATCACAAGCAACCAACCGCGCTGGCACCTCATGTCGCTTCAATTCAAGAGTCTGTATCGGGCACTTTGTCTTGCGATCGTCGCGCAGGCGGCGAGCGCGTCGAACGGCGGCGTGTCGGGGCTGAAGCCGAGTGATTGCAGGCCGAGGGATGCGGATAGTACGTGTGCGACGGCGGTGGCGAGCGCGCCTGTGTCACTACCCCTACCTATTCCCGACGAAGTAATTATTGACAGCTCGCTTGGAGGAGTGCCGAGCTCGGGCTACGCCTACTGGGGCTTCGACTTTGCATCCGCGCTTGCAGGCATTGCAAGTCCATTCCCGGATGACATGTTCGTCAATAGAAGCCCCTATCCAGTCACCATCACGCTCAGCTTCACCATTCCCACGACTCATGCGTGCGGCAACAATTGCCTGCCCGGGGTGCAATTCGAGGTCGATGCCCACTGGATCAACGTTCGACCGCCTATTGTCGTCAATGGGAATTCGGCTAGCGCGTCGTATCAGGCGAGGCCGGGGCAAGGCTATGGATGGGCCATCGGCCTCTGGCAGGCATCCAACGCGCGCCTGACCGCGACCTTGCCTCCGGGCGCACATGCGACGCTCGAACAGGTTGGCTTGCCGTCTCAACCGTCCATCGCCACGGAAATTCCGGCTGTGACGGGTGTCTGCGATTGTTGGGACGGATCAAGCGCCGCGTGTTCGTTGGGAAATCGATTCTCCAATGGCCTGATGGGGCCCTGGTACCGAAGCACTGACTTCTATCTGCGTGCGGGCGCATTCAACGGATGCCCGCCAGAACGCTAGTAGCCGGTATCTCTAGCTGGAGCCCGTAGAGAACGTCCATGTGCGAGATAACGGCGTCGTTGCGCCCGTATCAGGATCAAGAACATTCCCTTCGAAATCAACGTGGAACGAGGTGTTCGAATCCAACGCCATCAAAGGAATGACCGCGACGTACGAGGTCGGCACCAGCCCATTGGGATCGTTGGTGTTCGTAAGCAAGTGCGCGGGCACCGTGTCGCCTGTCGACAGGTTTGTCAACGAGAAACTCTTGACCAGAATTGATCTTGAACTGCTGACCATGACGGACGCAGGCATCCCCAGCGCGACCACATCGCTGCCGTCAACCGGATTCGGAGATTCGCCGCCCATATGCGTTCGAACTGCTTGTGCGCCGTCGATGGGCCAGATGACGACATTGCCCGTGAAGGGCTGTGCCAGTTGACCAACGCCACGAACCGGATCGCTTCCGGGCACGGCAATATCAAGAACCAAGGGCTCGCTTACGTTTGACGTCACTTGACTTGACCTGCCAACCCCGACATCAACCGGCTCGATGGCCAGCACGATCGCGCGGTGATAGGCCACGTTGACAAGGACGTCCACGGCATCGACGGCACTGTAGCCACTCGTGGCCACCTCTCCACCCGCAACCGGTGCATAGCCGATCGCCTCATCTCGGTCGTACCAATGCGCGCCGGTGAAACCGGCTGTCCCGGCCTGCTCCACGTGGCCATAGACATTGTTCGCAATCTCCCAATCCGCATGCGCCTGCGCCGCCTGATCCATGACGCGGCTCTGCGCCAACATTCCAAGCCCGGCAGACAAGCGAATCTCGTTCAGGCGATTGAACGCCGCCAGTCGATCCGCGTCATACCCGACGGGTGCAGGCACGGACATCACCGCATCGAGTGGGACCGACGGTGAGGGCGCCGGGGGTGACGGTGCCGGCGCACTGCCACCTCCGCCACCGCCGCACGCGCCCAAGGCACCCAGCATCGCCATGGCCGCCACCCGGCGGAACAGCGCGGCCAACGAGTGAATGCGAATCGAGGCTCGCAACAATGGCTGAACCTCACGGAATGAAGACATGGCTCGAACTCCTGAATCGAGAACGTTGCGCACCCAGGAGAACGATGCACACGACCTCGCGGATACGGACGATTTCGATGCTTTCACGCCCCTTCGAATCCACCAAGCCGCCAACACCCCACTTCACGGGAGTCCCGCGCGTACCGGTGTAATTCACCCGGTTAATCGCCCACTTGGCGCCGCACGCCACGCACCCGGCCCACAATCCCCGCATGCGCATGCCCTCCTGGATCCTGCCCGCCGGCGTCGAGCCCGCCGCCGCCTGGCTGCTCGCCAGCCGCATGCTGCGCGGCTTCGCCGACGGCTACGTCGCGGTGCTGCTGCCCGCCTACCTGGGCGCGCTGGGCATGGGCGTGGTGGACATCGGCGTGCTCAGCACCTTGACGCTGGCCGGGTCGGCTGCCGCGACGATCACGGTCGGGGCATTGGGGCATCGCTTTCGCGCAGCACGACTGCTGTACGCGGCGGCACTGACGATGGTGGCCACCGGCCTGGGCTTCGCCGGGCTGCATGCGTTCTGGCCGCTCGCGCTGGTGGCCTTCGTCGGCACGTTGAACCCGAGCTCCGGCGACGTCAGCGTGTTCCTGCCGCTGGAGCACGCGCGGCTCGCACGCGCGGCGATCGACAGCACCGCCCGCACCGCGCTGTTCTCGCGCTACGCGCTGGCGGGCGGGCTCAGCGCGGCCGTGGGTGCGCTCGCGTCCGCGTGGCCCGCGTGGTGGAGCGCGCACGCGGGCGGGTCGGTGCTGGACGCGATGCGCGCGATGTTCGTGCTGTACGCGCTGATCGGCGGCGTGGTCGCGCTGCTCTATCGCGGCTTCATCGCCCACGAGCATCGCGACCAGGCGGCCGCGGGGGACGCGGCGAAGGCCGGCCACAACCCCGACGCGCCCCAGCCGCTGGGCCCGTCGCGCGGCATCGTCATGCGTCTGGCCGGGCTGTTCTGCATCGACTCGTTCGCCGGCGGATTGCTGGTGAACTCGATGCTGGCGCTGTGGCTGTTCAAGCGCTTCGGCCTGTCGCTCGGGTCGGCGGGCCAGTTCTTCTTCTGGTCAGGCCTGATGATGACCGCGTCGCAACTGCTCGCGCCGGTGCTCGCGCGCCGGTTCGGCCTCGTCAACACGATGACGTTCACGCACATCCCGGCGAGCCTGTTCCTGATCGCCGCGTCGGTCGCGCCGACGTTGCCGGTCGCGCTGGCGTGCCTGCTGCTGCGCAGCGTGCTGTCGTCGATGGACGTCCCCGCGCGCAATGCATTCGTGATGGCCGTAGTGACGCCGCCCGAGCGCGCGGCCGCGGCCAGCTTCACGGCGGTGCCGCGCAGCCTCGCGTCGGCGCTCGGGCCGACGATCGGCGCGTCGCTGCTGGCCAGCGGCGTGCTGGCCGCGCCGCTGGTGGCCTGCGGCGTGTTGAAGATCGTCTACGACCTGGCGTTGCTGGGCATGTTCAGGCGCCACCCGGTCGACTAAACGGCCGACGGCCTGTTCAAGCCGGCAGCGCTTGCGCCGGTGCAGCCAGCAGCGTCTCGAGGCAGTGCTCGCGAATGCTGTAGAACTGCTTCAACTCGGCGATCTGCGCCAGCACGTCGGCGCGCCGGCGCAGCGCCTGCGGCGTGTCCTGGCGGCCGCCGCGGCGCACCGCGAGGATCATCTTGTTCTTGCTGGTATGTTCCAGCGCGACGAACTCGAACACCTGCGCGTCGTAGCCGTTCGCCTCCAGCAGCAGCGCGCGCAGCCCGTCGGTGACCATCTCGGCCTGCTGGCCCAGGTGGATGCCGTGCTGGAGCATCGGCTTGAGCAGCGGCGGCATCTGCAACTGCGGACGGATCTGCTTGTGGCAGCACGGCGAGCACATGATGATGGCCGCGCCCGCGCGGATGCCGGTGTGCAGCGCGTGGTCGGTGGCGGTGTCGCAGGCGTGCAGCGCGATCATCACGTCGAGCCGCTGCGGCACGAAGCTGCCGACGTCGCCGGCCTCGAAGCGCAGGCCGTCGAGACGGCACTTGGCGATGGCGTCGTTGCACAGCGTCACCAGGTCGGGCCGCAGCTCCACGCCGACGATGTCCAGCGCCCGCGGCGCGCCGGCCGCCTGGCGGCGCAGGTAGTCGTGCAGCGCGAACGTGAGGTAGCCCTTGCCGGCGCCGAAGTCGACGATGTTGAGCGGCGCATCGGCACCGAGTCCAGCCGACTCGAGCGCGTGCGACATCACCTCGACGAACTTGTTGATCTGCTTCCACTTGCGCGCCATTGCGGGCACGAGCTCGTGGCGCGCCGTGGTCACGCCCAGCTCGGCGAGAAAGGGCGCGTCCAGGCTCAGGAAGCGGTGCTTCTGGCGGTCGTGCGGCGCGGCGTCCTCATCGCTGGCCGCAGCCACCGCCGGGCGCGTCGCGTCGTCCACATTCAGCCGCGCGCGGTGCAGCGTGTAGCGGCCCTTGCGGCTCATCATCAGCTGCAGTTCGGCGTCGTGCGTGAACAGGTGCGCGTGTGCGAAGCGCGCGCCCACGAGGCCGGCGATCGTCTCGAGCGCGGCGTCCACCGGCTCGTTCTTCGTGATGTCCCTGGTGCGGTGCTTGTAGACGAACGACAGGCAGCGCTCGCCGCGCAGCACCAGCGGCCGCGCGGTGACGCGCTCGAGGTCGTCGCCCTTGGCTGTCGGCTTGCTGAGCAACACGCGCGCGGCGCTGCCGTCGGCGACTGCCTGCGCCAGCGCTTCCAGGAAACGTTCGCGCTGTGCGAGGTCGGCCAGCGAGCCGCTGCCGGCGTTGAGCGGCGACGAATCGGCGGCAAGTTCGGGGGAGTCAGGAAGCACGGTGCGCGCCGCGTCGCCGCGGCATCTGGTAAGTGAATGCGGCATTTTCCCGCACCCGGCACTTTCGGGCCACGGTCGTGCGACGATAGCCCTCCTTTCCAACCGTCGTGGAACCCGCATGAGACTGGCCTGCCTGCCGGCCGCCAAGGGCCTGTTCGCGTCGCTGGCGCTGGCCGCGAGCACCCTCGTGCTGCTGGCCATCGCGAGCCCCGCGCGCGCCTCCGACCGGATCAACGCCGTCCCGCGCGCACTCGCGCTGGCCCCCGCGTCCGCGCCGCCCGCGGGCGCCGACGGCGCGTTCATCGTCGGCTCGAAGCGCTTCACCGAGTCGTACATCCTCGGCGAGATCCTGCGCCAGACCGCCGCGACGGCCGGCCCGGCCGAGCACCGCGAGGGGCTGGGCAACACGGCCGTCGTGCTGGCGGCGCTGAAGGCCGGCGCGATCGACGTCTACCCCGAGTACCTGGGCACGATCGACGCCGAGATCCTGGGCCACCGCACGCCGGCCTCGCGCGAGGTCATCGCCCAGGAACTCGCCACGCAGGGCCTGGGTATCGCGGTGCCGCTGGGTTTCTCGAACGGCTACGCGCTGGCGATGCCTGCCACCGAGGCCGACCGCCTGCACATCACGCGCATCAGCGACCTGGCCGCGCATCCGGACGTGGTGCTGGGCCTGTCGCACGAGTTCCTGGGCCGCATGGATGGCTGGCCCGGCCTGTCCAGGCGCTACGGCCTCACGCAGAAGCCGGTGGGCATCGACCACGGGCTGTCGTACGACGCGATGACCAGCGGCAAGATTGCCGTCACCGACATCTACACCACCGACGCGCAGATCGCGCCGCGCCACCTGCGCGTGCTCGTCGACGACAAGGACTACTTCCCGCGCTACGACGCGGTGCTGCTCTATCGGCTCGACGCGGCGACGCGCCACCCGGCGCAGTGGCAAGCCCTGCAAGGCCTGGCCGGACGCATCCCGGTCGCGACGATGATCGCGATGAACGGCCGCGCCGAGCTGCGCCACGAACCCTTCGCAGACATCGCCAGGGAATTCGTCAGCGGCCACTTCGACGCGAACGCCGTGCCGACGAACACCGACGCGGCCGAGACCGGACAACGCAACGCATTGGGCGCTCGCTTCACCACGCGCCTGTTCGCCGCCGACCTGCCGCGCCTGCTGGGCCAGCACCTGCTGCTGGTGGCCGTGGCGGTGTTCTGCGCCACCTTGCTGGGCGTGCCGCTGGGCGCCGCCGCCGCGGCGTACCCGCGCAGCGAAGGCCCGGTGATGGCCACGGTGGGCGTGCTGCAGACGATTCCGTCGCTGGCGCTGCTCGCGATGCTGATCCCGCTGCTGGGCCGCATCGGCACCGTGCCGGCGCTCGTCGCGCTGACGCTCTACGCGCTGCTGCCGATCGCGCGCAACACGGCCACCGGGCTGCTGGGCGTGTCGTCCGGCCTGCGCGAGGCCGGCACCGCGCTGGGCCTGACGCCGGCGCAACGCTGGCGCGCCGTGGACCTGCGCCTGGCGCTGCCGACGATCATGGCCGGCATCGGCACCGCCGCCGTGATCACGGTGGGCACCGCGACGATCGCGGCCTTCGTCGGCGCCGGCGGCCTGGGCGACCGCATCGTCACCGGGCTGGCGTTGAACGACCACGCGATGCTGCTGGCCGGCGCCGTACCCGCCGCGGTATTGGCGCTGGTGGTGCAGGGCCTGTTCGCGTTGCTGGAGCGGCTGGTGACGCCGCGCCAGACAGCCACCTAGCCGGCGACCGCGGCGGCGGGCGGCTGCACCGCGTGCGCCACGCGCCGCACCGGCGCACGCATCAGCATGAATTCCTCGGCCAGCGTCGGGTGCACCGCGATGGTCTGGTCGAAGTCGCGCTTGCGCGCGCCGCAGGTCACCGCCACGGCCAGGCACTGCACGATCTCGGGCGCGTCCGGCCCGATCATCTGCACCCCCAGCACGCGCTGGTCGAGGCCGTCCACCACCAGCTTCATGTAGGTGCGCTGGGTGCCGCCGACGAAGGCCGTCTTCATCGGCCGGAAGTCGGCCGCGTAGATGTCCACCGGCCCGCGCAGCGCGGCCTGCTGCTCGCTCAGGCCGACGGTGCCGATCGGCGGATCGGTGAACACGGCGCTGGCCACGACGCGGTGGTCGACGCGTTTCGGATCCTTGTCGAACTCGGTGTCGGCGAAGGCGCGCGCCTCGGCGATGGCCACCGGCGTCAGGTTGACGCGGTTGGTAACGTCGCCGACGGCCCAGATCGTCGGCACGCCGGTGCGGCTCTCGACGTCGACCGCGATCGCGCCGCGCGCGTCGAGCTGCACGCCGACCTCGGCCAGTCCCAGTCCCGCGGTGTTGGGCTTGCGGCCGGTGGCATTGAGCGCCGCCCTGGCGCGCAGCACGCTGCCGTCGGCGCGGTGCAGCACGTAGCCTGCGTCGTCTTTTTCGAGGCGTTCCAGCGCCACGCCGCAGGCCAGCGTGATGCCGCGTTCGCCGAGCGCGAGTGCCAGGCGCCCGCGCAGCTCGGCATCGAAGCCGCGCAGCGGAAACTGGTCGCGATAGGCCAGCGTCACCTGGGCGCCGAGCGCGGCCAGGATGCTCGCGAACTCCACGGCGATGTAGCCGCCGCCGATCACCAGCAGCGACTCGGGCACCTCGCGCAGGTTCAGCACCTCGTTGGACGTCATCGCCACGGCGAGGCCGGGGAAGGCGTCGGCCGACGGCGCGCCGCCGGTGGCGATCAGGATGCGCGGCGCGGCCAACCGGTGGCCGTCGACGTCGACCTCGTTGCCCGACAGCAGCCGGCCACGGCCGCGCACGATCTCGACGCCCGCGTTGAGCAGCATGTCGTCGTAGATGTGCTCCAGGCGGTCGATCTCGCGCTTCTTGGCATCGGCCCAGCGCGACATCTCGAAGCGCGCCTGCACGTCGCTCCAGCCGAAACCCTCGGCCTCCTTGAACTGATGCGCGAAGCTGGCGGCGTACATCATCAGCTTCTTGGGCACGCAGCCGCGGATCACGCAGGTGCCGCCGAAGCGGTCGGCCTCGACGATCGCGACCTTCGCGCCATGCGCCGCCGCGCGCCGCGAGCCGGCCACGCCGCCGGAGCCGCCGCCGATCACGATCAGGTCGTGGGTCATTTCCATGGAGCACTCCGCGCTGGTGGTCGAGCGGCAACGGGGCGCCGTTCGGGGCTCCATGCTCGCAGAGTTTGCGACTCCACGCGAAATGGGGGTCTCGCGCCTGTTACGTCCGCAGCGTTTGTTTACAGGGCCGGCACCTCGGTTGCCCGAAACGGATTCGCCTTCCTGCCCGGCCTGTCCCGCTGGTCGGCATCCACCTCAATCAGGAGTGAAACTCATGCAAAGCTACCAAAAGAAGTTGTCCGCCCTCGCCGCAGCCGCCGCGTTGCTGGCCGGGATCGGCGCCGCCGTGGCGCAGTCGACCGACACATCCACGATGCCTGCCGCGCAACCCAGCTCGACCACCGACAACAGCGCGACCACGACGACCAATCCGTCCAGCACGCTGAACGCCACCGCGCCGACCGATACGTCGACGACCACCACCACCACCACGGACACGACCCCCGCGGCCACTTCCACCGACACGGCACCGGCGGCCGCCACGCCCGCCCCGCGCGCCGACCGCAACTGAGCGCACGCCACCGCGTGACCCGGGCTCCCCGCTCGCTCGCAAGGGCGAACCTTCGGAGCGCGGCTCGATCGCCGCCATGCCTTTCGGGGCATGGCGGCGATCTTCATTGCGGGCAGCGCGCCCGGCCCGCGCGATCGTCGACGAAGCGCCCGAACGCCGCGAGCAGCGGCTCGTAGCGCGCGGGGGCGGCCTCGATGTCCGCCAACGCCGCGCATGTCGCCTCCAGCGTGCTCAGCTGCGTCGTCAGCCGGGCCTTGCGCAGCGCGCCGTAACGCGACAATTCGGCTGGGGCCAACGGCCATCTTGGCAAGGCCTGCAGCAAAGGGTTCGCAAGAAGCATCTTCAGGCTCTTGCGCCAGGTGCCGTCGAGCACCACCAACCGGACCGGTCGAGCAAGCGACGCGTCAGCCGGCGTACCCGTAACCGTATCTGCCGGGTAAAGCAGCACGCTCCCTGAAACATCACCGCCGAGCAGGTCGCGCAGCGCCCCGGGATCGAAGCTCTCGCCTACCGCCACGCGACAGCGCGCCAGGCTCAGCCGCAGCAGGCGCGCGCTGCCCTTGGCCTCGTCCACCTCGTCGGGATGCTGCAGCACCAGCACCTCGACGTCGTTGCGCACGGGCGCGACGAGCGCGCACAGGCACGTGCGCGAGGGCAGCGCGCAGCCGCCGCAACGCAGGCGGCCGGAAAGAGTGGTGGACATCGGGGACGAATCATCGCCCAGGTTCGGATGAACATGCCACCCGATACCTCACGCAGGTCGTCCTGCCTCACCCGCGCGCCGCTGGCATGAGCCTTTCATCGCGCGGGAACGCACCGCATCCCGCCCACCTGCACCTCGTCGCAACGCCGTCGCGGACGGCCTCCGGCATTCCTAGAATGGCCTGTGTCGCTTCACGAATCAACAAGGAATGCCATGCGCCCGACCCTGATCCTCTCGCTGCTCGCCGCCTGTGCGCTGTTCACGTTGCAGGCCCGCGCCGCCGAGCAGACGCGCAGCGTCGCTGCGTTCACGTCCGTCTCCAATACAGGCCCGATCAGCGTGCACATCGAGGTCGGCAAGCCGCAGTCGGTTGTCGCCGCAGGTGACGACGATTTCCTGGCCGACCTGCAGACCGAGGTCGTCGGCAATGAGTTGAAGCTGCACATGCGCCACGACACCACCTTCGTCGGCAATCATCACGGGAACATGAAGGTCACCATCACCGTGCCGTCGCTGACCGGGTTCGCGATGGCCGGTGCCGGCAACACGACGATCACGCACATGAGCGGCGACAGCCTCGACGTGAGCTTCAGCGGCGCCGGCAACCTGAAGGCCGACGGCAGCGTCAGGAACCTCAAGCTCAACATCGCCGGCGTCGGCTCCATCGACACCCGCGAGCTGCACGCCGAGTCGGCCAACGTGAACGTCGGCGGCGTCGGCTCGGTCAAGGTATGGGCCAGCGAGCGCCTGGACGCCAGCGTGGGCGGCGTCGGCTCGCTGACCTATTACGGCGACCCGAAGACGGTCAACACCACCGGCGGCGGACTGGGCAGCATCTCGCGCGCCAAGTAACGAACATCGACGCCGAGCCCGGGACGGAAGGCTTCAGCTCGCCTTCCACTCGCGCGCCAGCAGCCCGTAGATCAACGAATCGCACTTCTCCCCGCCGACGATCCAGCGTTCGCGCAGATGACCTTCGCGCACGAAGCCCAGGCGCTCCAACGCGCGCGCGGAGGGCGTGTTGCGCGGATCGATGTCGGCCTCCACGCGGTTCAGCTGCATGCGTTCGAAGCCCCAGTCCAGCAGCGCCGTGACGGCCTCGCTCGCATAACCGCGACCCCAGGCGGACACCATGAGCGAATAGCCGACTTCGGCGCGGCGGCTTTGGGCGTCGAAGTCGCACAGATTGCACGTGCCGATGACGGACGCATCCTCGCGGCGGACGATGGCGAGCTGGACGAACTTGCCCGCGGCCATCTCGCGCAGATCGCGCTCGATATAGTCGACGGCCGCCTGCGGGTCGGTCCACGGCGGCGAACTGCCGTAGCGCATCACGACGGGATCGGACTTGAGCGCGAACAGCGCCTGGGCGTCCGTCGGCGCCAGCGGACGCAGGTCGAGGCGCGCGGTCTGCAAGGTCAGGGTCGAGAAGGAAGGCATCGGGGTCCGGTTCAGCGACGCGGGCGCCGCGACGTGGCGAAATTCTCCCATGCCCAATCCGGAGCGGGCGCGTCAGGACAACGCAGCCGCCTCCGTCGCCGGCGCCAGCCGCGCCAGCCATTCCGATTCGATCGCCGCGGCGCTCACGGGCCGCGAGAAGTGATAACCCTGCGCGAAGTCGCAGCCCTCCTCGGCGAGCAGCTCGGCCACCGCCTGCGTCTCCACGCCTTCGGCGACGACGCTCATGCCGAAGCCGTGCGCGAGCTGGATCGAGCTGCGCACGATGCGGCGATCGCCGGCATCGGTGTCCACGTTCGTGATGAACAGCTTGTCGATCTTGAGCGTGTCCACCGGCAGGTGCTTCAGGTACGCGAGCGACGCGTAGCCCGTGCCGAAATCGTCGATCGACATCTTGATGCCCAGCGCGCGGATCTCCTGCAGCCGCTTGTGCATCATGTCCGGATAGCGCATCACCGCGCTTTCCGTCACCTCGAGCTCCAGCAGGCGGGCCGGCACGCCGGTGCGGGCGAGCAGCGCACCCAGCTTGTCGACGAACAGCGGGTCGAGCAGGTTGTTGGCGCTGATGTTGACGGCCACCGGCACGGCGTGACCGGCGGCAAGCCAGGTCGCGATCTGCGCCGTCGCGCTCTTGAGCACCAGTTCGGTGAACGGATGGATCAGCTCCGTCGTCTCCGCCAGCGGCAGGAACTCGAACGGCGCGATAGCCCCCTTGACCGGATGATTCCAGCGCGACAGGGCTTCCACGCCGACCAGTGCCCGGTCGCTCACGCGCAGCTTGGGCTGGTAGACCAGGCTCAGCGAGCCGTCGCGGATCGCCTTCGCGAAGTCGGCCTTCATCGCGAGCGCGCCTGAGGTGAAATGGTCCAGGCCTGCGGTATAGCGGCAGTACGGCGCCAGATCCTGCTTGGCACGGTACATTGCGATGTCGGCGCAGCGCAGCAGTTCGAGCGCCGTCTGCGCATCGGCGGGATAGGTGGCGATGCCGATGCCCGCCGTCACCGCCAGCTCGATGCCGGTGGACACCAGCGGCGCGCTGAGCGCGGCGTGCAAGGTCTTGCAAAAGGCGATGATCGCGGCGTCGTCCGTGGCGTCGACATGCGACGCGCACAGCGCCAGCTCGTCGCCGCCGAGCCGGGCCACGAACACCGCGTCGGCCTTCGCCAGCTGCTCCAGCCGCGCGCCGAGCGTCTGCAGCACCGCATCGCCGGCCTCGTGGCCCAGCGTGTCGTTGACGTCCTTGAAGCGGTTCACGTCGAGCACCAGCACGCAGAAGCCGCGCTTGCCCGCGCAGAGGCGAATCAGCCGCTGCAGATGCTGCAGGAAGGCATAGCGATTAGGCAGCCCCGTGAGCTGGTCGTGGCTGGCCAGGTACTCCTGCGACGCGGCATAGGCGCGCTGTTCGTCGAGCGCGCCGCGCAGCCGCAAGCCGAACACGACGATGCCCAGCAGGCCGAACACGAGCACCACGAACGGCGCCGTCGCCCTGGCCAGCCATTCGTGCTGCAGCACCGATTCGGGCACGCCGGTGGTGACGACCAGCGGCAGGTCGTCGGCGGTCGAATACCCGTAGACCGTCGGCCGGGCGTCCACGGTGCTGACGCTGGCGAAGCTGCCGACCGCGCGGGCATTGATGATCGCGAGCACCGAGGCCGGCACCGGCCTGCCGTTGGGCTCGAGCACGTCGTCGGCGATCCGCTTGCGAAACAGCCGCGCGCCGCTGCGGGTGAACAGCGTGACGAAGCTGCCCGGCAACACCTTCAGGCTGGCGGCGGCGCCCAGCAGACGCTCGGTGGGCACGAGCGCAAAGACCTCGGCGTCGGCGCCCAGCGCGTGCGGCGCCGGTACGACCATCGACATGTACCAGGTCGGGTCGCCCTCCATCTTCAACAGCGCGCCAAAACGCAGGGGGGCGCCCGCGTCGGCGCCACTGAGTACCGGCACCGATTGCGACGCGACATCGTCACGCAAGCGGCCGTGCGCATCGATGAGCGACACGACGCCGCGCGCACGCACGCCCAGGTAGGCCGACAACGGATCGAAACGCTGCGCCTCGCGCAGGACCTGCAGCTGCACCGCCGCCGGTGCCGACGGCGCCGCGGCGAGATCCGAGCGGATGCCGTTCAGGCTCTCGACCGACTGGGCGAGCAGGGCGCTCACCGACGACTGCACGGCCAGCGCCACCTCCTGCTGGTTGCGGTGCGCGTCGGCCCAGACCTGCGTCCGCTCCTGCACCACCAGCCAGACGGCGGTGCCGGCCAGCACCGCCACGGCCAGGCCCAGCGCCAGCGCCTCGTGGCGGTAACGCACGGCAATGCGCGCAGCGCGGCGGGAGCCGAACGAGGAGCTGGTCATGATCCGCCGATCATAGACATCCCGTCCGACCGCGAACAGGCGATCTGACGACCGATCGCGGCGCACATCGGCGCAACCACGCGCCGGCCGCGTCACTGCGCGAAAGGCCGCTTGCGCGCGTAAAGGCTCTCAGGCCGCCTTGCCCTGGCCGGCCGGTGCCTCGAGGCTGAGCCGACGCTCGTTCCACGCCGCCAGCAGCGCCGGCGGCCAGAACGTGGACGGCACGATCATCGGCACGACGCTGGACGGATGCATCAGCACCGGGAACCAGTCGCCGGCCAGCACGCCGCCCGGCAGGTGGGCCCGGATGGCGATGAAGCTGCTCAGCAACGGCTCCTTGGCGTTCAGCGCGGCCGGCACCGCGACCCCCAGCGGACGGCCGGAGTCGTTGCGCACCAGCTGGGCGAAGCGGCTCAGCTCGAAGGCGCCGACGGCACCCGCCGCCTTCAGCTCGCGCAGGCGCGCCGCGATCGCCGCGAGCTCGGCGGGCCGCGCATCGAAATGCTCGTCCTCGCTGTAGACCAGCACGCCCGGCAGGTCGTCGCCGCCACGCGCGAACACGCCGTCGTCGGCCTCCACCAGCGCCGCCCAGCCGACGCGGCCCTTGCGAAACAGTATTTCCTGCTTCTCGTAGAAGATGCGCACCGGGTCGCCGCTGGCCGACATCCACTCCGGCGGCTCGGCACGCACCTGCTTCATCCAGCGACCGCCCTGCAGCAGCCGGCCGGCACCGAAGGAGCGGCGCAGGCTCGTGATCAGCTGGCGCATCGCCGCATCGGCGGGACGCTCGACCGGCGCAGCCGGCGGCAGCACGGTGACGAACTGCGACTCGAGCATCGACATGGCGTCGCTGCCGGTCGCGCCACTGCCCGCGGGCGCCTCGGCCCGCGCGGCCTCGCGCGGCGCGGGCGCCTGGGGACGCGGCGCCATCGGACGCGCGCCGACACGCAAGGGCTCGGGCGCCGCCGTCGGGATGCCGGGCGGCAGCTCGGACACGCTGGGGCTGCGCAGCAGCGGCAGGCGCAGGCGCCACGCGACCTCGGGAAACCGGCCGGCGTCGACGGCGATGAACATGCCCATCTCGCCGTTGTTGTAGCGCCCGGGCGCGAGCCGGTAGACGCGCTCGGGGCGGCCGCTGCGCTCCAGCAGGTCGTCCACGCCGGCCATCACCGCATCGACGTCCATCGCCGAGCCGTTGGTCTTCGCGTCGAACCGGTGCGCGACGTTGTCGTGGGTGTATTCGACGCGCCAGACCGCGCCGTCCTCGCCGCGCACCAGGCTCTGGCGCAGCAGCACGAGGCGCACCGACGGGATGACCGAAGTCACCAGCATCCCGAACAGCACATCGTGCGCGGGCGTGGCGCCGTCGTCGTGCAGGTTGTACTCCACCAGCTTCTCGCCGAAGAGGGCTTCGACGACGTCGGTGGCCTCGCCGAGCGCCTTGACGGGATCGGTGACCCAGCCGTCGATCGCTTCGAGCGCCGCGGACTTCAGCGGCTTGTCCAGGCCGCCGTCGCGCAACATCAGCGCGATGCGCGGCGCGCTGGCGCGACGCTGCTGCCACTCGAACATCAAGCCTTCCCAGACATGCAGCGCGGCCATCGTCGGCTTCTGCCGGCAGCCGTAGCGCACGAGCGCCCAGGACACGTAGTCGGCCGCTTCGCCGCCGAAGTTCTCTCCCAGGACGACGCGCAGGGCCGTGACTACCTGCGAGTCCGTCGGCCCCGACTCGCGTCGGGCCTTGGCATCGGGATCCTGGTACAGCCGCAACATCAAGGCCAGCACGGCGGTCCAGATCACGTGCGCCTCATCGGCGCGCGACACGAACACCCGCACGGCATCGAGCCCGGCAAGCCGCAAAAGCGGTCGTGTCCCGGGCTTGAAATCTTCGCTCATCCTCACAGTATGCAGGCAGGCGAGCCCGTCAGTCCAAACTGAGAGCTCATCGGACCCGTCCAGTTCGTCGGTCGTGACGAATGGAGCAGGGGACTGCACCGGCGCAACGGGGGGTCGAAGTACGGGTAAATCGGGAGGCGCCGGAGGCCGTCGACCAGCGTCGCTTGACCCGTGCGGACCGTTCAAGCTTCGCAGGCGAACTGCATCGGCACCCGGGCTGATCGTGCACCGATCCACCGGCCGCGCCGCGCAGAGGCGTCACTTCACGCCAGGCGGCACATCGACATGGGTGTATCGGAACTCGTCCGTCATGACCGTGCCGGTCGCCAGATGGATCTCCGATTTCAGCGGCAGGCCGGTCCTGTCGGACAACCAGAGCCGGGAGTCGGTGACCTTGCCGTTCGCGTCGCCATGCGAGGCCAGCACGCTGGCAGACTCGCCGCCGACCGATTCGCTGCCCACCTTCCGGCAGGTGTAGGTGGCCTTCGCCGCCCGTTCGGAGGCCGCGTTGATGGTGTCGATCTGATCCTGCACGGAAAACGCCATCGAGCTCCAGGCGCCGTTCATCTGCGTGTACACCTTGTCGCCCTTGAAGATCATCTCGAAGCGCTGCGGTGGCTTACCGGGCACGGTCATCACGTGGACGACGGCATGCGGCACCTTGAGCTGGGCGATCGACGCCGCCTTCACGACCGCGCAATCGTCCGCGTGAGCCGGCGACGTCCCGACGAGGATGCAGGCGGCGAGGCCGCAAGGGAACAGGACACGCATGATGCGGGCGCCTCCATACAGGTTGGCGAACATCGATGCGCCCGCTGCTGGCGACGATACACCGCCGGATCGCCGCCGCGCGCCCCTGCACGCCGATGAAAGGTCGGGTTCAGACACGCCCAGCGCACGGCCGGCCGCCGACTGCGGCATGTCGTACACGCCGACGTGGGGGTGGCCATCGACATGGACGATCGCCTGCGGCAGGCCTACCATCCGTCCATGCGCAGCCTGTCGCTTTCGCTGTGCGCGCTGGTCCTGTGGTTCGCGTCCCTCGCCGGCGCCCAGACGCCCCCCGTTGCCGCGCCCGCGGCCAGCGAAGGCGCTGTGTTGTTGTTGAGTGTCGACGGGGTGATCGGACCGGCCAGTGCCGACTACGTCGAGCGCGGGCTGCAACGGGCGGCGCAACGTGGCGCGTCACTGGTCGTGTTGCAGCTGGACACGCCGGGCGGCCTCGACACCTCCATGCGCGCGATCGTCAAGGCGATCCTGGCGTCGACGGTGCCGGTGGCCACCTTCGTCAGCCCGTCAGGCGCGCGCGCCGCCAGCGCGGGCACCTTCATCCTCTACGCCAGCCACGTCGCCGCGATGGCGCCCGCGACCACGCTCGGGGCGGCAACGCCCGTGCTGATCGGCATGGCGCCCGAGCCGGCCCCGGACGAGCCTGGTTCGGCCGCCGCGCGCTCGCCCACCGCACCGCACGACACGATGGAGGCCAAGCGCATCAGCGACGCCGCCGCCGCCATCCGCTCGCTCGCGCTGCTGCGCCATCGCAACGCCGCATGGTCCGAGCGCGCCGTGCGCGAGGCGGCCAGCCTGTCATCCGGCGAAGCCCTGGCGCAGCAGGTCGTCGACGTCGTGGCCAATGACGTGCCGGACCTGTTGCGACAGCTGGATCGCCGCACGGTGCAGCTCGGCGACGGCCGCACCGCCACGCTGGCGATCGCGGGCGCCCGCGTCGAGGCCTGGGATCCGGACTGGCGCGACCGCCTGCTGGCCACGGTGGGCGACCCGAGCCTCGCGCTGCTGCTGTTGCTGGTCGGCTTCTACGGCCTGTTGTTCGAGTTCTCCAGCCCCGGCCTCGTGGCGCCCGGCGTGGTGGGCGCCGTCTGCCTGCTGCTGGGCCTGTTCGGCCTGCAGACGCTGCCGGTCAGCGGCGTCGGTGTCGCGCTGATCCTGCTCGGGCTGGTGTTCTTCGCGACCGAAGCCTTCGTGCCCAGCCACGGCGCGCTGGGCATCGGCGGGATCGTGGCCTTCACGCTCGGCGCGGTGATGCTGGTCGACAGCGACGCGCCCGGCTTCGGCGTGTCGCGCCCGCTGATCGCCGCGCTCGCCGTCGTCTCGCTGGCGTTCGTGAGCACCCTGGCCACGCTCGCCGCACGCATCCGGCGGCGACCGCCGGCGAGCGGCGCGCAGGCGATGGTCGGCCTGGTCGGCGAGGTCGTCGAGGCCAGCGGCCAGGACGGCTGGGCCCTGGTGCAGGGCGAGCACTGGCGCGTGCACGGCGAGCGCGCGCTGCGGCCCGGCGAACGCGTGCGCGTGCAACGCATTGACGACCTCACGCTGGGAGTCGCCGTCGAAGGAGCATCTCCATGATCGGATCCTTCATGTCCGGGCTGCTGGTGATCCTGCTGCTGCTCGCATTGGCCGCCTCGCTGCGGGTGCTGCGCGAGTACGAGCGCGGCGTGGTCTTCATGCTCGGCCGCTTCCTCGCGGTCAAGGGGCCCGGCCTCGTGCTGCTGATCCCGGCGCTGCAGCAGATGGTGCGCGTGAGCCTGCGCCTGATCGTGATGGACATCCCCAAGCAGGACGTCATCACGCGCGACAACGTCTCGGTCAAGGTCAACGCGGTGCTGTACTTCAAGGTCGTCGACCCGGAACGCGCCGTGATCCGCGTCGAGAACTTCCTCATGGCCACCAGCCAGCTCGCGCAGACCACGCTGCGCGCCGTGCTCGGCAAGCATGACCTCGACGCGTTGCTGTCCGAGCGCGACAAGCTCAATCTCGACGTCCAGAAGATCCTCGACAGCCAGACCGACGCCTGGGGCATCAAGGTCGCCAACGTCGAGATCAAGGACGTCGACATCGACCTGACGATGGTGCGCGCCATCGCCCGCCAGGCCGAGGCCGAGCGCGAGCGGCGCGCCAAGGTGATCCACGCCGAGGGCGAGCTGCAGGCCTCCACCAAGCTCAGCGAGGCCGCCGAGATCCTCGCCCGCCACCCGCAGGCGCTGCAGCTGCGCTATCTCGAGACGCTGACGGTCATCGCGGCCGACAAGAACTCGACCATCGTGTTTCCGCTGCCGCTGGACATCGTGGGGCCGTTGCTGGAGGCGGCGAAGGGGCGGTTCACGCCGCCGGCGTGATGGATTCGGCCCGTACCGGCAGGGCCTTGGCAGTCGACGCCGGCGCCGCGCCCGTGACCCGCGTAGCATTCGATTCATGAAACGCGACACCCCTGCGACCGACATCAAGGTCTGCATCCTCGACAACGACAATCTCGACCCGGCCGTGGTCGACACCTACGTCAGCTATGGCGCGATGACCGAGAAGATGTTCGCCGCCGCCGGCACGCGCTGGCAGTTCGACCGCTTCAACACGACGCGGCTCGAGTACCCCGACAGCTTCGACGACTACGACGCCGTGCTGCTCACCGGCAGCCGGGCCGACTCGTTCTCGGACGAGCCCTGGGTCCAGACCTTGCGTGCGCGCGTGACCGACCTGCTGCGGCAGCGCAAGACCATGCTGGGCATCTGCTTCGGCCACCAGCTCATCGCGCTGTGCATGGGCGCCGAGGTGGGGCGAGCGCCGCAGGGTTGGGGCATGGGGCGCATGACCTACGACTGGTGCGGGCCGACGCCGCTGAGCGCCGATGCGCCGCCGACGCTGTCGCTGCTCGCTTCGCACCAGGACCAGGTCCTGACGCTGCCCGCCGGCGCGACGCTGCTCGCCCGCAGCGACTTCTGCCCGGTGGCGGCCTACCAGGTGGACGACCACGTGCTGTGCGTGCAGCCGCACCCGGAATTCGTCGAGGCCTACAGCGCGTACCTGCTGGAAAAGCGCCGCGCACTGGTGGGCGAGGACGTCCGCGCCGTTGCGCGCGCCGGCCTGGCGCAGGGACACGACGGACTCCAGGTGGCGCGCTACATGCAAGCCTTCGTGGAGCGGCAGCAAGGCTGAGCGCCGGCCGTGACGCCTACGGCTTCGCCGGCGCCGCCTTCGGTGCGGGGTCGACGTGGATCGCGGGCACGCTCTTGAGATAGACGGCGATGGCACGGCGGTCGGCATCGGTCAGCCTGGACGTCCCGCGCACGACCGCCTTCATGCCCGAGCCGACCTGGTCCGAGTCCGGGGTCATGCCGGTCTTGAGCAGCATCTGGATGTCCGCGACCGACCAGTCGCCGATGCCGGTCGCCACGTCCGACGTGATGTTGGGCGCGTTCTGGCCGTCGGGCCCGCCGACGTTGCCGGAAAACGCCAGGCCGGCCTTCATCGCACCGAGGACGTTGCGCGGGGTGTGGCACTCCTCGCAGTGGCCCACGGCATGAACGAGGTAGTCGCCCCGGTTCCATTCGGCGCCGCGGGCCGGATCCGTCTTCTTCACGCCTTCGTTGAAGAACAGCGTGCGCCAGAACAGCAGCAGCGCGCGCCAGCCGAATGGCGGCTTCGCCTCGTGCGGCTTGTTGGGCGCGGGCACCGGCGGCAGGGTCATCAGGTACGCGTAGATGTCGGCCGCATCGCTGTCGGTCATCCGCGTGAACGACGTGTACGGGAAGACGGGAAACAGGTACTCGCCATGCTTGCCGACGCCGTCGCGCAACGCACGCCGGAACTCGGCCTCGCTCCACAGGCCGATGCCGAACTGCTTGTCGGGCGTGATGTTGGGCGCCCGGAACTTGCCGAACGGCGTGTCGAGTCCGAGTCCGCCCGACGGCGCGGCACTGGTGCCGTTGCCCGCATGGCAGCCGCTGCAGTCGCTGGCCTCGAACAGGTATTTGCCGCGCGCGACCGCGGCCGGATCGGCGGCCTGCGCGCCGGCCACGGCGCACGCGAGCCCGGCTCCGACGAGCCATCGTGACTTTCTCATGGCGCAAGTCCTCCCGGGTTTCGGCGCGACCGATCAGGCGAGGACGCGCATGGCCGGCCTGGCGTCGCCGGCGTGCTCCGCCACCGCGCTGTAGCCGAGGCCCTTGAACGGATGCGCCGCGTCCCAGGGCACCGGCGTCCGCTTGGGCTGGCTGCCCGCCACGGGGAACGGGAAGATGAGCGACTCGGCCGCGTGGTGCGCGATCTTGCCGGTCATCTCATGGTGTTCCTGGTGGATGTGACCGAAGAACACGGTGGTGTTCTGGTACGGCGTGAGGATGTCGATCGCCTTGGCGCCGTCCTTGGTCGCCCAGTCCCACTGCGGGTAGAGGTCGAACAGCGGACGATGGGCGAAGACGACGACGGGAGCCGTCTTGTCGAACCGCGCCAGGTCCGCATGCAGCCAGTCCAGCTGGTTCTCGCCGATCAAGCCGTTCGGATCGGAGACGTTGTCGAGCGCGACGAAGTGCACGCCCTTGTGGTCGAAGCTGTAATGCCCGTTGCCGAACATCTGCCTGTACATCTCGCCGTTGTCCAGGCCCGCGTCGTTCTCGCCGGGAATGAAGCGGACGTCCTTGCACTTGAGCTCGCTCACGATGGACTTGAACTCGGTCATGCGGCGCTGGCGCTCCTTGTCCTCGGCGGCCGCGTGGGTCAGGTCGCCGGTGAACATGATGAAGTCGGGCTGGTGCTCCAGGCTGTTCACCGTCGCGACGGCCTTGCGCAACGTGTTCTTCGCCTCGGGATTCGGTGGGCCTTCGAAACCCCAGTGCGTATCGGTCATCTGCACGAAGGAGAAGTCCTGCCCGGCCGCGGCCAGGGCGCGGCCCCACGGGCCCAGGCTGGACGCCAGGACGGCCCCGCCCAGTCCGGCAAGTTTGAGAAAGTCACGACGTTCGATCTGGTTGCTCATGCGAATGACTCCAACAAAGAGCGCCGGAATTCGACGCCGTACTTCGTCATACCGAGATCGCGGCCGATTTATTCCCGCAAGATTCGCAAGTGCGACGCCTATGGTTGCTCGTCGCCGTGCTGCACCGCCTGCACCACCGCCTGGAACTCCTCGGCATTGACGTCGGAGATCACCCAGTGCGCCATGCCGCCATGGGCCCAGTGCGCGGTTCGAAAGCCTTTCTCCTGCGAGAAGTCCGGCCGTCCGTCGGAGGCGGGGCTCGGCCAGACGAACGAGTTGACGATGTGCGGCCCTTGCTTGTAGACCAGCGCGGCGACGGGGCGGCCATCGACGTAGTCGACGCGGCCGCCGAGGAATTCCGAACCCGGGATCTGCAGCTCGCTGACCGGCGGCGAGAAGCCCAGCCGCGCGGACAGGAACGGCTTGACCTGGTGGTGATCGGAGGACGACACGTCGACGAGGTGCTGGCCCAGCGTCGAGCGCACGTGGCTGGCCACCACGTCGTCCTCGAGCCGCTGGTCGCGGTTCGCCTGCGTCCACGTCGTGTTGACGAGGATCGTCGCCACGGCGGCGATGCCCAGCGAGGCCGTCATCGGCCGCCAGTTGAACCAGCGGTCCAGCGCCAACGCGGTCGGCCGGCGGGATTTCACTTTCACGGCAGGCGCTTGCGCTCGCATCGCCTGCGATGCCAATCGCTGGCGCAGCGCCGGTGGCGCGGCATGGTAGGTCGCCTGCTTGACGGCGGCCCGCAGCCCGCGCAGCTCGTCGATCTGCCGGCGCAGCGCGAGTTCGGTTTCGTAGCGGCGTTCCATCTCGAGCTGGTCGGAGAGTTCGAGCTCGCCGTCGATGAAGGCGGTGATGCGTTCGTGTGCGATGAGCCGGCTCATGGTCGGGCACTCCCTTGGGTGCTTGTCGGCACCGTGTGCAGCAGCGGTCGGGCCTTGGGGGCCAGGGCGATGCGCAGCAGGCCGCGCGCACGGGCGAGTCGGGACATCACCGTGCCGATCGGGATCTCCGCGATGCGGGCGATGTCGCTGTACGAGAAGTCCTCCATCTCGCGCAGCACCAGCACTTCGCGATAGGCCACCGGCAGCGCCGCGATGGCCGCATTCAGCTGCTCGCGATCGGCATTGCGAAGGGCGACGACGTGGGGCTCGTCGGCGGCCGGCGCGGGAAAGTCCTGCCAGGCGTCGTCGACGTCGTCGAGGATGACCCGCTCCGCCGGCCGATTCGTCTTCAGCCACGTGTAGCAGGTATTCCTCACGATCTGCAGCAACCAGCCGCGCGCGCCGTCGGCGCGCAGGCCGCCGATGTAGCGCATCGCCCGCATCATCGCGTCCTGCACGACGTCCTGCGCATCGTGGTCGTTGCGGGTCAGCCACCGCGCCAGGTTGTAGGCGGCGTCCAGGTGCGGCAGCGCCAGCAGTTCGAAGCGGCGCCAGTCGGCTTCATCGCTCATGAGGATCCTCTCTTGGTCACTAGACCGAGAGAGGCGGCGATTTATTCCCGGTACCCGAGCGATCGGATCGGCTATCCGGTGCGCCATGGTCGAACACGTAGACCGCGAAGCGTTTCAGCCCCACTACCTCGGTAAACCTGTCGATGAAGCCACAAGGCTCAGCCACGAAGCCGTCGTGCGACACCGCCGGGCACGCGTCTGCTCGACCGCAACACGCGATCCGTCATGGACATGGGAACGAAATACTTCACCCTCGCGATCAGGGCCAGCAACATCCACCCATGACAATAAAAGACGTCTCATACGAACGACCGGTGCGCAGGACGTGTATTTCCTGGGCATCGACAAGGGACGCCTTGCAACGTTGCAGTCGCTGGAAGCCGAACTCGGGCGGGCAGGGCTGACGACGTACTTCCATGTCGTCGCCGACTGCCGTAAGTGTTATTCCGATGCCCAACGCGCGTGGCTTGCGCCGGGGTGGATGCCCTACGACGTGAACCTGCGACGGGTACGCGACTCGGGCGCGCTGCTGGAATTGCTGCAGTCGACACAAAGTGGCTCGACGATGCGCAGCATGGAGGCCGTCTTCCTCGACAAGAAGCTGATCACCAACAATCGGTCGTTACGCGACACCCCGATGTACCACCCCAGTCGCGTCTTCATTCTCGGACTGGACGATACGGCCGATCTCCGCCACTTCATCGACCAACCGATGCAGCCGCTCGATCTGGCGATCCTTCGACATCACGACATCGAGCATTGGATCCGCCAGTTCGGTGACTGAGGGCCGCCCGCTCAGGCCAGCAACCCGATCAGCGACGCGATCGCGCTGAGTGTGCCGACCACGGCCGTGGTGGACTGCGCGCCCTGCGCGACGACGGACATCGCCTTGGAGAGCGCGCCCGCGTCCGGCTCGGCGCGTTCCGCTTCCCGGCGCGCGTCGGCGAGCGCCTCTCGCGTACCCGCATCCACCGGACGCGCGCCCGCGGCGAGGCCGCGTTCGAGCTCGTCCAGGCGCTCACGCAACCGCATCAGCGTGGCGTCGGCGTCTGGCGGCGCGGCCTGGTAGTTCGCCCGCGCGCGATGGCCCGCCACCGCCTGGCCGATGTTGACGCTGCCGCCGCTGATGACGATGCCGCTGTTGGAACCTTCGGTCTTGCTGCCCATGATGTGTCGCTCCCTCGCGCTAGACCGTGGCCGGCTTCTGACTCTCGGTGGCGCGCTTGTTGACCTTGGATTTGGCCTGCTTGCCCGCGGTCAGGCTGTCCGCGGTGACGCTGCCGCCGCTGATGATGATGCCCTCGTTGAAGATCTTGCTCGAGGCGCCTTTGAACGACTCCGTCGAGATGTTGCGGCGTTCGAGCGACGCGAGCAGCGAGGTCAGCAGGGCCTGCTTGATCATCTTCACATTGAAGTCCTGGTCCACCTGCTGGAAGTAGCGCTCGTAGGTGCTCCCGTTCGACCAGCCCTCGCGCAGCGAGCTCGGCCAGCCGTAGTTGTACCGGCGATCAGCCTCGATCAACGTCTTGTTGGCCTTGCGCCGGCGCCGCTCCGCGCCGAGGCGCTGCATGCTCGTCCCGATCCAGCCGAACGCGCTCAGGAAGACCGCGATCCAGCGCCATAGCGGGTCGATCAGCGACAGGGTCAGCATCGAGAAGAAGTCCGGCAACGTGGGGGTCTTGGGCAGGCTCTCGCAGGCCCTGAACTCTTCGCGCAGCGGCGGGAGCACGAAGATGCGCACTTCGGAGAACAGCACTTCGCCGCGCTTGGCGAAGCGGTAGTAAGCGCTGATGGCCAATTGGCCGCCCCACAGCACCGAGCGCAGGCACTTGTAGTGGCGCAACTCACGGTCGTTGCCCTTCATGAGCGTGGGGATCTCGGCGGTCGGAATCGTGCGGGCCGGCTGCGAGAACTCGCCGCCGGGCAGCAGGCTGGGGCGGTTCCGGACATCGCGACCGTCGACGAACACGGTGTCGGTCAGCACGTGGTCGTTGCTTAACAGGCGTGTGAAGTTCGCCTGCGTTTCGCCGTACAGCGAGTCGAGGTCAAGCAAGCCAACCGGCTTGCCGGCGTCGGCCGGCTCGGTGACGTCAACCGTGAACGACCATCCCTCGGTCTCGAAGCCGGCGCCGACAAAGGGCGAATAACCGCCGGAGATGATCACCTCCGTCTGCTCGGGCGGCCGGCCTTCCAGGTCGGCGAGCGCGAGATCGTCGAGGCCTGCGTTCTCCAGCGCCGCACGCGCCTGTCGGCGAGAGACATAACGCCAGGCGAAGCAGACGCCGGCAGCCACCGCGTACGCCCCCACCAGCGGCCCGATCGGCAAGCCGTCTTCCAGCAACTCCGCGCCATTGCGCCCGGCCAGCGGCGCCGCGACGAAGAAGAGCACGTACAGGTAGACCAGCAGCAGCAGGTCGTCGCGGACCGCGGCTCGACGACGCGCGGCCAGGCAGGACTTGCGGATCGCCTGGATGTCGGTGGCGATCTCGGGGGGTCGCGCCCTGAACGGCATCTCCTCGCGAGCTTCGATGTCGCTCAGGATCTTGCTGTAGGACTGCTCGCAATGGGCCCGCATCAGGGCGGTGGTTCTGCTTTCCATGGCGCACTCCCGGAAGGAACGAAGGCGCAGTAAAGGCCTCGCGCCAGCGCCAGTCCATCCCTAGATGGCGTGAGGGTCCTCGTTCGTGGGATTTCTATGCACGCTCGGGGAGCGCTGAGAATCGCAGTCTTGCAACGCTAGGCTTGCTCGTCTGGGAGCGACCCTCATAGGCCGCAGCAATGAAGGGTTTAGCGGCTTCGAGATCTGTCAGCGTGGACAACGGAATCTCGACATCTCCCGTGCCCCAGTGCCCCTTCTGAGAAACGTCTTTGGCTACAGGCAGCACTTTGGTCACTTCGGCTGCGTCCAAGTGCAGATAGAGCAGCAATCGCCCACGCTGCGGCACAAGCGTTGCAAAGTTCTTAAGGCGCTTGAACGCTATGTAGAGTCGAAGCTCCTTGCGCTGCACATCATCACCCAACAGCGCGATCTCGCGACGCTCAAATTCCCAATCCATGGCAGAAAAGGACTCGGACGCTTCGCCTGGGTGGTAAAGGCTTTCGGCGATCTTCCTTGTCCGTGCGGGTTCGAAGGCCAGGAAGTAGCCCGAATAGGGCGGCTTCGTCGGTTTCGGTTTTCGAGCCATGTCTCCCCTCCAGTGATCTTCTAAGCTGCGTTGACAGCGTCTTCGGGCTGCGCGCAGAACGCTCCTGCTCCCATAGCGAACATCTTTGCCCTGACCACTCGACAATCGCGAGGTTGCGGCCCTTCACTGGCCGCGTACCCTTGCTATGGCGCAAGTTTGCAGAGTCGGCTTACCAACCCCAAGCGGCCGCGCCTGCTACGCGCGCACAGTTCGACAAATCATTGAAGCATGAGCTTCGACGACAAGTCCATGCGGATTCGACGTGAACCAAGATCAGTCAGTCGATAGTTCCCATTTGCGATTTGCACAACTTGGCGGCACTGCGGGGACACCAGCTTCTGCAGGACACGGGTCACAGACGAAGCAGCGATCTGGGCGTACCGCCCGCACTCCGTTCGACTAAAGCCGGCCTCGCCTGCATAGTGCAACAAAACAAGCAACTCCTCTTCCGCCGACAAATCGACACGCTGAACCATGATCACGTCGTCGAAATGACCAATACATGGAACGTCAAACTGCAGCAGTTCCTTGATCGCTTTCGCTACTTCCTCTCGATCTCCACTCCAGAAGATACGAAGGGTTTCGTTCATTGCCCAACGGACGCATTCGACGACCAGCTTGGCATCCATGTGATTCGGCGTGTAGGTAGGCGAGATGTGCACCGCACCCCGCTGACTCCGAAACTTGTAGATCGTCTTTAGGACACGGAATACATGGAGAACTGTGTGACGCGGCTGAATCGAATGGCCCACCTGCTCGTTCTCAATGTACTTGCAACAGTCTTCAAATGACTTTCCCTGGCTTAGATTCCCAGAGTCTTGGTGGTAAAAGATTCGCGCGAGCACCTCGCAGAACTGGCCACCGTCCAATTCAGCCGGCTCCCAGTCTCTTTGCACAAAGCGCCGCTCCGCAGAGACAAATTCGTCAAGCAGTTGGCTACATAGAAGATGATCAAGCGGTGGGGAGAGCCTTGCGAGGAGCCTAGCCTTCTCGATAAGTGCCATCTCGCGCTACTCCGTACGTCCGAGTGCCTTTGCCACCAACGCCTGCGCAGCTTTCGTACCTTCTGTTGTCAGATACCAAGCGGTCGGATCTTTTGTCGTGTCCTCGCCGATGAGCGCAGGCGCCTTTCCTTTGAGCTTTCCGAGGTCACGAGAGACATTGAAGGCCAGGATCGTTTTCGCTTGCCGGAAATGCTTGTTGAATGTGTCTGCAATTCGCTTCGCCGAAAGCTCCTTGATATCCGTCGACTCACTCACGACGTACAGCAACCAAATGGCCTTGTTTGCAGACGACCAAGCTTGGGCTGGGCTTCCGTACTTCGCTGGATCGTGGCGCCAATCGACCGGCGCGTCAGTCGCATCAGTCCCGGGCGTCGGCCTCTTCGACGCTGCACGCTTCTTGGTAGTTCGACGTTTGACCTCCTCAACGAGTTGGGCGGGTTGCGGCGCCGAGGGTCCCTGTGGATCCTCGTGCTCGTCGCTACCTAAAGAGGCGATCCCGACTGAGGGTGCGATAAGGCCTGTAAGCTGCTGACTCAACGCGCGGCTGATGGCTGGAATATCCTCTCGCTCCCCTTCTATATTTACTTCGAGCGCCTGCACCTTCAGGCTGATTTTGAACTTCGCCAAGTTGACTCCCGTTGGTTGCTTCTCCCAGCTCAACGGTACTACTTGCTTCAAAGTGTGTCTACTCAGGCATTGGACCAACGCCCAGGAGCTCAGGCCAATCTCAGGTGGACTCGTGTCAGCTATGCAGCGGGAACAGACGGCCGGCGCCGCGGACCGGGTGACGCGTTCCGCTGCTTTGCTGCCACCCGGTTAGCTGCTACTTAGAGCCACCTACAGCTTCGCGCCCTAGCCAAGGGACGAGCCCCTGGGGGTATCCGATTCGAACCTACGACAGATGCCGAAATTTAACTTCGCCGATCGAGGCTCCGATTTCCCATAGGCGGAGACACCTTCGCGAATCTCACTCGGGCCAAGTCAAAACCACTCGAAGCGTGAGGCTACTTCGTGCTGGTGGGCCAGTTGCAATAACTGCGTCGTTTATTCGCAGAACTCTGGCGCGATTCGCACTTACTTCGGCGCCCTACGCGTGTCACCCGACAGATCACACGTCGATATTCGCCGCCCTCAACGCATTCAACTCGATGAACTGCCGCCGCGGCTCCACCTCATCCCCCATCAACATCGTGAACACGTGATCCGCCTCGATCGCGTCCTCGATCTCCACCTTCAACAGGCGGCGAACGGTCGGGTCCATCGTGGTCTCCCACAACTGCTCGGGGTTCATCTCGCCCAGACCCTTGTAGCGCTGGCGCGCGACGGCGTTCTCGGCCTGCGTCATCAACCAGGCCATCGCGGCGCGGAAGTCGGCGACCTTGCTTTCCTTCGCGCGTTCGCCTTCGCCCCGCTTGACGACGGCTTCGCCGCTCAGCAGGCCCTTGAAGGTGATGCCGGCGCTGATCAACGCCTCGTAATCGGCGCCGTGCAGGAAGTCCTGCGTGATGACGCTGGCCTTGGTGTTGCCGTGGTGCTGGCGGCCGATGCGCAGGATGTGCTTGTCCGTGCGTTCGTCGAACTGCGCGGTGACTTCGGCGTCGTGCAGCGCGCCGGCGAGCGCGATGGCACTGGCTTCGGCTTGCGTGGCGTCGTCCAGGTTCAGCGTGAGGCCGTCGGCGATGGTGCGCAGGGCTTCGACGTCCATCCAGTTGGACAATCGATCCATGACGCTGGTCGCGAGCAGGTACTTGCGGGCAAGTTCTTCCAACGTCGAGCCGCTGAGCGCCGGGCGGCCTTCGCCGGGTTCGATGGACGCGCCGTCGAGGGCGACCTTCAGCAGGAACGCGTTGAGCTCGTCGCCGTCCTTCAGGTACTGCTCGTGCTTGCCTTGCTTGACCTTGTACAGCGGCGGTTGCGCGATGTAGATGTGGCCGCGCTCGACCAGGTCGGGCATCTGGCGATAGAAGAACGTGAGCAGCAGCGTGCGGATGTGGGCGCCGTC
>FTKD01000483.1_pt5 | contig 29686 bp, 23 predicted proteins | sample 1658191 | NCBI WGS metagenome assembly FTKD01 (sample SAMEA3914808, study PRJEB12502) | metagenome | biome: forest; material: soil | place: Canada | collected 2011-08-03 | depth 0.3 m
CCCGATCCCACCACCGTGCGCATCGTGCCCTGGGCCACCGATCCCACCGCGCAGGTGCTGCACGACTGCTACGACTCCGACGGCAACCTGATCCCGTATGCGCCGCGCTCGGTGCTGCGCAACGTGATCGAGCTGTACACGGACAAGGGCTGGAGCCCGATCGTCGCGCCGGAGCTCGAGTTCTACCTCGTGGCCCGCAACACCGACCCCGACATGCCGCTGAAGCCGCCGATCGGCCGCAGCGGCCGCTCGGAGACGTCGCGCCAGGCCTACTCGATCGACGCCGTCAACGAGTTCGATCCGCTGTTCGAGGACGTCTACGACTACTGCTCGAAGATGGAGCTCAACGTCGACACGCTGATCCACGAGATCGGCGCCGGCCAGATGGAGATCAACTTCTTCCACGACGCGCCGCTGGGCCTCGCCGACGAGGTGTTCTTCTTCAAGCGCACCGTGCGCGAGGCGGCGCTGCGCCACGACATGTACGCCACCTTCATGGCCAAGCCGATCGCCGGCGAGCCGGGCAGCGCGATGCACGTGCACCAGAGCGTGCTCAACACGGTCACCGGCAAGAACATCTTCAGCAACGAGGACGGCAGCCCGACGCAGGAATTCTTCTGGTACATCGGCGGCCTGCAACGCTACATCCCGGCCGCGATGGCGTTGTTCGCGCCCTACGTCAACTCGTACCGCCGCCTGGCCCGCCACACCGCGGCGCCGATCAACATCCAGTGGGGCACCGACAACCGCACCGTGGGGATCCGTTCGCCGATCGCCACGCCACAGGCGCGCCGCATCGAGAACCGCGTGATCGGCGCCGACGCGAATCCGTACGTGGCCATCGCCGCCACGCTCGCCTGCGGCTACCTGGGCATCAAGAACAAGATCGCGCCGTCGGCCGAATGCAAGGGCGACGCCTACCTCGGCGAGTACCAGCTGCCGCGCAGCCTGGGCGAGGCGCTGCAACTCCTGCGCGACGAGACGGACCTGCACGAGGTGCTGGGCAAGGATTTCGTCACCGTCTACACCGAGGTCAAGGAGATCGAGCACGCCGAGTTCATGAAGGTGATCTCGCCGTGGGAGCGCGAGCACCTGTTGCTGCACGTCTGATCGCCCCGAGAAACCGCATCCGAAAGTTCCGCCATGACCACGACCCGTACCACCAAGCAGTGGCAGGAAGCCGACTCCAAGCACTTCCTGCATCCGTTCACCGACCACCAGGCGCTGGCCGCCAAGGGCGCCCGCGTCGTCGAACGCGCCGAGGGCATCTACGTCTGGGACACCGACGGCAACAAGATCCTCGACGCGATGTCGGGGCTGTGGTGCGTCAACGTGGGCTACGGCCAGCAGGAGCTCATCGATGCGGCCACGCGGCAGCTGAAGACGCTGCCGTTCTACAACGCGTTCTTCAACACGGCGACGCCGCCGGCGATCGAGCTCGCCGAGCTGCTGTCGGAGGTGGCGCCCGCCGGCTTCGAGCACTTCTTCTTCTCGAGTTCCGGTTCGGAGAGCAACGACACCAACGTGCGCATGGTGCGCCGCTACTGGGACTTGATCGGACAGCCGCAGCGCCAGGTGATCATCGGCCGCAACAACGGCTATCACGGGTCGACCATGGCCGGTGCGTCGCTGTCGGGCATGTCCGGCATGCATGCACAAGGCGGGCTCCCGATCCCCAACATCGTGCACGTCGAACAGCCGCACTGGTACGAGTTGGGGCGTGACATGACGCCGGAACAATTCGGCCTCCAGGCCGCGCAGACGCTGGAGGCGAAGATCCTGGAGATCGGCGCCGACAAGGTGGCCGCGTTCATCGGCGAGCCGGTGCAGGGCGCCGGCGGCGTCATCGTGCCGCCGTCCACCTACTGGCCCGAGATCCAGCGCATCTGCACCAAGTACGACATCCTGCTGATCAGCGACGAGGTGATCTGCGGCTTCGGTCGCACCGGCCAATGGTTCGGCTGCCAGACCTTCGGCGTCAAGCCCGACCTCATCACGTTCGCCAAGGGCGTCACCTCCGGCTACATTCCGCTCGGCGGCGTGATGGTGGGCGAGCGCGTGGCCAAGGTGCTGATCGAGCAAGGCGGCGACTTCAACCACGGCTACACGTACTCGGGCCATCCGGTGGCCTGCGCGGTGGCCGTGGCCAACATCCGGCTCATCCAGCGACTGAAGCTGGTGGAGCATGTCCGCGACGATGTCGGCCCGTATCTTGCAAGCCGGTTCAATGAGCTGCGCGACCATCCGCTGGTGGGAGACACCCAGACCTGCGGCCTGATGGGCGCGGTACAGATGGTCAAGGACAAGGCGAACGCCACCTCGTTCGCCAGCGACCTCGGCGTCGGCATGATCTGCCGCGGCCACTGCTTCGCCAACGGGCTCGTGATGCGTGCCGTGGGCGATCGCATGATCATCGCGCCGCCACTGGTCATCACGCGCGCGCAGATCGACGAGCTCGTGGGCCTCGCGCGCAAGTGCCTCGACCTGACGCTGGCCGACGTCAAGGCACGCGGACTGATGTGACGGCCACGCGGCCATCGCTTCCTGCAACGAAAAGAGAGTCGGAGACCCGGAAGATGACCCTACCGTTCCACCGCCTGGCCGCCTTCGCGAGCGCCCTCGCGCTGAGCTTCGCCGCGGGCACGGTGCAGGCGCAGTCACCGGCGCAGCCGGAAGAGAAGGTTCTCAACGTCTACAACTGGTCGGACTACATCGCCGACGACACGATCAGGAACTTCGAGAAGGAAACGGGCATCCAGGTCCGCTACGACAACTTCGACTCGAACGAGATCCTGCACGCCAAGCTGGTGGCGGGCAACAGCGGCTACGACATCATCGTGCCGTCGTCGTACTGGGCGCGCATGCAGATGCAGGGCGGCCTGCTGGCCAAGCTGGACAAGAGCAAGCTGCCCAATCTCAGGAACGTCGACCCGGGCGTGGCGGCGCAGCTCGCCCGCTTCGATCCGGGCAACGAGCACGTCGTCGACTGGCTGTGGGGCTATACCACGGTGGGCATCAACGTCGACAAGGTCAAGGCCGCGCTCGGCCCGTTGCCGATGCCCGACAACGCGTGGGACCTGGTGCTCAAGCCCGAGTACATGGCGCGCCTGAAGTCCTGCGGCGTCTCGTTCCTGGACTCCGGCGACGAGGTGCTGCCGGCGGCCCTGCACTACATCGGCAAGGCGCGCGGCACGGCCAATCCGGCCGACTACGCGCAGGCCCTGGCGGTGCTGCGATCGGTGCGGCCGTACGTGACGCTGTTCAGCTCCTCCGGCTACATCAACGACATGGCCAACGGCGCGGTGTGCGCCGTCATGGGCTGGTCGGGCGACATCAACATCGCGCGCCAGCGCGCCATCGACAACAAGACCGGCCAGAACATCCAGGTGCTGATCCCCAAGACGGGCGGAATCCTCTTCTTCGACGTGATGGCGATCCCCAAGGACGCGCCGCACCCGCAGAACGCGCTCAAGTGGATCAACTACATCCTGCGTCCGGAAGTCGCCGCCGGCCTCACGAACAAGGTCTTCTACGCGAATCCGAACAAGGAATCCAGGAAGTTCGTGCTGCCGCAGCTGGCGAACAATCCGACGCTGTTCCTGGCGCCGGAAGAATTGTCGAAAATGGTCGGTCCGCCGGACGTCTGGAACAACGACATCCGCCGCCTGCAAAACCGCAGCTTCACGAAATTCAAGACCGGCAACTGACCGGGTCATCGCGACGCCGCCCGAACGACACCAGAAAAAACGACACATGAACACAAGCGCCGACAACGCGAAGTTCCTCCAGATCCAGGACGTGGTGAAGGACTTCGCCGGCTACAAGGCCGTCAACAACGTCAGCCTCGACATCGCCAAGGGCGAGATCTTCGCCCTGCTCGGCTCCTCGGGCTGCGGCAAGACGACGCTGCTGCGCATGCTCGCCGGCTTCGAGACGCCGACGTCCGGCCGCATCATTCTCAACGGCCAGGATCTGGCCGGCATCCCGCCCTACGACCGGCCGCTGAACATGATGTTCCAGTCCTACGCGCTGTTTCCGCACCTCAGCGTCTGGGACAACATCGCGTTCGGCCTGCGCCGCGACAAGCTGCCCAGGGACCAGGTGGCCGAGCGCGTCGAGGCGATGCTCAAGCTGGTGCAGCTCACCAAGTTCGGCAAGAGGAAGCCGCACCAGCTCTCGGGCGGCCAGCAGCAGCGCGTGGCGCTCGCGCGCAGCCTGGCCAAGCAGCCGCAGCTGCTGCTGCTCGACGAACCGCTGGGCGCGCTGGACAAGAAGCTGCGCGAGGAGACGCAGATCGAGCTGGTCAACATCATCGAGGCGGTGGGCGTCACCTGCGTGATGGTCACCCACGACCAGGAAGAGGCGATGACGATGACCTCGCGCATCGCGGTCATGAGCGAAGGCCGCTTCCTGCAGGTGGGCTCGCCGGCCGAGATCTACGAGACCCCGGCCACGCGCTTCGTGGCCGACTTCATCGGCAACGTGAACCTGATGGACGGCACGGTCAGCGTCGACGAGCCCGACCACGTGGTGATCGATTGCGCCGACTGCCAGCACTACGTCGGCCACGGCATCACCGGCACCCAGGGCATGGCCGTGACGGTGGCGTTGCGCCCCGAGAAGATCACGCTGCAGCGCGACAAGCCGGCCGACGCCTTCAATGCGGTCGCCGGCACGATCCACGAGCTGTCGTACTTCGGCGCCTCGACGGTCTACCGGGTCAAGCTCGCCAGCGGCAAGGTGCTGGCGGTCAGCATGGCCAACACCGAACGCCAGCGCTGCGACGCGTTCACCTGGGGCGATACCGTCTGGGCGACCTGGTCGCCGCAGGCGCATGTCGTCCTGACGCAGTAAGGAGCCGGCATGACAAGTTCTCCTCGCTCACGCTGGGTGCCGCGCTGGTGGCGCGGCCGCAGCCTCGTCATCGGCGTGCCCTACGCCTGGCTGCTGCTGTTCTTTCTCGCGCCGTTCCTGATCGTCGCGAAGTACTCCGTCTCGGAGATGGGCGACATCCACGTCCAGGACATCGTCTCGGTGGCCGACGGTGCGGTCAAGTTCGCGCTCAAGTACGCCAACTACGTCACCATCGCCAGCGACAGCCTGTACCTGCACGCGTACATCGCCAGCCTCAAGTACGCGCTGTGCACGACCTTCTTCTGCCTGCTGATCGGCTACCCCTTCGCGTATTTCATGGCGCGCGCCAAGGCGTCGCTGCAGCCGTTGCTGCTGATGCTGGTGATGCTGCCGTTCTGGACGTCCTTCCTGCTGCGCGTCTATGCGTGGAAGGGTCTGCTCGACGACGGTGGGTGGGTGGCCAACGCGATCGTCGGCCTGCATCTGGATCGCGTGCTGCTGGCGATGGGCCTGATCGAGAACCCGGGGCAGCTGATGCACACGACGTTCTCGCTGCTGATCGGCATGACGTACACCTACCTGCCGTTCATGATCCTGCCGCTGTACGCCAACCTGTCGAAGATGGACCTGCGCCTGCTCGAGGCGGCGTCCGATCTCGGCGCGACGCCCTGGGTCGCGTTCTGGCGCATCACGGTGCCGCTGTCGTTCGCCGGCATCGTCGCCGGCTCGATGCTCGTGTTCATTCCGTGCGTCGGCGAATACGTCACCCCCGAACTGCTCGGCGGCCCGCAGACGCTGATGATCGGCCGCGTCATCTGGGACGAGAACTTCAGCAACAACGATCCGCCCGTCGCGGCCACCGTGGCCGTGGTGCTGGTGCTGCTGATCGTCGTGCCGCTCGCGCTGTTCAACCGCTACCAGGCCGAAACGCAGGAGAAGCGCCAATGAGCCCGCACGGCCGCCCGAAGGGCGAATGCCCCCGCTTGGCGGGGAGGCGCGAAGCGCCAGGGGTGCTCCAATGAAAAATCGCGCCCTTTTCAGCTCGGACTTCGCGAAGAACTTCGGCCGCGGCTGGCTCGTGGCCGGCTTCCTGTTCCTGTACCTGCCGATGCTGACGCTGGTCGTCTTCTCGTTCAACCACTCGCCGTTGCCGTCGCAATGGGGCGGCTTCTCGCTGGAGTGGTACGCGAAGCTGGCCGACGACAGCGAGATCCTCAACGGCCTGTGGCTGTCGCTCAAGATCGCGCTGTTCTCGGCCACCGGCTCGGTGGTGCTCGGCACGATGGCGGCCTTCACGCTCGTCAAGTACCGACGCTTCCGCGGCCGCACGCTGTTCTCCGGCATGGTCAGCGCGCCGCTGGTGATGCCCGAGGTGATCCAGGGCCTGTCGCTGCTGCTGATGCTGGTGGCGATCCAGCACGCGATCGGCTTTCCCGAACGCGGCCTGCTCACGATCTGGCTGGGCCACCTGATGATCGGCATGTCGTACGCCGCGGTCGTCGTCCAGGCGCGCCTGCGGACGCTGAACCCGCAGCTCGAGGAGGCCGCGATGGACCTGGGGGCGCGGCCCTGGCAGGTGTTCACGCTGGTCACGTTCCCGATGATCACGCAGTCGCTCGTGTCGGCCTGGCTGCTCACGTTCAGCCTGTCGCTGGACGACGTCGTGGTCTCGGAATTCGTGAGCGGCCCGGGGGCGACCACGCTGCCGATGGTGATCTTCTCGCGTGCGCGCCTGGGCCTCGCGCCGAGCGTCAACGCCGTCGCTACCGTGATCATCCTCGTCGTCGCCGTCTGCGTCGCGATGGCCAGCATCTGGGTCGCACGCAACGAACGCCGCCGCGCGGCGGAGATCAGTGCCGCGTCCCGAGACGATTCCTGAACAGCGCGCCAGCAGCGTCGAACGACGTGCTGGCGCCCTGACGACATGTCACCGGTTCCCTGATCCAGATCACCCATAACCCGGAGGAAGTGCAATGTCCAGTCCCATCAGAAGTCTCGCGAAATGGCGTCCCGCCCAGCTGGTCGTCGCCCTGCCCGTCTGGCTGATCCATGGCGCGGGCTACGCGCAGGACGCGCCCGTGGCGCAGCCGGCCCAGCAGGTGATCGTCACCGGATCGAACGTGCGCCGCACGGACAGCGAAACGCCCAGCCCGGTGCAGGTGCTGACGGCGGCGGAGATCAAGAACTCCGGCTATACCAGCGTCGGCGACGTGCTGCACAACATCACGGCCAACAACATGGGCTCGCTGTCGCAATCGGCGCCGAGCGCGTTCGCGGCCGGCGGCAGCGGCGTCGCATTGCGCGGCCTGACGGTCGGCGCCACGCTGGTGCTGATCGACGGCCACCGCATGGCCTCGTACCCGATGCCCGACGACGGCGAGCGCGACTTCGTCGACATCTCGTCGATTCCCATCGACGCCATCGAACGCATCGAGGTGCTCAAGGACGGCGCGTCCGCCGTGTACGGTTCGGACGCCATCGCCGGCGTCGTCAACGTGATCCTGAAGAAGAGCTTCACCGGCTTGACGATGAGCGCCGAGACCGGCATCAGCGGCCACGGCGACGGCGCCACGCAGCACGCCAGCATCATGACCGGCTGGGGCGACCTGTCCAAGGACGGCCAGAACGCCTACATCGCGATCGAGGGCCGGCACGCGAACTCGATATTGCTGAAGAACCGTCCGTACCTCGCGCGGACCGACTGGACGCCCTACGGCGGCGCGAACCTGACGCAGGGCACGGACTCCGGCGCAAGCTCCGGAGCCTCCAGCGGCGCAGGCAGCGGCACGGGCTATCTGGTCGACGCCAATGGCAACAAGACCTACTACCCCGGCTGCACCCAGACACAGGCCGCTGCCGACCAGTGCGGCTACAGCAACCCGTATCAGACGCTGTCGCCATCGACCACCAACCTGGACATCCTCGGCCGCTACACGAAGAACCTGGCCGACGGCTGGCAGGCCAACTTCCAGGGCTCGGTGCTGCGCAGCGAAGCGCACCAGGTCGGCCTGTTCAACAATGCCGCGGCGACGGGCGTGGGCTCGGGCGCCAACGGCGGCGGCGTCAACCTCTTCCACTTCGGCCCCGGCGTCGCCCCGACACCGGCCTTTCCGGGCAGCTTCCCGTTCGTGCTGACCGTTCCGGCCACCTACCCCGGCAACACGACCGGCGACACCGCGGCGCTGGTCTACGACTTCCGCGACATCGGCCCGCTCGAGCAGACCACCGTGTCCACCTCCTACCGCGCCGTCGCCGAACTGGCCGGCTCGATCGGTGAATGGGACGTCAACGGCTCGCTCGGCTACACCCGCGTCGGCACGAAGGCGAGCTTCTACCACTACATCGACTTCCCCGCGCTGCAGGACGCGCTCAACAGCGGCAGCTACCTCGTGGACGGCACCAACTCGGCGGCCGAACTGAACACGGTGGCGCCCGGCGCCTCGTCGACGTCGACCAACGAGCTGTCGTTCCTCAGCGTGCGCGGCGGCCGCACGCTGGCCGACCTCCCCGGCGGCCCGCTGGGGCTGAGCATCGGCGCCGACTTCACGCATCGCCAGTTGAAGGAGCTGTTCCCGCCGTCCTTCGTGAACGGCTCGCAGGCGATCGGCATCTATTCGTTCGCCGAAGGCAAGCAGACGGTCAGCGCGGCCTACGCCGAACTGGTCGCGCCCGTGACGAAGCAGCTCGAGCTGGACGTCGCCGGCCGCGTCGACCATTACGACACCTACGGCACGTCGGCCACGCCCAAGGCCGGCTTCAAGTTCACGCCGGTGCAGGAGTTCACGCTGCGCGGCACGTTCAGCAAGGGCTTCCGCGCACCGAACCCGGCCGAGATCGGCAATGCCGGTTCCACCTCGGGCTTCGTCGGCAACCTGTACGACCCGGTGTACTGTCCGGGCGGCCCCATCAATGGCGGCCCGATCGCGAACCTGCCCGCCGGCATGCTCGACCCGTGCAACATCGCGCTGCAGGAGCTGCAGTTGTCGGCGCCGCACCTGAAGCCGGAGAAGTCGACGTCGTTCACGGTCGGCACCATCTTCGAGCCGAACAAGACCTACTCCGCGACGCTGGACTATTACCACATCACGATCCGCGACCAGATCATCTCGGTGGGCCAGCTCGGCCAACTGGGCTTGAACAATGCCGCGGAGCTCGGCACGACGATCTACCGCGACTCGTCGCAGAACATCCTCTACGACACCTACCCGTTCATCAACGCCAACACGACGACGACGTCGGGCCTCGATCTCGACGTGGTGGGCAAGTACGACCTGCACGAGTCCGGCCATCTGAAGGCCGAGGTCCAGGTCAGCTACATGCTGCAGTACGACCTGACCGCGCAAGGCGTGACCTACCACCTTGCCGGCACGCACGGCCCGGCGTTCGTCTCGGAAGACACCGGCACCCCGCGCACGCGTGGCGCCTTCACGCTGACGTGGGGCAAGGGCCCGTTCGAGATCGCCGGCACGGTGAACTACATCTCGCACTACACCGTCACCGACCCGAGCGAGGGCATCCCGGACTGCGCCACCGCGTTGTCCAGCGTGTTCCCGAACGGCAACGTGCCGTCGAAGTTCTGCCACGTGGGCTCGTTCACCGAACTCAACGTCGTCGCGCGCTACAACTTCGACGAACACCTGCAGATCCACGCCGGCGTCACCAACCTGCTCAACAAGAAGGCGCCGTACGACCTGCAGACCTTCGGCGCGCCGGGCAACGGCGCCGAGCAAGGCGGTGCGCCGTACAACCCGTCGTACCACCAGGACGGCGCGGTGGGCCCGATGATCACCGTCGGCGGAACCTACACGTTCTGACGCGCGCTGACCGAACGCGGGAATCCCGGTCATTCCCGCTCTGCGAGCACGCCTCGCCGCATACTTGACGAATCGGGCACTGGCCGCCGAACGGGCGGTCGCCCACCGCATCGGGCCGGCCACGCGCCGGCCCGATCGCCTTTCCCAGGAGATACCGATGAGCACCACTACCTCCGCGCCCAACTGGGCCGAACGCGCCACCGCGCTGAAGATCGACGGCCGCATGCTGGTCGACGGCGAACGCCGCGCCACGCAGACCGGCGAGACCTTCGCCAAGCATTCCCCGATCGACAACCGCGTGCTGGGCCCCATCGCGCGCGGCCTCGCCGCCGACGTCGACACCGCCGTGCGCTCCGCGCGTGCCGCGTTCGAGGACGGCCGCTGGGCCGCCAAGTCCCCCGCGGCCCGCAAGAAGACGCTGCAACGCTTCGCCGAGCTGATCCTGGGCGCGAAGGAAGAACTGGCGCTGCTCGAGACGCTGGACATGGGCAAGCCGATCCAGTATTCGCTGGCCGTGGACGTCCCGGCCTGCGCGCGCTGCATCGCCTGGTACGCCGAAGCCGTCGACAAGATCTACGACGAGATCGCTCCCACCGCCGCGAGCGCGCTCGCGCTCGTCACGCGCGAGCCCATGGGCGTGATCGGCGTGATCGTGCCGTGGAACTACCCGATGATCATGGCCGCGTGGAAGCTGGGCCCGGCGCTGGCCGCCGGCAATAGCGTCGTGCTCAAGCCCAGCGAGAAGAGCCCGCTGACGGCGCTGCGCCTGGCCGAGCTGGCGCTGCAGGCCGGCCTGCCGCCGGGCGTGTTCAACGTCGTCCCCGGCTACGGCCACGAGGCCGGCGAGGCGCTGGCGCTGCACATGGAGGTCGACGCGATCGGCTTCACCGGCTCGACCCGCGTCGGCCGCCGCATGTACGAGTACGCCGGGAAGTCCAACCTGAAGCGCGTCTACAACGAGCTGGGCGGCAAGTCGGCCTTCGTCGTGTTCGACGACTACGCCGATGTCGCCCGCGCCGCGAAGACGGTGGCCGGCGGCATGTTCTTCAACCAGGGCGAATCCTGCAACGCGCCCTCGCGCGTGCTGGTGCACGAGCGCATCGCCGACGAGTTCGTCGCCACGCTCAGGACCGAGGCCCCGAAGTACGCCCCGGCCGACCCGCTGGACGCGAAGACGGAAATGGGCGCGCTGGTGGACGACACGCAGCTGAAGACGGTGCTGGGCTACATCGAGGCCGGCCACGCGCAGGGCGCGCGCGTGGTCAGCGGCGGCAAGCAGGTGCGCGGCGAGACCGGCGGCTACTACGTCGAGCCGACCGTGTTCGACAACGTCACCAACGACATGCGGATCGCGCAGGAAGAGATCTTCGGCCCGGTGATGGCCGTGATCCGCTTCAAGGACGAGAACGAGGCGATCGCGCTGGCCAACGGCTCGAGCTACGGCCTGCAGGCCAGCGTGTGGAGCGACAACATCAACCGCGCCCACCGCGTGGCGCGCGGCCTGCGCGCCGGCACCGTGCACGTGAACTCCTACGACGAGGACGACATCACCGTGCCGTTCGGCGGCTACAAGCAGAGCGGCAACGGGCGCGACAAGTCGCTGCACGCGTTCGACAAGTACACGGAGTTGAAGACGACCTGGATCCGGATCGACGGGCAGAAGTAGGCCCCCCTCGGCAACCGTTCGACATCGGCTCGAACACGTTGCCGATCGGCATGCCGGAATCGGAACCACCGCCGCGCCGCTGGGGCGTCGCGACGGCCGGTTCGTTCAAAGACACGCCAACGCCGCCGCCAACGCCAGCGGCATCGCGATCGCCCCCACCCGCAGGAACTGCCACGCGGACACGTGCTCGCCCTCGCGCCGCAGCGCCACCAGCCACAGGATCGTGGCCAGCGAGCCGGTGACCGACAGGTTGGGCCCCAGGTCGATGCCGATCGCGATCGCCGAGCGCACGGCGTCGGGCACCGGGCCCGAGTTCACCGCGGTGCCGGCGACCAGGCCCGCCGGCAGGTTGTTCAACAGGTTGGCCGCGACGGCCACGAGCGCGCCCGCGCCCCACGCGGTCTCGCGCGGCGCCGCGTGCGCGGCCGCGTGCAGGGCCTCGGTCAGCGACGCGATCAGGCCGGTCCGGCCGACGCCGGCCACCAGCACGAACAGGCCGGCGACCAACACCAGCACGCTCCAGGACACGTGTTCCAGCAAGGGCCAGGGCGCCTCGCGCTTGCTCGCCTGGACTGCCCCGATCGCGACGACCGAGGCCGCCAGCGTCGGCGCGCCCAGCGCGATGCCCAGCGCCGACGCGGCCAGCATCGCCAGCACGACGCCCGCGATCCCCATCGCCGCGAGCCGGCCCGTGCCGGACAGCGCCGGCACGTCCGACACCGTCTCGACGCGCGGCGTCAGCTCGGCGCGAAACAGCAGCGCCAGCGCGCCCCAGGTCACGACGATGGCCGCGAGCGACGGCAGCGCGAACGCGCGCAGCCATGCCAGCAGCGGCGGCATGTGCTCGCCGAACACCACCAGGTTGGCCGGATTCGAGATCGGCAGCACGAAGCTCGCGGCGTTGGCGATCAGCGCGCAGGCGAACAGGTAGGGCAAGGGCTTCGCGCCGGCCTTCTTCGCCGCGGCATAGACCGCCGGCGTCAGCACCACGGCCGTCGCGTCGTTGGACATGAACACCGTCACGACGACGCCGATGCCGTAGATCAGGCCGAACAGCCGCAAGGCCGAGCCGCGCGCGTGGCGCACCGCCCAGCCGGCCAGCGTGTCGAACAGGCCCTCGCGGCGCGCCAGCTCCGACAGCAGCATCATGCCGGTGAGAAACAGGTACACGTCCAGGCCTTCGAGGATCGCCTGCAGCGTCGACGAGAACGGCAGCAGCCCGCACACGAGCAACGCGAGCGCACCGGCCACGGCCCAGACGGCCTCGGGCAGCTTGCCCGGCCGCAGGATGACGCCGGCCGTCGCCAGCGCGGCAATCGCCCAGGTGGCGATGTGAGGAAAGCTGGCGGCGGGCCATTGGATCATGTGTTTTCGGTTCTTCTCTTGCAGGCCATGGGGGCGGTCGCCCGCAAGCAGGCGTCGTGCCGGGCATTGTCGTTCGGCAAACAAGCGCATTTTTCCGGCCATTTCGCCAGTGCCGCGACCGCGGGAAGGGCTAGCATGCAAGCTTCCCGACCTCTCGAAGTACGCTGCGGAGCGCCCATGACGGAAGACACCCGACCCGTGAACCTCGATTTCGACCTGCCTGCCCAGCCGCAGTCGCTGGTCAAGCTGGCCGCATTGCTGCGCGAGGACGACATCAACCTCAACGGCGTGAGCGCGCTGATCGAGGGCGACATGTCGTTCGCGGCCGCCGTGATGAAGGCCGTCAACTCGCCGCTGTACGGCCTCAAGGGCCGCGTGCAGAGCGTGCAGCAGGCCGTCACCTACCTGGGCGTGCGCGAGATCTCCGCCATCGCCTACGAGGCGGGGCTGCAGGCCGCATTCCCGCAGGTGCCGCAACTGATCGCCGTCTGGGAACGCGCCAGCATCCGCGGCCTGCTGATGGGCCGCCTGGCCCAGGCGCTGTCCATGGAGGCCTGGAGCGCGCACACCGCCGGCCTGTTCGAGGAATGCGGCAAGGCGGTGCTGTATCGCCACTCGCCCGAGAAATACGCCCCGATGCTGGCCGCCGCACGCGACGACGCCCACCTGGTGGAGCTGGAACACGGCGCCTTCGGCTGCGGCCACGACGATGTCGGCGCCAACCTGTGCGAGGCCTGGGGTCTGGCGCCTGCGGCCGTCGCCAGCGTGCGCCACCACATCAGCATCCACACGACGATGCGCCTGCCGCGCGTCTCGCACCGCTACATCTGCGTGCTGTCCGCCCTCGCCCACACGATCACCAACGAGCCGTCGCAGCTCGACGAAGTGGCGATGAAGCTGGCACCGCAGGCGATGCTGGACCAGACCTCGCTGCTGCGCGGCCTGCACCGGGTCAAGGACAAGATCGACGAGGCGCTGGCCGACGCCTGAGCCCGCGCCGGCGCATCAAGCTCGGCAGTCGGCACTTCGCGGTGCCCGAACCGCCACAACTGCGGCGCAAATTCATCCAGAATCCTCGCGTCCCCAAACAGGAGTGAGTGATGCGTCTTGCTTGTCTCGCCGTTCTTGCACTGACAGTGGCCGGTTGCGCCAGTGCGCCATCGCCTGCGCCGGCGGCGCCCGCCGCGCTGACCGCGGTCGAACTGCAGCGGCTCGCCACGCGCCAGGCGCGCGACGCCTTCGGCGTGATCGGCGCGCCCAACGGCACCGAGACGACGGCCGACGGCACGGTCTACATGTGGCGCGCCACGGCCACCTCGCTCAGCTACGTGCCCAACCCGGCCATGAGCAGCGGCTTCATCAGCAGCATTCCCGCGGGCGCGGACACCACCGGCGGCGGTGGCCAGAACATCGAACACGACGTGGTCTGCAAGGTGCATGTCACCGCGGGCAGCGACGGCCTGATCCGGCATCTCGATTTCAACGGCCCGCACAGCGCGTGCGATCCCGTGGCCAGGCGGCTGGCTGCCTGGGTCGACAGCGGCACCTGAGGCCGGGCCGTCAACGGGATGCTCAGTCCACCACCGCCGCGTGCTCGGCGCCGGCGTGCGCCAGCCGCGACACCTCGGTGGGCGCCAGCGTCTTCATCTTGTGGTCCGACCACACCTGGCGCCAGCGGCGCGCGCCCTTGACGCCGTTCCACAAGCCCAGCATGTGGCGCGACGCCTGCGACCAGTGGTGCTCGGAGGCCTGCAGGCGCTCGAGGTAGTCCACCATCTGCGCCTCGACGCTCTCGCGCGTGCGCTCCAGCGCGGGCCCGCCCAGGAAGCGTGCGTCCCAGTCGGACATGCACCACGGGTCGTGATAGGCCTCGCGGCCGATCATCACGCCGTCCACGTGCGCCAGATGACGCGCGATCTCGTCGTCGCCCTTCACCCCGCCATTGAGCACGATCGTGAGATTCGGAAAATCCTGCTTCAGGCGATAGACGAATTCGTAGCGCAGCGGCGGGATCGTGCGGTTGTCCTTCGGGCTCAGGCCCTGCAGCCACGCATTGCGCGCATGCACGATGAACACGGTGCAACCGCCGGCCGCCACCGTGCCGACGAAGTCGCGCACGAAGTCGTAGCTCTCGACCTTGTCGATGCCGATGCGGTGCTTGACCGTCACCGGCAGCGTGCAGGCGTCGCGCATCGCGGCCACGCTGTCACGCACCAGCTCCGCCTCGCGCATCAGGCACGCGCCGAACGCGCCGCGCTGCACGCGCTCGCTCGGGCAGCCGCAGTTCAGGTTGACCTCGTCGTAGCCCCACTGCTGGGCCAGCTTCGCGCAGGCCGCGAGCGCATCGGGCTCGCTGCCGCCGAGCTGCAACGCCACCGGATGTTCTTCGTCGTTGAAGTCGAGATGGCGCGGCTGATTGCCATGCAGCAGCGCACCCGTGGTCACCATCTCCGTGTACAGCAGCGTGTTGCGGGTGATCAGGCGGTGGAGGTAGCGACAGTGGCGGTCTGTCCAGTCCATCATCGGTGCGACCGAAAGTCGCCACGGACTGCAAGACGTTGATTTATCTAGGATATCTGACATTCTTGAGAGCTTGAAGGCTCACGAAATAGCACCGAAATCCCCGGGGACGCACATCGAAAGTGCTACGGATTTGCTACGGCGCGGCTCAGGCGCTATAGCAAGAGTGCTACGAAGAAAGTGAAGGAATGGCCAGCATTATCCCAGTCGAAGGCAAGTGGCGCGCATCGTTCGATACATCACGGAGCAGCGCAAGGTCCACGGAATGCGATCGACATCGCGCGCGCCGCATAGCGCACAAACATGGAAATTCGGTGACAGCCGCGAGTCGCTGCGGGTCTCAGATGCGTTGCTTCACGTCGGCGCCAACTGCATGGAGAATCGTTGGATGACCTGGGCAAGGACCGCCGGCCGACGCTGGATTCTCGGGCGTCCGTGCGTTGTACTCGTTGGCCTGCTCGGGCCGGGGGGTGCCACGCACGCAGGCGCGGACTTCGTGGCGTCGCGAGCCGATGTCTGCGTGGCGCGGCCAGTCAAGGTCGCGGCAGCAGACCCCGCGCCGGCGGTTCGGCCGCCCACTGCCGCGCCGCTTCGTGATTCGAGGCTCGCAGCGGCGGAAGTTTGCGAGCGGCCCGAGCCCGGCATCCTGGTGGGCGAGCCGCATGATCTTCGCAGCGTCGACGGTGTCCTGAAGGTCGAGCTTCGGCTGCGCAACGCGCGCGCGCCCGACGGCAGTACCCGGTTCTGCTACGTGACACCGGACGGGGCGCAATCGCCGACGCTGCGCGTGCATCCAGGCGACCTGGTCGTGCTGGGACTGAAGAACGAGCTGACGGCGGCCGGGGCGGCAGGCGCCGCATCCGCGTCGCGGATGGCCATGCCGAACATGCCGGATGCTCGTCCGCGCCGCGGCAACCGCATCGACCCATGCGAGAGTGGGCAGATGTCCAAATTGTCGACGAACCTGCATTTCCACGGCATGACGATGCCTCCGGTCTGCCACCAGGACGAGGTGCTGCGAACCTCGATCCAGCCCGGCGATCCGCGATTCGAGTACCGCTTCCGCGTGCCTGCCAACGAGCCGCCGGGCATGTACTGGTACCACCCGCACATCCACGGCTTCAGTTCGCCGCAGGTGCTGGGCGGCGCGTCGGGCGCGATCATCGTCGAAGGCATCGAGCGCGCGACCGCGGCCACGGCCGGCCTGCCCGAGCGCGTCTTGGTGATCCGCGACCAGGACCTGCTGCATCCGGATGCGCCGCCGTCGCCGTCCGAGCCCGTTGTGCCCAAGATGATGATCGACCGCGACGGCGACTCCGCCAACAACGGCACGGGGTTCGGCAAGCCCGCGAAGGACCTGTCGATCAACTTCGTGCCGGTGCCGTATCCGGACTACCCGCCCGCGCGCATCGAGATGCGGCCCGGTGAGCGCCAGTTATGGCGCGTTCTGAACGCGTCGTCGGTCACTTACCTCAACCTGGCCCTGCTGTTCGGTCGCGCGCCGCAGCAACTCGGCATCGTCGCGATCGACGGCGTGCCGCTGAACCATGACGGCCGCGCCGAGGACGCGATCCTCTGGCGCGACCGCATCGGCGTGCCGCCCGCCTCGCGTGTCGAATTCATCGTCAACGGGCCGACCACCGGCGTGTCCGGCCTGCTGGTGACGCGCACTGTCGATACGGGACAAGGCGGCGAGAACGATCCGAACCGGGCGCTCGCCACCGTGGTCGCCAGCGCTGACGCCGTCGAACCGGCATCGCGACTGCCGTCGTCCCCGATACCGTTGCCTGTATCGACGCTGTCCTGGCTCGGCAAGACGGAGCCGGTACGAACGCGCAAGCTCTACTTCTCGGAGAAGCTCACCGATCCCAAGGATCCGAACAGCGCCACCGAGTTCTACATCACGGTCGACGGCCAGCAGCCGAAGCCGTTCGACCCGCATTCGAACGTCGCCGACATCGTCACGCACCAGGGGGACGTCGAGGACTGGATCATCGAGAATCGCACGACCGAGTTGCATGCGTTCCATATCCACCAGATCCATTTCCTGCTGATGGACTGGTCGGGAGTGCCGGTCAACGAGCCATTTTTGCGCGACACGGTCAATGTGCCGTACTACGCCGATCGCATGCTCGGCTACCCGAGCGTGCGCTTGCGCATGGACTTCCGCGACCCCAATTCGGTCGGAACCTTCGTGTACCACTGTCACCTGCTCGAGCATGAGGACGGCGGCATGATGGGGCTCGTCACGGTCGAGCCGGCAACGAAGTTGAAGGGACGTTGAAGGCGCGCTGAATATCCCTGATTGCATTACTGCACGGGTCACCGGATTGACATTTCCTCCGAATAGAAACGTTGCTGCCTCATCCGACAACAAACCTCTGGAGAGATAGCAATGAATGCAACGTCCCGTCGCACCCGACGCTTGGGAATGGTCGCGCTGGCGATATCCCAGCTGACCTACGGCGCCTTGCCGGCCTGGGCGGCCACCGTGACCACTGACAACACCGTCGAGGATCACAGCCGCCACACGACCTCCCCGATCAAGCACGTCATCGTCATCATCGGCGAGAACCGCAGCTTCGACCACGTCTTCGCGACATACGAGCCGGTGCACCGCGACGAGTCGGTGTGGAACCTGCTGTCCGAGGGCATCGTCAAGCGCGACGGTTCGCCCGGCCCGAACTTCTACAGGGCGCAGCAGCAGGCCGCAGCGGACCCGGGCGGCGACGCCTTCCTGCTCAGCCCGCCGAAGTCGACGTTTCCGAAGGGCGTGCTCCCTGCGCCGCTGACCGGCGGCCCGAAGGACTCGTACATCACGGGCGACAGCGTCGCGCTTGCGAAGGCGTCCGAGAACGGGCTGCCGGACGAGTACTACCAGTACCTCGTCTCCGGCGGCACGGGCCAGGCCTCCAAGGTGCCCGACGTCCGCATCAAGAACGTCGAGTCGCTGCCCACCGGGCCGTTCCAGCTGACGAACTCGAGCATGCTCGACTACCACGCCTATGCGGCCAGCCCGGTGCACCGCTTCTACCAGATGTGGCAGCAACTGGATTGCAGCGTCGAGCACGCGACGCCGAAGATTCCCTCGGGCTGCGACTCGTCGCTGTTCTCGTGGGTCGAGACGACGGTCGGCGCGGGCGCCAACGGCCTGGCACAACCTGCCAATTTCAGCACCGAGTACTCACCGACCGCGAAGACGACCGGCGAAGGCTCCACGGCGCTGGGCTTCTACAACGTGCAGAACGGCGACGCACCTTACTTCAAGAGCCTGGCCGACCGGTACGCGATGAGCGATAACTTCCACCAGTCGGTCAACGGCGGCACGGGCGCGAACCACATCATGCTGGGCCACGGCGACGCGATCTACTTCACCGACGGCAAGGGCGACGCCGAGGTGCCGCCGCACAACATGGCGGTCGCGGCCGGCACGGCCAACGCGGGCGTCGTCGATGAGATCGAGAACCCCGACCCGCGCACAGGCACCAACAACTGGTACACGGAGGACGGCTACGGCGGCGGCTCCTTCGGCTCACCGTCTTACGGCGGCGGCTCGTACAGCGCCTGTGCCGACGCGAGCCAGCCCGGCGTCGGCCCGATCGTGAAGTACCTCAAGTCGCTGCCGCGCGCGGTCGATCCGCGCTGCGAGGCGGGCCACTACTACCTGCTGAACAACTACAACCCGGGCTACTTCGGCAACGGCAACAACGCCTACACCGACACCAACGCCAACAACACGGTGTTCACGATCCCGCCGTCGCCGGTGCCCAGCATCGGCGACACGCTGCTGGCCAAGCATGTCTCGTGGAAGTACTACGGCGACCAGTGGAACAACTACGTGCCGGATCCGTACCAGCTCAACTACGGCGCCGTCGGCGCCAACAGCGACGAGTACTGCAACATCTGCAACCCGTTCCAGTACGACACGTCGATCATGGGCAACGCGGCGGTCCGCGCTGCGCACATCCAGGATACCGCCGACCTGTACGCAGACATCAAGAACGGCACGCTGCCCGCGGTCTCGTTCGTCAAGCCCAGCGGCCTGGTCGACGGCCACCCGGCGTCGTCCAAGCTGGATTTGTTCGAGGGCTTCTCGAAGAAGATCGTCGATGCGGTCAAGGCCAACCCCGAACTGTGGAAGGACACCGCGATCTTCATCACCTTCGACGAAGGCGGCGGCTACTACGACTCGGGCTACGTGCAGCCCGTGGACTTCTTCGGGGACGGCACGCGCATCCCGCTGATCGTCGTGTCGCCGTGGGCCAAGCACGGCCACATCTCGCACGACTATGCGGACCACGTCTCGATCCTGAAGTTCATCGAGCGCAACTGGCGCATGGAGCCGGTCACCCACCGCAGCCGCGACAACTTCCCCAACCCGATCGCCGCACGCGACAACCCGTACGTGCCGCTGAACACGCCGGCCATCGGCGACCTTTTCGACCTGTTCGCCTTCGACGACCACCCGCGGTGGTAAGCCTGTCGGGACGACCGTCGACCGACGGTGCGTCCTGTGACTTCATTGCCAGGACTCCGAGCTTCGGCCGGAGTCTTTTTTCGTGCGCTTCGCAATCTGCGCTGCAGCAGCGCCTGTGCAGCGCTCGTATCCGTTTCAATTGCCTCGGCTGGAGTGCCGCCCCCGGAAAAAGGCTGCTTTGCATAGCAGACATGCCGACCCCAGCTTCGAAGAAGCCGCCAATGGCGGCACCGGGCAGCCGCCCAAATCTCGCGCGAGATCGCCTTCGGACAGGACAGGTGTTGCGCAGCCAAGTCGTGGATTCAATGCGAGAGCATGATCTCAGCGGCGCTTCGTCCCGCGCCGAGCAGCTCCGCCATGCGATTCATGGCAGGCGTGATGTGGTTGAAGTACTTCTTGTAGCCCGTACACAGGTAGTTCAAGCCGGGCTCGCCATCGGTCGTCTCGATGAATCGATTCTTCGGGCACTCACCATTGCAGGCGAAGCGGAAGTCACAGCGCAGGCAATCGCCGGGCAGCGTCGTTTCCTTGGCGGCGCCGAAGGCGCGTTGCGAGGGCGAGTCCATCAGCTTGGCCGGATCATCGGTGGTGATGTTGCCGAGCTTGTACTGCGGATACATGAAGTGATCGCAGGAGTACACGCTGCCGTCGTGCTCGACGATGCCGGCCTTGCCGCAGCGAGGGCTGAAGATGCATGCGCTCGGCGGCAGCCGGCACCAGGAGGCGAGCGCCCATTCGAGATGACGCAGTGCGATGCGGCGTTGGTCGAAGAAGCGGCTGCCGCAGCCGCCAGCCATGGAGCAGCAATCAGAAGGCTTGGATGCCGCGGTAGCCGCGTTCAAATTGCTGGACTATCAGGATCGTTGAATCCAGCGTGATGCGAGGTTGGTCCACCGTGAAGTGAGGGTAGCTTCGAGCGGCGACAAGCAAGACCTGGCGACCTCGTAGTTTGCGAGCAGCCTTTCTTGCCGCCTCTATCAGCTCAATCCTTTGAGCCTCTACTGAGCAATTTTTCATAGGCGGGAAGATTGTTCGCCATCTTCAGCGCCTGCTCATAGGCGACTTTCAGCTTCTGGGCCGCGCTGTCGAACGCCATGATTTCTTCGAAGAAATCAAATGCTATCCGCAGAACAAGGAATTCCGGGCCTCCACTGTTGAGTGGGCGTGCCATGGATTTGCTAAGAGCCGGCGCAAACCCGCCTGGAGGCTGACACGGCGTCCAGTCCATCATCGGTGCGCCGGAAACGTGCCACGGACTGTAAATGGCTGGTTGTTCGACGTTTTCCGTCGTCGGTTGCCGCGTGACGGGTCACGAACCAGAGCATTGTCGCAATCAGAGGCGGAGAGTGCGCAGCGCCTGCAAGCGGCAGACAAAAGCCCGACTCATCGCGGCAGCAGTCCCAGCAGGCAACTGAAGTTCGGAGACGCCTGGGTGATCGCCAGGAACGCTGCCCAGGATGCGAACGCAACGACGGAGGCGATCGCGGCCAGTCTTGCGCGGACGGCGCGCGCTGCCAATTGGGGATCGCCAAGCAACCTGTACTTGCCCGACAGCACGTACCAGAGGCCTGCCGAATAGGTCGCGCTGCTTTCGTCGCCCCAGGCATCCTGATCCACCCATTCTTCCCAGGTGGCCGGATAACGGCGTTCCAGGTGCTTGAGAAAGCGTATCTGGAGCACCGCATGGACGGCAACCGTCAGGAAAAACAACAGCAGCAACGCAGCGGACCAGGTATTGGCGGTGTGGCACATGGGGGTCGATCAAGACAAGTCGTCTTCGAGTTTCGCGTCGGAACAGCTCTCGAACGAAGCTATCACTATTTCCGTCGAGAGGACAGGCGATTCGTCGATGGTCGATCCCCACTCAGGGCCGATTCGCGAGACAGCGAGATCGTTCATTCGGATACGACCGGCGTCGACGCGCCCGCGGCGGACGCGTGGGGGGCGCCAACCAGCACCGCGCGAAAGTCGTTGACGTTGGTCAGGGTCGGCCCCGTGACGACGGCGTCCGCCAGGCGTCCGAAAAAGCCGTGCGCGTCGTTGTCGGCGAGCCTGTCTTGCGGGCGCATGCCCGCCGCGCCAGCGCGCGCCAGCGAATCGGGCAGCAGGATCGCTCCGGCGATCTCCTCCTGGCCGTCGACGCCGTCGGTATCTCCCGCGAGCGCGTGGATGCACGGGTGGCCGTCCAGCGCGATGCCCAGCGCCAGCAGCCATTCGACGTTGCGTCCGCCGCGGCCGTTGCCGCGCACCGTCACCGTCGTCTCGCCGCCGGACAGCAGCACGCACGGGGCCGTGAACGGCTGTCCGCGCTCGGCCACCTGCAACGCGATGCCGGCCATCACCTTGCCGACATCGCGCGCCTCGCCTTCGATCGCGTCGCCCAGGATGTGGGCGGCAAGCCCGGCGGCGCGTGCCACCTCCGCGGCGGCTTCGAGCGCCATCTGCGGCGTGGCGACGATCCGCGTCCGCGCGCCGGCCAGTCGCGCGTCGCCCGGCTTCACGGACTCGCCGCGGCCGCTCTCGAGCACGCCACGCACCGCGGCCGGAAGCTCGATGCCGTAGCGCTGGACGATGGCGAGCGCGTCGGCGCACGTCGTCGGATCGGCGACTGTCGGGCCCGAGGCGATGTCGAGCGGCCGGTCGCCCGGCACGTCGGAGATCAGGAGCGTCAGCACGCGGGCCGGGTGGCAGGCCGCCGCGAGCCGGCCGCCCTTGATGGCCGACAGGTGGCGCCGCACGCAATTCATCTCGCTGATGGTGGCGCCGGAGCGCAGCAGCGCGCGGGCGACCGCCTGCTTGTCGTCCAGCGTCAGGCCCGCCGCGGGCAGCGGCAACAGCGCCGAGCCGCCGCCTGAAATCAGGCACAGCACCAGGTCGCGCGCGTCCAGTCCGCCGACGAGGTCGAGCTGGCGCCGGGCGGCGCGCAGGCCTGCGGTGTCCGGCACCGGATGCGCGGCTTCGACGATCTCGATGCGTTCGCACGGCACGCCGTAGCCGTAGCGCGTGACGACGAGCCCGCTCAACGGCCCGGCCCAGTGCTGCTCCACCGCGCGCGCCATGGCGGCGGAGGCCTTGCCGGCGCCGATGACGATCAGCCTGCCGCCGCGCAGTTCGTCGGGCGACGGCAGGTACGGTGGGACGCAGCGCGACGGCTGCGCGCTGGCGATCGCCGCGTCGAACATCCGGCGCAGCAGTGCCGATTCCATGCCGGCCATGAAAGGCGGCGGCGGTGCATTCATGCGACCTTCTGGCCAATCTCGAAGTTGGCCATCTTCTCGAGCGCGCGCACCATCGCCGAGTGATCCCAGGCCTTGCCGCCGTGCGCGGTGCAGGCGTTGAACAGCTCCTGCGCGGTCGCGGTGTTGGGCAGCGACACGCCGAGCGCGCGTGCGCTGGTCAACGCCAGGTTCAGGTCCTTCTGGTGCAGCTCGATCCGGAAGCCCGGGTCGAACGTGCGCTTGATCATGCGCTCGCCGTGCACTTCGAGGATCTTCGACGACGCGAAGCCGCCCATCAGCGCCTGGCGCACGCGCGCCGGGTCCGCGCCGGCGCGCGACGCGAACAGCAAGGCCTCGCCGACCGCCTCGATCGTGAGCGCGACGATGATCTGGTTGGCCACCTTCGCGGTCTGGCCGTCGCCGTTGCCGCCCACCAGCGTGATGTTCTTGCCCATCAGCTCGAACAGCGGCCGCACGCGTTCGAAGACGGCTTCGGGCCCGCCCACCATGATGGACAGCGTGGCGTTCTTCGCGCCCACCTCGCCGCCGGACACCGGCGCGTCCAGGTAGTCGCAGCCGAGCGCGTTGATCTTCTGCGCGAAGATCTTGGTGGCGAGCGGCGAGATCGAGCTCATGTCGACCACCACCTTGCCCTTGGTCAGTCCCGAGGCGATGCCGGTCTCGCCGAACAGCGCGGCCTCGACGTCGGGCGTGTCCGGCACCATCAGGAAGACGATGTCGGCACGCTCGGCCACGCCGCGCGCGGTGACGCACTGCGTGGCGCGGCTGCCGGCGATCGTCTCGGGCATCTTGCCGAGCGTGAACACGAAAAGCTGATGGCCGGCCGCGATCAGGTGGCCCGCCATCGGCGTGCCCATGATGCCGAGGCCGACGAAGCCGATCTTCAGGGGTTGTGGGGTGCTCATGCGGAGTGTCCTTGTCGAAAGTTGTCGTTGACCTGTGAGCTCAGAGCGCGAGTCGCTGCAGCCAGCCCAGGCCGGCCGCGGTGGTCGTGGCGGGCTTGTATTCGCAGCCGATCCAGCCGTCGTAGCCGATGCGATCCAGGTGCGCGAACAGGAAGTCGTAGTTGATCTCGCCGGTGCCGGGTTCGTGGCGGCCCGGGTTGTCCGCAAGCTGGATGTGGCCGATGCGCGGCAGGTACTTTTCGACAGTCGCCGCGAGCTCGCCTTCCATGCGTTGCGCGTGATAGAGGTCGTACTGGATGAACAGGTTGTCGGCGCCGACCTCGTCCAGGATCGCGGCGGCCTGCGCCGTGCGACTCAGGTAGAAGCCCGGGATGTCGAACGTGTTGATGGGCTCGATCAGCAAGCGCATTCCGGCCTTCTTCAGCGCCGCCGCGGCATGGCGCAGGTTCTCGACGAACGTGGCGCGCAACAGCAAACCATCCGCGTGCGTTCCGATGGGCAGCTTGCCGGCCAGGCAGTTCAGCTGGACGACGCTCAACGCCTGCGCGTAGGCAATCGCCCGCTCGACGCCCGCACGGAACTCGTCGACGCGATCCGGGTGGCACGCGATGCCGCGTTCGCCCGCGTCCCAGTCGCCCGCCGGCAGGTTGTGCAGCACGAGCTGCAGGCCGTTCGCGTCCAGGCGTGCGCGGATTTCACTGGCCTCGAACGCATAGGGAAACAGGAATTCGACGGCCTTGAAACCGGCCTTGGCGGCAAGCTCGAAGCGGTCGAGAAACGGCTGTTCGGTGAACAGCATCGTGAGGTTGGCGGCGAATCGGGGCATGCGGCGTCCTTGGTGTGTCCCGGGATTCATTCGAGCAGGCCGGCCAGCTCGAGGCCCTGGCGGCCCTCGGGATGGCGGCAGTCGACGTCCTCGAACTCGTTGATCTTGTCGATCTCGGTGCCCATGGCGATGTTGGTCACCTTCTCGAGGATGACCTCCACGACGACCGGCACCCGGTACTGGCGCGCCATGACCTGCGCCTGCTCCAGCGCCGCGCGGATGTCCTCCGGATCGGTCACGCGCAGCGCGCGGCAGCCCAGGCCCTGGACGACCGCCAGGTGATCGACGCCGTAGCCGCGCAGATCGCCCTCGCCTTCAGGCACGTTCTGGTTCTCGAACGCGAGTTGCACGCAGAAGTCCATGTCGAAGTTGCGCTGCGCCTGGCGGATCAGCCCGAGGTAGCTGTTGTTGACCACCACCTGGACGTACGGCAACCGGAACTGGGCGCCGACGGCGAGCTCCTCGACGAGGAACTGGAAGTCGTAGTCGCCGGACAGGCCGACGACGGTGCGCGTCGGATCGGCGGCCACGACACCCAGCGCGGCCGGGATCGTCCAGCCGAGCGGCCCGGCCTGGCCGCAATTGATCCACTGCCGCGGGCCGAACACGTTGATGAACTGCGCGCCCGCGATCTGGCTCAAGCCGATCGTCGAGACATAGATCGTGTCGCGCGGGAACGCGGCGTTCATCTCCTCGTAGACGCGCATCGGCTTGATCGGCGTCTCGGTGTAATGCGTCTTGCGATGCATCAGGCGCTTGCGCTCGGCGCAGCGGAACGCCCAGTCGCCGTAGTCGCGCAGGCGCCCCGCGGCCTGGCGCTCGCGCGCCACCTGCACGAACAGCTCGAGCGCGGCCTTCGCGTCGCTCACGATCCCCAAGTCGGGCATGAAGATGCGGCCGATCTGCGTGGCTTCGATGTCGACGTGCACGAAGGTGCGGCCCTTGGTGTAGACCTCCACCGAGCCCGTGTGGCGATTGGCCCAGCGGTTGCCGATGCCCAGCACGAAGTCGCTCGCGAGCAGCGTGGCGTTGCCGTAGCGGTGGCTCGTCTGCAGGCCGCACATGCCGGCCATCAGCGCATGGTCGTCGGGGATCGTTCCCCAGCCCATCAAGGTCGGGATGACCGGCACCCCGGTGAGCTCGGCGAACTCCACCAGCAGCGCGCTCGCATCGGCGTTGATGATGCCGCCGCCGGCGACGATCAGCGGCTTCTCCGCGGCCGCGAGCATGTCGAGCGCCTTCTCGACCTGCTTGCGGGTGGCGCGCGGCTTCCAGGCCTCGAGCGGTTCGTAGGTGTCGATGTCGAACTCGATCTCGGCCATCTGGACGTCGAACGGCAGGTCGATCAGCACCGGTCCGGGACGGCCGGAGCGCATCAGGTGGAACGCCTGCTGGAACGCGCGCGGCACCTGCGCCGGCTCGCGCACCGTCACCGCCCACTTCGTGACGGGCTTGGCGATGGACTCGATGTCGACCGCCTGGAAGTCTTCCTTGTACAGCCGCGCCCGCGGCGCCTGGCCGGTGATGCACAGGATGGGGATGCTGTCGGCGCCGGCCGAGTACATACCGGTGATCATGTCCGTGCCCGCCGGCCCGCTGGTGCCGATGCACACGCCGATGTTGCCGGCGCGCGCCCGCGTGTAGCCCTCGGCCATGTGCGACGCGCCCTCGACGTGGCGCGCCAGGATGTGCGCGATCGACTGCCGCTCGCGCAGCGCGGCGTACAGCGGGTTGATCGCCGCGCCCGGCACGCCGAACGCCTGCGTGACGCCTTCGCGTTCCATCACCAGCACCGCCGCCATCGCGGCCTTCATCTTCGCCATTGCTTGCTCCTGAAGTGAAAAACTTCTTCTGGAGCGCATGGTCGGCGCGGGTTGCGAATCGCGGAATGACCTGGGTCATCTTTTCGCATCGAGCCACGCCGTCGAGCCATGAAATTCGCGTATCGTCCGGGCGCAGCGCCGCAACGGCGAACACCGGCCGCGCGGGCCGGTGTTTCGAGCGCTTCAAATATCGGTTAGATCGCCGGAATCCCGGTGCCGATCGAGGCTCAGGCATCGCCGGCGACGGCCGGCCGCAGCGCCACGTGATGCGCGCGCAACGCATCCAGCGTGAAGACCGACAGCCCTTCGCCGCGGCCGTCCGTCACATGCAGCAGCAGCTGCCTGCGCATGCGCGGATCCCAGTAGTTGCGCAGGTGCTGCGCGACCCCGGCCATGCCTTCCTCGGCATCGGGCATCGACTCGAAGAAGCCGCCGATCTGGTTGGCCATCTTGATGAGGTGCTCGAGATGCATGGCGGCGCCCTACTTTCCGACCACCTCGACGCCGCGCCCCTGCGCGAGCAGGTCGAGCTGGGTCGTGGTGAAGTCCTGGTACTCGCGCTGCCATGTCGACGGCTGCGCGACCGGCATCACCTGCGCGGCGGTGACCTTGTATTCGGGGCAGTTCGTCGCCCAGTCGGAGCTGTCGGTCGTGATGACGTTGGCGCCCGACTCGGGGAAGTGGAACGTCGTGTAGATCACCCCCGGCTGCATGCGGTCGCTGATCACGGCGCGCAGCACGGTCTGGCCCGAGCGGCTCTCGATGCCCACCCAGTCGCCGTCCTTGATGCCGCGATCCTCGGCGTCGTGGGCGTGGATCTCGAGGCGGTCTTCCTCGTGCCACTGGTTGTTGGCCGTGCGCCGCGTCTGCGCGCCCACGTTGTACTGCGACAGGATGCGGCCCGTGGTGAGGATCAGCGGGTACTTGCGCGTCACCTTCTCGTCGGTGGGCTGGTACTGCGTGATGATGAAGCGGCCCTTGCCGCGCATGAAGGCCTTCGCATGCATCGTCGTCGTGCCGCCGTCCTCGGTGTTCTCGTTGCAGGGCCACTGCACGCTGCCGAGGCGGTCGATCTTCGCGTAGCTGACGCCGCGGAAGGTCGGGGTCAGGTCCGCGATCTCCTGCATGATCTGCTCCGGATGGGTATACGCCATGGGGTAGCCCAGCGCATTCGACAGCAGCACCGTCGCCTCCCAGTCGCCGTAGCCGGCCAGCGGTGGCATCACCTTGCGCACGCGCGAGATGCGGCGCTCGGCGTTGGTGAACGTGCCGTCCTTCTCGAGGAACGACGAGCCCGGCAGGAACACGTGCGCGTACTTGGCGGTCTCGTTGAGGAAGATGTCCTGCACGACGATGCATTCCATCGCCTTGAGCGAATCGGCGACGTGCTGCGTGTCGGGGTCGGACTGCACGATGTCCTCGCCCTGGCAATAGAGGCCCTTGAAGCTGCCGTCCAGCGCCGCGTCGAACATGTTGGGGATGCGCAGGCCCGGCTCCGGATTCAATTCCACGCCCCAGGCTTCCTCGAACTGCCCGCGCGTGATGCTGTCTGAGATGTGGCGGTAGCCGGGCAATTCGTGCGGGAACGAACCCATGTCGCACGAGCCCTGCACGTTGTTCTGGCCGCGCAGCGGGTTGACGCCGACGCCTTCGCGACCGACGTTGCCGGTGGCCATCGCGAGGTTGGCGATGCCCATCACCATCGTCGAACCCTGCGCGTGCTCGGTCACGCCCAGGCCGTAGTAGATCGCGCCGTTGACGGCCTTGTCGCCGCGCAGGCCCTGCGCATTGCCGGTCGCGTACAGGCGCGCCGCCTGGCGCACCAGTTCCGCCGGAACGCCGGTGACCGTCGCGAAGGTCTCCGGCGAGTTCTCGGGACGCGCCACGAACTCGCGCCACTCGCGGAAGCTCTTGTCGTCGCAACGCTCGGCGACGAAGGCCTCGGCCAGCAGGCCCTCGGTGACGATCACGTGCGCGAGCGACGTGATCATCGCCACGTTGGTGCCGGGCCGCAGCGCGAGGTGGAAGTCGGCCTTGACGTGGGGGCTGCTGACGAGGTCGATGCGGCGCGGATCGATGACGATCAGCCGCGCACCCTCGCGCAGGCGCTTCTTCATGCGCGAGGCGAAGACCGGGTGCGCATCGCTCGGGTTGGCGCCGATCACCATGATGACGTCGGACTGTTCGACGGACTTGAACGTCTGCGTGCCGGCGGAGGTGCCGAAGGTCTGCGACAGGCCGTAGCCCGTGGGCGAATGGCACACGCGGGCGCAGGTGTCGACGTTGTTGTTGCCGAACGCCGTGCGCACCAGCTTCTGGACGAGATAGGCCTCTTCGTTGGTGCAGCGCGAGGACGTGATGCCGCCGATCGAATCGCGGCCGTAGGTCGCCTGCAGGCGCTTGAATTCGGAGGCCGCGTAGCCGATCGCCTCGGCCCAGCTCACCTCGCGCCACGGGTCGGTGATCTTCGCGCGGATCATCGGCTTGGTGATGCGATCCTTGTGCGTCGCGTAACCCCACGCGAATCGGCCCTTGACGCAGGAATGGCCCTCGTTGGCCTTGCCGTCCTTCCACGGCACCATGCGCACGACCTCGTTGCCCTTCATCTCGGCCTTGAAGCCGCAGCCGACGCCGCAGTAGGCGCAGGTGGTGATCTCGCTGTGCTCGGCCTGGCCGATCATGATCACGGTCTTTTCCTGCAGCGTCGCGGTCGGGCAGGCGGAGACGCAGGCACCGCAGCTGACGCATTCGCTGTCCATGAACGGCTCGTCCATGCCCGGCGAGACGCGCGACTCGAAGCCGCGGCCGGAGATCGTCAGCGCGAACGTGCCCTGAGTTTCCTCGCAGGCGCGCACGCAGCGGTTGCAGACGATGCACTTGCTCGGGTCATAGGTGAAGTACGGATTGGACTCGTCCTTCTTGTCCTTCAGGTGGTTCGCCCCGTCGGTGCCGTAGCGCACGTTGCGCAGGCCGGTGACGCCGGCCATGTCCTGCAACTCGCAGTCGCCGTTGGCGCTGCAGGTGAGGCAGTCCAGCGGATGGTCGGAGATGTAGAGCTCCATCACGCCCTTGCGCAGCTCCTGCAGCTTGGGCGTCTGCGTGCGCACCTTCATGCCGGCTTCGGCCGGCGTGGTGCACGACGCGGGATAGCCGCGCCGGCCTTCGATCTCGACGAGGCACAGCCGGCACGAGCCGAA